>Ga0209434_1000097_pt1 | contig 45289 bp, 50 predicted proteins | sample ETNvirnome_2_300_FD_184068 | JGI IMG/M metagenome (GOLD analysis project Ga0209434, IMG submission 184068) | Marine viral communities from the Pacific Ocean - ETNP_2_300 (SPAdes) (version 2) | ecosystem: Environmental > Aquatic > Marine > Oceanic | place: Pacific Ocean | collected 2013-06-22 | reverse complement strand
CGGTTTCACAAATTCCATATTGTTTACATCTTATCGTTACATCTTAGTTTGATAGTTTTAATATATGCCATGCAATACCTAAGCTCAAGAAACAGTCGATAATTAAATGGATTATATAGCAAAACAACCACCTAATGTCCGATACCGTCTAGTATTGGACTTAGTATCACTGAAGACAGCGCTCAGATAGATACAAACCATTACTTCCTATAATTTATATTATGTTAAATAGCATAAATATTTATATAATTAAGTGTAAGGGGTTGTTCATTTCTAGAATTATGGAGGTATGGAGATTTTCGCCCTCGTGTTTTGGAAAAGCCCGTAAATACTGACCTTCTCCAATCCCAAGCCGAAAATTCATGATTTTTGAATTACGCTTGTTTTTAGACTCTAACCGTTCAAACTGACTCATTATCTGATCATTCCTGCTCATTTTACGTTTAGAATTAGATCATTTCTGATCGTTTAACTTTTCTTTAAACGCACTTTAAACGCCATTTAAACGCTCTTTAAATATTCTCAGCGAGCAATCTTTAAATCTTTTCTGCTGCTACAACTGTATTAAAGTTTGGTCCAAGTTCAATTGTGATCATAAAGCCCTGGTACGTCATTCTAATTTTGTTATCTATATATGTGTACGCATTTGGTTTTTGAATAGCGTTCATTAGCTGGTGGATTTGTTCAATTGTAAGTTGGCCAGCTAACAGCTTTTCAATTTGCGAGCTGCTAATCGTAACAGCGCTACTATATATAGGTGCATTTTTACGTGACAACTCGTTTAAGAAAAATGCAGGCAAGTGCCCTAACGTAAATTCTTGGCCATCGACTACCGGCTTTTTAAGTGCAATCTGAGCTGCTTTTAAATTTACCTGCTTTTTATAATATTGCTGTGACTTCAAAACAGCTTCATTAAATTGCGGTACCGCTAGTTGTTGAAGTTCTTTCGATAACTTCACTACTGACTTACCAGCTGCTATGTCAGCACCTAACCACGCTTTACCTGGATTATAGTCCCAACCTAGATCTATGCCAGGTAACTTATCTAGTTCTTCACCTGTTGATGCATCGACGACCTTGAATGACTGCATAAACTTATTAACAGACTCTGGTTTTGTGATCGATAAGCCCATACGTGCAATATCTCGTTTATTCAGTGAAACCACCTTACAACGGCAGTTATAGCCATTTGGTGGATAATGCGTGTCCCAAAACGGATGGTCTACAGGCAGTAATATATAGTTCCATTTATTGTGATCAGGCCTAACTCGGCTATCACCAGCAGTGAGATAAAGTAAATAAGGTCTACGTTCTTTTAATCGGTTCTGTTGTTCCCAGCGCCCTGCTGCTCGCGCTGTATTTTTGTTGTTCTGGTAAATTACTTGAGTGCGCCAGCCACGCTTACCTTTATAAGACCAACCATGATCATCAACAATTTTATCAAAGCGTTTTCTAAAGTCCGATATTGTCTCGCCATCACTAATTGCTTTATCTACTGCTGTATATAGCTCATTCAGGATTTCGATTTCTGTTGCACCTGCAACGGTGAATGCTTTGGCATGAATTAAGCCCTGTAAGTCTTTATATGACTCACTTGTCAGCTTAATTTTGTCTTGAAAGTGTGAAATGGCTTCCTTGAATTTAACAAGGTCGCCATATTGTGGAGCTGATAGAGCCATTTTAATGCTCTTTTAATGACTGTTGAATGTCTTGAATTTCATTTCGACGAGAGTTATCACGGCTATTACCAAAGAAGAAATTCAATATTGACGCTATAACAGTGCCTAAAACAAACCCTAAAATGGTATCTGCAAAGCGTGTAGAGCTCTCAGGAATAGGCATAAACGTGATAAAACCTATATATAGAGCCGTCGTAATTGACCAAAACCACGCATAATAATAGATGAAGCGTTTAGAAAACTTATCATCTTGGTTTAGTGCTTGGATCTGCATATTGCGGGCACTCTGGGTATTTTTAAACGCAAGCTCGTCAAGTTCTTTCTCTCGATTGAGCAATGTGGTTCTTAACTCATGCGCAAATTTTTCAGAGTCTTTAATACGGTTTAACGCTTCTTCTGGTGAACCTGACCCCGTTAAGGTTTGGGCTATATCAACGACTTTTGAAGCAACTGCTTCACCATTTGTGCCCCCTATCCAGTTACCTATTTTTTTATCTAGGCCAGTTAGCTTAGCAAGGCCAAGTGCAATTGTGATCGGTTCCATTTAAGCCTCCATTGACTCGTAAGGTACGCCACCAATAAGCATTAATTCGATACCTTTGATCCGTTTGAATTGGCGAACTAATGATTTAGCTGTCGTAAAATAACAATCAAGAAATTCCTTTTGCTCATTTAAGTTGGGGTAGCGTTTTTTAGCTTCGCGTTTCCCAAAGATTTTAATAATCTGTTTGATATCTGCCTGTTTATAAATTGAGATATAGCGCTTTCGCCATACTTGTTCTAAACAGGCAGGACGCGTTTCTTCTTTTGTGTGCCATTCACCTTTTATATAGCCATCAATATAAACAGCTAATACAGTGGTAGACTCTGATTTTCTAACACGCTGTATCGAGATTTCATGATCGCCCAATTTAAATAAAGCACTACCTAAAAACCCAGCCAGCTCGTTTTCAATTTTTTCCCATTGCTCTTTAGAAATAGCCATAAGCGCCCCGCTACAGCTTTGCTATATCAAGTGAAATAGCTTGTTCAATGCCTTTCTCGTCCTGCTTGTAAAAGCGGATAAAACGGCATGAATCGATAACACCTACTGACTCTGCAATGATATTCATCGCCTTTTGCCATTTACCGCTTTCATCAGTGATTTCAAGCTTGCGTAACGCAAGGATACGTTGCGGGTTTAATGATCCTTGCTTATCGGTATTAAAGGTTTTACTGACAATGGCTCGTATGTTTTGATTGCCGCCTTCGGTCCATTCATCTAGGCACTCATCAATCAGCTGTTTAGCGAGGGATAGCTCTGGGCCAAGCTCGATACGTTCTTGTGTTTGAATGTTCACGCGCAAAGTGTTATCGAATGAACGTAACTGCGTATTGCCTTTCTTACCACCTAAACTAACACCATGTTCTTGCGCTAAAAGCTCTATAAAGTCGTCAGCTTCAGCCATCAATGAACGTTTGAACTCAGCTAATTTTTCCTGCATTTCAAGTGCTTTCGCACAGGCTTTTTGTACAAACTCATCTTTGATCAAATCCGTTTGCTTAACGTTAGCAATTGCTACTAAATTGCCTTTACCGTCTTTTAAGTAACCTTCAGGAATGTTATTCATCGTCTATCTCCACAGTTTTAGAATTAGCCTCGTTCATACCCGCCATAAACTCATACTGCAGAGCTTGCTCAGCCACTTGTGCTAAAGCAGACTCAGAGATGGTTGGGAATTGTGAGGTTATTTTTTGCTTAAGTTCGTCCAGGTCTTTTGATGCCTGGGCAAAATGCCAAATCTTTTCAATGGTGTCGTTTGAAGCGTGATCGAACACATCAAACTCATCGCTAATTTCAGTACTAGCAGAATCAGACTTACCAAATTCTGTGCTTTTAGCAGCTGAGGCAATGCCTTGGCCGTCATCAGGTACTTCAAGAATGTCTTCGCCTGGTTTAGGTTTTGGAATACCTAACTCTTTGTATACGTAATCAGTGCTTACAGGTACCAAGCGTGCAGATTCGCGAACGCGGCTTACCGTATCGGTATTAATTTCGCGCTTATCTTTAAAGATGAATTGCGGTGGCTCGCCACCCTCAAAATTAACAGTGTGAAGGGTATTGATGAGCTGATTGCGGTAAGAGGCTACAAGCGCCCTATCAGCACGTTGATTGTCGCCAGCGCGTTTTGCATGTGTTTCACTTGCAGCACGTGCGCCACCGTTCTTTTGCTCTGTGGCTAGTGTTTGGCTGGTGAGCGCCTTACTCATTTCAGCATTACAGAAATTAATTAAACGCTCAGGAATTGGCTCCCCCGATAACTTACTTTCAAGTACTTCAATACTGGTATCGTCGGGTATTGCGGCTACACCGTCTTGAACTAACTTAGCAAGCCCATTTAAAAGGCTGTCTATATCAGCATCTTTTGCACCAATAGGGTATTTACCCACAGGGAACGGCACACCAAAACGTTCACAGAATTGAACAAAGAACTTAAAGCCACCGTGCTTAAACATCCACGGCCAAAAGCAGCTGCTAAGTAGTGCAATGCCATATGGGTTTGTTGCACTGGGCATATGACGAACGCACGACCAACGACGCGGGTCTACTTCTTCGCCTTGCGGGTTTTCTTTTGTTTTTACAAGCAGCTCGTGATCGCTATTAAATGCAAAACGGCTATTACGCCACGTTTCAACGTATTCAGGCTGCCATGTACCATCACGTTTAATGAACTTGCCCAAATGCGTCACACTGAAGCCATGTAAAATCGCACTGTAGTTGTGCCAATCCATATCGGCCCACTCTGTATGCTTGCATGGTTTACGCTTAAAAAACTGTTTTGCTAACTCGTAACTTTTCATACTGGCCGCATCGGTACCACCAGGCACCAACTCTGTATTAAAGCTGTATAAACCGCTACGCAATGAACGAAGCTCACCAATAATGTGCGCGTCACGGGCTATTTCTTCATAAATAGCCGTGTTTTTACCTGCTTTACGTAAAATTGGGTCAGGGTTTGGGAGTTCGGTGATTAACGACGATAAGCCAGGATCAAATTGGTTTTGGTCAAACATACGAACAAGGGCACCATAAGCCCGTGAATTAATGCGTGGCTTAGACTTAAACATGATAGCCCCCTATTTGTTTGGTTACTTTACGGCTTCGGACTCTAGGCATCCCGCCTGCGCCAGTGCTGGATATCATCCATAAAATGGCTAAGGCACAACTCAAGTCGTAGTGATGTGTAGTTTGTTTTTCTGGCCAGTTTTCGAGCTCGTCGAGCAATAATCGGCAGCGTGAATGAAAGGCTATTTGTGCAGGTGTATTGGTCACATAGGTTTCGAGTGATCCTATGCGTTCTTCAGCTGGTAATGTGGCAGTAACACCACGTAACGGCAGTGCAATGCCCTGCTCTAACCCTTTGGTGATAAACTCGCTGCGCATAAAATCAAAGGCGTTGTTATTCTCAAAGCCCCACACTAAGCAGTTATATTCTTTTTGAGCGCGAATTATGTCGTTAAGTAAACGGCTAGTACCGCGCACTTTTCGGCTTTCATATTCAACGTGTAGCTTTTGTAGGTCTTTTGAATAAAAGCCAACAAGTATCGCGCTTGGATCAGATTTTTCTGTTTTACCCATACTTGGATCACATGCACCGTATGGTACCCAATCGTGTAAACGGTCAACCCAAAAATCAAACTGGTAAAAAATCGCTTCTTCATCGCTTTTAGCAATACCTTGCATTTCGCGGTTAAACTCGCGCTTGTTCGCAGCCCACATACACATTAAATCGTAAAGTGTACGTACACTTGGCCAACTGGTTTTAGCGCCCTTAAGCATTTGGCGTTTGTTCTTGATCCAAAACTTAAACGAAGGCTTATCTTCAGTGGCAACAGCAATACCTTTAGCCGCTTCGCGTTTTTCAAAGCGTTTATCATCATGAACCATAAGGTCGCGACATTGCTCCCAAAGATCCATACGCTCAGGCATTTGTTTAATGGCTTTAAAGCGGTGAACAATGTGCCCAGGAGCTTCTTCAGCACGGCTAATTGGGTCATCGTTATTAAGAACGGTGTTCACACCTAAGAATTTTACGGTACCATCGGGTGGGCCTAAGTACTGCACAGCAGCTTCAAGGAATCGCCAGCGGTTCTCACGCTCTGTGGGTGACTTGGCTTCGGCATCGGTAATGATATCGTCAGAAAGTAACAGCTTAGGACGGCTTGCACCGTGGAACGTACCACGTACAGACTGCTCTGCACCACGGCTCTCAAAGCGTACACCTTGCGCCGTTACAAACTCGCCTAACTTCCATACTGGCGATTTTTCGCATACTTCAGGAAAGTCTAAGGCTAAGTTGTTATTGTTCAACAACTCCGTTTTAACAACTTCAAGGGTCTTGGTTGGCATTTTGGTTTCAGCACCAAACAAGATCACAAAATCAATAAAGAGTGGTGGCTTTTCTAACCCAAGTTCTTGGCGTACATCTGCGTCTTGCAACAGCGCCAATACTGACACATACACAGGTGCGATTTTTACGCTAAGTGTACTTTTACCCTCGCCACGTGGCGCAACAAACCAGTTTTTCCAACCGTTTTTAAGCTTTAGTGCTTCTGGTAGCCAACTATTAAAATAAGCCTGGAACTCAGATGGTTTCTGGCCATCATCTAGCCACATATGGTGCGGGAAATACGTATATACAAAAAACTCAAAATCACCGCTTAAAACACGTTTACGGCGCTCTCTAATGGCTTCAGGACTTGGATCAATATGACGTTCTTTAGCTTCAATATCACGGCGTAACGCACTGGTTACTTGCTCTATCTCTGCTAAAAAATCACGTGTGTTTAAATCGGCCATTAGTCGCTTAACTCCTTATCGAGCTGAGGACCAAATGCAGTAAGGATCTCGACTAATTGCGGTGCATAGTCAGGGTGATGTTTTGAAACAAATTTAGCTAAAATCTTGATAACTTCAGCAGCAACAGTGCGTTTTTCTAAGCGCTTATTGCCGCCAGATACTTTCATTACTTTGCTCATCATATCAGTGAGTGAGCTAAGTACTTTAGTGCGCTGCTCTAATGGGAGTTTTAAACCTTCTTCAGATTTTAAAAGCTCAAAGGTTTCGTTTACTTGAATGGTAAATTCTTCGATAAAGTCGGTTGTAAACTCACCTGCAGCACCCTCACTACGACGGCTTGCCGCACGAGCAAGATCCCAATCATCGCCCTGGTCTTTCGCTTCCATCTTCCAGCGGCGGGCTGTGCCATCTGCAACACTATGCTTTACTGCTGCAACACTTAAAGCAAGCAGTTCGTTTACATAGCTGTGACGTAAAGCGTTTTTCTTTTCTGCAGGGTGTGCCATTAGTTAAACATCCCACTTTTAACAGCGTAAGCAATTAAAGAAACAGTTAAACCAGCAGTTCCGCCCATTGCAGCCACTTTTACACGTTGGTTTGTGAGCTTTTCTTCTACTTTTGATAATCTTTCTGCATGGGTCTTAAGCGCATCAGCTTGGCGCTGCTCACTTTTTTCGATATCTATTTTTAAGCTATCAGTGATCTGCTTTTGACGGGCTTCACTCTTTTCTATGCTGTGATGGATATCTGCCTTGATACTTCTTAGGTCGTCTAGAATAGCTGTTTGGCTTCCTTGAATTTCACCGATTGCTTGAAATAGCTGATTCTCTTGTTCTGGGGTCATGAGGTGTCCTTACGGGTAAAAAACTTTAATGCCCGTCCACGTAGGTGTGCGAACGTCGAAATGGAACCAACTCACATCGCCCTCGATGGCTGTGATGTAAGGAAATTCTTCAGGGTGAGCTAATACGTAATCACGTACCTGCTGAGCGGTGTAGTTTTCAAAACTACAATCAAAGGCTTTACCTAGTTTGTGTTGGCTGCGCTTAGCGCCAATTGGGCAGTCTAACGGTCTGTAACCACGTAAATGGTTAGAACCACCCCATAGCCAGTTATTTACTGTGCATGAGCCGAACTTATCACGTAGCTTTTGCAGCATCCGTAAGGCTCTTTCATCAAAGAAGTTTAAAAGAAAAAGGGGATCGTCTTTAAAAAGGTTAAAGACGTTTTCAGGCACTATTTCCTGAAATAAGAAACTAGGTGCAGTTGGGACTTTAACTCTTATTTTGGCCGCCATGTTGAGTCCTCAGATTAGTTAATCGTTGTTTAATTAGGACGTAACAGGCAGGCAAACGAGTTTTCCGCGTTGGCTTTTGGTTAGCTGGGTTTAATAGCTCTTTTACGCGTGTGCGTAGTGCTGGCAAATCTTTTAACGGGCAACGGCGTGATATAGCGATTTGCTCGTCTTTAGACTTGGCCGACACAATAAGCTGAGCTAATAACTCAATAAATGGCGCATGCACTGTTTTTGTCATGCGTTAAGTAAATCAATTTAGAGGGGGGCATTCCGCTGTAAAGTTTTTTTCAGCGTTGTATTTTGCGGGTGTCTTATTAGGTTAAAATGAAAAGGCTTGCCATTACAATAGGGGCAAGCCAATTAATTTAAATTAAGTTTAAACATGGTTTAAATACAATTAGAGTTGTTTGATACTGGCGTCCCAGTCACTGTAATCCGTATCGATAAAATCACTAGGTGAGCGGGTTACTTTAAGTTGTACTTGAATCTCTTCTTTACCACTTACTAATACCCCTAATGAAACCTCATTGTCTGCATAATCACCTGCAAACATATCACTTAAAAGCTCTTCTATGTTATCAACCGCTTTTTCGGCTATTTCTCTCGCTCCACTCATTTCTTACCCTTAATTTCTCTAAACGCTTCGTGATATTCGGCCATTAACCCTGTTGTTGTTAGGCCAAATAACTTGCGTTGGTTTATGTAGCGGTTTAATAGGTTTAAACCAAATTCAAGTTGCCACTGCTTTGGCTTTTTTCCTCCACTGAGTTGCAAAGCAGTGAGCAACACAAAGTTATTGTTTTGCATGACCAAGCGAAGGCGGTACTTGAGCGCGTACTTCATCCTGTGTCGCTATCTTGAAAAAACCAGCACCACAATGCCAACAGGTAGACAATGTGTCCCATATAACACCTTTTGGTGGTTGTAAGGTTCTAAGCTCCTTACTGCAGCACGGGCATTTAAAAGTAATAACAGGGGTACCACGAGCCGATGCCTCGCTAAAATACTGCTCAGCTTCATTTTTCAAATCAGAAATAGATTCCATGATGATCCCCTATAAGCTTAAATTTAACTGTGTTTCGCCTACACGTTCTTGTTGATACGTGCTGTAAATACTGCTTACTTGCTGGCGCGTGATCTTAAAACGCTTTACCAACTGCTGAATGCTGCAGGTTTTATTATCAAGCGCGTAGCAAATCTCTTGGTTGCGTATTTGCTGCAGTACTTTGTGCAGCATTGGCATTTGGTAATGCTTGTTTTCGTATTCATCAACCAGGGCTTGTACTAACTCAATACCAAAAATCTTAACGGCCTCATGGTTAGCTGTTGGCTTACGCGGTATATAAAACATTTGGCCCTGGTGTTCAGTAAGTAGCGCGATTGTTTTATCGACACCTAGAATTTCAACAAGCTTGCGCAAGCCATAAGGCAATGCGCGTAAATCTAACTCAGGTTTGTTCATGACTGTTCATCCCATAAGTAGTCAAGGCCATATTCTCGATCGATTGCGCGCTGTTGATGGTACGCTTCAACATCACGGCGAATACGGCACTTACGTTTGTCTTCAGCTTTAACTGGGCGCTTACTTTCCATCTCGCTATAAGGCTGTTTACGCGGGTTGATAGTGAAGTTCTGATAGTCTTGGTAATTAGCCATTTAAGCCCCCTGCTTTGCTTTGTGGCGTGCTAACCATTGTTTAAGTACTTCAATGATGTGGGGCCATTGCTGTGCGCTTTGATACAGCTTTTTACCTTGTAAGTGGTTTTCACAAAACGACTCACAAGCGCTTTTAGAGTCAACGTTAACTGCACCGGCTCTGTGTAATTGCCCCCACAGGCTATAAATCATTTTAAGCTGTGGTGGTAATTGCTTTTTCCCTGCGTTCGGGTTCATTGCACGGTAACGAGCAAGCAGCTGCTGTTGTTCGAGCTTTGTTAAACCAGTACACGTGTTAGTGCGTTGGTTAGAAATATACGCAACATTAAGTTGGTGGGTATCTTGATCGATGCCCGCATCCTTTTGCGCAATTTTGATTTGTTGTATTAAACTCATAACATTCTCACTCATTTAAGGTTTTGTTTTGCAGACTTACCCAAACCACAGAAAACAGCTAAATTACGCCATAACCCAACGAGATAGCTTAATACACGCATTTTCTGACGATGACGTATTTCAGCTTTGTGCCATTTTAACCACCCTTCCAGGCGCAGAGTTTCACGTTCTTCAAGCTTTTCAAGCTTGGCGAGCCAAAAATTATACTCGGCTTGTTGAGCAGTTAAGCCTTCCTGCTCAAAAGACATTCTTAGACAGTAGTCCTGAGGCGCGTCTTCTTGGTCGCTTAGCTCTATTGCAGATATACAATGAGTCAATTTCGCTTCTAACTCCGTTAATTGACTCAAATATATTGGAGGTGGAGCTAAGTGCTCCTGAACAAGTCGAGCAATTGTCTCAGGTGTTTCAACGCATACAACGCAAGTACACAGACGAGTGGCCTTTCGATGACTATCAGTCACCTTTTTTGCAGAAGTAACAGTACTCACGCGCTTTCCTCCAACATTTGAATTTCAAAGTGAGGTGATGCCTCTAACGAGATAATCTTGATCCCCCAGTCTTTCATACCCTCGGTATAAATAAGCGGGAACTCGCGGCAAATGGTGTTAAAGCGGCGCGCTGTATGCGCTGGGCCATTTACCTCGTGAACGTGATGGATACTAAAAAGTTTGTCTGCAGCCAGTGTTGCAAAGGCGGCTTTAATGTTGCCGTTACAGTGGTCAATTAGCTCACCTTGTGGGTCTTTCTTAGCTAAAAGAGCAAGCATTACTGCATTAGTCACTAAAGAGCTAAACGCAAGCTCAGCTGAATAACGCGGTGTGTTTAATTTGATTGAAAATGCCATGATTTAATCCTTCTTTAAATGGTGTTTAACTAACGTTTAAACTGCTGGTTTGTTTAGTACTGAACTGAAAATGCCATTGATAAGTAACTTATCGATCGCAACATCGGGTTTTTTGGCGGCATGGTTCAAAACATGCGGTAATAGGTTTTCAACTAACTCTCGGGCATTGCCTTCAACGCGCTTGTGAAGCCATTGCCACCAAGCTGCATCGTCGCTTGCAAGCTTTATTGTTCCTTCGGTTAGCTCAATGAATAGTGTTTGAATATCTTCAACCGTTACTTGCCCGATTGGTTTTGGCCAAAAGCACACACGGCTTGCAATAAGTTCGTAGCGCTCTTGTGTTTGAAGTTTGTCGACTAATTGAATATTGCCTACCAGGGTTACACCCACAATGGCTTGGTCACTGATAGTTCGTAACGGGTCAAGCGCATTAGGTTTGCACTTATCGGCTTCGTCTAAGATGATCAGGCGGTCTGTATCACGCAGCGCCATGATAATCTTTTGCATGTTTTTGTAGGCGCTTGGGCAACGTGACAAGCCTAATGCCAGGATTAATTGATCGAGTACTTGTGTACTGCTGGTTTGTTCACTGCCGGCAATTAAAATCGCTTCTTTGTTATTGCGGCAATACTCGCTAATACCTTTTGTTTTACCTAAACCCGCTTGGCCAGCAAACACACTAAAGCGGCGGCGTTGCCTTGCTTGGTCGCAAGCCATCGCAATAAGCTTAGATGTACTAGTAGGAATAAACGGCACTTTGCCGTAAACAATACTGACCTGCTTACGTTCTTCAGGTTCTGCTACTTGTTTATCAGCTGATTGTTTTGGTTGCTCAAGTTCTGCAGGTTGTAAAATGCCCCAAATGTTGTGCAAATGTTTGCTAGGGTTTGCGTTATATTTGCCGTTAATCAGTTGGCTAATAGTTGCAGCACTTTTCCCCATGCTGGCTGCAATACTCGCACTGGTAATGTTTTGGTCGCGGATTTCGGGCGATTGCAAGCGTAAACAAATGCGTGTGCATAAATCACGGTCAGCCTTTGAGTACGACTTGTTAAAGCCATTACGTTTCTGAATTTCATTGATGCTGGCATCGTTAAAAAGCTCTTGCCACAGTTCATCTATAATCTTTTGCGGGTTGATGGTGCATGTAAAAGCCAGTGTTTCTTTAATTGACTGCAGTGCATAACCACATGTTAATTTTTCAGGTGTTAAACCTAACGTCGACATTTCTTGGTTGATCAGCTCAACACGAAGTGTTTGCTCGTCTGAATAGGTAAATGGGGTTTTATATGTCATTGGTTTATTCCTTTTCATCACTTGTAACTGGGCTCAAAAGCTCTTCTAAACTAATCGGTTGCTCTTGCTTGATTGGTGCAGCGGTATAGTCAAAAATGTTCACCGGAACTTGTTTTTCTTCTATTGCTTTAATTGGCTCTGCATACTGCTCAACTGCAGCAACATCAATAATTCGACCCGTTGCTTCTTGGGCACGGACTTCTTGAATTTTCTTTTGTAATCGGTTTTCACGGCCTGCTAAACGTTTAGCAACCGCTTCTTCAGCGCGTGATGTTGGTATCGCATGTGACTTGGTTTTAAGGTTGGCAACCATTAAGAACTCACCGTTTAACTTATAAAGCTTGGTGTAGGTGTCGTCTTGCATGTCGTATGCAGCTATAAGCTGTTGGCCATTAAACTGATGTAGGAAGTCACCTGAATAATCGCGCTTATGTAAGCGGAAGCGACCGCGACGAATATTTACTAATTCACGTGGTAGTACTACAAAATCAGATTCGAGTGGTGGTACACGTTCTAAGCCTTCGTCCCACACTTGCTGGCGTGTTTTACCCTTTATTTCGGGGTGTTCGCTGTTGTGGTAATCATTTAAAAATGCTTTAAACTCGGCCATCCATTCATCTACAGTGGGTAGTTCACGTTTGCCTTGCTGTGCTTCTTTAAGCACTAATCGTTTATGGCGATCATCGTGATGGCGGCCACAGTAAGTACTAAAGCGTTTACCAACGCGGTCTTCCATGTGTAAGAAAAAGCGTTCTATCCACTTAGCTCGTGCATTGCCTGGTATTGCAAAAATTACGTCGATTTCAAACTGCGCATAAAAGCCAGTTGTTTCATCGTTCATTAATTTGTTTTTGTAACCAGAGCCGTTATCTAAATAAAACATGGCGGGTACGTGGTTTAAGTCACGCATAGAACGGCTAATTGCTGTTAATGTATCTACTGCGTTCTCAGCAAAGCCCAATTCCCAGCCAACAATGCAGCGGCTACCCACATCTTGAAATGCAGTAAGCTCTGCGCGGTAAGGCTTACCAGTTTTAGGGTGTGCTAAATAAACATCAAGCGTATGGCCATCGCCGTTATACAAAACACCAGGCTTAATGTTTTCTGTTGAGCGCAATAAGTGATCTTTATGCTTTTCACGGTACAACTTAGCACCCATACGGTACGGGCTTTGTGGGCCTAGTTCGTGTGGTAAGCCATTAATAAAACGGCGCACTTGATGGTGCTCTGCTTTATAACCTTCTTTGTTAAGTTGGTCTGCCACTTGCGCAAAGCTCGGGCTATTTGGGCTGTGGTAAAGTTCTAAACAACGTGCAAGCCAGCTGTATTGTGTTTGGGCTTTGCCTTTGTGGTTAGGTAATAGCCCAGGTAAACCTTGCTCTTTATAGGCATTAAACCAGTTATACACAGTCGCGCGCGCTGGTAACTTACCAAGTGCTTGCACGGCGTTTTGTACTAATGTAGGGGCAATGCCTTGGCGTACTTGCTCGGTTAGCGTATTAAACGCACCCGACAAGCCACTGTGCTGTTGTTTTAATAAATACACCACAATAGCCGCACGGGTTTGTGCAGTATTACGTGCTTTATTACTCGCACTGTTCCACGGTGATTCAACCTGTTGCACGGGTAAGTTTTTAAATTTGATCACGGCTGGGTGCATTATTTGTCTCCTTTGCGTGTGCTGTAACGGTCGCTGTATTGCGCCATCATGAATTCACGATTGGCTTGGGCGTCTTGCCATTCGTCTTCGCTAAAGGCGGGCAATGTTTCGGGGCCTGCAAAATGCTCGTCGCCAAATTCTGCCACCACACTCTTAAGCACCTTGGTAATGCGAAGGTTTACGCCTAGCCATAAGTGGTAAACAGTTTGTGCAGCTCCGATACGTGCATCTAGGTCAAGGTCGCGCTGCTGAATTAGCGCTTCAATTTCGCTTATGTTTTGCTCTAGTGATTCATTAACAATGCTTGAGTGGGCAAATGCCTCTTTGCGCACTTGGGCGCACAAGGTTGGTATGCCATACATTTGCTTTGGCGCTTTATGTAAGCGCTCATTTTCAAGTGCGTTAATAAGCGTGGCATTTTGTTCTTCAATGTCTGTTTGTTTTTCTTTGAGTTTTTTAATCTCTTTTCTAAACTCACGTACAGATAACTCGTTAAGCGTTTCTAGGTCGTCTTCGTCTAGCGCTTCAACGGTTTCAACAGGTAAACGCGCCATTTCAATCAGCTTGCTTTTGTTCATGTTTAAAACGGCGGACGTCCGCCGTTTTGACTCCGGCAGAGATAGAAACATTTTGGCAACAGTCATTGACTCTCTAACTGTTCTTGGGGCTAATGAATAGTCACGCAACTTGTTTTCAAATTCGCCATGCTGTGAATTTACTTTAAGTGACATGTAAACTAAGCCCCGCTTTGCGGTATCAATTAGTGCTTGCTCTTCCATACGAACAACCAATTGCCAAGCTTCTTCAATTGATTGAGGCATTACAAAATTAATCTGGCCAGCCATAGTTTCAATTTTGGATGTTAACTGTTGTTGTTCTTCAGCACTGAAAACCTGAATTTCAGACGGTTCTTGGTCTTTGATAGTCATAGTTTTACCTAGAAATTTGGGTTATTGATTACTGCTAGAGGGCAATAAAGTTTTTTGAATTTCGCGTTGCTGTTCAGAAAATTTTTCAATCTCCATTTGAAGTTCAGCATGCTTTTCTAAAAGTTGTGATCGCTGGTCTACGGCTTTGAATAATAGAGGTTCAAGTAATACGTTTAGAGGTTCTATGCTTTTGATGGCCCATAACAATGCTGGTAACTGATGCGCTGGTAGATACTTTTCAGTACCTGGAGCAAGGTATTTATTCAAAAGAGTTTCATTAATTACAACATCATCAACTTTTAAAGCTTGATTCATGCGGTTAACTATCCCTTGCCTTGTGAGACCACATGTTCTGGCAGCTGCGTTCACAGCATATAGAAACTGATGGTATACATCACAATTAGGTGCATCATCTTGGTTGAATATCGGCGTTAAATCAGTAATTTTCATGGTAATTTTTCCCTGTAGATTTATTGGATTAATTCAACCAATTAGTTGTAAGTTGGTGCAGGAATCGGTTTTTTATTTCTAATTGCATTAATAACTTGCTGTTTTCTTGATGCGCGGTCTTTTCTACCTCTAGGCTGGTGCCCTACGTAAGTGTCGCCAAAGACTTCTTCAAGAGTTAGCTCTAAAGCTGAACAAATAGCCTCTGCTACAGGCTGAGATTTGTTTAATCGCTTTGCAATTGAGTAAACGTGAGAGCGAGAAACTTTTAATGCCTCTGCAATATCGGTGAGAAGAATATCTTTTTCATGCAATTTATTGCGTATATCTTCAAATACTAAACCGTTAGATTTCATGCTAAGTTATCCTATGTAAAGTTAGTTGCATACATCTGTAATGTTTTGTTCGTTTTTTAATTTGTATCATTACATATGTATTGTCAAGTGACCCATAACATTATTTTTGTATTTTTTAACATTACATTTGTATTGACAAGTAATTATGACTACTGATACTTTAAAAAAAGTTGATATAGAGCTAGCTGCACAAAAGCTAAAAAAAGAATTTGGTGTTGGTAGTGAAAGAGCACTTTCACTTGCTATGGGGTTGTCTCAGTCTGCATTTTTAAATGCAATGAATAGGGGCACATTACCATATGAGGGAATTGTTAAAGCCTGTGTTGATAGAGGCATTTCACTTGATCACATATTTGGATTAAAGCACACGAGCAGTAAATCTAATCTTCAACTGAATGAACCAAAACCTGAAAGTTCTTACCATCTTGTCAAAGAAGAAGTTATTCATATTGATAATTTGGTGGAATCAATAATGGATGAGGTTGTTACAAAAAATGATCTTCCAGTTGAAAGGTTACTTGCAGTACGCAAGTCGCTAAGGCCAATACTTGTTGATGCAGCTCTTGAGTATGAATGTGATCGAGCTATTGTTACAGCTATTGCGAGGAGTAGTCTCAAACTGGTTTAATTTCTTTAGGATGTGAAATGAAAACCTATTTAAAAACTTTTGCTATTGTAGCCTTAATGGCACTAACCCTCCCTACTTCTGCGCTCGAACCTTTAAGTGATCGAGCGCAAGTAAAACATATTAATTCAACGTTACTTATGCCTGATGGTAGTGATATGACGGTTGATATGAGCTTTGATTGCGGCTCTGACTTCTCTGAAACTGGTTTGATCATAACTACCGAACAAGGAGCTAAGTTCTTGGCACATGCCTACTCAGAACTTTATGGCCAAGCAGCTGGAGAAAAAGTGAAACAAGCCTGGCTTACAAAAGCTAATCCAGATGACCCAAGAAAACCCACCATGCTGTTAATTAATGCTTTTGGAGCATTGGAATGGCCCAATGAATCTACTAAAGTTGTTGAATTGCAAGAGTTTAGTAGTACTAAAACGGTTAGCGCTAATACTGGGCCTGCAATCTTACAGTTATGCGGTACTCGGAGTCATAACCCAAGCGAATTACAATAATAAAATATATGGAGGCTAGGGCTTAAAGCCCTAGTTTTACGCATGGAACACACGCTTTTGAAATCAGTTTTTTACCTTACTTTGTTATTTATAGCCTATTTTAGCCCTGCAACTGAGCTAGCAGGATACAGCTTTGGTATCACTCAAGATAAAAGTGGTTTTATTTATCAAGCCAGCCAAAAAGGAGGTTTTAGACTTGATGGCGAAAACTATGTTCCGTTATCTGATCTTTTTGAAGTCCCTAATAATTGGCTCGAAGACGTAAGGTACCTTGAAAAAAACAATGAACTACTTTTGGCCTATGGTGACTTAGGTCTTTACAGAATAGACCTAAACAACAATCAAACTAGTCTACTTACGAATTCTGGGTGTTGGAGAATTGGGATTATTGAAAATGTTATTTATTGCTTACGTGGCCATAAATTAAATAGCTATGAATACGAAGGTAAAAAGTTAGAACCTTTGAAGCTATTACCAGATGATCTAAAAGTTCATTCTATAGCCGATGGGTACATTGATACTGATGTAGGTTTATTCATGGTTGATGGTAATACAGCAAAATTGATAGACAAAACACCTGCAATGTATACAAAAATTAGTAACAATGAATATGGGCTTGTAGCATGGAGAGACCAGGCATTGTATTACTATGACTCTTTCGGTAAGAGTAAATCTATACCATGGCCAACGATGCCAAAATCAATTTACGCTTTAGGTAACACGGTGTTCATTGAAAAAAATGGAGCTGTAGTACATCTTAACTTAATGGATTTTTCAGTAATAAATGAAAAAGTAAATGTGGTTAACTCCCCTATTCGTAGAATTTTCAAAGATGATGCTGAAAATATGTGGTTTATTTCGAGTAATAATGTACAAATAAAACCAGCCGCAATCACTCAAATCAGCTTGCCAATTTCTTCTGATTACAATATTAAAGTTCTCTCTGAAGGTGGTTTCTTTGTAGGAACCGAACAAGGTGTATATAAAAAAGTTGGTGATAAGTTTACTTTGATAGGTGACCCAAAGGAATATGGATACGTCATCACTGACTTAGAAGTCATTGATGAGACTTTGTATATTGCAAGTAATAAAGGGCTTACAAAGTACAATTTTAAAAACAATACTTCAGAAAAACTTTATGATAGATATGTAATTGGTTTAAGCAAAAAATCAAAATTATTATTTGTGTCTTCAAGTTTTGAAGGTGTTTTTACGTATGATGGAGAACACTTTCTTGATCTATATGATGTTAATTCACTTCTTCATAACAATGAGATCTTAGATGTTAAGTTTATAGAAGATAATACTTATATTTTGTCTGCAGAAGGTTTTTACTCAAAAGATAAGCTTAACAGAATTGGTTATCATGGTAGTGAAATTGGTATTGTTGTCGATGCTGTTAAATATCAAAACGCTATCTTCTTTGGAACTTTTGGCAACGGACTGTTCAAATATCAAGATTCAAAATTAACAAGAATTGATAGCCCCCAAAGTATTATTGATTTAATCGTTCACCAAAATGATTTGTTCATAGGCACCATAGATGGTGTGTATAGGTACAACGATTATATGTACTCATTAATGCCAGGTACATCAGGTTTAAATGTTACACCTAACTCAATGTTGTTAGAAAATAGTAATGAACTTACTTTTGGTACCCAATTTGGTCTTACTACTATTAAGCTTGCTAACAAACCCACACAACTTGAACCATCGATAAAAACAATTCGAGTTGGTAATACATACCTTAGTGACCAGCTAGAGCGCTATGATGCCAGTAAGCAAGTAAGTTTATATATTTCAAATGGAAGTTTTGTAGGCAAAAGTGAATATGCATATTCAATTAACAATGATTGGATTAATGTTGAAAGTGGCGTGATTAACTTTCATAACATTAGACCAGGAACATACGAAGTAAATTACAAGAGTAGAATCAATGGCGGACAATGGGTTAAAGGTAAGCCAATTACATTGACGTTCTTTGGAAAGTGGTATGAATCAGCAGCTGTTACAGTCTTAATTTTTCTTACACCTGCATTAATCATTAGCTTAATTATTTTAGTTGTCGTCTTATTACTCAAAGCCAACTATGGTGTACATAAAAAGCTATATAACATGCTAGGTTCTTGCGAACTTAATAAGATCCTAACAACTCTGATACGCGCAAAAAGTGCGTGTAGTAGTCCAGATTTAAATAAACTTGCCGATGGATTAGTTGAGCTCGATAAAGCAATTGATGAGCTTGTACCTTTAGCTCACGGTAATGCAGCATTAGGTAAAAGAACTATTCAACAAGGGTTGGATGCTTTGAAGGCAGCGCTTCAATTCGAGCAAATTAATCTTAATTTCGAATATACAATATCGATAAGTAACAATAAGAAATTAGAAAGTGATCTTGAACGTGATATATATGCTTTAGTTTATCATTCAATTAGAAACTCTGTTGACCATGGCAAGGCAAATCAAGTGGAAGTATTCGTAGAGCAAGTTAGAAACCAAGTTCATGTGTCAATCTTAGATAATGGTATAGGGTGTAGTCTCTATGCTCGTACTTTTAAATATGGCCTAGGTTTATATGTGATGAGAGACATTGCTAAAAAATATAAAGCCAAATTAAATTTCAAAAGTAGTAGTTCAGGTACTAGCATCTGTATAGGATTTCCATTAAGTGTCACTTCAAAGCTATTTAGAAATGAAAAAGCCCCTAGTTAGGGGCTTTTTAACTAAAGGAAACGACCATTTTTAAAACTAGCAGTACACGCATAGTCATTCAAAATAGTCCCTTTTGTGATCAAGACTAGATCACCTTCAAACTCTATTACGTCACCTATGTTGTAATTGGCTAAACCAGATTTCTCTTTTAAAAGTATATCAGCGCGGAATTCAAATTTATCATGATATTTGCTATTGAATGATACAGGTAAAAGATAGGCAGTAACGCCAACGCTTGATTCATCTATATTTACTAATTTAGCTTTCCATGGGGTTTTTTTACTTGAAATAACTTTTGCTAATACGTCGTTTTGATAATTTGTTTTTTTATAACAACCGCTAATTACTTGAGCTTGCTGGTTTTCTGCTTTAGTTAGATCAGTTGAAGACTTAAGTTTAAATACTGATGTGTTAGCCACTCGGTTATGAACAGGGGAAGTGAACTTGTAAACATCGTCATGTTTACGCATTACTTCATTAAACTTTTCAAGCCCAATGAATTGTTTCCCATCAAAGACCATAGTTCCAGTTTGTCCTATAACTTTGTAGCAGTAATAACCTTGATCACCTTTTGGTGAGATATTGTCAGATATGTCCATGTTACTGGCATAGCATTTGAAACTATCGAGGATAATGGGAGAATTTAGTGAGAGTAAAACATCTGCATAAGAAGGTTCTGCAGGGTATGTTAAAGATGCACTTGCTCTATAAGCATCTTCAGTTGTCTTACAACCACTGAGAGCTGCCACAACTGAGAGGGTTAAAAGTAGCCTTTTCATGTGTTTCCTTTTTTGTTTTTAATCCTGTTGATTACATTATCGACAGCATTTTTATATGTAAAGGTTTTTCCCTCAGCACTTGTTACCACCTATCGATATCTTAGACGCTCAATAACTCTATTTGTTTTGAACCCTATTAATTGAGCGGAGAAAGATGATGACTAACTTAACCTGGACAAAAACAAAGCCCACACTACCAGGGCACTACTGGTTTAGAATTTTTCTCCCTGAGCAGAACGTCTATTTGCAGAAGCCGCATGTAAGAGAAGTTGTTATATTGGACGATGCGCTTTTTATCACAGATCCTAAAACTATTTCTGTTGCTGAGCTTGACGGTAAATTTGAATTTGCAGGACCAATAGCCTCGCCAGAAGAAACTTTAATTCAATCGGTTGAACTAAAGAGTACTTTACATGGAATGACGGTTGATGAGTCGCTTGTTATTAGCATGCGTGTTGTAGAGTTGCTTAAGAAGGAATGCAAGCAAATGGGCATACAATACAGTAACCGCCCATTGCTTATTGCTGCCTATGCTGCAGGTGGTGGCTTCCTAAGCCAGCACGACCTAATTGCCTGCGACCTTGCTTTCGACATGGGAAAAAATAGCATCAAATAAATCAAGCGGTTTATTCATCTTCACTTTTTTATGTTGGGTTAAGCCCTCTTAGTTTTTTGACTAAGGGGGCTTATTTTTTTAGCACAGTTTTAAAAAAGGGGAGAAACGCCTGTAAGCGATTTTAAGGCGTGTGTTTTTGTGATTGGCTGTAATGGCTCGTGTTTAAGTCGTTTAAACGCTCTCAGTTAAATTTAAACACGGTTTAAACTTGGTTTAATGAATATTTAAAGGTGTATTTAAGTTGGTATACCAATTTTACAAGATTTAACTCTTTCGCCCTCGCCTTGGCTCTTTTTTATGAGCGCATTTATTTGAACAATAAAAATATCCATTTAACTTAATGGGTGTATAGAGTGGTGAATTACAAAACGTACATAACAAATATGCTTGAGCATGGCTGTCATACTCACAGTCAGAGCATTGACCATCTAGATATGTTTGCTCGTCTTTCGTTAGAGCTGTTTGACAACTTGAACAGTGGGCCATAAAAATTCCTTGCGACTTTTTTGATACCCGCTTAGCCTATATTAGTTACCCCATACCCTTAGCTGTAAAGTCTTTTCCAGCAGCCTCCCTTTTCTTTGATTCATAAACTAGGTGCCAGTTAATTCATTTTTGGCACTTACATCATGGCAAAGAAAGCAAGCACAAATACACAGTTCGATTGGTTTGAAGTTTTTAAAGCTGGTACCCAAACAGACAGCAAAGGCAATACCCAAACTTTTAGTAACGCTGATTTAAATAGCGTTGTTACTAACTTTACACCTAAAACCGCACCGCTTGTTATCGGCCACCCTAAAATGGATTCACCAGCATGGGGTTGGGCCAGTGAACTAAAAGCCGAAGACGGCGTACTTTACGCTAAAGCAGATGAAGTAAGTAGTGAGTTTGCTCAAGCCGTTGAAGATAAGCGCTACCCTAACCGCTCAGTTAAATTAGAAAAAGTCGAAAACGGCTACAAACTTGCCCACATTGGTTACTTAGGTGGCAAGCCTCCTGCTGTTGACGGTTTAGCCTGGCAATTTAACCAGGATGAGAATGCTGACACCCTTACCTTTGAATTTGCTGCAGGTGATATGGACAGTATATCGCTACGCACATCAAACACCCTCACACGCCTTATGGGCAATTTACGCAACTTCATAACTGACCGTTTTGGTAGTGAAGCGGCAGATAAAGTTGTGCCCGAATACGAATCAGAGTGGTTAAAAGAAGAAACCATTATTGCTGAGCATGAGCGAGCCAAAGGTAATGCCGAATTTAGTAAAGGTGGCGATGATGACGCCACGCCCCCGACCAATGAGGATAATGCGATGGACGAAGAAGAAAAGAAGGCACTTCAAGACCAACTTGATGCAGCCAATGCCAAGAACAAGCAACTTGAATACACCCAGCGTGTAACTGCTGCCAAAACGTTTATCACTGATGAAGTTAACAGTGGTGATGCACCACGCTTAACTAACACAGATGGCGTTGCTGAATTTATGGCAAGCCTAGACGATGGCGACACAACCTTTGAGTTCGCTGCAGCGGATGGCGAGAGCCAAACACTTAAACCCGCAGAATGGTTTAAAGGCTTTTTAAAAGGCTTACCAGAGCAAACTGGCTTAACCAGCGAGTTTAGTAAAGATGATACAAACGACGAAGACGGCAACGACACAGCTGAAGTGCTTGCTGCTAAAGCGCTTGAGTATCAAAAGTCACAATCTGACAAAGGCATTACGATTAGTATCTCGTCTGCGTTAGACCACATTAAGAAGGCATAAAATCATGGCGCAACCAGGATTTATTAGAAACTTTAGTTCAGAGGGTGAAATTCCCCCTAATCGCCTCTGCATTGTATCTGCAGCAGCTGACTTTCAAGTTGCGTTAGCAACCGGTGCTGATGCCATGTTTGCAGGTGTAACAGAGCAAGGAACCGATGACCACCTACGTGTTGATGTTGTAATGACGCAAAGCGCACCGGTTGAATTTGGTGAAGAGCTTGTAGCCGGTACTCCTGTGATTGCAGACGCAGAAGGCAAAGCCATTGCATTTGACGTAGCAAACTTTGTCGGTGAAGCCGAGCTATATGTTGCTGGCTGGGTCATGGAAGACGGGGCAGCAGGCACGATTGGTGATGTGTTTCTGAACCCGCATCTTGTAGCAAATATTCCAAGCGCTTAAGCGCTTGGGCAATTAAAACTAACTATTTAAGGATTTTGCCATGAGTAATGGTATGCCATTTACACCCGATACTGAGCAAACGGCTATTGCCATTGCTTATCGAAATCGAGCGCTCGTAGCTGATTTATTAGCGCCATATTCACCCGTTAATTTACGTACATACAAATGGACTGAATTTAAAAAAGGTGAAAAATTTACGCTGACCGATTCTAAAATTGGCCGTAAATCGAGTCCGAACCAAGTTGAATTTGGTGTTGAACAAAAAACAGGCTCAGTTACTGACTATGGTCTGTCTGACATTATTCCAAATGATGATGTTACCAATGCACCAGCTAACTATAATCCGCGCACCCACGCGGCTGAGAGCTTAACAGATCTTGTGCTTCTTCAGCGTGAAGTTCGTGTTGCTGAGCTGTATAACAAAGCGGCTAACTTTGGTTATAACCACTCTCTTGCTGGTGCTGAATTTAAGTTTTTAGATGACCCTGAACTGGATATCTTGCCATTCTTCCTTGAAATGCTTGATGAGCCGTTAATGCGACCTAACGCGATGACCTTGTCACAAAAGGTTGCTACTAAGTTACGTACACACCCTAAATTGCTTAAAGCATTTAATGGTACGAGTGGCGACCAGGGCTTAGTGCCATGGAGTTACATTAAAGAAACACTCGAACTTGAGCATGTGACAGTTGGCCAAGCACGCTTGAATACAGCTAAAAAAGGTCAAGCAGTAAACCTTCAAAGTGCATGGAAAGACAGCTTGTCGTTTACCTATCACGACCCGCTTGCGTCGTTCCAAAATAATCGTATGACATTCGCATTGACTGCTCGTTATGGTGCACGAACGTCAGGCAATCGTGATGTATCTGCAGGGTTAAATGGTGGCGTTGAAATCATGGTTGGTGAAGCAGTTCAAGAGCAAATTATTGCAAAAGACTGCGGCATCTTACTGACAAATGTACTAACACCTGCAGTTTAACTTTAACGCGTTGTTCCGTGATAAAGCCCCCAGTTCCGACTAGCTCGGGGGCTTTTTTTACTAACTGAGGCATGAATGTTTACGACAACTCAAACAGTAATCGACAAAATTGGCATTAATGTGCTGTTGCAATTTGTATCTGCAAAATTTGCAGAGCCAGGTGCATACCCTACCCGTGATGATGTAGAAACGGCGTTACTGGGTGAACCTGAAACAGAGTTGCAACAGCAGATTGCTGCATGGTACAGCGAAGCAGAAAAAGACGTTAACGCAACGATTACGGGCTTTGTGGCACGTTTTAAGTTAACACAAGATGACATTAACACGTCGGTGTTGCCAGGCATTGCGATTGACTTAATGCACTGCGAATTGGCAACCAATATCGCCGACGAACACCTTAAAGAACTGAATAAAAAGGCCATGGCCCTATTAGACAAGGTTAGTAAAGGTGTGATCCAAATTAAGGAAGATGCGCCTGCAGGCTCAAGAACTGGGATGCGAACAAAAGCTGCAGGCTCTCAATTTGACTGGGACAGGTACTAACGATGGCTGGGGTATTTATCGATATATCGGGTAATGCACTGCCCCGCCTGAGCCAAATTGCAACTACCAGTGAAAGAGCTACCGATGTATTGGACGATATCGGCGCATTTTTAGACATGGACGTCACCACCCGCTTTTTACGTGAAATGACACCTGAAGGGCGTAAGTGGGAACAGTCACAGGCTGCAAAAGACCGTGGCGGTTTAACACTAACCGACACACGCAGCTTAGCTGGCTCTGTAACACACAACGTAAGCTACAACACGTTAGTGCATGGCCTTGGTGAAAAGTATGCCGCCATACACCACTTTGGTGGTGAAACAGGACGCAATAAAAACGTGAAGCTGACAGCTCGGCCAATACTTGGCATAGCAGCAATACAAGAAGCAGAAATTAACGACATCGTTGAAGACTGGTTAATTTAAAGTGAGTTTAAAGAGGGTTTAAATGTCATTTAACTTTGATTTAAACAAGGTCGAAACCGTCCTTAAACAATCTGCAATTAGAGCAACGCTTGGCTTTTCGAGTGACTTTAACGAAGTGAGAAAACGTGCGGTACATAGTTCGCACCTATTTGTTTTGCCCCTTGCTGAAGATAACCAGAACACAAACCAAGTACCAGGGCTTGATGAATACCAGGTACATGAAACATTTGCAGTGATGATTGTTATTCCTTGCCTAACGGGCAACGCAACCAGTAATGCCGAAATTAAAGAGTTAAGAGGCCAAGTGAAAGAAGCCTTAGCCGGTTGCCAGTTTGAAGGATGGGACCCGATTAAGCTAGATAAAGGCCGCACTGTTGAGCTTAACAAAGAAACAAACAACTTAATTTATCAGTGCCAGTTCAGTGTAACTGGTATTCATACCGTAACTGTGAAGGTGATGCCATGAGCAAACAAACCGAATCGCAATCGACAAAACCAGCACTAGAAAGAGGCGTTGTTATTACAGAGCCTAAAGTGTCTAGTGCTATGGCCATTGCGACCAATGTAAACAAGGTACTTTCGAGTAACAAGGCATCTCGTACAGAGCTTGCTGGCGCATTTAACTTGAAAGATGGCGAGTTAATTAAAGTGGAGAGTAAATCATGAGCTGGCGCTTTAAAGATAAATTAATTTTAGCAGATGCCCTGGGCACCACACTCACAGGCATGCATGCAATTTATGCAAGTGAAGTTGAACTTGCCATCGAGAACGAAAGCGAAAAAGACGAGCTAGAAACAAGCTACAGCGGTGCAAGTCTTGAAACGTTTTACGGTGAGCACATTAGCCTTAACTTTAAAACGCCTCTTGCTATGAGCGGCACTGCAGGTAATGAGCCTGCCTTTGCGCCCCTATTACTTGCCTGTGGCATGGTGCAAGTGGCTGATGCTACCAGCGTTACATTCACCAAAGGTGCTGCTGTTGCTGTTAAGTGTTTAGTTCGGTTTGGTAAGAACACGCACTCAATCAGTGAAATGAAAGGCAATGTGAGCTTACAGCTTGAAAAAGGTAAGCCAATGCTCAACTGGCAATTTAAAGGCTTATTTAGTGCGCCTATTGCAAGTGCTGCTGCACCTGCAGTGGATTGGGACCGCTGGGTTCGTCCTGAAGTACTTGGTGTAAGCAATAGCTCTAACTTTAAGTTAAATGATGTGAAGCGAACTCTACATAAGCTTACCGTTGACTTGGGTAATAACGTGGTATTTGACCGTGCCATTAATCACGAAGAAATTATGATCACCGGGCATGAAAGCAGTGCCAACTTTACGCTTACAGCTGAAGAACTGGCAAGCTTCAACCCCTTCGATGATGTTGGCAAAGTGCAGATGTTCGAATTTACGCACGGTACAGCTGTGGGTAAAAAAGTCACCATTATTGGCCGTTATCAAATGCCCCACCCTAAATACACAAGCCTTGACTCTGAATTAACAGGCTATGAGTTTGATGGGAAGCTGGTACCGAGTGGCGCGGGTTACGATGAATTAACCATCGTGTTTGAGTAATACCATGCGTTTTCAAGCCGTCAACGTCACAAATATCGACACAGGAAGTGTTGAATTTTACACGGTCATTGCAAAGCCAAAGGGAAAAGCGCCAAGTTACTGCAAAGATAGCAGTGGCATTCTTAAATTTAGTAGTCGTAAAGCAGCAAAGGATGAGGCTAAACGACTGACTAATGCATATAAGTGAACTTAAAAATGAAATTAAAACTTTTAGAAGAATTGAAAAACACATCAGCTGAAGCGCCGTTAAATTTTACCTTTGCGGGGGTGCAGTTCAAATTCACAGCGAAAATTAAAATTGTTGATGAACAAACGCTTGAAGAACTTACTAGCAAACAAGGCGCGAATGATAAGGAAATTGTTCGTGACTTACTTATTGGCTGGGATGAGTTTGTTGATGAAGGTAAGCAAGTACCCTTTGCAACTGACACACTTGAAGAAATGCTAGCGTATCCAGGCATAACTGCACGGTTAAGTGTTGAGTGCATTAACGCGCAATACCGTGTACAGGAAAAAAACTAAACGATGTTGCTAGGTGGTTTGTGGGCGACCTAGCAGCACAAAGCCAAACATTAGATGACGACGAAGCCCACTTTGGTGCACCTGTTAAAGCTGCGCCTAAAAACGACAAAGACGACACATTATTTGTATTGCCGGCTAATCACGTTGCTGTAATCGCTATAACCACTGCATCGAGTCAATGGCAATTGGATAATAACGGGGTTGAGTTTGCCCTTGATTATGCCAGGGCTGATATTGCATGGCGCTATGCAAACATAACACTTACCCAACCCGACTTTGACAAAGTACAAACCCTTGAGCGCACCATAATTGGATTGATAAGGCGACCTGATGAGCAACAACTTGAATTTGGCGTTACGCTTAAGTTATGACGGTAAAGCTGTTACTGCTGGTGCGCGTCAGAACGTTAACGATATCAATCGCATTAAAGAAACGGCAAAAGAGCAATCAAAGGTTGCTAAAGACGAGTCTGCAAAGCAAGTTGATAGTTTCAGTAAAACAACTTCTGCTTTAAACAGAGTCCCCATAGCAATACATGAACAAATACCTGCATATCAACGCGTTGGTGTAAGCCAAGCTGCAGCAATGAAGCAACAGAGTAACGCTGTTCGTAATTACACTAATGAGTTAAATGTTCTTCCTAAAGCAATAGATAAACAAGCAGTTGCAAATGAAAAATCAGTAGTATCTCAAAAAACAACTTCGGCAAAGAATAATGCAAGTGTAAGACAGAGCGTAACCGAATTAAATCGTGTTCCTGAGTCAATTCAGAGACAAGTTACAGCTCAAAATAAAGCTGCGTTATCGTATGCTAAAACAGCTAGACAACAACAGGTATTAACACGAAAAACGGTTACTGACTTAAATCGTGTGCCTGCTGCAATTCAACGCCAAGTTGCGGCCAATCAACAATTAGGCGTAAGCCAGGCTACTGTGATGCGCCAACAAGGTGCTATGAATCGCCAGCTTGGTTTAATGAATACTGCGTATGGCCAATTAGGTGCCACGCTTACCACTCTTGTGAGTATTGGTACTGCAACCATGTTTGTTCGTGATACCGGTGCTGCACAAATGCTTGATACGCGATTAAAAGGGTTAACAAGTTCAACCCGTGAATATGAAAGAGTCCAAGCGTATTTATTTGAAACAGCTGACAGATTAAACACCGGTTACACCACCCTAGCCGATTCATACAGTAAAATATTAACGCTTCAAGATGCGGGTGTAGTTACCCAAGAGCAAGGTATAGCAATACTTGAAGGCATGGCCAATGCGGCTGCAAAAACAGGCGCAAGCAATGTACAGCTTGGGCAAAGCCTGTTTGGTATGACACAAGGTATGACGGCTGGTGTGTTACGTGCTGAAGAGTTAAACCAAGTCACTGAGCCTATGCCTGGCTTATTACAAAAACTCGATAAAGCAGCAGGTAAAGCCGCTGGCGGTTTTAGACAAATGGTGAACGATGGCCAAGTAACTAGCCAGATGTTTAAAAACTATTTGATCAAAGCGTTAGAGGATTATGCGGGTGCAGCTGAAGCGACCGAAGGCAAGATAAACGCAAGCTTTGCTGAAATGGGTAATGAATACCAGCGCTTAATTCGTAAATATGAAGAGCCAGTAAACTTTGCTGTTACCAGTGTTGTGGGCAGTATAACTGACACAATGGCTTATTTGCGCGAGAACGAAGAGGTTGTAGACGACTTAGTATTTGCTACAGGCGCATTAGCAACGGTTCTAGCTGGGCGTTTAGTGTCAAGCCTGGCTGCAAGTGCGCAAGGATATATTGCAAATGTAGCCGCAAAGAACCAGGCAATACTTGCTGATGCTGCTCTAGCTAAACAAGCCAAAATTAATGCGATTGCTGAGCGCGAACGTGCCTTGTATGAAAATGCAGCGGCAAAACGTCAGTTAGTTTCTGCATCAACTGCAGGGACACGTGCAGCGGCCATTACACGCTTAGCAGCAACGAACAATAGAGCCGCCGCCTCTGAAGCGAACCTTACTGCAGCGACTAATGCCTATACTGTAGCGGCGACTAGAGCAACGATTGCATCACGAGGGTTAAATGTTGCCATGGGATTTTTAGGTGGCCCTGTCGGTGTGATCATGACCGCTGGCCTTGCCCTTGCCTACTTTGCAAGTCAAAGCGACACATCAAGCGTAGCCGCTAAAAAGCTTGAAACAAACCTTTATGATTTATCTACTGCTTTTGACACACTTGCCAATAAAAAAGCCACTACACAAATACGTAACAATCAAAATGAAATCAGTAAATACAGTAAAAATATTGAAGATGCCTATAGCAAAATTGCTGATTTAAAAGCGCAACAAGACCAAGCACCTACTGGGCGTGCTGCCTCTGCTTATAGCCGACAAATTAGAAGTTTAGAGTCGTACATTGATAAGCAAACAGAGTTACGCGCTAAGTTAATGGACACGGCCACAGAGATTGCTAACTTTGAAAAGAACTTAAGCGAGATTAAGTGGACCACACCTAAGTCTGAGCAACCTGAATCAGCATCTGAATTACCAGAGAATATTAAACGGTTACAAGAGCGCTTAGCAGGTGAGGAAGCAAGGCTACAGATCAGTTACAACAAACAGCGCCAAATGGTGATCACTGCCCGTGAAAACGATGTTGCTAATAAAGCAAAATACGATGCCATTCTTAAACAGTTAGATACAAAGTACTCTGACGATGTACAAGCGTTAGTCGAAAAGCGTGAAGCAGAAAAAACTCGTATTCAAAACCAAGCGGAAGAAAAGCGAAAAAATGACTTACGCAAAGATCTAGATAATCGTATAGCGATTATTAAAGGGTTTGCAGATAGAGAGCAACTAGCTGCCTATAATAATGAGCTACGTGTGGAGCAAGCAAGGCAACAAGCACGCGTTGACGCAAAACGCCGCGCTACTTTAGGTTTGGCTGCTAACGATGACAGTGGCGAGCTGAAATACAACGCTGATAATCAAATTCGTGATCTTGAACGTCAAACTGAATTAAATGCAGCTGCCGGCTATTATTCTCAGCGTGAAGCTGATGAGGCTGCCCACCAAGAGCGTTTATTTCAAATTAAGAACCGCTATGCCGGTGCCCTACAAAGTAACATTGTTGCCTTTGCTAATTTTGAAAAACAAACTGAAGCAGACAAAGCACAGGCCATTGTTGGCTTAGGCGCTGCTACTTTCAAAAGCATGGCTGGCCAAAGCAAAAAGGCATTTAAAGCTTACAAAGCCTTTGCTATTGCGCAAGCTGTTATAAATACCTATCAAAGTGCCACGGGTGCATTTACATCACTTGCATCCATTCCTATTGTTGGCCCTGTACTGGGTGGTATCGCCGCAGCTGCTGCAATTATGCAAGGTATGCAGCAAGTCAGACAAATTAAAGCACAACAACCAGCAGGTATTGCACACGGTGGTTTAGATTACGTACCAAATGAATCAACCTATGTATTACAACGCGGTGAGCGTGTATTAAGCCCTAAACAAAACACTGAAATTAGCCAAATGGCACGCCGCTATAACGCAGGAACTGCTGCAGCTAATGATTCAGTTAGTCGTGGTATTACGTTAAGCATTACAAACCAAATTAACGTACAAGGCTCAGCAAATGAACAAAGTGCTCAGCTTATTGGCCAAGACATTGCGCGTGAAGTGGTGGGTGTTGTTGTAGCGAACATTCAAAGTAATGGTGCAATTATTCGCTCTATACGCGGAGCTGCTTAGTTGTTAAGTGATTGAGATTCGTGTAAAAAGGAATTTTTATACGAGGGAAGGTTTGTGAATTATAAAAAATTGAAAATTTGTTTTTCTAAGAGCTACAGGTCATTTAAAAAGAAAATAAAAAAATTCCCAAGTGAGCATGGCCTTCACTCTGTCATATTTGCAGTCATTGCAAGCAGTGTTTTTATTTATGAGTTTTTTGATCACTTCCAATTTAACCTTAGAACACCTATAAAAAATTGGGTTGATACAGCTACTTATTTCAACAATATTCTATCACCAATTTTATTTTTCGCCTCAATATTGCTCTTGTATCGAACATGGAAAGATACTAAACAAGCTCTTGACTTTCAGAGAACTGAGCTAAAAATTCAAAGAGAAAATTTTGAAAAACAAATAAAAAATCAAGAAGTAAAAGATAAATTAGAAATATTTTCTAGAAGAGTAAGAGAGCTCTCAGATAAATTTACAAACAAGAAGGTCAAAGATCTTTTGGCTGATCTCGAGTTCTCACGTAGAATGTCAGAACTAACAGTAAACTCAATAGATAACGATATTATTTCTGTTTTTAGAGTAAACGAATCTTCTAGTACATCAATACAAGAAGCTGTTAAGGAATACGATAAGAATAAATTTTCTGCTCTGTTCACTCGTAGTTACTGCTACGTTTCATCAATTACTTTAGAATCAGTATTTTCAGAATTCTTCTATGAAATCGGTGATGATAAAGATTTTTATGATATGTTGAAGTTATCGAAAGAAATGCCTGATTACTTTGTTAAATATATAATCGCTTACGCTTTGATTAGTAGTGAAAAAACTATTGTAGAAATAAGGGCTTTTAATTCATTATTACGACAAATTAACCAACTTGAAAAAGAAATCAAGACTCTATTCATAGATGAGTTATTATTAAACTTTAAATATGAACTTGCACAAGCCTTAATTAAAATAAATAAAGATATACCTGATGATGTATTAGAATCATAAAAGCATGTAAACCCCTTTCCAGCCGAAAGCTTATCTCCTAAATTTTATACTCGTTACCAGTGTTTTACTTTAAGCCTGGTAACGATGACAGTCCCACTCCCCTTACCCAAACGGCCTAAACGCTCTAACTTTAAGTTAGTGCCGAATAGCCAAGTTCATTTGAACAAAGCCAATAACGCCACTGAGGTATATGACCTAGAGGGTGCTTATTGGGAGTTTGAAATTGAATTAGCCAATGTGCCTGAGCGTGAAGCGTTGGCGCTTGATGCGTTTATTGCAAGCCTGCGTGGCCAAGTGGGTACCTTTACCCTATTTGATTATCGTCGAGAGCAACTAGATAAAGACTTTACTGGGTATGTGCGTGGTGAAAACCAAGACGGTAATACGCTGGTTATTGATGGTTTACCGCTAAACCAAACCTTATTGGTTGCTGGCGAACGTATGCAAGTGGGCGTTGGCCAAAATACAGAACTAAAGATTTTAACCGGTGATTTGGTCAGTGATTCACTTGGCCGTGCCACTGTCGTGTTTGAATCGCCCCTACGTAAAATCCCTGCTGATAACACCTTAATTACCTTTAAACAGCCGCGTGGTTTGTTTCGCCTTGCGGATAACAACCAGGGCATCGATAGCGCTGAATACAAAAAAGGCATTGTCACCAGCTGGAAGATTAAAGGACGGGAGGCGTTTTAATGGAGTCGTTAAACGCTGGGTTACTTGCTGATTTAGCCACTAGTGGCCGTGCCCGTTACTTTGTTCGCCTGGCATTTAAAAGTGGTGATGTTTTACTGCACACGGGTGTGGGTGAACGCCGATTTAAAAACTTAACCTGGCATGGCTTAGGCATGCTGGGCACCGTGAGTGAAATACCAGCGAACGATAAAAACGACAGCGCCCGTATTCGCTTAACCCTGCACACGCAAGACACAGCCGTACTGGCTGAAGTCGCTGAAAACGACCCCATTGGCCACAACTGTGAAATCTATCTTGTTACCGTGGATGAACACTACCGCGTAAGCCAAAGCCAGTTGCTTGAAAGTGGCTACATTGTGGCGTGCGATGTAGAGCGCGGCGCAGTATCACAAGTGCAATTAAGTGTGGCAGGTGAAAGTGAGCGCTGGAAAGAATCACGCTTACACCAGCGCTGGAATGATGCCACACAACGCGCTCTTTATCCTGATGATGCTTTTTTTAGTGAGCAAGCGTCTGCCAATAAACAAAACCTACCTGACACACAACCTGGTAACTACATAGGAAATAAACGCCGTGAACGCCACCGTTAAACTAGCCGCCTTTATAAACCAACGTAATTGCATGCCGTTTCAGTGGGGCAAAAATGATTGCTGCCTACTCGTGGCTGATTGGGTTCGCTTTGCGACAGGCCAAGACGTTGCTGCAGATTTTCGGGGTAAATACCGCTCTGAGAATGGTGCGTTTAAACAACTCTTTAAACGCGGTTTAAACGATGTTCAAAGCGTCTTTAAAGACCGTTTAAACCCTGAAATTCCCATTGCGTATGCACGGCGTGGTGATTGTGCGCTTGTTGAATTTAACGGTGAACTTGTTGGCGGGATAGTCACCGTTAATGCGGTGGTGTGTGTGGGTGAATATGGCCTAGTCACCAAACCTATGAGCTATGTGAAAGCGGTTTACCCATTGGAGCCGCGTAATGTCTAAAGTTGTCGATACCGTTGTAGATACAGGCGGCGACTTATTCGGCATTGGTCGCAGTCTCTTTGATAAAACGGTGGGCGCGCTATGGGACTCACTTACCCCTGATGTGCCTGAAGAAGACTTAGCCACGCTTGCTAAGGGCTTACAAAAAGGCATAGACCAACCGCGCCGTATCACTTTTGGCCGTGACCGTGTTGGTGGTGTTATTGCACACCAAGCTGAAGTTGAACGCGATAAAAAGAAATTTGTTCAAATGGTGGTGCTGATTAATGGTGCCCCAATTGATGCCCTAGAAGAAATCTACATTGCTGATAAGCCATTGAATGAGTACCCAAGTGAAAGCTGGGACTATGAATTAAGTGATGGCCGCCATACAACTGCAAACAGTAAAGCAGTTGCTAAAATGGTAGGTTGGACAGCGGCACACATTGGGTATGGCCAAGCGCATATCTTTGTTGAGTTTGAAAATAACCGTGAAGTCTTTCCGGATGGTATTAGCGATACTGAGTTTTTAATTCGCGGTGCCCGGGTGTGGGACCCTCGCGACACAAATCAAAACCCTGATGATGAAACCACGTGGCTTTGGTCACAAAACGCGGTGTTATGTGCCCTACACTATGTACGTTTTTATGGCGCGCATGAAGTTCCTTTTGAGCGCTTACCGCTTGAGTGGTGGATTGCTGCCATTAACGTGTGTGATGAAGAGGCCGAGTTTACTGATAAAGACGGCAATATCACCACTGAGCCACGTTATACAACAAACGGCAGTTTTACCTTTACCACGAAACCCCTTGATGTATTAAACCAACTTGAATCCTGTTTTGCAGGGAAGATTTTTCGCCAAATGGGCCAATGGTATGTGCGTGTTGGTGCCTGGTATGGCAACCCGACATACACCATTAATGCAGATGATGTTCACGGGAACATTAAGATTAAATGGCATGCCGATTTACGCGACCGCGCCAATGTGGTTCGCGCTACATTTACCGACCCCGAGCAAAACTACGAGCGCACAGATGCGCCACCGATAATATCTTCAGCATACCAGACGCATGATAACCAGATATTAGAAAAGTCGATAACTTTACCCTTTGTTAGAAGCAGTACGACAGCACAGCGCCTAGCCACTATACACCTTGAGCAAACACGCTTAGGTGAAATTGAATTACCCCTCAAGCACAAAGGCTTGGCCGCTGCGGTCGGTAGAACCGTTTACCTAAACTTACCTGGTGAATCGATTACCAATAAAATCTACCGTGTAACAGAGCGCCGTTTTCGTTTAGATGGCGGCGTAACGCTAATGTGTATCGAAGATGGCCCAAGCTTATGGGGTGATAACTTAATACCAGGCGCACAAGATTTAACCCCAAATAGTGATTATTTAGTGGGCCGTCCGAAGCCTATTTTTGATGTACGGGTGACGATTGATGGCGATGGAAACGGCATTGTGAAGTGGAACCACCCTACACCACTGGCTGTGCATGAATACGATATTGAGTTTATTCACGCCTCATCCAGTGAGCCCGTTTTCAAAACAACAGTAACGTACACACAAGTCACCATCCCTAAGCTTGCCCTTGGTGAATACACCGCACGTATTAGCGCTAGAAATATTTTTGGCCAACGCTCTGATACGGTCGGTGTGCAGTTTAGCGTGCTTACCCCATCGATACCGGTTGTGCATGTACTAGCTGATTACAATCAAATCACCCTGACAGCCGAGCTTGCTGCTGCAGGCATTGGTACCCAGTTTGAATGGGAGTTTTTAGGGACAACCGCACAGCCGCAATCGGGTGAACGTGTTTTAGCACAGATTTATAACCGCATTGGTTTGAAGAGCGAAACGGAATACAACTTTAGAGTACGCAGTGTGAACCACTTAGGTTCATCCGCGTGGGTGGATGTATCGGCCACCACGACGACAGTCGACTTAACCGTGTTTATTAATGAGCTTCCTCTTACGCGTTTAAGCCAGGAAGCACAAAATTTAATTAACGATATTAATCAGCAAGTCGACCGTTTACGCCCTGAGACTGAGAATAACTTACCTTCGCTCATTGCTAAGAATATTGATGCGATTACGGGCCTTGCTGAAAAAGTAGAGGTCATTGATGCAGGGAACCCGAACAACTTACAAAGCCAGCTTGCACAATCAAACAGTAAAATAAATGAGTTAGAACGTGTTACCGAAGTATTGGATGCATCAAAGAACAACAGCCTCCCTGCACTGATTAAAATCAATCAAATTGCTATTGAAAGCCAGCGCCTACAGCAACAAGATTTAGGATTAAGTGTTTTAAATGTGACAGCAGCCTATACCAATTGGCGCAATGAGTATGAGCGCAGAGCCTTTAACAATGAGCGTTTAATCGATGCGGCTGTGTATGTTGATCCAGATACCGGCACCATCGTTAACCGCGCATTTGCCTACACAGATGAAAGCTTTAACAGTGCGCAGCTTCTTATTGAAGGCGCTGAAAGTAAAATCACGCTCAACGCGAAGCAAATAGCGCAATCACAAAACCGTATTACGCAAGCCGAAGCAACGTTAGTTATTCAAGCGGCCCAAATTAATCAACGGGCGACGTTTGCACAAGTTGAAGGCCAAATAGCCGGTGCCCTTGCGGCATTACAACCAGCCTACAGCTGGCAATTTAATACGGGCGTTGAAGGGTTTGCGGGTGCGGATAGCCACCATGCCCAAGGTTATATTGTGGCCACCAACCCCGTCTCTACACCTGTAATTAGCTACGATGCCACTGAAAACCCGATGTTTCGTATTCGCGTGCGTAAACACGCGGGTGCAACATGGAAAGGTAATATCAGCTTTAATGGTGGCGCTACCATGCTCCATTTACGTGAGCCAACAACGGATGACTGGGAAACATTGACCCTTGATGCAACCGGCACAAATGGGTATGTAGGCACAATTACCAGCCTTGCGTTTGATTTAGGCCCGTGTGATATCGACTCGATAGAAGTCGGAAAACGTGGCGCGAATGATTTAGCCCTTGCTGATATTACCGCGCGCACGACAACACTTGAAAATGATATCAATGCCCGTACCGGTATCATGGCGCAGTACGCAACAACAGCCTGGGTCAATGCGCTGGGGTTTCAAACACAAAGCAATGTACAAACCTTAATTGACTCGTTTAATACCCAATACAATATTAGTGCGGTTTTACAGGCGTTTTCAGACAACAACACCATTTTAAAAGCGAACGCTGCACAATCATGGATTGATGGCGCAAACGCCACTATACGCGACCAAGTTACCAGTATTCTAAACAATGAAGATGGCGTAAATCAGCGCATAGCGAGTGCTGAGCAAAGTTTAGATGCGATTAAAGGCGAAATTAGCCAAAGCGTAACGCAAATCAGCGGGCTTGAACTGGATGTAAAAGAGCAAGGTTTAGCAGATATCCTTCAAGCGTATAACCAGTTACAGCAAGACAAGGATTTAGCCGAGCAAGGCTATAGCTTAGCTGTTGCTAATGAAAAGCTAACGGCTGTTACGAATGACGTTAGCTCATTAGCGACGCAACAATTAGAGTTAGCCGGTGCTTTTGCTCAAAACCAAGCCTATTTAACAAGCTTAAACCAAGCCTTTGCCAATGAACGTTCAGCACGAAGCAGCACTGAACGTGAGTTAAGAGCTGAAATTACCCAAGAAGGCGAACGCTCAGTTGCCCAAGCAAACGAACGGCTTGAGGCGACTGTGGGCTATTGCATCGATGCAGAGGGGAACCGCGTTGATGAAGTTGATGCCCTAGCCTGTATAGCAGCTGGCCATGAATGGATAGCAGGTCCCTTAGTCGAGTTAATTAACAACTACACAGCAGTATTTGTTGGTGCGCAAGGCTTCCAAACCGCTTCTAACGTACAGCAATTCATTAGTACGTTTGACGGTGAGCATGGCATTACAGCAACAATCCAGCAAATTAACGATGACGGTGTTATTGAAGCTGCTAAAGAAGCCCAGCAATGGATCAACGCAGCGGATGGGACAATTACTAATTTAATTACTCAGTTCGTAAATAGACCGAACGGTATAAATGATTCAATCGCGTTGGCTGAAGAAAAAATTCGCGCTAATGCGGATGACCTATCGACTGAAGTAACAGCACGTGAGCAATTAAGTGCGCGTATGGGCGAAGCTGAAGCTGACTTAATATCGTTAGATGAAGCCATTATCACCGAACAGCAAGCCCGTGCCAGTATGGGATCGCAACTTCGCATCGAGTTTCAAAACCAAGACTTAGCAATGCTGGCTACGGCAAACGAGTTTACCCGTGCAGTCACGGGCTATTGTGTTGATGCACAAGGAAACCGCGTAGATGAAATAGATGCAATGGCATGTATCGCTGCTGGTCATCAATGGATAGATGGTCCAGCCGTGCAACGTGCTGTTGAAATTAGTGCTGCGTGGGTTACGCTGCAAGGGTTTCAAACACAAAGTAACGTTCAGCAATCACTTAATACGTTTGATGCTACCTATAAAGTCAGTGCTACACTGCAGCAATTTTCAGATAATGACACACTCCAAAAAGCAAACAATGCCCAGCAATTCATAAATGGTGCGGAATCATACATAGCGCAGCGCATTACGGCGTATAACGCACAAGAAGACGGTGTAGACGCCAAGTTTTCAGACGTACAAGAGCGCTTAGATGCCGCTGAGGGCACAATATCAACCAGTATTGTGCAAATTCAGGGCTTAAACCAAGCTCAGCAAGAAACCGACTTAAACGCCGTTATTGCAGCATACAATGCACTCCTTAGCGATAATGAATTAGCGGAGCTAGACGTAAAAGCCGCATTCGCGAATGAGAAGCTGCAAGCACAAACCACAGAACTTGAAAGCTTAGCACAGCAACAACTTGAGCTAGCTGCGCTGTTTGATGACAGTAAAGCGATCATCACTAGCTTAAACCAAGCTGTATCTAACCAATATCAATCGAGTGTAATACGTGACCAGCGCTATCAAGCAACGTTTGATAGTGTTAGCGCCCGTTTTAGTGATGTTACAACGGCCATAGCGACGATTGATGAAGCTAACACAGTTCGTGATGAAGAGTTTGAATCGTTTGTTGCTGACACAATCGCGCAATTTGATGAAGTGGCCGAAACCTTTGCAAGTCAAGATCAGGCCTTTAGCACGCTACAGCAAACGCTGACAGCAAAAATAAATGACGATACCGAAGCAGCAAAAAACGAAGCCGTATCAACAGCCCAGCAATACACCCGAACTGCCGTTGGGTATTGTGTGAATGCTGAAGGTCAAATCACAAGTGAAACAGATGCCGTGCAATGTGTCACGGATGGTGGAAATTGGATTTCAGGCCCACTTGCTGAGTACATCGAAAACTTACAAATTAGGGATGGTGATAACAGTGCCAGCATTAAACAGCTACGACAATTGTTTACAACCGTAGACGGTAAACTGGTTGCGCGTGGTGGTTGGTCGCTTGATAACAACGGTCGTGTGGTGGGAATAGCCGGTTATAACGATGGCGAAGTGGGCAACCTAGACTTGGTGGGTGATGTCATCCGCCAAGGCGTGATGGTTAACGGTACCTTTGTGCCAACTTCATACATAGATAACTCAGATCCAGCGAAGCCCGTACATACCTTCAAAGGCCGTTTAGTCCTAGGTGATGGCCACACTGTTAGCAACCTTGACGATATCAAAGCGCAAGACGGTAAAGATGGGTCCGATGGTCAAGATGGCCTAAACGGCAAAGATGGTATTACCCCTACATTATCAACCAATCCTGATGGCTCTTACACAATTAGTAATGGTACCGAGCAAATAACAATACGAGATGGTGAAGATGCTCCCATACCGACTGTCACTAATAACGGGGATGGCACCTACACAGTGACAGATGGTGAAGGTAATAGTGTCATTGTTAAAGATGGTCAAGACGGTTACACCCCCGTTAAAGGCACCGATTACTTTGATGGGAATGATGGCAGCTTTGTTAGCTACATATTTAGATCATCATTAACCAAACCCACTACCCCAACAGGCGGTACATTTAATGGCACATCTGAAACCTTCCCAACTTATTGGGCTGATACGCCTGTCTATATCGATGGACAAATTACCTGGGTGTCTAAAACACGTTGGCACTTACTAAATAATACCTGGACTAATACAAGTTGGTCTTCGCCTGTTGAATACATCATTAAAGGTGATAAAGGTGCTGATGGACAAAATGGCGCTGATGGCCAAGATGGTTTAAATGGGCAGAATGGACAAGACGGCGCTGATGGTACTCGTGGTTCTGTTACTTTAAGTGTGGCCACTAACTATGGTGAATGGTATGACTCCACAGCAAATGCGGCGGTACCAGGAAGTCCCGTCGTAAATGATATTGTCACTATTTACAAATCAACAAATCCAGCGGTTCAGGCCACACGAAGATTCAATGGTACAAATTGGGTAAGTTATGCCCTGCACGTGCATGGCGATACACTCATTGATGGCACAGTTGATGGGCGTGTTTTCAGAGCAAACACCCGCATTGAATCACCGCGTATTGATTTAATAGGCACTAACTTTATGAAAATAGAGTTAGCAAGTGGCTTTGGACCTGAAAACTTATGGTATTGGTATGGCCCTAAGTTTATGAAGAACGGATTGCCAGATTTAAGTATGTGTACCCGTGCTAACGCGACAGAATGGAAGGATACTAACGGCAACAGTTTTACTAGAGGCTCATTCATTGCGGGTTCGTTAGAAAGTAGCGTTACGACTTCGCATTTAGTCAATAACCCAAGCCGCGAGCTTGAGATTACATCAAATGGCAACACAATAAGTTTCGCGGTAAGTTACAGCCATCGCAGAACACATTACGGACCAACTAATGGCGACCCTACGTCTGTCAACTGTCCATCAACACAACAATTTCAGCCAACAAGTGGAACGCTCTATTTAGAACGTTGGAACGGCAGTGGTTGGACGGTAATTCAATCTCAATCGTTTTCAGGTAGTTACAGCTGTACTGATGGCTACTTTGAAGCTGAACAAGGCACTCCAAACGTGCCCTACATTGCATCATCATCTTCAAATAAATCATTTACAACAACACACCGACCAGGCTCTGGCTATCAAAAATACCGAGTTAGAGCCCAAGTTAATAATTTTTATGCTGTTTCGGGCGTAGGACAATACCTGTCACTCGCTGCGAGCGAATAATTTAGAGGACTAAATAATGCCAGCTTTTACAGCGTCACAAGCAAAAGTAGATAACGGCTCTAAAGTCGTACAAATCAACAGCGGGGAGAGTGTTTCTAATGTCCGAGGGGGTGACTTTTTAGTTATTGCCAATGCCATTGTTGAAATTAACCGCGCGTATATTGGTGCGGATAATAAAGGCTATTTTGAGCTAGTTAAAACTTGGCCAAACAGTAATCAGTTAAACCAACCATGTATAGTTATACCTACAACAGCCGAATTTAAAACCGTTATTGCGGCATTAAATGAAGCCAACACGCTTGTAAATAACAATTATAAAGCGATGCAAGATTGGCAAACTAAAACAGGCACCGTAACGTTTAGCAACAAAGATGGCACAACGACTACAGTTAAAACCCTCAAGCAGATTGAAGCCGATAACGCCGCACAACTGGATGCGTATCACCCCTACCCGTGGGCTATGCGTAAAGTTGAGTTTGAAGCTCGCCGTGCAGCTAATAATGAAAAATATGCTGCAAGTGGGTTTGTGCATAAAGGTAAAACAAACACCGGTGGCGCAATAAAAAAAATAAACGAAGGAGCACAAGTTACAGAGGGAGTGCCTACATCGTTATCGGGCTATATCGGCCTTGGTGCGCCTACCTCCGCAGCATCAAATGATATTAGTAAAACCCGTCACCCTGTTATAAATATTGCAGGGGTTATCACTGATTTATTATCACTGTCAGCTCCCGATGACAGCTATCCAGTTATTGTAAAGCTTCCTTCCGCAGAAGATGGCACGCGAACTTACGACAGCGCAACGGGTGTATCAGTCACACACGCCACCTCAGCAATCGCGTTTGCTAGTGAAACAGCCACGAATAAAGTTGTGACGGACCGCGTTGATATGTGGGGCCTTGAAGGGTTCTTACGTGAAATCAATGATGGTGACCCATTCGTTTATAAAAATGGACTAATTCAAAGCCAAGCACCCGATATAAATGGTGTGGGGACTGTTCTTGATAATGTCCGGCCAATCACTTACTTTGCATGGTATGAAGGAGATACAACTAGCCGTGGCAAAGGTGTTAATTGGAAAACTGCTACAGAATCACAACGTATTGCTATAGCAAGTGACCCTGAAAATAATATCTACTTTGATGATGAGACAGGTAAGTTTTACCAGTGGTGTGTCCGTGGTCGTAGCTTTGCAGGTTTAGGTAATGGTGATTGGAGGCTTTTAGAGGATTATGAATCTGTAGATGCTGTAAGATTCGGAGGGGCTTCCACATATATAAGACTGCAAGGCAAAAGAGATGTACCAGAGTCAGAAGGAGGGGATAACGGAAGAATTGCATACTTTAAGGGGTCAGCTAATCACCCTCTTAAAGGAGTCTCAACAATTGGACTTTCTGGGAGTAAATCCTCATCACTTTCGGCGAGTGAAGAGTGCTATTTCTTAATTTGTGGCACTGTTAGTAGGCTGAACCAAGGAGCACATCACCCAAGTTTCAATCCCTTAGGGGCAAGTACATTCAGAAGCTCAGCAAACTTAGGGCATAGAAAGTGGAATCATGCTGATATTTCTGGAAATGTACTTGACACTCAAACTTGCTTCTCAACCACCCCAGGGGCTCTAGGTAGGGATATTAACGATGGTTCAATAGCTTCAAACTTTTCTGGAAGAGAAGATGGTCGTTATTATGATGCAGTCTATGCAAGTGGCCAAGGTGGTGTTTGTAGAGATATGCGCTATAAAGCTTCGGGGCAAACTGATGTTGATTTCGCTGAGGCTGATTTAAGTATAAAAGATGGCACTTATCGAGGAAGAGAATATGTGACACTTACAAAAGTACACGACCTTGGGTCGGTTCTTACATCAGGATCTTGGGATAATGGTCAAAAGAGGCTAATTTCTTTTCAAGGAAATATCTTTGATACATCGGAATCGCAAGTATACTTTGTTGATGGATATATACTCTCTAAAGCGGACAATACCAAAAGAAAAGTATTGCAAGTAGGGTATTCTCCAAGTGTCGATAGGACAAATGTATATCTAGATGGCGATCTTAGTGCTACATGGACAGCAGATTCGTACTTAATCTATTCAATAGAGACAAACAACTCTATAGCTGATGAATATCACAACTTAGAAGTTATTGGTGAACCTTCCAGCCTTCTTCTATGTGAGGATTTAAAAAATGGCTGGGTTGGTACTTGGAATCCAGAAATACCAGAAGGTGTTGTTAAACCTTACCATCTATGCCGACCTGCTTCAAACTCATCCATGACTAAGATTCAGACATCTGATAATGGGAGCTCTTGGGCACTATCAAATATTGTTGCAGATCAGATAACCAATGACTACACATCATCAAGTATAGGGTCTTCACATGTAGCGATTATAATCTACAAAACAAAGGCTAAAGTCGTAAGAGATGCTTACAATGACAAAACTTATGGAGGTGAACTCGCTATAGGAGACCTTTTTGTAAGTAGTTTTTACGGTGAGAAATATGGAAGACTTTTACAATATTCAACAATTGGTAAAGTGCCCGTATCTTCATTAGCCAATCAATATGAAAACTTAAGTATAACGAGAGCAACAATAGATACAAGCTTAGGTAAGATTCATAAATTGTACCCTGTGAATCATACCCCTCTTGGTATTGTCGCACCTAATAATAACAGCCCTGCTTTTAAAGCACTTAATTATAACGTGGTTGAAAACCAGCAAGCCTTTATTAACTACGCATACACAGAGCTTAAGCACAATGGCACGGATTGGGGAGATGATGGCAAAGTCCATATAGCCGATAACCAAACAACAATGTTAGATGAAAATGGCAATACCGTTTTAGTCGGAGCGGCACGTTGCGTTGAAGCTTTAGGGTGGATTAAAAATGACAAATAAACTAGAACTAATATTAGATTTTATCGTTCTCGATGATGAGAAAAATCCCGTTCTTAACGAGCAAGGTTTGCCAACGTTGCTACAAGGGCCTGTAGGCGCGAAAAATATTTCAGAACTGATAGCAAAGGGTAAAACGGATAACCTTCATAAGTTTGCTGAGATTCAAAGTAAAACTGAGCAATGGCAATGGGCTAGCGCCTATTTCAATTACTTAGTTGAACTAAACGAAGTTAAACAATACAACGCTAACTTACCCGCGCCGGTTGCAAAGGAGGATGGCAGCATAACGGAAGCAGAACCTAAGCCTTTACCTACAGCACCAGAGCGACCAGCGATAAGAACGGTCGATGAAGTGCTTGAACCCTACAAAGTCACTATTTTTAAACTTGAGCGCCAAAGCCAAATTGATAATGCGATTGTTGAAATATCAACGGGCAAAAAGTTTGATGCAGACGAGCTGAGTATTACGCGACTAGCTAATGCACTTATCAAACATTGGCAGTTAGATGATTCAGATATTATTCCTTGGTCAACTGCTGATGTTGGAACTGGAATAATGATTGATTGTAAGAAAGCCGAAATTATAGAAGCACATCAACTTGCGACTGATAACTTTGCTCAAATATGGGCTTTAAACAGCTAAGCCCTTCTTTAAGTTTAAAGGTAGTTTAAACCAGTTTTAAACTGCCTTTAAATCACTAACCTTACCCTGAATTAATTAAAACCAGCCTTATTTAACATAATTAAGCAATTCTAAAATCTTACGTCTTTTTTTCTAAAAACAATCGGCGGCTTACAATTTGTCATTTTTACCACGTTTAATTTAAACGATCTGATTTACACTCACTCTCATTTAAGTGGCAATCTGTCATTACATTGTTCGTCTGTTTAAATACACATTGCTTTACTAGCGTTACGGTTTGCACGGTCTGGTTATTTATTAATTTTTAGAGATGGTTATTTTTAGATACCACGCGGTGAATTTCAGGTAACTTCTAATTTCATCAACAAGATTGAGCTTTTACAACGCTGAGTTCGTTATAACGAACTGCGTTGATGCCCTGCAAGCTCATGACTTAGTTGAAGACATTGAAACACTGAAAATCATTGGTAATGACTTAATCAAAATGAGTGATCAGCTTGCTCTAAAAGATATTGTTTTGAAGTATGGAGATAAAAAAACAGCATAAATATAACCCGCTTAATGCGGGTTATATTCTGGTAATTTATATGTCTTCAATGTTCTTTCAATTGTTCGATATGAAACTTTATCTATATCAGAGATTGGAAATTCATATATGCTGTTGTTGTATTCATCCATACAAATTAATACTTCCTTTGTTTTTATTAATAAGTAACATACTTCTTTTTCGGTTTTAAAATTATTACTGACTTGATGAAGCTCAATTCTTACACCTCCCCCATAACCTGCTTTTCTTAGAATTGAAGCGTATATTTCAGCGTTAAAAAGAGCCCAAAGGCTTGAAATGTAAAATATTGAAGAGAGCAATACAAATAATACCCAAACGTGCTTTTTATTACGTTCAGTTAGTTCCATTGAAATAAATATAAGTAAGTAACATATTAAAAAGAATATATAACCTTCTTTACTAATCTTGCTTTCATCAAACGACGTATAATAAATTATCACACTAGCTATAACGACAAGTATGTTCGAAGTTACTATGTGAAATAAAAATAGCTTTTTTGAAAAGTTTTTTGAACTGTACGTACGGTTTTTCATGCTTCCATATACACGCTGAGCAAAACTTTTTAAATCACTGGTTTCATCTGAGAAATGAGCTATTAATTGGGCCTTGTTGATCAAATGCAGCTCTCTAACAAATTCACTTAACTTACTGATATTTAGGCAGACCAAGGGTGTTGATCTTATTTAGCGCCTTCACTTTGATCATCGCTTCAACCAGTTGGCGATTGTAATCACGCGCATTTAGCTTAGC
>Ga0209434_1000096_pt1 | contig 45996 bp, 58 predicted proteins | sample ETNvirnome_2_300_FD_184068 | JGI IMG/M metagenome (GOLD analysis project Ga0209434, IMG submission 184068) | Marine viral communities from the Pacific Ocean - ETNP_2_300 (SPAdes) (version 2) | ecosystem: Environmental > Aquatic > Marine > Oceanic | place: Pacific Ocean | collected 2013-06-22 | reverse complement strand
AAAGGGGACATTTTTCGACTGATGCTTTTCCATATGGACTTAGCGTGACCGCCGGTAAAAGCGCCGAAGAACTTCAACAGATGGAAAGCGATAATGCCAAAGCTTTTACGCGCGCGCAGGCAGAACAAAGAGAGGTCGAGCAAAAAGCAGAACAGAGACAACAAGACGTTGCTAACGCAGAAGCTCGTTATGCGGGGATGTTTGGAAATATGCGGGCCCGCAGCGATTTTAGAAGGGTGAACCGCGCAGCGGAATCAGGGCGACTCGGATCATCCGATAAGCTGCAATATTTAGATCGAACCGTTTCGGAGCATCTTCGTGAGCCGGACGAGACAGAATAAGAGGAATAATACTAATGGGAAGATACTCAAAATACCGCATTCTTAATAATTCAAGCGAATATTATAGTTTCTTGAGAAAAGGACGAGATCTCAGGAACATTCGCCAATACGAAACGCCTATGATGCATAATCCTACCGTGGCTCAACGTGCAGCCTTAGTAACAAATACCCACATTTGGAAATATGGAGATCGCTTTTATAAATTGGCAAATCAATATTATAATGATGTAAGATTTTGGTGGGTAATCGCATGGTATAATGGTACCCTCACAGAGGCAGACATTATCCCTGGAGATGTAATTGAAATTCCAATTAACCTTGAAAATGCACTTAGCGCATTGGGAGCATAATTAATGGCTGGAAGAAAAAATCTAAGCCCTGACCAAGTTCGCTTAATGGCGGAAGTCGGAGATGACGTATCGCAAGCTTCCGACGATGCTTTGCAAAAAATGTTGCCCTGCGCTCAAGCCGCGAAGGCAGCTTATACTGAATTAGACAGCGCCCTGCGACCCATCCTCACTAGCGAGCTATGGCAAAAGCTAACACAGCTAAGCAGTAAGGACGAGTTTAATCTTGCATTAGTTCTAGTCGCGGATACCAGCGCGCCGGAGTGGCAACTTAAGCAATTTAAAGAGGGGGTTGAACTCATCAGCGATCTTTTCACGACACCGCGCGTTACTACGGCCCCAGGCGCCCAGATCCCCTATGTCAAGGCCGGCCCGGCGAATACCGCTCCCGTCGCTATTACTGCAGAAGATGTTGAACAAATTAGCGAATTTATTGAAAATCCTGCAGGTGATGATAAACAGGTTCTTACAGATTTAGCTGTAATAAAAAAGGCCACATGGCTCAAGAACACGGTCGAGGCCTCTCGCAAGGCCAGTGAGGGCCCCCTGCGCTGGTGGCCTTACACGGTGGGCGTCTCGGGCAAAGAGGCTGGAGAGCAGATGGCCTCATTCGCCGGCGAGCAGGGGTGGGGATCCGCGCTTGAAGAATGCACAGACCGGCCCGAATGTGCCCCCGCTCAAGCAAAATATACCACCGGGCCCCCGGGCAACCTCCCCGGCTTGTCCGATGAAGAGCTAGCCAAGTACCCCCCGGGCAAGCTTCCCCAGGCTGACCGACTTTCAAATGTGGAGACAAATAAATGGGTTGCAGACGAGGAGGTTATATATGCGGGAATGGAGGCTCTTGTTGCAGCAACTCCGGATATTCGTCGCCTATTGATTCTGATTAAGGAAAAGTCGGATTGCATTGTTGAAGCGGGAAAGGAATTTGTTGAAAAGCAGCACAAGCGAGTCCAAGAATTGGTCGACGCACTTGGGGGCGAACTTGCCGGCTGTGCCGAGACCGGTACCGAAACAGCTGCGACCACGACCGAACAACCGATAAAGCAATTCCTGGCCGGAGCGCTCGGCGCGCACGCAATTTTCGGCTTGGGGGCCGCCCAGGGCACGAAGTCGGCCAAGGGCGCTTCCAAGGGCTGCAAAGGACTCCAAGCGCTTGATTTTCCAGAGTTAACCCCAAGTGCTATAGAAAAGGCCCTGGCGGCAATTCGTGATGCTCGGCGCCCTCTGACTCTCTCATACAGTCAAAATAAAGAAAGAATGCTTTTTCAAGAGCAATGTTATTTGTTGTCCTATGTCGGGCAATTAGCTAAATGGAAAAAAGAGAATCTCGATAGCCCCGATGCCCCGAAGAAGGGCGCCCCCCAAGGGGGACAAAAGCGATTGCCATATAAAACCACCGAGACAAACCCAGACAAACGAGAAGCGAACGCAACGCTTTTAGTAGATGGAGATCCTTTTGGTTTTTTGAATCGTCTCACATTAGATTCTAAAATGAAGGCCTTTTTTGATATTTCAACTAGTGAGCTTTCTCATTTGCAACCGATGATTCGGTTATATAAGATTAATCGAAACGAAGATGGTACCGAATGGCAACAAGAAATTAAATTTGAATCTAATGCTGGGAGCTTGTGGCCCACAAAACTTGAAGATGCGTTGCACAAGAAAGCTAAAAGAGGATTTGGGGTAGGGGTCAAAGATTTTTCATTTACATATGAGGGATCCAATCCGTTTGCTATTAAAAAAAGCATTAAAGGAAAATTAAAAATCTTTGCGAATTCATTTGATGAATTATTACTCGACCGCGGCGGATGGAGATATGCAGACTTAGCGCTTAAAACAGGGGGCTCCCAAAAAAAAGCCTGTAGTGATTCTAAGCAAGCTCAGGAAGTTTACAAAGAGAATGAAGAAAATTCAAAATTAAACTTTAGATTAAAAGCCGTGGTGGGTTGGGCTGAGCCAAAAGGGGCAAGTGCCTCCAGCTTAGCAGTCAAAGATGCTTTATATAATTCGTTTGTAACTTTAAATTTAACCCCCACTGTTCATGAATTTGAATTAGATGATATGGGGAGAGTTAATTTTATAATTAATTATCTCGCTTATATTGAAGATTATTTTGACCAACAGGGATTTAATATATTTGCCGAGGCTGCGATAACAGAAAAACAAATTAAAAGAAAATTACAAGTTGATAACTTTACTAGAAATTGTGATGATGATCAACTCGCAACACTCAAAAAACTACATATTGATGCAGTTGCAGCAGAGAAAAGTTTAATGCTTCAAAATTTAATTCAATCATTAATGACTGATGACAATAGCAAAATATATTACCTAAATATGCCTTATTCAGAAATTCAGGCATTTCAATCACAAGGGCCACTTCATACACCATCTACTAGTTATAGCCGCCCCCTAACTAGTTCAGAAAATGACGCTAGATTAAAGACTGCGGTTACAGAAGCGATGAATACTTTGGATTTTCGAGAAGCTGCAGCATCAAGCCTTCCGGGATCTACATTCAGTGCAGCATTGTTCGTTGATAATCCAGATAACTATAGTTTAGGATTTTTTTACGTGAGTGATTTAATTGATACAATTTTACATGATATTGGCAAAGCCTTGGAAGGATTGCCCGGCAAAATAGACGAACTCGCGAAGGACAAATTAGGGACCGTTCAGATTTTTGATCCTTGCGATCTGGCGATTGAAAAAGCAAAACTATTAAATCAACAAATAGCCTTTAAAAAATTAAGGATTTTATTGGGGCCCGTTGAGTTTGTCGATCAAGGAAGTCGGAGTACGGCATTCTTTGTTAATTTTGGAGATATTCCTATCTCGGTAAAATATTTTATTGAATGGCTAACAGAAAGAATGCTAAAGAAAGAAGAGACAATGTATTCTTTAACTAAGTTTTTAAATGATTTATTTAATCACTTGGTAAAAGAATTTTTAAATAATAAAAGTTGTTTTAAAGTGAAGATAAACCAAAAAATCCGAGTTAACCAATCAGTTGTAACTTCTTATCCTGAAACAGAAGGTGAAGATGAGATTACATATGCTTTAGGAAGAGCCAGCGACAACAAAGAAAACACAGACTACAAGCGATGCAACTTAGGTTGGTGGAAACATGGCGATACCCTCGGGCCCCCATTTAACGGTTCAATATTAAACATCTCAGGCGATAGAGAGTCACCCGCCCCCGGCGCCGGCGTAGAATCCGAAATGAACTATTTCGTTTATTTTGCTGGAAGAACGAAACCAACGAATTTAATGACAGGCGACAAAGAGATAGATGAAAATAATGGTATTTTTCATTACTTATTGGGAAGAGACAGAGGCCTCATTAAAGATATTAAACTTACCAAGACTGATTCAAAAGGGCTAGCAGAAGTGAGATATGAGCAAGATGGATGGGGAGGCTTAGATCAATTAAGGATTCAATATGATGCCGAGATTGAATGTTTTGCAAGCCCAAAAACGTTTCCCGGATGCTATATTTATATAGATCCTAAAGGATTTGCGCCAAATTGGACAGCAGATCCAAATGATCCTTTGAATTTAACAAATTTTGGAATTGGAGGATATTATATGATTTATAGATCGGAACACTTATTTGGAGCAGGCCAAGCCAGTACTAGAGTTTTTGCAAAGTGGGTCGCAGAGCTTGATCCAAAACAGCAAGAGAAGCCGGCGCCAAAGAAGGAGGGCGCCAAGTGTACAACTTATGGAGACCACCGCAGATCTGCAGCCGGCGAAATCACAGCCGGCGCAACCATCACCAAGGAGCTAGCCACCCGTCCGCCCGATAATGTCGCGACAGCGGCACCAGCCCCGACCCCGACCGCTGGATCCACGCGCCTCGCCGCTGGCCTCTAAGGGGCACTTCTATGAGGATAGTTTAATGTCAGATTTTTTTGCAGAAAACAACGATGAAGGTACTTTAGACTTGTTCTATAAAAGAGCATGGTACCGCGCTTTATTTAAAAGCGCGAAGCCGCGTCATATTGTAGATTTTAATATAGGTGAAAAATTTCTTTTTGGACGAGTAGGGCGTAAGTATATTCCTATCGAGATAAGAAACCAACAATTTTTAAAGAAAATTTCTCCTAAATATTTACTAGAGCCTTCGGCTAATATGGAAGCTATGAATTTTGTTGTAGACGTATTTAATGAGTTCGCCAATCAATTTGAAAAATCTGCGGCTATTGGTAAAATTTCTCCGAATGATCCATTCCTATCTAATATTAAAGTTTATAAAGCATATCTTGATCCAAATTTTCGTTACGATGCTTATTTAGATATTTTTGCCGACGCACTAGAGACTCAATTTAGAAATAGAAAAATAGATGTTATGAATTTTGAAGGGTTTATGGAGAGTCTTTTAAATGTGATCAAGGATGGTGCGCTAAATTACCCTTTAACTAAGACTGCCTATATAAAAAGTCGTTTATGCCCAATTAATTGTAGTGGGTTTGCAATAGAGATAGCAGATTTAAGCTATGAAAATGACGACGAAAAAGCAAAGGATTTTGTCAACAGTGTGAATTTTGAGTTTTATGTTAATGCTTGCAATTCTTATGGATTCATGATAGACTTAAATGCACCCTGGAGAATAGTGGCTGATATTGATTCTATAATAATGCGAGAATATGGAAAAACATACAATGTCCCCACTCCGGATCTTGTCTTGTTAAATCAATTTACTTATGTACATTTCCGTTATTATGACAGATTTGCACAAGATCTTTTAAAAATATATAATAAAGTACGAAAAGACACTATTATCCGTCCTATGGTGTGTGAGAACAATATGGTTCATCCAAAATATATCAAGTCAGACTCCTATCAATTATTTGAATTAGAAGAAGGATTTCCAAATTCTTATTTTTTAAAGAAATATTTGCAAATTAGATTTTTAGAAGAAGAGTCGCGATTCAGCACAGAAGAGCAAAAAAGACTTATTGATGAATGTTTGGCGGTACAACTTGGAGCAGGAACACTGCTCGCTCTCACAATTTTTGAGCAGATTTTAAATAAAACATTTGACTATAATGGTTCTTTGAGTTATATTAATAAACAGGTAAAAGCTCTTGCGGCCCAAGCGGAAAACAGTTGATCTTCCAAACCATTGACGATAAATCAGAATGTATCGGTGTCTACTCAGGCGGTAAATTATATTATGATGATTTTCCAGAGAATTTAAGCAAGACATGGAAATATGGCGGCTCCATCACCGACCCCACTATTAAATATGCTTGGCTTTTCTGTGAAGGTCTTGACTTAAACAATGCGTGCCCGACAGAACTAGAGTCTGAATTATTGCGAATCCAAAAACGATTGCGAGCATATATAAAATCGTTTAAAATAGCCAAGGTTAATATGTATGATCATTGTATTTTTGATTTGGTCCCAGAAGATTTTTTAAAGCAGTTTTGCGAGATCAAAAATAAGATCACAGAGCACGTATTTGAAAACTTTGAAGAGCCCCAAAATTATGCTCATTTAGACGCAGTACAGAAATTGTTGTTCAAGATCAAATATCAAAAATTAAATTTGAACAATGAAGGATGTAAAGAATTATACTATTCTTCTATTAATCGAGCAAGGGCCAACCTCTTGTTAGAGGGCCCACGGTTTATCGATTATAACCTCTTCGGAACAATCACAGGAAGGCTCACTACTCGGTCAGAATCTTTTCCAGCCCTCACTCTTAAGAGAGACTTTCGCAAACTACTAAAACCTCATAATGACTGGTTTTTATCACTAGACTATAATGCTGCAGAGGTGCGCACCTTCATTGCTTTGACTGGTGAAGAGCAGCCGCTAGAAGACGTTCACCAGTGGCATATTAAGAATCTTATTGAAGACGAACTGACTAGAGAGGACGCGAAGATAAGATTTTTTGCGTGGCTTTATAACTATGATTCAAACGATGATGAATTTGCGATTTATCACCGGCAAGCATTGCTTAGTGAGTGGTATAGCGGAACGCATGTAACGACCCCATTTAAACGAAAGATAAGAGTAGATTCAAAAAAAGCCCTCAACTATTTAATTCAAAGCACGACCGCCGATATAGTATTAGAAAGGGCAGTTGAGATTGATAAATTTTTAGAGGATAAAAAATCGTTTATTTCTCATATTGTTCACGATGAAATTATCATTGATTTAGCTGATGACGAAAGAGAATTAATACCTGAAATTAAAAAACTTTTTTCAGAAAACCAACTGGCTAATTATTTAGTTAATCTAAATGTCGGTAAAAATTATTATGATCTAGAGGAGCTTAAGTTATGATCTCAATCATTGGTATTGGTAATGCCGCATCAGCAATCGCAGAAAAGTTTTCGTCTATTGAAAATTATGATATTTTTCTTTTAAACAGTAAAGTTTTTAAGAATACCAAAAAAGAATTTAAGATTAAAAACTACAATAGCGCAGAAGAATACGAAGAAAATATTCCAGACCTTAAAAACTTTTTCTCAGGTGTAAAAGATCGGGTTCAAGTTTTTATTACCGGAGCCAGTGAAAGCTCCAATTATACTTTAGGAATTTTAGAGCAAATCAGAGATCGAAAAATTGATTTGTTTTATATTAAGCCCGACACTGAGCTACTAACAGAGAACGCACAGTTATTAGAGAATGTCACATTCGGAGTGCTCCAAGAATACGCGCGCTCAGGCTTATTCAAATCAATAACCTTTATCTCCAATCTTCACTTAGAAAAGGTTCTGGGAGAGGTACCAATTAAAACCTATTTCAATGTTCTCAACGAGTCAATTTTTTCTACAGTCCATTACTTGAACTTCTTTGAATTTACTGATCCCGAAATCGGTCAGATTTCAAGGCCAGCAGCCGTTAATCGCATCCGAACAATTGGAATGCTCGATATAGAAAATTTAGAAGAAAAATGGCTTTTTAACCTTGACAAGTCCCGAGAGCTATGTTATTATATATGTATAAATGAGAAACGAATGGAGACCGAAGGCGGTCTACATAAGAAGCTAGTTGATATGCTAAAAGAAAAGCCAAAGAATGCTTACAAAAAAATCTCGTATGCCATTTACGAGACTGAACACAATGATTTTGGGTTCTGCGTTGCCCACACAAACGTAGTACAACAACAAAAAACTCTTGACAATCTTGAGCAAGAGTGATATACTTTATTCACAAAAGGAGAAATTGAATAATGTCAATTGATATGGAGCTTATGCGCCGCAAGCTCGCAACTTTGCGCGGTGAAAACAAGGGTGATTCTAACTCTGTTTGGTTCAAGCCAGACGAGGGAGACACCGACATTCGGATCATTCCAACTAACGACGGAGATCCATTGAAGGAAATGTTCTTTCATTATAACGTAGGTGATCACAGAGGCGGTGTCCTCTGTCCCAAGCGGAACTATGGAGAGAACTGTCCGATTTGCGAATTCGCTTCCAAGCTTTGGCGCGAAGGAAGCGAAACCAACGACGAGGAAAGCAAGAAGCTTGCAAAGTCACTCTTTGTACGCACTCGCTATTTCAGCCCTGTCGTTGTGCGTGGTCGAGAAGACGAGGGAATTAAGGTATACGGCTATGGTAAGACCGCATACGAACTTCTTCTTGGCTACATTTTGGACCCGGAATATGGGGACGTCACAGACGTTCAGGAGGGTACAGATATTACTCTTACCTATACGAAGCCCACGAAACCCGGTGCCTACCCCCAGACGAGCCTGAAAATGCGTCGTAACACCTCAACATTGCTTGAGGATACTGAAGCCATCCCCGCCCTCCTTGATGGCATGCCTGACTTTGACGGTCTATTTGAACGACTTAGTTCAGAGCAGGTAGACGCTATTCTCGACGAGCAGCTTGCCGGAGACGGATCCGCTGAGTCGCGCTCACGCGAGACTACCAAATATAGCACGACCGATGCCACTGACGTCGACCGTGCATTTAATGAGTTGGTAGCAGGCTAGGCTCGCCCCGCTGGCAGACCGGGCAAAGTCTGCCACCCTATTAATTAGAAACAAAGGAAGGCAAAATGCCAAGAAAGGCAAAACAAACCAAAGCTGGTCGTGTATCTATGCAAGATCTAATGACTCTTGTAAATAAGAAAGCGGGCAGAAATGTCGCACACGATCTTACAGGGGATAACCCCACCGAAGTCAAGGAATGGATCCCCACAGGATCTCGTTGGCTTGACAGTATTATATGTAAAGGCCAGATGGGAGGCATTCCTGTCGGCAAGACCACAGAGATTGCAGGACTAACATCTACAGGCAAATCTTACATGGCAGCACAGATCGCAGCCAACGCCCAGAAACAGGATAAGCTCGTCGTATATTTTGATTCCGAGTCAGCCATCGACCCAGCTTTTTTGGAGGCCGCAGGATGCGACCTAGAGCGCTTAATGTACATCCAGGCATCGTCTGTCGAGTTCGTTTTAGAAACAATTGAAGAACTATTGGCGGCAACGGATGAAAAGCTGCTGTTGATTTGGGACTCACTTGCATTCACGCCTGCCGTTTCGGATGTTGAGGGCGACTTTAATCCTCAATCTTCGATGGCAATGAAGGCGCGCATTCTGGCGAAGGGTATGTCAAAGCTTACTCTTCCGATTGCAGACAAGCAAGCAACCTTCTTGGTTCTTAATCAGCTTAAGACCAACATCACGAGTGGGCCGATGGCTCATATCACAGCGATGACTACGCCGTACATGACACCCGGTGGAAAAGCGATGCACTATTCTTATTCATTGCGAATCTGGCTCACCGGCCGCAAAGCCAAGAGTGCGTTTGTAACGGATGATAAAGGTTTCCGTATTGGATCAGAAGTTAAGATTCGATTGGAAAAGTCCCGCTTCGGAACACAGGGAAGAAATTGTGCCTTCCGCATCATGTGGGGTACCGACGAGGTTGGTATCCGCGACGAAGAAAGCTGGTTTGACGCTATTAAAACATCGGAGTATCTTACTTCCAAGGGTGCATGGTATACCTTAGAAACGCCCGGAGGTTATACAAAGAAGTTTCAACCGTCAAAATGGACAGAGCTTATTCAAACTGATAATGAATTTAGAGAGCAAGTCATACGTCTAATGGATGAAGAAGTTATTCAGCGATTTGATCGACGCGACGGAAGCGCGGAAGATTTTTATGAACCTTATGAAGAAGAACAGGAGATTTCAGATGAATAAAATTATGATTGCGGCTATCGCACTCTTGAGCAGCGCATGTGTGGTGCATGCCCACCCTCACCCGACCCCCAAGCCCGTGCCGCCACCGGCTGCACGTCCTCATGGCCACGCACATGCACCGAGTAATCCCAATGCTCACAATGTTAATGTACGCGCCTGGGTATGGGTATCAGGCCATCGCACACGCCATGGCGGCTGGGTACACGGGTATTGGGACTTGCGCACAGTGCCCCGGCATATGCTAGCACGCCAGCCGCACACTCATGTACGCTATGTAAGAGGCCGCGGAAAACCGCATCCTCCCGCACGCAGATATCGTTAAAAACTGCTTGACATTTAAGCCCTGCTATGTTATATTGTATATAACAGGTAGGGCTTTTTAAATGAAACGAGTATTAATTGTAGATGCGTTGAATGCGTATTTGAGGGCATATATTGTAGACCCGTCCATTTCCTCTAACGGGGATCCGATTGGGGGACTGAAAGGATTTGTTAAGATCCTGCAGCGACATGTCCGAGAGACTAAGCCGGATCAGATCGTGGTGGTGTGGGACGGCCCTAACGGCTCTAGAAAGCGCAAGAGTATGGACAAAAATTATAAGGAAGGTAGGAAGCCGATCAGATTAAATCGAGCGTTCCACAACCTCACTGACGACGAAGAGTTGCAGAACAAAATGTGGCAGCAAAGCCGCGTTATTGAATATCTGAACAACATGCCTATCATTCAGTTTATGATTCCAGAGATTGAAGCTGACGATGTGATCGCATATCTTACGCAGATGGAGTATTATAAGGGCTGGCAGAAAATTATCATTTCTAATGACCGAGATTTCATGCAAGTGTGTAATGACGAAACTGTATTGTTGCGCCCCACTAAAAACGAACTGCTTAACCAGAAGCGCATTATTGAACAGACAGGTATTCACCCTACTAATATGGCACTAGCCCGCGCAATTGCGGGAGACGCTTCCGATAATCTACCCGGTATTAAAGGTGCGGGCCTTCCTACTGTGAGCAAAAGATTAAACTTTCTAGGCGATAGCAAAACTTATACCATCGATGAAGTGGTAGAATTTTGTCATAAAACTAAAACCAAACTTAAGTTTTTTACAAGCATTGCAGAGAATAAAGGCCTTATCGAACACAATTATAAGATGATGCAGCTATATGCTCCGCAAATGTCTTTTCAGTCTAAAATGTATGTCAAAGAATCGATAGAGAACTTTGAATGTGAATTTAATAAAACTGAAATTATTGGCATGATGCGTGATGATGGATTTGGTGAATTAAACTGGGAAGATCTACGCACAAACTTAAACAAGATTAGCAGAGAATGTCTTGACAATCAAAAATAATTATTTTAAAAATGATTTGACTTTAGCTGTCAATCTGTTATATATACAATACAACATCGAGAGGGATTAGATGCTCACTGAAAATGTGAATTTTGGAAGGTATGGAAAGGCCTTTCAAGAGGGACTCGTACAACTTATTTTTGAAGACAGACCGTTCGCTGATCAAATTAGCGAGGTGCTTGATGTACAGTTCTTAGAGTTAGAATATTTGCGGGTTTTTGTTTCAAAAGTAATTGATTATCGCGACCGTTACGGCACCCATCCATCGGTTGAAGCAATGATTACTATTCTGCGAACTGATATGGATGGAGACGATGAAGTATTACAAAATCAAGTACGTGAATATTTTGCACGCATTCATACTCGTGAAATGTCCGACATTGAATATATTAAAGAGACTTCCCTCGATTTCTGCCGAAAGCAAAACCTTAAAGAGGCCATGATGAAATCTGTAGGATTGCTGCAGAACTGTTCTTTTGATGAAATTTCTACTGTTATTAATGAGGCGCTTAAGCTTGGATCAGAAAACAACTTTGGTTATGATTATTTTGCTGACTTTGAGGAGCGCTTTAAGCTCAAACATCGCAACCCGGTGACCACAGGGTGGAAAGAAATTGACGTCATTACTGGTGGCGGCCTTGGTAAGAGTGAGTTGGGCGTCGTGATTGCACCCACGGGCGCCGGAAAATCGATGGCGTTAGTTCATCTGGGCACGCAGGCAATCTTAGAGGGCAAGACTGTTATACACTATACGCTCGAACTTCAAGATACTGTGATTGGCATACGATATGATAGTTGCATTACCCGTTATCCATTGTCAGATATTCGAAATTTTAAAGATGAGATATATGAAGAGATTAAAGAACTGGATGGTTCTTTGATTGTTAAAGAGTATCCTACAAAATCAGCGAGCACAAGCACGATTCGTTCACACTTATCTCGTTTGATCAAGCGTGGCATTAAGCCGGGAATGATTATTGTTGATTATGCAGATCTTTTGAGACCGGTTGTCGCGAGAAAAGAGAAGAGAAACGAACTTGAATCTATTTATGAAGATCTCCGCGCCATGTCCACCGAGTTTAAGTGTCCTATTTGGACAGCTTCACAAACAAATCGATCAGGATTAAGCGCAGAAGTTATCACAATGGAGCAGATTTCAGAAGCGTTTAATAAGTGCTTTGTAGCAGACTTTATTTTTTCGATCTCGCGAACAATTGAAGACAAACAAAATAACCAGGGAAAGCTGTTTATTGCAAAGAATAGAAATGGACCGGATGGGATGGTGTATCCGATCTTTATGGATACATCCAATGTACAGATTAAGATTCTTCCAAAAGCACCGATGCCCACCACAGTTAATTCTGTTGTAACATCCCCGCTTACACTAAGCTCCAAAGAACAGCAGATGTTATTACGAGAAAAATATTCAAGACTAAAAAGGAAATAAAAACAAATGAGAACAATAGAAAACATCCGGCGATTTAGGTTATCAGACACCTTCTTGGAGCCCTATAAAGCGAAAGAAGTGCCGTGGGGTCCGTTAGGATACGTTACGTTTAAACGTACTTACTCCCGCAGGCTTAACGAATTTGATCCCGACGCTACTGGTTCAGAAGAATGGTGGCAAACTTGCAAACGCGTTATCGAGGGGATGTTTAATATGCAAAAGCAACATGTCTTTTTGCTTAGTCTTGAATGGAATGATGCAAAAGCACAAAAGACCGCCAAAGAGGCTTATGATCGCTTGTTTAATCTTAAGTGGACACCTCCGGGCCGCGGCCTGTGGATGATGGGCACCAAGTTTGTAGAAGAGCGCACAGCCGCAGGACTTTTTAATTGCGCATTCCGTTCCACAAGAGATCTCTCCAGCAAGGGGGGATATCTTTTTGCGTGGATGATGGATGCCTTGATGCTGGGGATTGGCGTAGGGTTTGATACCGAAGGAGCCAACACTCTCACAATTCAAGAGCCGCAATATACAAATGATACACTGGTCATTGACGACTCCCGCGAAGGGTGGGTAGACTCTGTTCATCTATTACTAGATGGATTTTTCTTTGGGGGCAAGGTTCCCAAGTTTGATTATTCTGCCATCCGTCCCGAAGGCGCCCTTATCCATGGGTTTGGTGGAACTTCTAGTGGCCATGGCCCCCTTAAAGAACTCCATGAAAATTTAGTTCAGCTATACGGAAGCAAATCTGGCGAGCCGATTTCATCAGTTGATATCGTAGACACAGAAAATTTGATTGGACGTTGTGTGGTAGCTGGCAATGTCCGTCGTTCTGCTGCGTTGGCCATTGGCAATTATGATGATCGATATTACCTGGAAATGAAAAACGATGACGAAAAGCTTTATCATCATCGATGGGGGTCCAACAACTCTTTCAATGCAGTGGTGGGCATGGACTACACATGGCACGCTGCACAAAGTCAAGCCAACGGAGAGCCGGGATATATCTGGTTAGAGAATGCGCGAACCCGCGGCCGCTTTAAGGATGGAATCAGGCTCGACGACATTAACGTTGCTGGCTTTAACCCGTGTGTAGAACAGCAGCTTGAAGACGCAGAGCTTTGTTGTCTGGTTGAAACGTTTCCAGCCAAGCACGACGATCTAGAAGACTACCTGAAGACATTAAAGATTGCATATTTATACGGCAAGACCATCACACTCTCTAATACGCACTGGCCAGAGACTAACGCCAAGATGCTCAAGAACCGGCGCATTGGACTTTCTCAATCGGGTGTTGTACAGGCATTTAATAAACATGGGCGCCGCGAAATGTATGAGTGGTGTGACAAAGCTTATAATTATGTCAAAGAATTAGATGAAGAGTACTCAAACTGGTTATGCATTCCAAAATCTGTGCGAACCACCTCTATCAAGCCGTCTGGCACCGTTTCTTTGTTGAATGGTTCCACTCCGGGCATCCACTTCCCAGAAGATGAATACTATATTAGACGCATCAGATTTTCTCAAGATTCAAAAATTCTTGACAGACTTAAAAATGCCGGGTATAATATTGAAAAAGACGAATATTCTCCACGTACAATGGTGGTGGAATTCCCAATTCACGAACCATATTTCACAAAAAGTAAATCCAAGGTGAGTATATGGGAACAGCTTGAGATTGCAGCACAGTATCAATATTATTGGGCAGATAATTCAGTTTCAATTACTGTAACGTTTAAAGATGAAGAAGCCCACCAACTTAAGAATGCACTAGAAATGTACGAAACCAGATTAAAAGCCGTTTCTTTTTTGAGATATCAAGAAACAGGCTATAAACAAGCCCCCTACGAATCCATCACAAAAGAAACTTATGAAAAGATGTCCGCTAAGATCGTGCCGATTGTCAGGATACTAGACACAGAAGGCGGCAACGGCACAAAATTTTGCACAAATGATACATGCACACTATAGGAGAAACTATGAATTTTAACCACCTTCTTACTGAAAAAAGAATAAAGATAGCCTGTAAAGGAAACCCAAAAGAATGCTATTGGGTACCAACCGGGAGGATAGAAGCAATGGTTTGTGAAAATGTCAATGTTTCAATGCGTTGTAAAAAATGTAATGCACGCGAAGAAGCTTTTTTAACGCGAAAAGAATTCAACACCCATGAAAGAGTAATCAATAAAGAGGTAAACAATGCTTAAGCCTGTAAATAGACATCTACAAATAGAGGTTCCACCGCCCCCTGGACCAACAACCGCAAGTGGAATCGTCCTCCCTGCAGATTTTAAACCTACCGAAGAAAAGCACGTAATTGTGGAGGTGGTGAGTTGGGCGCCCGATGTAAGATTTAAAGAAGAACTGCACGTAGGCGCACAGATCATCGTTGACAAGTCAATGATTGAGGAAATTAATGTGAAAAATCAGACAATTAACCTAGTCCTAGATAATTATATTGTAGGAATATTGTCGGAGTAACAGGAAAATAAAATGCTATGCCCATTGATAAGAACTTTTATAACCAATCATCCGGGGCAAATTTGGGATGGGATCCAACTTGGTTTGGAGAGAAATATTTTGATGACGAGCTAGTAAGAGCAATTAAGAAGTGGCAGCGAATTCGCGACCTCTCTCCTGATGGCTTGGTTGGGCCTATGACGTTTCGTAGGATTTGGACCGAAAGACAAGCAGAAATAGATGAACACAAGCCCGAAACCCCCGCTTATTCTAACTATATTGTTTACAACGGAAACTTTATTCCAATCAAGTGGGACAAAGTGGTTCTGTGGTCCGAGAGCGGGGGTCATAAATCTAAAGCCGGCACCTACTATGACTATATAGGGCGCCCCCCACGAAAGATACGCCTGTTTGTAAACCACTGGGATGTTTGCTTAAGCTCTAGCTCTTGTCAGCAAGTGCTCGACAAGAAAGGAATCTCGGTACATTTTTTAATTGATAATGATGGGACCATATATCAAACTATTGATATGCAACATGGGTGTTGGCATGCCGGGAGCACCCGAGTTAATCGCGCCTCTGTCGGAGTGGAGATCAGCAACGCTTACTATCTTAAGTACCAAGCTTGGTATGTTAAAAATGGATATGGAGAAAGACCCCTGGTTGAAAACTCACGCGTGCACGGCGAGAGCTTAGATCCTTACTTAGATTTTTATCCGGTTCAAATTAGAGCCTTGAAAGCACTTTGGAAAGCGATCCATGAAGGGCTCGAAATTCCTTATGAGGCGCCTCTCACTCAATTTGGCAATACCTCAACAAATTATGAGCAAGAAGTGAAGTACGGAGCCTTCTCGGGGTTTATTAGTCACTATCATGTGAGCAAGACCAAAAGAGACTGTGTTAATTTAGACATTAAGGCCCTTTTACAAGAAGTAGAAAAAGAGGAAGAGAGTGGATACAGCAGCGCCAGCGAAGTCTGCGAGGATGAATCTTGAATACAGTGAGATAGTAGTCGGCAGTAATTTAACGGCAGTTTTGTATGCCTTCCATAACAAATTGCCCATTTTTTTCACAACACCGCAACGGCCCTTTAGGTTTGATTATTTAGAACCATCGTTGAATCTTACTTGCGTGCGTCTTGAGGATGTTTCGCGCCCCCTTATCACTCACGGCCAAAATATTAACGTGGGCCATGCCAAAGAACTACTCTGGGAAAGACTCTTGTTTCTTCTTTCGCTCGAAGGACAAATGCCGTTAAGCGATCTGTGTGAAAGCATGAGATACACGGGAGAGACTTTAGTGTGTTCCAACGAGTACTCAAAAATAGCCGAGATCAAATTTGAAAAAGCTTATTATTTTGGTGATGACAATTGCACTGGCCTCACTGAAGAAAAAACAGTTGCAGATCCCACTTATATGTGTTATGATTGGATAGCATTCAATCGTGGAGGGAAACATGAAATCGATTTCATTGAGACGGCGGATGATTTCGTTAAGCAAATCTGGTTTTACCCTACAGATCGCATTGATGGGTCTTCTCCTGTCAAGGATGCTTGTCTTGTTTCCAGGCTAACAGAAACAGAATTGCTGAATTTTGACTACTCGCAAACCATGGCGAGATTTAAGATGATAGCTGAGATGGAAAACCGAGGAATGAAGGGGTTATTTAATGGCTATTCGCCCACCGGAACACCGAAACATTACAAATTTAGAACGACTATCATTGGCCGCGAGAGGCGCGAGGAACTGGAGCGCCCACAGCCATCCGTCGAGACTGTCGAGGTTCCGGAGATTAAAGAAAAAGATTTACTCCAAGATTTACCACAGGCTTGTGTGGGATATCATAGACTTTTAGAGAATTTATGAGCGATGGAAGACACATACATCTTGCAGGTATTATACCGCTAGCAAACCTACAGACGGATTTTGATTTGGCCACTCCAGAGTGCTTGCTACCAGTAGATCCCGGGTTTACAGCCATTCAAAAAGCAGTTTTTGAGTGCGCTGTCGCCGGCTGTCAAACCATCTGGATTGTGGCCAATGATGACCTTGCGCCCATAATAAAAAAAGTCATAGGGGAGTGGGCTTACGACCCCGTATATTATTATCGAAAGCACGCTGTTTTCCCCAGTGAACAACGCAAGGAGATACCTATATATTACGTGCCAGTTCATCCCAAAGATCGCGACCGTCGAGACTCCTATGGCTGGTCAGCTTTACATGGTATAAATTCAGCGTGGAGAGTGGCAAACATTATCTCCCACTGGGTGGTTCCACATAAGTATTTCGTGACATTTCCGATGAGTGCCTATAATGTATATTCGCTGAGAAATTTCCGAGGCAAAATTTCAGATTTTGAAAATAACTTTTTTTTAACACACGACGGCAAAACTGTGAAAGATAATGTACCGCTTGCCTTTACGATGTTCGGAGAAGACTATATTCAGTGTCGCAGACATATTAACAAGACTACATCTAGAGAATACTTGAACCCGGGCCCAGATGAAAAATACCCCCAAAAAAAATTGCCACTTAACGAAAGGTGGTCAGCACGCCAATTTGACTTCGATACAGTCTTTCAAAAAATTAACGAGACGAATGCCCACAAAGAAGAGCTTGACTGGTACTATGATATCTCAAAATGGCAAGAATATCAACTATTTATGGGTTCTGAAAATTTTATACAAAAACCGTCAAATAACTTGACTAAAGCCCATAAACATGTTAAATTAGTATATAGAGAGGGAAAACTAAATGACGATTAAATTCGTAGGGCTTCACGCCCACAGCGTAGCGGGATCGCTGTTTGATGCCATTGGCTATCCGCAAGCACACATGGACTTTGCATATGAGAATGGCAGTGATGCGTTAGCACTCACTGACCACGGCAATATGAACGGTCTAGCATATCAGGTATTGCACGCCAAAAAGATGCACGCAGAGGGAAGAGACTTCAAGCCTATTTTTGGAGTGGAGGCGTATTTTATTCCTTCAATCGAAGAGTGGCGCGAAGAATACGAAACGGTTATGGCCGACAAGAAGCGCTCTCGCGGCGCCAAGAAAGACGCAGCGTCTGGCGCGACTGTAGAGGATGAAACTGATAGCAAAAAAGTTCAAGACCTATTGCGACGTAGACGCCATCTAATTCTTTTGGCTCAAAATCAGACGGGCCTTAATAACCTTTTCAAGCTTGTATCCGAGAGCTATAAGAGCGAAAATTTCTATCGCTATCCTCGCATGGATTATGCACTGCTAGAGAAGTATGGCGAAGGTGTGATCGCTGCGTCTGCGTGCCTAGGCGGCGTGTATGCCGGAAACTACTGGGAGAACGGCACCTACGACGATGAAGGCAACCGCACCGGTGTTGATCGTGAAGCAGCCCTCGATGACATGCGCGATACCACTCGCCGCATGCAAGCGATCTTCGGAGATCGCTGGTATGGAGAGCTACAGTGGAACAACATTAAAGAGCAGCACGAACTTAACCAGCTCATCGTTCAGATTTCTGAAGAGTTTAATATGAAGCTGATTTCTACAGCCGACAGTCACTACCCGAACCAGACTGCATGGAAGGATAGAGAGCTATACAAGCGCCTAGGATGGCTGGGAAAAGGAACACCATCCTGGGGTGAGGGGGCAGAATTCCCCGCGGACGTAGAAGAGATCGGCTATGAACTATATCCCAAGAATGGCGAGCAAATGTGGGAGAGCTATGAAAGTTATTCCAAGAGCCAAGGCTTTGAGTATGATGATGACTTGGTAATGAACAGTATTACAGAGACATACCATATTGCCCACGACCGCATCGAGAGCTTCTTCCCAGACGCGACGGTGCGCCTTCCAGACTTTGTGGTTCCTGCCGGCACAACTGCTACGCATGCATTGGTTAACTATGCTCTAGAAGGATTGCGCGAGAAAGGATTAAACGAAGATCCAGAATACTTAGCGCGCCTCAAGCAAGAACTAGACGTTATTGATGATCGAGGATTCTCTAAGTATTTCTTGACCATGAAAGCGATTGCTGACGAAGCAACGAAGCAGATGCTTGCCGGCCCCGGCCGCGGCTCAGCCGCAGGCTCCCTCGTCGCATACTGTCTTGGCATTACACAAGTAGATCCCATTAGACACGGCCTCCTGTTCTCGCGCTTCTTGCGTTCAGACGCAACAGATTATCCCGATATTGATTATGATGTATCAGATAGCATGATCCTGAAAGAGAAGCTGGTCGAGATGTGGGGTGAGGATTGTGTAGCCCCGATTTCGAACTGGAACACTTTGCAGTTGAGATCTCTTATTAAAGATATCTCGAAGCTCTATGGCATCCCTTTCACCGAGGTTAATAACGTTACCAGCGTGATGATGCGAGAAGCAATGCCCGAAGCCAAAAAGAAGCACGGTATTAAAGCTGGGGTATACGCCCCCACTTGGGAAGAGGTGATGGAATATTCTGTCACCCTCCAAAGCTTTTTGCAAAAGTATCCAGAAGTCAAAGCGCGCGTTGAAGGCCTTGTGGGACAGGTTCGTTCCTGTTCTCGGCATGCAGGCGGCGTAGTAATCGCAGAGGATCTTGACCGGTCCATGCCGCTGATTAATTCAGGAGGCGTGCGACAGGCGCCCTGGGCAGAAGGCCAGAACGTTCGACACTTAGAACCAATGGGTTTCATTAAGTTTGATCTATTGGGCCTCTCCACCTTAAAGATGATGGAAGGGTGCATCGAACATATCTTGCGCCGCCATTATGGAGTGGAAGAGCCAACTTTTGAAGACATATTAGACTATTATAATAAGACGATCCACCCCGATGTAATCGATTTCGATGATCAAGAAGTTTATAAGAACGTCTTTCACCAAGGCAAGTGGGCCGGTGTCTTTCAGTTTACCGAACAGGGAGCGCAGAGTTTTTGCACAAGAGTGCAACCAACGAGCATCATTGATATTTCTGCCGTAACTTCTATCTTTCGGCCCGGGCCATTGTCGGCTGGCGTTGACGCAGATTATATGGAAGCAAAGAACCATCCCCAATATGTCTCGTATCTTTCCGAAGAGTCACAAGAAATTACTGGCGAAACCTTTGGGTTCTTGATTTTTCAGGAACAGATTGCATTGTTGGCTCATAGGCTCGGTGGCCTTACGCTGGACGAGGGTAACCTCCTACGCAAGATTCTTACTAAAAAGGGAACTGGCAAGGGGGGGATCAAAACTAAACTTAGAGTTAAGTTCGTCACCGGCTGCGCAGCCAAGGGGATCGATAGAGACAAGGCAGAAGCCTTGTGGGATAAGTTTGAGTATTTCTCTGGATACGGCTTCAATAAGTCGCATGCAGTATCATACAGCATTATCTCTTACCAATGCGCGTGGCTGTGGAATTATTATCCTTCTGAGTGGATGGCCGCCTTCCTCGACAAAGAGCCGGAGACAAGAAAAGAAAAGGCAATCAACATCGCCAAGAAGTATGGCTTCAAGATCGCTCCGTTAGACATCAACAAATCTGGAACCGTGTGGGAGATTAGCAAAGATGGCAAAACGCTTATTCAGCCGCTCACTTCCATTAAGGGTCTAGGTATGTCAGCGATTGAACAGATTCTTGAGCATCGACCTTTTAAGAACGCAGAAGATCTTCTGTTTAGAGAAGAAATATCTTATAGCAAATTCAACAAGAAAGCCCTCGACGCGCTATGTCGTGGAGGAGCCCTGGACAACATCATGGATGACAGATTCACTGGTCGAAAGCATTTTTGGTCAGCTTGTGTGGTCGAGCGTCCGAAGAACTTAAAGAAGTTTCGAGAGAATCTGGAACTGTATCGGCCCGAAGGCGATTTCACCGAAGAAGAGATCATTCAATTTAAGACAGAGCTTACAGGAGTCTTCCCGATTAACCTTGTCATTAAAACAGAAACGGTGGAGAAACTCCAAGAGAAATTTATTCCTCCCATTTCTGAATTTGATACCGATTTGGAAGTGTGCTGGTTTATTCCGCGCAAGATTATTCCGAAGAAAACAAAAAATGGAAAACTTTATTGGATTGTGGAGACAATTGATTCTAATAACGAGTTGACCAAAATCCGCTGCTGGGGCATTAAACCAGAGAAAGATGCGATCTTCTTGAACCGACCTTATATGGCAAGATTAAAGTATGATGAGCAATGGGGGTTTTCTACCTATGCAATTGGTAGAACTTTCAGGCTATTGGGCTAGTTAATAATATGAATGTTATTAAAAATTTTAGTCCTTTATTGAAAGATAAAGAACTCATTGACGATCTTCCGATTGTTATCCGCGTCAAAAAATTTGATGAAGCGTCCGCAAAAGAGTTTTCGGACAAAATGAGCAAAGCCCAAAACACAGGCCAACCGGTGGTCCCTATAATTATAGATAGCTATGGAGGGCAAGTATATAGTTTGATGTCAATGATTTCTGACATAAGACATTCTCGCATTTCAGTTGCTACAATAGTTCAAGGAAAGGCCATGTCATGTGGTGCGCTCCTTTTTAGCTTTGGTAAAGAAGGTATGCGCTATATGGACCCAGACGCTACCTTGATGATTCATGATGTCTCGTCAATGACTATTGGAAAAGTAGAAGAGGTTAAAGCCGATGCAGAAGAAACGGAGCGGCTCAACCAAAAAGTTTATAAGATGATGGCAAAAAATTGTGGCCATCACGAAGATTATTTTTTAGATATTATTCATGAAAAAGGACACGCAGATTGGTTCCTAGAATCTGACGAGTGTTTGAAGCACAATCTTGCAAATCATCTTCACGTCCCACACTTGAAAATTGAAGCTACAGTTAAATTTGACTTTAAATAGGAGTAAAAATGGCATCTAGCAAGCACACTAAGAACAAAACGGCAGGTATAAGGCCGAAAAGAACGCGTAATGGACAATCTACCAACACGAAATATGGTAGTCCCGGCCCAAATGGCGGCGGCAAGAGATACAAGAAAAAATATCGGGGTCAAGGCAAATAAACGCTTGACATTCCCTCTAGAATTTGTTATATTATATAAGTAACAAAGGAGGCAGTGTGGCCAATTCACACGAAGAAAAGAAAAAGTATGTCAAGGAGTATATTCGCTCATTGGCAGCAATTGAAGAGGCGATGGAACCCTATAAGGATCAGCGCCGAGACCTGCGGTCAGAGTACCGCGAGAACAGTTGGTTGAATACCGACGAAATTCGAGCAGCAGTAAAAGCTTATCGGCTTTACAAGGGTAAGTTTAACATCGATGAAGTGGTGGAGAACTTTGAAATGATTAGCGGAGGCAACAGCACTCCATGATTATACGATATTCAAAAGTGCGGGAAGGGGTTACGACCCCAACTCGTGCAAACCCTTCGGACGCAGGACTCGATGTATACTTTTGCCCCGATATGACCACCGCTCACTGGCGGATGCAGCCGGGAGATAGCAAAATCTTCCCAACTGGCTTGAAGTTTGAAGTGCCACATGGCTATATGCTTGAGGTAAAAAACCGGTCAGGAATGGCCGCGAAGAGAAGCTTGGTTGTAGGAGCCTGCGTAATTGATTCAGGTTATGAAGGCGAGGTCTTTATTAACCTTCACAACATCGGCTCAACCACAGAATATGTTGAGCACGGCACAAAAATTGCACAATTGGTGCTGACCCCCGTAGTACATTTTCGGCCGCAAGAGACAGCCACAGAGTCGCTCTATAATGAATATCCAATGACCATCAGCGATAGAGGTGATGGCGCACTAGGGAGTACAGGATGACTGCTGATGATCTTAAAATTGTTGAAACGATGACACTGCTGAGCACCCTCATGGTTGCGCAGGGCTATTCAAACGATCCGCGGAAGTGGCGCGAGGTGGTCGCATCGCTTCAAACTGGTTGTATCCCATCTACAGCGAAGTCTGGCGCCGATTGTATCAATGAAAGACTGATCCCAACACAGATGGGATGTGAAAGAAAATCAACCATCGGCAAGCATCCTTGTGGCAACTACACTGGTATTTCTCGCAAGAATAGCTGGGAAGAACAAGTAGAATATTTGAAGGTTAAGATTAGAGATCTTGGACGACACTATTTTGATAGATTTGATCCAGTTACTGGCGAATTGATTGAAAGCTGGTGGATGACGGGAGAACAAGCATACGAAATTTTGCTTCCTAAAATTAAAAAAGATTTTCTTAGAAAGAAGAAGCAGGCAGAGGAAGGAAAAAGTCCCGCCGATCCGCGCCCATCTGGAACTATTTGCTGGAAAGAAATTAAAAAATATGGAACAAAGGAAATTTAAAATGAATGAACAACTTGCATTGGTGAATACAGAAACAGATGACAAAGTAGATGTTTTCGATATGACACAATATGAAACCCGTGATGTTTGGTGCCCCGTTAGGGAAGTACAACTCACAGAATATCAAGTTCCTCTGATTATAATCAGACGCCTGCCCAAATCACACCAACCGAGGGTTCAAGACTGCTCTGAAACAGCCGTAATTGAAAAGGCAGAACAGATGAAAAGCTCCAAGGGACAGAGCACCGGTATCTGTGTTGGGGTTAACAAAGGCAATAAAATATTTGACCTTTATTGGGGCAACACGCGCTTCCGCGGAGCAAATATTCTCGAATCCCGTGGAGAAAAAATCTACAATTGCGATAAAGGCTTCATTTGGATATCTCTTTACGAGCACTCTCACACTGATTTGAAAATGTATCAGGCTATCGAAAACAATGTTCATGATGTTAACGTGAGGGCATCCGAGGAAGATAATGTAAAGTCAATCTTAGATATGATTAGCGAAGGGAAAATTCCAAACTACAAAGATCTCGAACAAGGGGAACAGAGAACGAAGGTCAAAGAGCTTTATAAAAAGTGTAAAATGCCAGATCACAAATTTCAAACTTTGTGGAACAGAATTAAGAAACAGGATAAAGCTACAAGCCGTAAGATGCGAACTTGGGACAAGAACGAGTTGGCTACCTATTTTGGAAACAACAACGACTATGGTATAACCAAAGATCAGTGCAACTTCGAAACAAAATCTGGTGATGTTTTTATTCTAACTGTAGATGGTGTGGAAAAAAAACTTTCACCTTATTTTGTTTCTAAATCATCTGAGTTCGCTGGTGCAACTTTAGCAAACACTCAATGGAAAAGAAATATCAATAATTTATGTGATGAAATCGTAATAATCGCCGCACTAAATGATAAGAATGTTGAAAATATTCAGAAAGCACGCCAAAATGCTATTGATAAAATTAAAGACTGGAACCCATCAATGGGCAACAAAAAGAGTGTTGATAGAATAATTTTTGTTCCCCAAATTGAAGCGGAGCAAGATGAAGAGTTAATCGCAGGTGAATATCTCAAGGACACAAAATTTTAAATGAACTCAATTGTCCTTAAACACCAAGAAGGTCTACAATTTTTATCTGAATTACCAGATAATTCGGTGGCCCTTATCTTAACTGATCCTCCGTATATCACCTCCCGAGACACCGGAATGGATAAGTGGGTAAAACATGTTACAGTGCAAGACAAAGAGGGTGCCATTAATCTAAAAACTGAAGAAGAGTGGGAAAACTATAAGACTCCTCAAGAATGGGATCAATGGTTCGCCAGTTCTGGAATTAAGGCCCCGCGCCGCGCAAGTAAATTAAAAAAACTTAAGTCAGACTTTTTAAAATACGGAAGCATTTACGGTAAAAAGTACGCAGTAGTAACCAATTATGGAGATTGGGATTCAGAATTTACACTTGAAAAATTAGAATTGTTCATAGAACAGTTTTATAGAGTATTGCGCCCTGGAGGTACTTGCATCGTTTTTTTTGATTTGTGGAAACTTACAAACCTTAAAGATACTTTGGAAAAAGCTAAGTTTAAACAAATCCGATTTATAGAATGGATTAAAACCAACCCACAACCAATTAATAGCAACGTAAACTATCTGACAAATTGCAGAGAGATCGCACTGCTGGGCATCAAGAAGTCAAAGCCCACCTTTAATAGCAAATACGACAAAGGTATTTACGAATATCCCCTCCAAGGGGGAAAATCCCGATTTCACCCCACACAGAAAAGTCTTCCTCTGTTTGAGGCACTAATTAAGAAGCACTCCAATGAAGGCGATTTAGTTTTGGATTGTTTCGCAGGCTCCGCAACCACAGCAGTAGCCGCACAGAATACTAATCGCAGCTTTGTGGGTTGCGAGATAGATGAAGAATATTATAACAAAGCAACACAAAGGATTAATAATGGATAAAGCAACACAAGTAGTTATGTTTTCAAGCAAAAGCGGAGAGTGGGCAACACCCGATGATTTCTTTAAGAAATTAGATTGGAGATTTGGGCCTTTTGATTTAGATCCGTGCGCCACTCCGCATAATACCAAGTGCACTAACTTCTATACACCAATGGAAGATGGCTTGAAGAAAAGTTGGGAAGGATATACTGTATTTGTTAACCCCCCATATGGCCGCGGCATTGATGCGTGGATTAAAAAGGGATATGAAGAATCGCAGCACGCAGACACTAAAGTGGTGATGTTGATTCCAGCGCGAACAGACACAAAGTATTGGCACGAATATGTTATGAAGGCTGCTCAAATTCACTTTGTCAAAGGACGCTTAAAATTTGGAGACAGTCAAAATTCGGCGCCCTTCCCATCTGCAGTCGTAGTTTTTGATGGAACACAAAGAATGATTCCCGGATGGGTGGAGGGAATCAACCGATGAATAGAAAACAACGGCGCGCAATGGAAAAACAATTAGGGGAGGATAGCACTAAAAATCTGTCGGAAAAAATTTTCCAGTTCAACCAGCTACCAGACGAATGTAACGCCTGTGTAAAGCCGTTTGACAAGCAAGATAAAGTCATGGTAGAGTCGTGGAACGTAGTTGTAAGAGAAGATAAAGACACAGTACGTCTTTATTGTCCGGACTGCTGGGACAAAGCGCAGAAAGTGGTCGCAGAATATATGAAACAAAAGGAGCAAGAAGATGACAGTACAACGATTGTCGATTAAGGCATTGAACAACTTGCTTGATGGCAAGACCAGAGAAGCAGCTACGTGCTTGATTAAGTTCTATTCTAATGAGTGTCACTACTGTCATGCTTTAAAGGATTTTTATGAAGAGATATCGTCTGATTATGAAGGCGTCTATTTTTTTGCATTCAACATCGATGACCATCCCGAGGTTGAAAGACAGTTAAAGTTTAATGGGGTTCCCACAATCGCAATGGTGATTGCAGACCCTCCGCAAACCCAAGTTAAAATCTTGAGCGACCCGGAGAAACCTCACAAAGATACATGGTATCGGAGAAGCGATATCAAAAATTTCATCGAGAGTTATGCCTAATGCGTAAAACAATTTCATATGACGATGTATTATTGTCACCCCAATATTCCGATATCGAATCACGTTCGGAGATTGATATCTCTACAGACCTAGGCGATGGTTTAATATTACAAACGCCAATTTTTTCATCCCCAATGGACACAGTAACCACTGCACCAATGGCTGTAGAGTTGGCCAAAAGGGGAGCCGCGGGCATTGTTCATCGATATAATTCGATAGAAGAACAAGCGCGCCATATTGCTATAGCAACAGATAATGCCGGCGAGATTAATATTGGTGCCGCTGTTGGAGTTACGGGAGATTATACTGACCGCACCATTGCAGCAACTGAAGCCGGCGCAACATTTATCTGCATAGACGTAGCCCACGGGCACCATATATTAATGAAGGCAGCCTTACAACAGTTACGCACTATGTTTGATTACGACATTCATATTATGGCAGGCAACGTTGCAACCTTGGAGGCGATTAACGATCTCTCTGATTGGGGTGCTAGCTCTGTGCGGTGCAATATTGGCGGGGGCTCCATTTGCTCAACGCGAATTCAAACGGGCCATGGCCTTCCTGGCTTACAAACAATCTTAGATTGCGCGCAAACAGATCGGGACGTAGCCATCATTGCTGACGGCGGCTTGCGCAATTCTGGCGACATGGTAAAAGCTCTCGCCGCGGGGGCCGACGCAGTAATGTGTGGCTCCCTGCTCGCAGGTGCGGCTGAGGCGCCAGGAGAAATTTTTAGAGAAGCTAACGGTAGCGTATGGAAATCCTATCGAGGAATGGCCAGCAAAGAGGCGCAGACAGACTGGCGCGGAAAATATTCTTCGCTAGAAGGTATTGCATCCCGTGTTCCCTATGGCGGAAAAGCTGCCGTTATTCTTGAGGACATAGAAAGAGGGATTCGGTCGGGCCTGTCGTATAGCGGCGCAAGGTCAATCGAAGAGCTTCAATCTAAAGCAACGTTTATTGAACAGACGCCCTCAAGCTTATCAGAAAGCCAGACGCATATTACAACCAGGAAGTGGTAATGGCTAATGAAATAGATTATGGCAATTTAACAAAGCGAATTGTTTTTACTGACAATGACCATCGGCATGCAAAGCTTTTAATTAGACTGAAGCACGATGGTTTATCGCAGGCCGCTTTCTTTCGACATTTAATTACGGGGTACATTGAAAGCGACGACCGGATTCATGGTTTTATAAACGAAGTAAAGCCTCAATCTAAAAGCCGCGTAGCTAAATCTGAAAAACTTAGGCAGACCGGAAAAGAAAACTTAAGTGACTTAGGACTCTCCGAACAGCAGGTTATAGACATCTTTGATCTCATTGCAGAAGAGCACTCAGAACTTTAATTGTACGTTTTTTTAGGTGTTTAACGGACGATCCTACTATTTATTTTTGAGTTCAAGAATTTGGCTTAAGGAGAATTTTAAATGGCTCGTAAGAAACTATTAACAGAGGGCGAGATTCGGCATTTTATGAAGCTTGCGAATCTAACACCCCTCACCGAAACTTATTTAAGTGAACAACCAGAAATGGAAATGGATCTGGATGTGGAAGAAGGTCCTCCCGCACCCGAAGGAGGAGACGAAATGCCTCCCGAGATGGATATGGGAATGGAGCCCGAAGAGGGCGACCTTGAAGACGAGGGCGATCCTCTTTTGGATATCCCCGAAGAGGCACGAGAAGAATTGCTTGGCGATTTAGTTGATCTCCTTGCTGACCGTCTTGGCGTCGATGCATCTGTGGAAGGAGGTGAAGAACTCGAAGTGGATGCTGATGTAGAAATGGATATGGAAGAGCCCGGTATGCCCGGAGAGGAAGGTCCGCCCGAAGAGATGGGCGCTGAATTAGATGTCGAAGAAGAGCCAGGAATGCGCGGCTATCAAGAAGGCCAAGAAATCGAAGAAGAAGGCCGCCGTCCTGTCGTCGGTGGCGCTGCAGCCCAATCTGCGACAGCAGATAAGCCAAGCTTCGCATCCGGCCGCAAGCAATCTAAAAAGGCCAAAGGCCCCGGAGATCCCGAATACGACCCCGAAGAGGAGTTTTTTGGAAAAGACAAAGCGAAAGAGGTAGCCGAACAACAGGACGCCATCGTCGCTGAGGTTGCCCGTCGTGTTGCTGCGCGCTTAGTTGCCGAAAAGCAGCGCGAAGAAGTAAGCGATCAATTAGCTGAAAGAATTTTTGCGAGACTCACTGCAAAGAAATAACTTGACAAAGTAACAGCGAGCGATTATAATAACCATCAGTGACTTTCTCTCTGATGGTTATTTTTTTAAAGGTGATTATATGGAATGGGCCCTATGTGTGCTAGCCTATTTATTTGGATACTTTACATGCAAGACGTTTTATTTTTTAAACGCCACTCGAAGCAGCTTTCGATTAATTAAGACTTCTCAATTAATAAGCTTGGGAATTATTGTGAGAGGCATTGAACATTATGCTTACTCAAAAATATATCGCGCAGAAAAAATGCGGGACTCCAAAGAAAGTTCCCATAATATCATGGCGTTTATCCATCGGCACGAAGATGAGCTTGCCATCTATAAACAAAAAGCCATCACTGAAATAGTCGAGTGTCACTCAAAATCTTTTAAACCATTATTAGAGTTTGACGATTGGGACTCTAGTATGTTATACTTAAACAAGCACAAGGAATTTGTGGCACAATTTCTTTCAATCGACAAGGAGCAATAATGATTGACAAAATCAAGAGCGCGCTAACCAACTTCATCACCAACAAGGATGAAGAAGAGGAAGACAAGAAAATAATATTATTTGATCCCTCGATATTAAAGGAGAAGGACGACACCGAAGAGCCCGAGTTAAATATGATCGGCCTTTTTGCGGACGTAGTAGAAGAAAAAATTGCAGATTTGGTTCACGCTTTTTTATATTTGAACGAGGTTAATAAATTAAAAGAAAAGGAAGAAGACAAGAAGCCCATTAAGTTTTATCTTTCAACCTATGGAGGATCCGCTGACGATATGTTCGCGCTTTATGATACAATGAGGATTATCAGAGAAGATACTGAGATTCATACAATCGGATTGGGCAAAGTTATGTCGGCCGGCGTTTTGCTTTTAGCAGCCGGAACAAAGGGCCAAAGACAGATTGCAAAAAACTGCAGAATCATGCTTCACACTGTTATGGGAGGCAACCAGGGAAACCTGCACAACATGTTAAATGAAATGGAAGCAATCGAACAATTGCAAGAAATGTACTCAGATTGTTTGGTGGCAGAAACAAAAATGACAAAATCAAGACTGAAAAAGATGCTCGAACGAAAAGTTAATGTCTATTTATCAGCAGAAGAAGCAGTCGAACTAGGTATTGCAGACATTATTATATGAGGGAACAAAGTATGTCGGATTTGCGCGAGATTTTAAAAGAAGAATATGACAAGACCCTCAAAGAGGTTATAGATCCAACGTCCTTGTTGGAAATGATTGAAGAGGCGATGGATGCAATTGGTAATTTTTCATCGACTGGTTATGCATTAGCAGAAGCAGAACAAAACGACCCAACGGAGGAAAGCACCCGATCCGAGGATGTGACCGTTATCAGGAGGCCCGTCATTAAAATTACAGAACTCTGGGGCAAAACAGAAAACGGTGATCGAGAAATCATGGAATCTTTAATGAGAAACATTGAAGGCCCCACTGTCGAAGCCAAAATACAAAGCGTAAAAGCCTTCGTAGACCAGCAAGCACCCCCTCCTGGTGAGGGGGATATAGCTATGATCATGTCGTACCTGATCTTTCTCGATACGTTCGCCAGTATCATTAGTGACTATGGTGCGTCTGTTACAGGCTTTCTTTTTGAAGCTTTCCTCGCAGCCCTATTCGGAGGCACTTCCATTCAGGTTGATGACCCCGAAGATGTTGGTGCGACCGGTTCGCTTCCGATTGAAGATAATCAGCTTCGTATACAGTTGCAGCGATCACGCGGTAAAGAAGACGGGGAGCTATCCGAAGAGGATTTTGCCATTGTTCCCTATAGCCTTAAGGTTCTTAGAAAGGGGGGCATTGTTCATGGTTCTTATAAAAACCTTGTGGACTTCTTTTTGGATCCCGCACCGCAACGAAAATCTGATTCTATAGTTTATCTAATCGTCATTAAGGACGCCGACAAAGGCACGAAAGGCTGGAACGGTAAATTAGACTTTTATGAATTTACCATTACTCGCGAGAATTTCTTAAATCTCATTGGCGCGCCAAAACAGATACCCGTTTTTACTTACGAGCCGGAAACTCTGACACAGCAGATGACCCAGCGTCTTCTTAAAAAGCCCAAACAAGCGAGAAATATGCCCCACTTCAAAACTATTGACGGAGGGGACATTGAAGTTGGCACCAAAATACCGAGAGGAACGGAGGTGTTGCGCTATAAGCCAACAGCCACCCAAGACGTCGCTTCTGCTAAACTTTTTTCGGCCGAAGAGTACGAACGAATTAGAGGTGAATTTTCTTCCGAAGCTGATATTAGTCGGCAAGTGTTTGCAGCCTTAAAAGATACAAAGGGGTATGGCAGCAAGGTCGTTGGAGGAGCGCAGTGGTCAATTAGCCCTACTGTGTATAGAAACCTCACGAACCCCGATGGTTCAAAATCTTATAAGGGCACCTTGGATCTAAATCCAGAATTACTAAAAACAAAGGCCGAGGAATATACCCAGAGCCTCAACGGAAGTATCGTCGCAATCTTTAACGCCCTGGGCGATTTATCCGAGAACATTAATAAATATTTTATTGGTGCTAAAGATCAGAATAGAAAAGCAATCGGACTGCAAGCCAAGAAAGATGCCGACATTCTGAAAAATGAAGTAAATACTGTTATTAAGACTTGACATAGCTTTGTTAAGAGGTTATAATGTATTATATAGAGGTGTGACTTGAGCAGAGCTTACGACAGCCAGAGAGAATTACAGCAGAAGATTATGAACGGTGTTAACACACTGGCCGACAATGTGGCCTCCACACTAGGACCACGCGGCAGAAACGTTCTTCTACAAGAAAAGGGACAGACTCCTTTCATTACAAAAGACGGTGTAACCGTCGCGCACTTTGTTGCGTTAGACGATCCATTTGAGAACGCGGCAGCAGAGATTATTAAACAGGCGGCAGTTCAAACCAATAGCGATGCTGGAGATGGAACGACAACGGCCACAGTATTAGCGCGCGCCATATTATTAGAAGCGCAGCGTTACATAGCGTCTGGAGTATCGCCCATTGAATTACAGCGCGGCATCGACGCTGCTGTTAAAATGGTGGTTAAAGAGTTGACTGACATGTCAACACCCATTACCAGCACCGAGGAGATCACACACATTGCGAGCATCTCTGCAAATAATGATTTGATAATAGGCGAGCTTATAGCGATGGCAGTTGACAAGGTTGGGCAAGATGGCTCAATCGCAATTGAAGAATCGCGATCCCTCGAAACTTCCTTAGATATTACCGAAGGATTTAAGTTGCCCATTGGTTATTGCGCTGGTGCGTTTATAACCGATGAGCGTCGATCTATGATGCATCACGAAGAGCCGTTGATTTTTGTAACCGACCATAAGATATCGTCGGTCGAGCCTATTTTGCCTTTGTTGGAATTGGTGGCGCGCGAAGGAAGGGCGCTTATTATTGTTGCTGAAGAAGTAGAAGGCCAAGCCCTCGCTGCTATGATTATGAACGCCCTGCGCGGAACATTAAAGATCGCAGCCATCAAGGCACCCTACTATGGAGAAGAGAGACGCAGTATTTTAGACGACTTGGCGTTGTCGGTGGGCGCAACTTTTGTGACGCGAGAAAGCGGTCAGAAACTAGAAGATGTAAAATTAACCGATCTTGGTAGTGCAAATTTTATCGAGAGTAATAAATATAGTACAACCATTGTTGGTGGTAATGCTAATTTTGAATTAGTTGAAGAGAGAATCACTCGTTTTAAAAACGCGATTAAGGAAACTGAATCAATTTCTGACGCCGAAAAAATCCAAGACCGTATTGTAAGACTGGCCTCCGGGGTCGGTGTCATCCGCGTCGGCGGCGCAACAGAAGTTGAAATGACCGAGAAAAAACATCGCATTGAAGATGCGCTAGAGGCAGTAAACTCTGCACAAGAAGAGGGAATAGTGCCCGGCGGTGGTACAGCGTTACTACGTGCTGCAGCAAACATTAAGCTGTCATCTCTGGATAACAGTGATCAGGCATTGGGAATTTCTATTGTAAAAGAGGCATGCAGCGCCCCCCTCCGCCAAATGGCATTAAATGCCGGCGAGTCAGCCGATCTCATTATTCAAGAAATTCTTCAATCCGATAAGACACAGGCCTGGGATTTTAGAACCTCAGAGCTAGTAGATTGTTATAAAATTGGTATTATTGATCCCATCAAAGTTACGCGCACAGCACTACAGAATGCTGCGAGTTGCGCCGGCACTTTGATTACCACAAACTTTGGGATTATACAAACGGAGTAAAACAATGAAACAAGGCGACTTATGCTACATACCACAGGCGGTTCAGCTATTTAATGACCAAGAACCCCATGTTATAACCACACAGAAACCAATAGCAGCTATTTATCTCGGAGAACAGGCCGACCACCATGCCCTGCTGTGGGTGCGGGGCCGACAAATGCTAGCCCAGAAACGACACGTATATCCTATGGAGGAAAAATGTTAATTAAACTTACAGAAATTTGCAGCGCAGGAGCTTTTACAACTAATCAAAAGTTTACGTTGCGAGAAATATTAGTTAATCCTGAACATGTAGTAATGATTAGAGAAGAACAAAGTATGCAAAAACTAAATGAAACCGGGGGAATCTCGCCGGGACTTGATAATAACCATCGGTTTTCTAAGCTAACTATTAATCGAGGGCAAACCGGCACGGAAATTATAGTAGTGGGCGCCCCCGAGATTATTGAAAAGCAGTTGAACAGTAGCACTCAACAATTGTTGCGAGGTTAAGATGAGCCAGCGAGTAAATATACAATATTCTGTAGAGTTGTCTGAACTGCAGGGCGAAGTGGAGCGCCTTTTACAAAAAGCATCAAGCAATTTGGAGATTGCGGAGATAGAAAAGACTTTGAAAAATCCAACTCTTTTGTCGCTCAAAACAATAGAAGACTTAGACGAAGTGAGGCGCGCCATGGCTAAAGCCGACTTTATATTGAATGATGTCACCAATATTGTAACTGGATATCTTAATTATCGGACGGCACCAGTAACCCCACAAGAGGATTTAGAAAACCTCCAACAAAAATTAGATAACTTTAAAGAGAGCTTCGCAAATGGAGAGCCTTCGAATGAAGTCTCCGATTAAGGACTCAATAAACAAATTTAAATGTACCACTTTTTTAAAAGAATTAATTCCTAAAGAAAGTATCGTTCATTCTTTTTTGTTTTATGCTGGGGAACTTGAATTCAGCTTGGCAGAGAACGAGAGATTTGTTTGTGCTCACACTATCAAGCCTGTTATTTACGAATTTTGGGAGTGTGCATTAGAAGATCCTCAACGCATCCATGAGATTGTAACTTCTCCGGTTTTTACTTTTGAAAGCGAGAATATGTTTCCCATTCTCCAGGAAACGTGGCCGACTTATAGCGATCCTTATTTACGATCCAGCTTATTTTTTCTCTTAAATCGTTGTTCTACAAACGGGCTGATTTCCAGTGGAGAGCTTAGTGATAAAAATTTTAACCCAATTGCGTTGTCATACTTAAAAAGATTTAATCCTCCAAATTTTCATATCGTGTTGGATAAAGAAAGCGAATTTGTAGACGCTCTTCCTAAAACACATGCTGATTATTTGCTGGTGCCTGTTGGAAAATTTAATTATAACTTATTTGATCATGGCAAAAGCCGAGGATATGAGACTACACTAGTAAATCATAAAGCATTAGCAGCTACGCTAAAAGAAATGGACAAAGACCAAAAATGGATTGTGGTTTATAATTTTCACGCAGAATTATTAAAGTTATATGAAGACTACAAGATTGTAGGCCTCGATAAATATGGAAATGTTAAAAACAACCCTAAAGAATGGGAAGAGTTGGTAATTGCTAACTTCTAAAATGTTCGCAGGCTTCCTTTGTTTTTGTTTGGGACACACCCTCGCATGGTTTCAGCTTAACTCACAGTTTGTGTGGGAATGGTGGAAAGATAGACCTTTGGAAGCTGTCTTTCTTTATGCTGTTCCGGTAGGCCTTTCTTTCTGGTTTGGGACCAAGTTTCTTGTAGAGGCAACACAGGAGCTATGGAGTTCGCGCCTTATTGCGTTTGCAGCTTCTTATATGGTATTTCCTCTTTTAACGTGGTGGCTGATGAATGAATCTCCCTTCACGCCCAAAACGATGACATGTATACTTTTATCTTGTATGATTGTAGCAGTCCAACTCTTTTGGAAGTAATGTAAAATAAGCAACTATTTACAGTGTTGAGGTAAAAATTATATGAGTTACGCAACCGATAAATGGTTCCAGTATCTTAATGAAGAGATACTAATAGAAGGTCTCCGCGACATAGGGTTGCCCGAGATTATTATCGATCTCTTCGAAGACGCGCTAGACAAAACACCTGAAAAAGGAAAAGTGTGGGCGGCAAACCAATGGAAAGCCACGCGCCTGTGGAATCTTGGGGTGAATCCATGGGAAGGCGGCGCCAACGAAAAGGCGTCTGAAGCATTTGCTCAAGAATTCAAAGAGAAACTAGAGTTCGAACTAGAGTACGCATTCCCCGCGGGCAAGAAAGACGAGGCAGTCGCAAACCGCGAGAAAATATATAACGAACTAGAGAAGATGGCCAATTCGGTTGAGGAGCATCGATTTGGAAGCTGGAACCGAACCTTTAAGAAATCTTTGGGGTTCTTAAGCGACCAAGGCCTTCCTTCCAGGGATGTTGAAAATGTTCAATTACAATGTCGAGAGGTATTAAGAAGCGCTTTTGAACGCTTTAAGAATCAATATCGAGATGTGTTCCTCTTTTTAAATCATCATCCTGATAACTATCAAACCGTTGCTAAAAGGAATATCGACGAAGCCATGCATGTGGCCGGCCACTTCTTGGCCCAGCAGGAAAAACCCGATCAGATTATAATGCGCTTGGACGATGGCTATTTTTGGTATGACACCGAACAAGACGACTGTCCTATTGAGGCGGAACGAATGGGACACTGCGGCGCCACGTCTGGGGAGGGTTCTATGATGTATTCACTCCGCAAGCACCTCCCCGGGCGCAAAGAAAGTTCCTCGTTTGCCTCGATAGGATATAGTGTGGACCACGACACCGTTTATCAGATTAAAGGGCGCTATAATCAACCACCCGATGAAGATACTTGGCCCCATATTAGTGCGTTTCTTCAAGCCCACAACGTAGACAGCGTGGAAGAAGAGGGCCAGCACTCCGAAGACCCCTCCGCCTTCATGGAAATGATTAGCTGGCTACGTGATGAAAATCCTGACATAAAATTTGTGGGCACTGTTGAGTCTCGTGTCGACCAGATGGAACGAGAACTGCAAGAGCTTGAAGATCGCTTTGCCGATCATGAACAACGCTACATATTGGGGTTTGCGGTGAATGGCGATGTAGGACGCCCCGACGATGTAAGTTTTGACGCATTCGTCCAGATACGAGCAGAAGTTGATCTCGGGTGGCCTAACATAAACGTGCTGGATGGTAAATGGATCCCCATGGACAAGAGAGATGAAAATGAATTGCACGATATCAACCGTATTCCAAAAAGGCAGGAGCCTGAGTCTGCCCGAGAGAGCTTCTGGGGATGGGCGAGCATCACACCAGAGCAACAAGAGTTTATGGACGAGATTGGCACCGAGGAAATCTTAGACAACCTGGATCATGAGGTGGAGCAGCATGATGCTACGTACTGGACAGTTGCCATGAAGACAGGCCGAATACGCGGCGACGATATCGACACACCGGAGACAAAGACCGCACACCTTGAATTGTGGGTAGGCGCGGTGATGAAGAACAACCACTCCACCGAAGACTTCGCAGACTTTGCGCGAAGCATACAAACGGATGTCGATGACAATGAGTCTGCATACCGCGGACTTCTTCGCACGAATCTGGTTGAAAACCACTACGCAACCAAAACTTTCTATGATGATGAAAGAAAGAGAATGGGAACTGACGAGCTTAAAGAAAGGCTCGATAATTGGAAGATTACTTTAGACCACGATAAGATTCTGTTTCAGTTTGATCCGAAAGACCCTCCTGGTAGAGATGCTGACACCCCAAAAGAACAGCGGCTACAAATCATTCCTTCTAATATAAAGGTTCCGGGGGACGTTTTCTATTATGGGGAGAGCCGGGATATACCCAAAGAGCTTGGTAGGCTTTGGCCCGGTTTGCAAAAAGGGAATCCTCACTATAATCTTACGTATGCCGGAGGCTCCCTCAATAGACAAATGGAGCAACAACTCCGAGCCCAAGCCGCAATGAGCCAGAGAGGCGCGAGACAAGGCCAAGAAGAACTCCCACTTGGCCCAGAATATCAATGGACGGCGCCGACCGTCGCTATCGCAAAAGACTTGCGATTTGTTATCGTTCCCCAAATTATGTACTTTGAGGGTGGTGGCGTCCAGAGCGTTTTACTACAATATATGTTGAGCATAGTGGTTGATTCCTATGATGACGTTGAACAAATTAATACCGCCGTGGACTTTGCGGAGTATTTAAACGACAACCCTGAGCAAGTGTTCGAAGCTGCTGATGAAATCCTCAGCTTACCAGTTGAAAAAGCGGAGGACGAAGCCAGAAGGGACCGTCAAGACATGGTGGATGGCTCTATGGCTAAGACATTGCTTGATGCAATCGACCGGCGCTATGGCGAACGAGCAGCAGAGGGCGACAACCTAGCAGAAAAAGTCACGTTAATAGCGCGCTGGGTCCGCGCTAATTGGGATCAAATGGGCGCTATTGAAAGAGTGGTGGCAATTAATTCTTACATCTATCCGATAAGTCAGGGCGCCTACCCGCTTTATAATATTAACATTGAAGTAGAAGACCAGCAAAACTTAGGCATGCCGTTAGACTGGAACAGAAAAGTAGCAGAGGAATATCGCTTTCGAGGAAAGGGTACCGGCGGCGCGTGGGGGCCTCAATATAAATGGGGCATCGCAAAAGATGCGGAAATCAACGAGCCCCCTGCAATGCAGGGAACTATTGGAGAGCCGCAAGATGCCGGGTCCATGAGACCTGCTGGCGACTACAGACTCCCAGAAAACATTAACCTTTCTGAAGAACTGCCACCTTGGATCAAAACTCCCGAGCAGTATGAAGAAGAACAATTGGAGAGAGTCGAGAAGCTGTTGGAAAAGAAAACCGATCCCACTTATGACTTACGAATTTATCGAGTCCGGGTAGGATGTGGAGTGATCGACGGGGTTGGTGGTTCTGACTCCGAGCTTGGCGCTGAAATTCGCGGCATCTCGGCTGTTACGACCGTGCGGCCTTTGGCAGATTCTAAGCGCGCCCTCACTCCCACTGAAGACTATATTGTATTCGAGGTTAAGTATGAGCTTTTGGGGCCGGAGAATCGTATTGAATATCGTGACAATATCATACTGCCACAGATGAGAGAAATCGAAGGCTTGAAGGTTATTGATTGGACGGCTGTTTATCAAACCAATGTGCAAGGAACTATTCGGAATGTGCGTGATGTTCGCGAAGGTCTTAAGCGACTTCAAGAGCAAGGGTTCGGAAGCGCCTTTGGAATGAGTAATTTTGGAGGAGTCGCTGGATCTCTGGGTGCCCAACGAGCGTCCCCGGCCTCTGTAATGCCCACTCCCCGCTCAACATTACAATCAATTGCAGATGATTGGACCGAAGGTGGAGTCCAATTATATGATTTTCCTGTCAACACAAACGATATGCAATATCATGTTATGATGCCGGTCGAGGAACTGTGGCCTTATTGTTCGCGCATCAGCCGACACCCCAGAGATGTTTTCGATGCTAAATATCAACAGTTTGACGCGGTTTACCAGCGTCTTAAGGACGACTTACAAGACCCAACAAAATATCAAGAATTTATTAAGGATGGCGCGCGCAACCCAGTATTCGTAGCTATAGGAAAGAATGGCAGAGTTAAAATTACTGGAAATGAAGATTTAGTATGGTTTGCAAAAAAAGCAGGCCTCGCAGATTTGCCGGTATTTTTAAGTTATCAAAGACAAGTGTAGGAATGAGATATGCTGAAAAGGCTTCTAAAAAGACTGGCTCTTACATTAAGCTTTACGGCGATTCTTGTCTTAGCTCTTTACGGAAGTTATTTTAGCGCCCACCAATCCTTGAGCCTTCCCAGGGAAGGAGAAATTAATCACTACACAAATGTTTCAGGAGAATTAAGGGAAAAAGACAGGCAAGCATTAATTAAATCTCGACAAAGTGCCGTGCAAGTGGCCTCAATGGAGCCTCAAACTGGAATTATGTCGGCATCCAGTGGCATATATTTTGCCCATCAGAGCAAATATTATGTATTAACTACTTTCCATGGTATTCTTGGCGATTGCTTAACTACAAAAATCATAGTCGAAGAACAAGCGGTTAGTTGTATTAATTTTACATTAATTGATATAGACACTGATTATATTATTATCGAGATAGAAGAAATAGAAACAAAAACCCCTCTCCAAATACCAACAGATATACCAAAAAATAGAGAATGGGCAAAAAAACTTTCAGTAATGAATCAAGTTTATTATACAGGGTTTCCGAACAATGAAGGCCCCCTTACCTTTGGTGGAAAAATTATAGGATTTGATTCGGATGAAGCAATATTTATTGATTCTTTTGCGTGGGCTGGCTCGTCAGGATCAGGCGTTTTTTCATCCGATGGAAAACTCATTGGATATGTTCTGGCCCTGGATGTTGGGGAAACCCGGTTTGGTATTGAAGTTTTAGAGAACTTTGTGTGGGTCATCCCTCTATTTAGAGTAAGATGGGAAGTGATGCTCGCACCGTAGGGATCTAATTAAATGGCAAAAAAACAAAACGATTGTTATATCTCCATTTTTGATAAGATAAACTCAATTGAATCAAAAATATGTGATATCAAAGAAAAACTTATGAATTTGCGCGTGGAATTTGAACGCAAAAAGAATTCAGAAAAGAAAACAGAGGTAAGACCCAATGAGTGAAATAGATAGTGAGCAGCTATTAGAACTGGCGACAGAACCTGAAGATCTAAAGCCCAAACGACCAAGCAACCGCGCCCCGGAAGGCATCAGGACGTTTACTGTTTGTCGGCCACATGACGAAACAGGCATTTCTGGCGAAGGGGTGGTAATAGAGGGCGCAACATTCGCCACGGGGCATACAGTAATCCATTGGCTAACCCCCGCACCACGAGGTTCTATCGCCTTTTTTGATGCTTTTGATGATTTTGTCAAAATTCATGTGAAATCTCACCCAACAAACCACACAATTATTACGTTTGAAGATGGGGAGCAGACTATATATGATGGAGGATAAAATTGAATGAGCTACAAATTTACCACAGGTAGTGTTCGCCGCGGCGATATATATTTTGAAGATGACCGCACGGGGGAGCCTACCTATATTAACTTTGAAGACGATGAAATTGCCTTCGTGGCGGGGGGCGTCACCGGCATAGAGATATCCGGGTCAGGCGGTGCACACACAGACGGCAATATTGTTTTATGCCGCTCTCCTTTAACCGCTTCGACTATGGTAATTGGTAGAACAAGCAAAGGCGGCCAATTTGCTAAATCAGGAAAACTCACGATTACAGGTTCTGATGTGGGCCAAGGGACACCCATGTTTAGTTGCACATCTGATAGCCATTTTGATATTTTAACTGTAAGTGGCTCGGGACGCGTCGGTATTGGTGGCCCAGCGGTTGCATATCACACTCTTGATCTTACGGGCAGCGTTGGATTCAATGTTGTAAGTTTTACTGCCGCAGCACAATTGGGAGACACTCACAATGTTATTATTGCAGATTGCAATGGGGGCGGCGTCACGCTGACGTTGCCAGCCGCAACCGCAAACATAACAGGGCGGCGTTACATCATTAAAAGAGCCGACTCTGGCGGAGGTGGCGGTGGCAATGATTTAGTAATTGCACGCAACGGTGCCAACATTGACGGCGCAGGCTCTGATATCTCATCAATTGGAAACGGTACATGTAATACCTTAATCTGTGTTGGAACAGACGGCTGGATTCGAATAGCCGAATACGTTGCCATCTAATTTGACAGATGACTCTCAAGTGATTATATTATAATTGGTACCTCTATATGGGTGGATTAGCGCAGGTAGGTTGGGATCTGCGCCAAATTTGGCATATTCTCTTTCTCAAAACTAATTAATAGAAAGAGGATAGATATGTCTTTAGATACGTGGCAGAACTTCTTAACCGAAGCTCGAAAAAAGAAAAAGACCCCGAAGAGAAAAAGCGGCGCCGGGCTCGAACGCGCCTTAAGTTGGTTTCTTGATAAGGGTCCACAAAAGAAAGGTGGGTATCCCAAAAAACGACGCCCTAATTTCAAAAAGAAGAAGTTTAATGATATTTCTGCACCACCCGGTGCACCCGGTGGTTTAGAAGAGGATTCGGAGGGCCGGCCCGGCTACCGCAAGCGTATTGATCGCTATATTAAAGATCGAGATTCCATGTTGAAGGTTGGTGGTCAAAAAAACACACCACCTTTCACACAAAAAATGGGTTCCCATGTAACTTTTGATCGCCAATTAGAAGAAGAGGTTGAAGAAGAAAGCTTTGAGGTCCATGATGAATTGCAACCCGAGTTTTGGCGTGACAATAAGTTGTGGCCTGACATCTCAGATCGCTTAAAAGAAATTGTCAATGACTTTTTGGAAGGCTTGGAAATAGAGGTGGGCATCGAGGACTTGCGACTGACCGGCTCACTTGCCAATTACAACTGGTCGGAATATTCAGACGTGGACCTACACTTGGTCGTAGACTTTGAGAAAATTGATGAGGACATCGAACTAGTCAAAGCGTTTTTTGACAGCGCCAGAATGCGCTGGAACGGCTTACACGACATTAAACTATATGGGTTTGAGGTAGAGATATATGTTGAGAACGTCGGAGACTCACATCATTCGACGGGTATCTATTCAATCTTGTTTGATCGCTGGCTTGTAGAGCCGAATCCCCAAGATGTTGAAATAGATTTTGCGACGGCTCGCAAGAAAAGTGATGATATTATGACGCAAATTAATTTAATTTCTTATTTTGGAGAGGATAAGCCTGCGATGGCTCTCAAAAGTATTGAGAGATTAAAAGAGAAAATTCGCAATATGAGAAAAGCAGGCTTAACAAGCCCTCAACGCGAGTATTCATCTGAAAACATCGCCTTTAAAATTCTGCGAAGAGAATCAGCACTTGCAAAGCTCAATGATTTGAAGTATAATATTTATGACAGTAAAATGTCGATGAGTGATTAAAATGGAATTTGAAGAAATTAAAAATGATATAAAAGCATACCCAGGCGAATTCTTGCTTTACAAGCCCACTAACCAAATTGTTGTGTGTGGCGCTTTTAAGGTAAAAGAAGGCACCATCAAAGCTATGTCTAACGGGCAATTAATAGAAGATAAGATTCACAACTTTAGGAAGATTCAGGTACGCAGGGCAGAATGGAAGAAGAATAAATCTCGACGCAGTTGCGGAGGCTGCAAGAAGTGAGAAATCAAATTGAATCAGTGCGGCAATTTTGCTTGATTCAGTTACAGGTAATGAAGAATAAAAAATTAAAGTTAAAAAAAGAAATACAAGACTGCGAAATCCAGGAGGAGTTTTTAACTCAAATATTATTAGACTTAGAGATTCCACAGGGCACCAAAGAGGACGAGAGCGTATGATAGAATTCACGGTAGGACCATTTGCACAGGTAGGCAAGGATCTTGAGGATTTTGGAATGAACATTTATTTTTCTTATGTTTTTGACGAGTCAGTTAGGCAGCATCAAAAATTACAAGAAGAATATATTGAAGCCTTTTTAGAAAATGATCCTGAAACAATGGCAAGAAAAGATGTAGAAATAGCTATGTGCGAAGGAGCGTTTGAATTAGCGAGTGCGATGATGCACACCCTTGAAGAAGAACAATTTTCCTGATGACAAAAATTTATATTTATTGTCTATTTGATGGGCGGGGAAGTTTTCACGGTGTTTATTCCTCGGTCGATGCCTCCCATCGGGACGCTATTAAACTTTGCAACAAGGGGCCTGGGAATGTGTTGATGGAGATCGATGGAAAATGGGAGTTGCCAGCTACAACCAAGCTAAGAAATTTATTTAAAGGCGCATGCGATGTGCAAGTACGCTATTCAAGCGGCCCCCTTCACCAAGCCTTAATTATTAAAACTAAATTAAAGGAATAAGATGATCTATTTTGTTTACGGAATCACGGACTGCCCCGCGTGCCTCCGTGCCTGTGCCGATTTAATGGAAGCAGAGTTGGAATATGTTTTTGTTGAAACAGATTTTGCTAAAAGTTATCGCACACAACTTAAAAAACAACATAGACGCTCTACTTTTCCCATCATTGTACGCCGAAGTGAACACGAAACTTTAGTGATTGGGGGTCACGACGATCTACAGGCACATTTAAAAAAAACCATTACCACTTCTAATTTTAGTTGTCCAATTTAACTGATATTCCCATAGTTATTATGTGGCTATTAAACGTGGCGATTTAGTAAGGTGGGTGGTAGATTGGGGAATTTATGTGGCTTCAGCCGAGGGGGTCGTAAACAGAGAATACCCGAAATATTGTCACGGCATTGTAATGGAAGTATCTGCAAAAGATTCTCAGGCAATTGTAGTTTATTGTTATGATTGCAAGGACCACGCCGGCTGGACTATCTTATATATGATCCATGATGAGTTTGAATTATTAAGTAGCCATCATTTAAAAGAAGAAGGGTGATATTTAATATGTGGGCGATAGTTTTCAAATTGGTGATTTAGTCCGGTGCATATACGATCTATATGGTTATTATCATTATGATTTTGATAAAGGATCCACTTTAAGAGGCGATGATCAGGATACTATTCATTACGGAATAATAGTAGATATTGAATCGGAGGTTAATCGCCAGGGACTCGGCTATGCCATTATTTATAATGTGCATTGTTTAGACGGCAAGCGCAGATATTTTGTTGATTGGGAAATAGAATGTCTCCATTCTTTAACACCATCTTGACAATTTTCTACTTGACGCGCCAGTTGTAGCATGCTATATTATATAGTGAGGCCGGATGGTGGAATCGGTATACACAGCAGACTTAAAATCTGCCGCCTTTAGGCTTGCGGGTTCGAGTCCCGCTCTGGCTACCATTTAAAAAGGAAAAAATGAAAGATTTTGTAAATAAAGCCGTTTTTTATTGCAGCGGTTATAATAATGTATATTTTGGTCGTGTTGTCGAGCAAAAAATGCGAAACGACTGGCTATGGGTATGCGTCGAATGGGAACCAAACACTTCTGATTTGACACCCTGGCACAAAGTGGCGAATGTCGGCATTGTGGACAAGAAAAAGATGCTGAAAACACTTAAGAATCTATAGCTTTACATTTGCTTGACAACTTTGTTCTTGACGGACACAGGCAGTTATGTTATATTATAAGAAAGAAAGGAGAACAGAATGAGCGATTATCAAGCAGTCGGCATGGCAGAAGGTTTTGTCGAATGCCCCGATGAAGATACCTTCATCGCAGCATGGCAACATCTTATTAACACAGGGCTGGCATGGCGTCTACAAGGATGGTTTGGACGACACGCCCGCGATCTAATCAAAGCTGGCATTTGTCAGCAAAAGGAAGAAAACTAATGGGCACACGCTCGCATATTTATATTGAAACCGAAGGGGGAGGCTTTCTTGGCACTTATTGTCAGTTTGACGGCTATCCTTCCCATATGTTTCCACAACTTGAACAGAGAACCCATACCGAAGTATATGGTATTATTGTCAAGGGACAAACACGCGGAGGTCTAAGCTCCATTCATCCTACGAAGGGCGTAGACTATCAGGGCGGAATGTTCGATTCTTTTCTTTTTAATCCTATGGATTATATGGAAAGCAGTCCTGTTAGCTATGTTTATGTAAAACGATTGGACGGGTCAGTCTTGTGGCGCGAGACTCGCACCGCAGTTTCGGGAGAGCCGATGCCGTGGTTTAATGAAATGCCCGAGGAAGAATAAATGAGTTTTGAAGCAGGCGATACAGTTATTGTGATTGATTTTCCGATGCACGCCCCATATTATTTGGGAGGCGAAGCCGGAATGATTGTAGAAGTATCAGGGTCATCTGATTATATTCCCGATCATTATACTATTCAGTTTGAAAATGGTTCCCATATTCTTTATGGGTCCGAACTACGGGGAGAAGAAAGTGAACAAGACGTGACGTATGAACTAAAAGTGTAAGTGCTGGCCCCTGGAGAACACTTATAAGGAACTCGGGTTCAATGTCTACAATGAACCTTGTACCCATCTGGTGAGGTGAAACCTGCGAGGTATGCAGGAGTGGAAAGTAGGCTAACGAGTGGAAGACGCGGCGAAGACAGCGATCCTCTCCAGGGGCTCCTCCTTTACATTAACTTGACTTGACAAATGAGAAAAAATAGGATATAATATATATATGAAAGTTGGAGATATCGTAAAGTTTGTGCCGCCTCCGGGCATGCTCAAACTCGTTGGGTGGCACCAACAGGGAGTTGGGATTATCCGAGCCATCGAGAAAACGCAAACCCAAGATATTTACAATGTTCTTTGGAGAAACGGAAACACCACGAATGAGTGGAAATGCTACATTGAGGTTATAAGCAAAGCATGATTTACACAGTTATTTATATGGATTACAAAAACGATTTGAAGTCAGAAGTGACGGACGCTCCCCACGATGCTATAGCAGCTTGGGAGTACACCCGACAAGAATACGGAACGGTATTGGCACTTGTGCCAGGACACCACCCCGTTTATACCAGTGGCTCATTCGCTCCGATAGCTCAGACGGATAGAGCAACAGCCTTCTAAGCTGTAGGTCGTAGGTTCGACTCCTACTCGGAGTACCCCTTTTGTGCGCCAGTAGCTCAGGGGTTAGAGCATCCGTCTTATAAGCGGAAGGTCGGTGGTTCAATCCCACCCTGGCGTACCATTTTTTTATGAAAAGGATATATACTAATATGAGCCATCATTACGGAGAGTATCGGTCAACCTGGAGTCGGCAACCGCAGAAGGAAGAGAAACCCCTGTTACTTGACGAGATTAAAACATTTCTTTTAACTTTGCATGATAGTGAAAAAGCCGCAGAGTTAATCGAGAGAATAGAGAAAGAAGCCCACGAATGGAACAAGATTTAGAATGGCTGGAGTATGAGATTGCACGCCTCAAAGATAAGTGCGACGATTTGGAGAAAGAAAACTTTGAACTCCGTCGATGCATTGGCCGAGCCATCCACAATCTTGAACGAGATAATGAAAGAACCCGAGACTACATTGAGAAAGACCAAGCGAAAATCGTAGCCTTTACCCCACGGTTTA
>Ga0209434_1000095_pt1 | contig 46073 bp, 52 predicted proteins | sample ETNvirnome_2_300_FD_184068 | JGI IMG/M metagenome (GOLD analysis project Ga0209434, IMG submission 184068) | Marine viral communities from the Pacific Ocean - ETNP_2_300 (SPAdes) (version 2) | ecosystem: Environmental > Aquatic > Marine > Oceanic | place: Pacific Ocean | collected 2013-06-22 | reverse complement strand
CATCTCTCAAAATTTTAACATCCACGGAAAAAATACCAGCACCTTCAGGATGAATATCTCTAACCTCGTCATCAGAAAGATCTAGCTCAAAGGGCCAGTCATATGTCCCTGCTCTTGCTCCGTCACTTACTTTTCTAGGTGAGCCCTCTTTTATGTCAGGATCATCCTTGTAAATCAAATCTCCAGACACTGGTGAGTTATCCTGTGATGAAATTATCAATCTTAGCACATCGCCAGCTAGCTTTCTTGCAAGGGTACCTCTAACTCTGGTCTTTGTGCGCCTAGTCTCTAGGAGGTAATTGATATACTCCTTCAAAATTTCCACTTCAGGTTACCTTGATAAAGTACCCATAGAAGTTTCTAACATTGTATTGAAGATTTTTTTTAGACGTTTTATAATTAACCTTCACAGCATACCCTAATTTTGATTTTCTAATACTTCCATGAGACCGAATAACTCCCCTGTTTTTTAAGTTAAACAGAGCTAATTTCAGATCATTCCTGTAAGGGCTTGACAGAGTGGCACTTTTTTGTTCTAAAGATTCTTTCAAGGGATCTTCGATTGATACCATTTCAACTAGGCCTAAACCTCTAATCTCTAAAGATTTCCAGACATCTTCCATTTGAATCTGTAGTTTTTTATGATCCATTGAATCCACCTAATTTTTTTGAGCAATCCAAAATCTTCTCATGGACCTACGCTGTCGGCCTGGCTGACCGTCGTTGGTCGAGCCACCTTTGTAACTATCCCAGTAGTACTTGTAACCCATGTCCCCTAGAGAGTTAACAAGTCCGGTCCGGCCGTCTTTATGGAACATTGGCTTAGTCCACTCCTTAGCATCAACAATTCTTTTATAACGAAAGTTTTTTCTTCGAAAAATTTCTTCAATGGTTCCTGTGTTTAAGATTTCTGAGGGCCCTAAATTATAATTATAAGCTTCTGTGACGGCGTAACAATCTCGATGATACGTTTTTCCCTCAGGGCAATCATCCTCACTGACAACAGTTTCTAAAACTAAAACATCACAATTGTCAAGGGCATCCTCTAGAGCCGTTATAGCACTTAGCAAGTGATACAAGAGACCAAAATGTACTATTACATCAAATTTACCCAGTGTCCATCTTTGATCAAAATCATGACTTATCAAGTTTAAGTTAGGAAACTTTACCTTTCCAGCATCAATATTTTCCTGCCTTGCCTCCGCAGCTGTCACTTTGGCACCTAGTGACTTTATCTCAGTAGATACATGTCCCATGGCAGCACCCGCTTCAAGTACTTTTTTATTTTTAAAAAAATCTTTTCCTAACTCAGAGTACATCACGTCTAGACGAGCTCGACGCCACTGGTGATAAAGATCACCATCAAATCCTTGAGGATCTTGTTGCCCACGAATAATAGGGCCTCGCCGTGATTCTATGAATTCAGCGGCGGTCCGATGAGCTCGAAGTTTCCGAAGCGAATGAGTCTTTGCCATAGATCTACTTATTTAGATAAGTCAGAAACAATAGCAGAGTCTACAGTAAGCATAAGACCGGTAACGGAAACGGCGCTTTCAAGGGCATGCCTCGCAACCTTAACGGGATCGACGATTCCAAACTCGAACATGTCACCAAACTTCCCGGTTTCAGCGTTGAAACCATAGGAGCTGTGTCTCTTCTTAGAGGAGATCTTCTGAATTACGGTGTTTGCATCGTATCCCGCGTTTCTCGATATTTGTGAAAGTGGGTACTGGCATGACCTCTTAACAATCTCAAATCCAGCAATTTCTCCCTGGCTTAGGTTCCTGGGAATCTTGATCATGTTCGCACATCTAGCCAGTGCAACACCACCTCCAGGAACTATTCCTTCCTCAGTCGCGGCTCGGGTAGCATTAAGAGCATCTTCAACTCTATCTTTTCTTTCCCTCAGCTCGATCTCTGTAGAACCTCCAACCCTCAATATTGCCACTCCCCCCGAGATGTTGGACAGTCTACTTTTGAGAACGTGAATGTCGGAGTTTAAAAGGGTTGGATCTTGTAACTGTGACTTAATTCCCTCAGATCTCTCCTGTATGTTATCCTTGTTTCCTTGCCCTCCTATGAGAGTCGCATGGGACCTAGAAACAATTATTTTTTTACAGCTTCCAAGACTGTTAAGTTCAATACTTTCAAGGGAGCTTCCATCTTCGGAGCATGTTACATTTCCGCCTACGATGGCAGCAATATCCTGTAATATCTCGCTTCTATAGTCTCCAAAAGCGGGAGCTCGGATTGCACAGACTTTTAAAATCCCTCTTAGCTTGTTCAAAGTAAGTGCCTGAAGGGCTTCATTTTCAATTTCAGACGCTATGATCAAAAGAGACCTTTGGCTTCTTTGAACTTTTTCTAAAACAGGTAAGATCTCTGGAAGTCCGCTAAGAACCCTGGTCGTTAAAAGAACGTAAGGATCCTCAAGTTCACAAGTCATACGGGATGAATTGGTAACAAAGTAAGGAGAGATAAACCCTCTATCTATTCGTATTCCTTCTACACACTCAAGGGAACTTTTAAATCCTTTAGCTTCTTCAACTGTGACGACCCCATCCGGGCCAACTTGTTCTGTAGCGGTCACTATAAGACTCGCAATCTCCTCATCTCCGTTGGAAGACACAGTAGCAACTTGTTTGATTTTTTCAATACTGTCAACTTGAGATGACATGTCTTTTAGTGATAAGATAATCTCATTGGACGCTTTTTCCATACCTCGTTTAATTTCAACAGGATTATATCCCGCCTCAACCATTTTCGCTCCCTCAGAAAAAAGAGCCTGAGAGAGGACAGTAGCAGTTGTGGTACCGTCGCCGGCCGTATCATTTGTTCTAGATGCAACCTCCTTGACCATCTGAACACCCAAATTTTTAAATGGATGCCTTAAGTTAATGGCGCGAGCAACAGTCACTCCGTCCTTAGTAACAATTGGAGGCCCGGACTCTCTTTCAATAACGACGTTTCTTCCTCTTGGGCCCATTGTAGATTTAACAGCATCGGCTAAGATGTTTACTCCATCAAGAAGATGTCGACGAACCTCTACATCAAACTTTACATCTTTTGGTTTATTCAAGTCTCCACTGCTCACATTATCTCCCTTCAGCTAGGTACAATACACGAAGTATCAAACTTCGTCATTATACCAAACGTGTACGGAACTAGTAAAAGGATCTCAGCCTATGTAGAAACTTAAGATGACAAGGCTCCTCTTTCTGCATCATCTAACAGATTGTTCCAATACTCATCGGTACCAACTTCAGATTCAAAAGGAGCAGTGTTAACGACAGTGCATGATTCATCTTTTTTAACGTGGGACCAAAGATTGTCAAAGGTTTTCACATACTTTTCCCAGGTGCTTTCTTTTATCATGCTGTGAAATTCAAATGTCTCGAAAATTTCCCTAATTTCATTCCAATTCATCTTAAGGGATGACAGGTGAAGAACATTACTCAACCCACCAGAAAAAGAAGAGAACTTAATAAGAGAGATATTTTTTTCAAAAATATTTTTAAAGTTTTGATTCTGTAACTTTTCCTGTAAGAGACTAGGTGTCCTCACAAGCTTAAGGGCGGTCTTGTCACCAACACCTGGGATTCCGAAAATATTATCGCCGGTGTCACCTCTCAGCGATTTCCAAGTAACATAATCGTAGTCAGGCTTTTTCACAAAAGACTTAGAGATCGGATTCCACAAGTCAACATTGTCAAACTCATTGTAAAGCTGAATGAAGTCAGAGTCCGAAGATACAACGGTGACCTCATCGTCAGATGCGCAATTTTTAACAATGTTGTACACGACATCATCGGCTTCATAATGAGGATGCTTAACAACCCTGATCGGAAAGTAACTTTGTAACAGGTCAATACAGACTTTTTTCTGTGTCTTAAAAGACTTATAGCTTTCATCATCAGGGTCGACAACACGATTTGCCTTGTACTGTGGATCTATTGCTAAGTTATCAACAGGAACACCTTCCAAGGTAAAGTAACAAAAGTCTGGATTAAATTTTTCAACAATAGGTCTCACCCCTCGAAAAAAATTGAAAACTATAGGAAAGTCTCCTCGATTAAATCCTGATCTTGCCCTGTGCAAGAGGTTGTAGCCGTCTAAAATAAGAACTTTTTTACCCATGGTTTTCCTTAATCTCTGGTGAGAATCGAACATTTGCAACCTGACCATTTTCTAAAACTACCTGTGTTGGAAGATCTCCAGCATCAGGATTCTCTACCTCTGTTTCTAAAACCTCTTCTTCAGAAGAACCTAGTGTCTCGAAAGATTTAGAGGCTACTCTCTTTGCATTTTCCACAACCTTGTCAATAAAGTCTGTTGCATTTTGCACCATATCAGACTTTAAATCACCAATGTCCGTGTAAACAGACACCTCCACATCTTTTAAATTAATTGGAGAAGACTTGGTGGGGGGTTGAACCATGTAATCCACAGTTACGTCACTTCCCATAGTTTTTCTGACTATTTCCTCCACGACCTGCACAGGAACCACCTTTCGATCCTGAGAAGAAAACAAATATAAGACCTGTCCGATCTCGTACTTTTCACCGGTTGTTACAGACACATTATACCTCCATTAGGAGATTATATCACGTCAGATTTAATTTAGTACAAAAATTAACGGCTATTTCATAGTGCCTGGTGGCCTAGTTGAGGTACCACCAGGAAATTCCTCGGGGCGACCAGATGTGCTACCAGCTCTACCTTTATCACGCGCAATCCGGGAAAGGATGTCGTCATCAACAGCATCAGTGGGTTCGAGGTACACGCTTTGCAAGACCTTATGAGCCCCTCTCATCCTACGGGCCCCAGATGAGGCATGTGGGGTTCTAGTCAGCCTTCCAATGGGAACTTGGTATTCGGCAAGATACGTCCTTATTTCCTCTCTGACAAACTCTCTGAATACAATCTCGGTCAACGTGATGTCAGACTTAAGGATATCCTTGTTAATAAAAGGTTGTTTCTCTTGAGGGGCGAAAATTCTTGGAATGTACTTGTCTTCACTGGGTTTGTAGAATGAGAAACCACTAAGGTTGTGTGGGGAGTCCTCGGACGACTCGTCCTCAATCTCCTCTTTGGTCTTTTCGTCGTAGTTCTCAGGCTCGTAGTTAACGTAATAGCTCTCACGAAGAGGAGAATCACCGCCACTCTCTTTGGCCTGAGGGCCTTGAATCTCTATTCCAGATAACTTAGATAGTCTTTTTGGGTCAAACTCGAACACAATTCCTCCTGGTTTAACTATCTACTTGTGTGTATTTTATCAGGAAGGCTCTAAATTCTCTCTTATCTTAGATGTAATCTCTTTACCTTCCTGCACTGCCTCTCCAAGGGGCTTAAGGCCTAGGCAGGTGCGGACGGTATCAAAGTTCTCAGGAGAAAGGTTACTCTTTAATGTTGACATGTTAGCATACTGGTGAAGTTCCATGTCAACAACAGGGACCTCGTTTCCCTCGGAGTCCGGTTCGAACTCTCCGGTTGTACGGGACTCAAAGATGAACAAGAATCCAGGCATCTCTTTTCCACTTGGAACGTGTACGATAGGAATGGAACTAGCCTTTCCAGTTTCATCAGGCATCTCATAAACTATTTCAGGTATCCAGTCAGCAGACATTGAACCTCCGCGTTGCATCTTCATGTAATCTTAGCAACCTTAACAGCGCTGTAAAACGACGCGTCAACCACTTATTTCTCTTGTGACTCTTTCGTACTGCGTGTAGAGAGCCTTGTGGAGAGGTGAACCGGACAGTTCTTTCTCTCTTGACATCATAGTCATGATGTCAACCCATGGTCTTTTCTGTAGCAAGGCTTCGACAACTTGTTTTTTAACGCTTTTAGATGTTTCCTCTTCCACCTTCGACATCAGGGCCCGGGCCTTCCTGGGATCCAAGTAGGACGAGTCTCTAGAAGAAAGATCTAATCTCCTTCTCAGTTCATCTCTAACTAGCCCAAGCATGCCAGAAAACCCCCCTAAGATCCTTCGATCCTCTAAGTCAGCCTCCGCCGCGGCCGGATCGTACGAAATCCCGGCTCGGGAGAGAAACGAGGACAGGCTTGGCTCCCTTAAGATGGAAATAAGGGTCTCGGCATCGGCTGCTGCGTCGATAACCAACTGATTCGAAAGATCATCCATGAAGTCAAATAACTGTCGGGACTCTTGTTCAGGGGCAATCTGTTCAAAAATTCTACGTGTTTCATCGAGCGGTGACAGATCCAAAGCTCCAACAACCTTTACCCCAAGTCCCACCGTCATCAGCGTGATCATCATCTCCTTCCAGTCCCCGGTGGCCGAGATCTCCTTTCCAATGGTCTGAATTAGTCCCCTGTTTATCTTACTAACCCCATCCTTGAGGTCAAATAATTGCTCACCCAATCCAGGTAGAATCAATCCAACAACACCTGCTGTGGCGTCGGTAAAAAGGTTTAGAGCAGTGTCAAGAGCTGCTCCGCCAAGTAGGAAGACCTGTCCTAGAACCTTGAAGAGAGGCCTGATAAACGCCTCCTCGGTATAGGATCTCTCTACTCCGTACCCAAGATCAGTTAGAATAGGAGGTAACTGTATAACCTCCTGAACCAACGATCTTCGAATAAACTCTCTTAGAGTAGAATCTTTCATCTTGATTTCAATCTAGGTGAAGTTCCTGGTTTCCCAGCTTCCTCTTGATGTTTCTAATTTCTTCCCTAAGACTTCCTATTGCTCGGGAGTAAGAGTATCTCCTGGAAGTTCTACGAGGGGTGTTGTTTCTTAGATGGACCAGGCTATCAAGTGTGGAGTTCATTTCATCCAGGTGGCGCATGCACCCGTAGGCAACCTCATCTCCAGACTCCAAGGTAATCTGTCGCTTCCCAAGGGAAGTTATGGTCTCATTTAAAGTTTTTCTAATCAACTGACGAAGGGGATCACGTGACATAAGTCCTCCTACATGTTAATTATGTAGTTAGCTTCTAATCATTCTATGAATAGATTGGTTTTTACCGGTCGACAGGTACAACGCCTCGCCCGCGTATTTGATTTTTTGAACTGCTTGCATTGACGACCGCGGCCTGCATGGAGTCTATAATAAACAACCGAATGTCTCTGTCAGTTAATGAGTCGCCATCTTTCAAATTAAAATGACTTCTCACAACCTCCTCAAACTTCTCACTAAAGTCAACGTAAAGTTCCTGCCCCTTGGGGAGCGTAATTTTTCTACTTTCCATGCTTGTCATTCTATCAGGTTGTTAAGATAAGTTATAATCATTGCTATCGTCGCTCCTTGTTAAGGAGCGAGTGTATGGCATTTCGAACCATCTCCTCTGCAACTTTAATTGGTGTCGTTGCATCCTCTTCTCCCTCTTCAGGTTCTTCCGGGGGTTCTTCGACTTTCCCAACAAATACGACATCCACTGGATCAGGTTCATCTTCAGGTTCAACTGCCTTTTCCCCTGACAATCCAGTTAAAACTTGAGCGATGCCTTTCATAAACTTTGTCAATGCAACTTTTTCAGCATCGTCCAACCCACCAAAATATACTTGTAACTCAGAGTTAATCGCTCCACGAGTTGCTGACTTGCCAGACCTCATAGAGTTTATCTGATCCACCAGGGATCCCAAAGAGTAAGCAAATTCTTCAGTCTCAGGTTCAGGTTCTAGGCCACCTTCTTCTTCCGGTGGTTCGGGTGCTTCGTCTTCAACGGGGGATTCCTCCTCCGGTTCTGCCTCAACGTCCTCCTCCGGGGAAGCCTCGACGTCCTCCTCCTCTACTTCTGATATCATGCTATTAAAATCTTTAGACTTTTTCGAATAGTTACTTTGCTTTTGGGACTCAATACCGGTCTCAGACCTTGCCTGTTCAACGGCCTTAACGACCGTAGATTCCAAAAATGTCCGGATATTTTTAGCGCTTGTTAGTCTTAGAGTCTTCATTTTTTCCTACCTTGATTAGATTCTTAGAAGTTTCTCTGTACTTAATGTAGTACTCCCTAGATAGGGTAACTTCCTCAGGGTCTCCAGGATCCTTCTGCTTACTTTGGTCCTCTCGTTTAACAATGTCATCCATGAACTTGTCAAACATAAGCTCTTGTTGTTCTTTTCTCACGTACGCCTCCACATTTAAGTATTCTCACGGCTAGAAAAAGCAATTTCAAGAAGGTAAGCTCCATTGGCAATCCTAACTGAGGTATTTGTAATATCTCCGGACCCACTTAGAACATCTTGTCCGGACAAAGATATGCAATAACTAGCCTCACGAGAACTCATGATCTTTTTTATATCCTCCGGATTCCAACAGGCCATAGTTATCCTAACTTCATCTTGACAAAAGTCTACTGCAAGAAATTCAGTTTTGACTTGGCTCCCGTCCTCCAGGTCAACTATGAAAAAATCACTAAGGTCAACAGGGGGATCGTCAGTTTCCGAAGTTTCAAACTGAGACATGTCGATCTTATCTCTAATTGACTCGCTAGCAAAAAACGATCCCTCGGAAGAACTTACCATTTTGATTTTCGATCCTTCACGTCTAAGTAGATTTCCTCAACAATTTTTGAGTATTCGTGATCAACCTCTGTGATGTCATTAATATCATGAGTATATACTTCAACAATCACCTCGTCAGGATTTACGTGCAAGGTTCCGTGATGGTTGAGATCACCCTGAAAATCTAAGACGTCGATGACGAATTCCTGTAAGACTCTATAATCTGGAAACTTGTACTTCCTGATTAATCTAGTTGGATCACTAATCACTTCCCATCGGTTCTCTTTTTCTTCCTCTTCAAGTTGTTTATTAACTTCCGGACGATCTCTTATTCCAATTTTTTCAAATATCCTCTTGTTTAGACTAGACGATGCATCCAAGTTTTCTTTTAACAGCGATTTAAGGGAAGTGAATTTCATTTTTAATATCTTAACCACACAAAGTAATAACTACAGACAGTCTCCAAACACAGCGTACTCAATATCAATCATCTGACCTTGGGACGGAATGCTAAAACTATCAAAGATAACGGAGTTTGCCATAGTATCATAGATCCAATTCAAGCTATAGCTTCCATCGACCCAGACCTCAATACTACCAGGAACAGCCTGCTCAGATAAATAAAAAGTATCTGTTAACATTGATTCCCTTGCTAAGTGTTCCATCTGGCTTCCCCAATCATTTGAACAAATTGATACAAATGATCCGTGTAAATTTTGAACAACGTCATAATAACCGTCGCCAAATTCAGCACCTTGACACCCGTTAGGATAATCACCACTAACAGCATGTGCAGAGATCAAGTTAGGACTTGATTTAAGTGAAGAAAAATGGGAACTATAAGTTGAAGGTAAGCCTATAGAATGATCCTTCTCGTCTGACACGAAGATTATGGACATCTTCGCGGTTGGTCTGAAAAACGCACTTCCAGGAGAAGCTTCACCACCAGGAGAAGTTGCAGACTTTGCAAAGGCCAGGCCGGTCTCGTTGGCGTTTCCTAGGACTCCCACTTGTACTTGGTTTGAAAATTCACCTTGAGGATCGGGATGGGTGGAAGTTATAACATCGCCCCTAAGGCTTTGGTTGTCGGTTGTAATGACCCCAATGTGATAGTCAACTCCACTCAGCATAAATACACTGATAAAAGAATTAAAGTTATTAGCAAGAGAAGCTTGCTCCTGGCCCATGGAACAAGAATTATCAACAACAAAGAGAACATCAGCATTTGACAAATCCTGCTGCTCAAATTGATCGTAGGCTACTTGATTAGTCTCTCCGTTTCCTGTCTGGTCAGCAGTAATTACAGGAATCACGGGATCGCTTGAGTGAACATCAACCCAGCCGGTATCATGAGACATGTCATCTGGAAGATACTTTATGTAAAACGGGTTTGATCCCCCTGGAGGGATGTTCCAAGGAAAATTCCCATTATAGATAAAATTTTCATTAAGAGAAAAATTTGTTGGAAAAGAAACAAAATAATCTAAATTGTCAACCTGAAGATCGACATCCCCGATGTTGGAAATTACAACCTCTAAGTCTATTTCACATCCAATCGTAACATCTCCAAAATCATGGTTCTGTGGTGTGACTTGGATAACCGGGGCTGATCCTTCTCCTATCAAAAAAACCTCAACTTCAGGAAGGTCCGGATCGTTAGATGAAACGGTGGCAACTGACATGTCGATAGAGTACGTTGTTGGATCGTAAAACACTTCAAAGTACGTCTCTTCTTGTGGTTCCAAGACATCCGTTGCAGTCGAAGTGACAGCAAACACAGAGGGTTGATCGGATATTTTTATGTTGTCAATAATTAAATTTCTTGTTCCAATGTTTTTAACTACAACAGTCTCTAATCCAAGATCGCCGGCGGCGTTTAAGTTTCCAAAATTTACTATAGTGGGCGTTACCTCGATCTCAGGAGAAAGATCTTCAACTTTATGAAGTGAAAAATCGCTGCATCCGGATACAAATACGAGAGATAAAGCGACTATCCACGTGTAATAAAAGCGACTATCCACTAAATTACATATGTTTTTACTTGGTTTTAAAACCAAGGTTCAACTATTGACCGGATGACTTCTTTAGTGCAGTCTCAGCTTTGTCGTAAGAACTTTCAAGGACAGACATGTACTCCAGGGCAACCTTCATTCCAGGTCCACTGAAGACTTTATCAAAAAGAACATCCTGAATCGACTCGACACTATCGCTTGGCGCGCCGATCTTGGTGGCTAGTTCTTTCCTCTCTGTGTCATCGAGATTTTCAACTTCATCCATTCCGATACCAATGTAGGAAGGGCTACTCTCATCAACAAACATTAACTTGAAGTTATCATTAAAGGTATCGTATGCCTCTTTCATGCTGACATTAAGTTGTCTTAAGCCTGTGTAGACCTCATCTAAAGCAGCCCTTGTTGCCTTCTTTTGATCCATTCCAGCTTCCTCAAAATCTTTCGAGATCTTCTCCATCGCTACGGCAAGGTTAGTTGACTTTATCCCAAACAAGTCCTGAAGGGTGTTTTCAACGAAGAAACTAAAGACAACCCGGTAAGCAACGTTCTTTCTGTGGAGGTCGGAAAAGTCGCCGGCAGGATCGTAGGGCTTGTTGAACATGTTGACAAGAGAGTTGAACACGATGTTTGACATGTTTGAAATCTCTTCTAGTTTCATCTGGGTATCCGGATCGAACTTTCTCGTTCCAAGCCTCTTTCTCATCCAGCCGGTCACGTTTGTCAGAGCGCTGACAGTCTTCGGTGCGGTCTTAAACTGTCCTGGAAGATCTCCCACGAGTCCAAGTTCCTCCGCATCCCGTCGAATGTCCTCCCAGTCAACTACGTCTGAGGCGGCAGGAACAGGAGCATCGTCCTCTTCCTCTTCCTCTTTGTCAAGATCCTTCTTAAGACCTAGCTTTGATGCCATGGCCTCGATCTCTTCCTCCGATGCCTCGGATAGCACCTTAAGAATAAGTTTAACATCTTCTTTTAGTATTCGTTCATCCATGCTTTCTAACTCCGGAGATTTTTGTTCTTCCCTGTTTTGTGTAATGACGTCTAGTACAAGTTTTCTAACAATCCTGTAAAATTTTTCAACTTTTTCGGGGGGCACATGCATTGAAAGAGCGCTAGTAGCATAGCTTAGGTCGTAATTATTTGCCGGAACATACTCTTCATCTCTAATAGGAGGGGCGATTCCGGACATGTCTATGATGGCTTTAGGTTGAGCTTCTATTGGTAAGCTAGTCGGTGCCACGGGTTCTGGAATATTAGCAGGGGGACTTTCCGATGAAACATCGGTGACTTCCCTAATAAAGTCTTCAATGGCGGATCGATCCACGACAACTCTCACAATAAAAACTCCTCAAGAGTAATTATCTCGCAAGGGTCAATTATTGAACAATAAATTAAAGACCCGGAGACGGTTGGTTAACAGCGTAAGTAACACCTGTGACTACAGCTGCTCCTACGATAAATCCAACAGCCAATCCAATACCACCCTTATGCCTATAGAACCACGTGTCAGTTCTTTGTACTTCCTTTTCAAGAATTCCAATGTGCTGATCTTTCAAAAACATCTGGGTTTCGTATCTTTCCTGAAAAGCCTGTAGTGTCGCCTGAGAAAGTGCCAGATCAATCTGAAGTTCTCTGGTAGCGTCTACCATCCTTTTGTACTCATCCTCGGACACGAGGATTCCAACGTAGGTGTTATCACCCATCGTGTACTCGACAGGCATGTCCTCAAACTGAACAATTTCATCTGCGAAGAGAGTTCCTGGAAGCAGGATCGAAACACATAGGACAAGAGAGGTTAAAAATTTAGTCATCCCATAACTTCTTTTTTAAGTTGTATGAGCCGAGCTAGCCTCTCCTTGGTATCTGAAACTTTCTCAATTTCTGACATCCGAGCCTTAAAGACAGCTTTCTGCTCCCCAGACTCGTGCTTAGCAATTAGAACCTTAGTATCATATGCTTGATCCTCTACCTGAGCCTTTGTGGCAAATGTCTCTGATAATGAACTAACTACATTCCGAGATCGTCGTGGTAGAAAAACTGCTAAAAACAAAGCAAAGAGGGAGACTAAGGTTAGAATAATCCACCAGTACTTTTTAATCCTATTTAAAAACTTCTTCTTCATCTCTATGCTTTTCTAAGCCTTTCAACAGTGTCAACCACAGTTTGGCCTCCAATGTAAACACAAGTAATGATCACCCAGTCACCAGATGTTAAATCTGCGAATGCTAAGAGTCCGGTTGCCGTTGCCCAAGCAAGAAGCTTGCGTGAAATAAGTTTTTGTAATCCTTGATCTAGCAAGTGTTTCATTAGTTTATAAAGTCCTTGTCTGACGGGTCGACAGGCATTAAAGAGGTTTTAAGATTATCTTCGTTAATCTGCTTCGAAACTTCTTGCATCATTGACGAGTGCATTTCCGCCATCATATTAATAATCTGTCTATTTTCTAAACAGGCATTGGCAACCTTTTCATGCATTGCGTAAAGCTCAGATAGTTTCTCGGTAACAAGAGCGATACCCGCAGCCAGGGTTGCGAACTCGTTCTTAGCAATTTTTCTCACCCAGCCAGAAATCATAAATCATCCCTTAAAGGACTTTGGGATTCAATGATGTCAAAAAGCGAAGAAGCATCGGAATGCTCAACAGCTTTTCTCACCCGTCCTTTCCTTTTCTTGTCAACTAGTTCATCTATGATTTTCATAGCAACAGGATCCTTCTGAGAAACTCTACTGGCAAATTCCTCAAATGTTTCTTGCATTGATAATTTTTTTTCAAACAAAGAAATTCTAAATCCTGAATGTGTATCTGAATTGAGTTTTATGTGAACACTTTTTTTAAACCCAAGAACAGAATCAAAAGTGGACATTATGCTGCGCTTCCTCCAAGAGGTCCTGCTCCGCTCGCGATGGGGGCGGAGGGCCCATCAAAATCGACACCTATATCCGGTCCAAAACGATCAAAAAGTTCATCCTGAAAACTTTCAATAATTTCATCACCGTACCCGCTACTTGATAAGTAATTTTTGGCCCTGTTGATTATGACACTTGGGATGTCAAGTAGGTTATCATAGTTGAGAATAAGTCTTCCAACTTTTGAAACAAACTCATCAACGTCTAAAGCGGGTTCATTAGGATCGACAGACTCTTCTTCAGATCTTGCAGAGCTATCGGTCACTTCCTTTTCTGGTTCTTCCTCCGACGCGTCCTCGTCTTCTTGTTCAAGAAGAAGATCTCTTAATGTGAAAGATGAAAATTCACTTAAGCCTTTTTCAGACATGGACTCAGATTCAAATCCAATTAATATCGAGTCTATCTGGTTATCGACAGATGTAAGAGACAGCTCATCCTTATCCGGAGAATCAGCGCCGTCGACGACTTCCGAAATAATCTGCCTCAAGACGTCAAGTGTGAGGCGCATTCTAATCCTTTAAAAAGATCCCAGATAGTTTAGTCCACCGGTCGTAGTCTTCCATAACAGCGTTAGGAAGTTCCTCTTTCTCAGAAGACTTTTTGTTCTCATGGTCCAAGTTTTCCTTAGAAGAAAGACTGACCCTTCCTTCCTGGATATCCTTTTCAAGCTTCGCCTTCTCCTCAAGAATAATTCTTTTAAGAAGTTCCTTATCTAAAATTTTCATGGTTTCTCCTCACCTAATAGATTTCGCAATTTTTTCAGACTTATTAAACCTCTGTTCAATAATGTCCCAATTAAGTTCTTTCATCATATTGTAAATATATGCTTTCTTGTTGTTTGCGTAGTCCTTATCATAAGAAATTTCATCTACTCTTAAAACTATAGTTGGATATGTCCCAATAGGAACGTTAGAATTAGTCGAATCGGTGAAAAAATTCACGTATCTCTGTAGATATGTAGAAAACGCTGTGACGACGTAACCAGATCTCGCCGACATTCCACAAGCTATAAAATCTCTCTGCCAGTTTTCAAAAGTTCCAAAGTCTCTTTCAAGCTTCATAAAGGATAAAGATTCCATTAAAATTTCGCTTGTTAGATCGCTAATGTTTGACAAATACAACTCAGTCATGTAAATAGAGTTCATATTATAAATTTCATCAATCTTTAAAGATCTGTAACCAGAGTAATCAGAATTAGAACTCTCTCTGTTAGAAGTGTCCAACATGGCACTTATTTTGTTGAAAGCATCCACATGAGATTCATAATCTTTTAATAGCATAGACTTTGTTTTTTTGCTCATCCTTTCTGTTGGAAGAGAAAAAGACTTAATAGAAGCTACATAGGATTCTGATAGTTGATCAGGTTCTTCCTTGTAGTTGCTAAACGTATCTTTTATGATTTTTTGAACATCTTTTTTTTTCACTATTTTGTCCTTTACTATTAAAGAATGTAGTCCTTTTCAAAGTCCTTTTTAGACACGAAAAAAATCTCCTTAGAATCTGGGATTGTGAGTAGGACTCCGTCGGCCGTTGCTTTGTAAACCTGATAAGAGTACCTCGTTTTTTTATGAAAGACTTTCAATCCTGGAGATATAACTATTATCCCAGGAGACTTAGATTTTCCAAGAGACATCAAGCCCTCTCTTTTAAAAAACGATTTTTGAGAGCTTATCATACGAAGCACATCAAACTTGGTGATCTTATCCATTTTCACAAGAACCTTTTAATTACTATTAGTAATTATCTTCATGCCGGGCAACTTTAACCCTAGCTTCTTGCAGAATCTGTAAACCCTTAGAACACCGGTAGTCATTATCGTATACGACTTCAGATATACCAGCATTAACAATGGCTTTTGCACAAAGAGAACAGGGTGAGGTTGTCACGTACATTATTTTTTTCTTCAGGCAATTATAATCGCACTTTAACAAAGCATTTATTTCAGCGTGTATCAATCCAGATTCACCAGGATTAACTGATTCTACAACATTGGGACCACCCTTGTGGTCTCCGTTATACCCAACAGAGAGAACTTGTGTATTGTCTCCGGTGACAATGACAGCTCCCACCTTGCTCCTAGGATCCACAGATCTTCTTGAAATGGAGTGCGCAAACTGCATCCATATCTCAGGCCATGGAGGTCTATTGTGTTTCATTGTCCGCCAATAGTTCCTCATAGAATTTTTCAAATTTCTCTAATCCTGGCGATAAAAGCTCTAATTCATTACATTTTAAAATAATGCTCTGCATCATTTTTTTCGACTTAGAACTTCTCATGACAGGACCTTCGTCTTTAGGCTCTATCTTTCGAGCTGGATTATAAAAACCTCTCGAAATCAAAACTTCAGAATCCTTGAAATAATCTTCATAGTCTAATACTTCTTTTTTAGAAGCTCCAACAAAATCAAGAATTCCAGAAATGGTTTCATTTCTCTCTTTAAGTAGTTTCTCATGAAAATGAATCATGTGTTTAAATCCCCTATCATGACAAAATTTGATAAGTCTAAAACAACACACATATGAGTCAACCATGTCCTGTTCAGTTACGTCATGCTCCTTTTGATCGGGAATTCTTTCAAAGAGTTTTCTTCTAGAAAGGTACGTTAGGTACGGATGTCTTAGACAAAAAATAACTGATGTATTTAAAGCACCACAGCAAAAATTTAACAACCCTTCGTTAAAAACCGGCCCAGTTCCTTGAACCTGGGAAGGCCTATCCCACTGGTTCTTCCAGAACACAGTTTTAGATTTCATGAACCTCTCTAGAGACTTAGAATTTTCCTGTAAGAACACGTCTTTCGTCTGAACGGTGGGACAAAAAACCCTCTCATCAAAAGAAAAACATTCGTCTTGATAGTGTAAATTTGCTACAAGGTGATGAGATCCGGTCCTAGGGCCAAACAATACTAAACACCTATTCTTTGCATAATAAGAATTTGTAAAATTTATGACAAAAGGTATCATGGGTGCATAAACTGCTAGAGACGGCGCGCCAGGACCGGGAGCGTTGACCTCTCTAAGTGCATCTAAAAATGCTTCAATCACTAAGTTAGAATTATGTTCCATCTGTATATTGGTTCCATCCTTGCTGGTTAGCTTAAACATGTCAGACATTATTATTGACTTCCTGACGTTCTAGATATAATGTCGGGATCTTTATCTTCGCTGGTCACAGTAGATTTCTTTTCAATCTCAGTCAACTGTTCCTCAATCAAATTAATTCCAGACAGATCAACAGATTCCCCTTTTTCAACAAGCGGATCTACAACTTCCTTCTCTATTTTTTCCTTTAACTGTTCAAGCTCTTTCCTAACGTTAAAAGTATTAACAGTAAACGTCTCCTCATCCTCGACGTCGATAAGATCAAATAAGTCATCAACGTGGGCATCGGGTAAAAGGGTGAATCCAGCAGACTTCTTGTGACCTCCGCCTCCAAATTTCTTAGCGATCTCAGAAACATCAACAGTCTCATGAAAAGACCTCAAGCTAACTTTTATCTTGTAATCATTGTGATCATAGTACCAGATCATCGCAAAATCACAATCAGGGGAGAGTCGTGATCCGATCTCAGATATCCAGTGAGAAGCATTAACAACCAGGACATCCAATCCTTCAAACTTCCTGGTCGATGCCTTTTCACACACCTTTTTGATCACGGTCTTAGAGTAAGCTAAAATGTAGGATCCTCTCTTAACAGTGTCATCGAAAACAGAGTCATCCTCGTACTTTTCAAACTCCTCGAACTCAAAGGGAATCATGTCAAAAGCAGCTGAAAATTCTCTAGAGTAAGGAAGTTCCCACTTCCAAAGATCCCTGTCCTGAATGTACTGAATAAACTTTGGTGGCTCCTTTCCTGGATGAAAGAATTCCCAAGATAACATGGCGCCTGATTTTGTCATGTCAAACATGGTGTTAGTGATATCATGAAGCTCTACCATGGAAGACTTGTGGTGATCTATAACAATGAGACTTTCTGCAATTTTGATCATTTCCTTAATTGTTGCATTGTCAAAAGAAAAATCGAGAATAGCTACAGACTTTCCCTTAACATCAGGCGGAGGTGTCCCGTGCTTACACGCATGATACTCAGCCCTATTTCCTAAAAGCTTCCATGCAGAATATGCAGCTCCAAATCCGTCAGTACAGTCAGCATGATAAATTATGCAATTAACACTTGACGGCTCAGTCATATCTAATCAACCTCTCTCTTCACCTTGTGATGATTCCAGCATCTCGCCTCGTACAAATCGTCGCCGCCTATAGATATCATCTTACCATCGTCTCGTTTCTTGTAAGTATAAAACGCATCGGATCCACAGGTGGTACAAACTGCCGGACACATTTCTATCTTAGTGGCCCAGGGAAGAATTTTTTCCATCTCCGGAAAAACATCGCATGCGGAGGAAAAAGTCAGAGAAGACACAAAGACTGATGTTCCTGTTCTATAGAGCCATATTAGAACATCAGCGATCCCATCTATCATAAAAACCTCGTCGACTGCGACAGCTTCATAGACCTCTGAGTGATTGGCAAGATACTCCAGCATATCAGCTCCGGAAGATATACAAACTGCAGGCTGAGTTGATCCAGAATGAGTAATAATCTCAGACTTAGAATACCTGTCATCAAGAGACGCCTTAAAAACAGCAACTTTCTTTTTTTGATAGTTTAGTCTATCAAGGAGTCCTAAAAGTTTCGTCGTCTTTGATCCGAACATAGGGCCGGTAAAAATTACAAACTGTGGGTTTTCTAACATGATTTTAAACCTCGAACCCTTCTATGTAATCTGGATGCTTCGGGTACGACCAGTATCCTCATCAAAAAGTTCAAAATGATATCCTGACTCTAGAGACAAGGAGTTTTTAGATATCTTCATTACATTGTCAGCTGTCATTTTTTCCATCTCTTTAAGTTTTGTGAAGCAAGATAAAGTGATTTCATCTAAGCTTCCTTCTCTGTACAAGACAATATTTGGAGATCCAGACCACCGTTTAACCTGTCTATCGTATAGTTCATACATAGATTCTAAGCTTTTCTCATCGTGTAATTCATCTCCTCTAATCGCATACCTTCGGAGAATCTCGTCAAAGGTAGGGTGCAAAAGAATAATAACATTACTTAAGTTCCTCATTTGAGATTCAACTCTTCTTTCAAAATACTTCACGTCTCTTCCGTAAAACTGGGCGCAGACAAGACATGTTAAGGAGGAACGATCATGAATGTTATATCTCATATCAGTTTCTTTATGTAGGCTCCGAAAAAGAGAAGATTTGCCCGCAAGATCACAACCTTCAATTACAACCATGTTTATTTCAAATTTCAATTTACCCTCCCAGTTGGAATCCTTCTTATCTTTGATACGCTAGAAGAACAACCCCAGTTAGGATCGTTAGAAACATCAGCCATCCACATAGTGTACTTCTCCAACTTATTAGAGTCTCCCCATATTCTCAACCACTGGACATTATTGTTATCATCTACGGTCTTTGCCCTGTAAAAAACCTTTCCATTTTTAGACACCCTGGGGATAAGTTCACTAATACAAAACCAGACAATTCCTCGATCACCTCCTTTTAAGGAAGACATAGGAGGAACCTGAGTCTCTTTTAATTTTTCAAGAACGTTATCTGAAAATAAAAGATTGTTGGCCACCATGCAAGAATATTCAAAACTCAAATCAATCTTTTCTGATCGAGACCAGTCACCTTCCCCCACGTACTTAGAAATTAAAGAATCAATGATAGGTTTGGTGGATTCTCCGGATTTTTGCATTCTCTTAAATTGAGTCTTTGTTATCCCATGTCTTCCTTTTTTAATGATCTCATAGTTCTCAGATATCATGAGATAAATCTGTCGATGGTTATCAACAATTTTTTCTTTAAGCTCATAAAGATTACTTAAGGCTCCAATCTTGCACAGAGAAGTAAGACACGTCTTGTTCATCTTCGAATGCTTCCACGTTCCGTCATCGGTGTAAAAGAGGTCATCCAAACTGTAATACGGTCGATTCTCCATGATCTCCTCAACCGCCTTCTCACCAATGCCTTTCACAGCAGATAGCGGGGCCACAAAAGAGTTTTTCTGATCACTGAACACCCAGACATCCTCAGATTCATTTATATCCGCAGGAAGCACATTATACCCTAGTTGCTTTATTTCTGAAATAATTTTAGAAAGACCATCAGGGCTTTGCATCTCTGTTTGCAAACAAGTTGCTAGCCACTCTTTCTCATGGTGGGTCATCAGCCAAGCAGCGTAGTAGGAGTCTACGGCGTAAGAGATAGCATGGGACTTGTTGAAACCGTAAGCACAAAAGTACTTGATCTTTTCAAAAAGGCTTTCAGATATCTCTCTTGAGATTCCATTTAAAGACTCTGCACCCGTAACGAACCTTTCTCTAAGATCAGCATGAGCCTGCTCTACGCCGTCAGCAGTGCTGTGAGTCTTTTTAACAAGTGTCTTTCTCATCTTGTCAGACTCCTCAGGGGTAAACCCCGATAGTTTCTGAGCAAGCTTCATGAACTGTTCCTGGAAAGTTATATGTCCATACGTGGATTCTAAAATTTCCTTAATAATAGGATGATCATACTTTACAGTTTCCGGGTTATTCTTGTCGTTTACGTACTTTTTATCCACATTAGCTCGAAGTGGGCCAGGCCTGTATATCGCTGTTATCGTACCAATCTCTTCGATAGAGGTTGGTTTTGATTGCATGCAGAACCTCCGAGCACCAGTATTGGTAAACTGAAAGATTGCGGGAAATCTTCCTTCGTGATAAACGTATTTGAATACTTTTTGATCGTCGAGATCGTGAAACCGACAATTAACATTGTCATCAAAAAACTTCTTGATCTCGTCAAAACTTGGCACAGTACCGCTCTTGTTCTTCAAAATGAGGCGTATACAATCCTCAACCATTTTTAGAAGAGACAGGCCTAAAAAGTCAAACTTTAAAAATCCGTTATCCTCGAGGTTCCTATAGCTCAAGCCTTCAGCCCAAGGAGTTTGAAGCTCACCCCTGACACTGATAACAGGCATGTGCTTTTCAAGATTTGGACAGATTAAAACACCACCAGCATGCCGGCCAATTGAGCGATTTTCAAGAAACAATCCCTCAACATGTTTAGATACGTCAGTGTATCTTTCCATAAAACTAGAGTAGGTCTTCGAGTATCTTAAGCAATCATCGTGTTTAAGCATAAAGTAGGACTTTTCTACATCATCAGCCTTTGCGTGAGGAGTGACCTCTCGACTCAATCTAGAAGTAACCGTGTTGACATCCTCAAACGGAACACCGTAAAATTTTCCAATGTCCTTTATAAGAGATTTCAATTTTAAGGTATTGAAATTAGATACAGGAAGAACATTCTCCTCGCCAAAGAGCTCCCTTGACACATCTATAAGTACATCACGGTCTCCAGCGTCGGTATCAATATCGGGGAACCCTGCTCTTCCAAGGTTAATAAACCTTTCAAATAACAGGTCATATTTGATCGGATCAAGTTGAGTTAGCTCAAGCAGGTAATTTACTAAAGATCCGGCTCCGGATCCCCGGCCGGGGCCCAAGAGTGTCCTCTTCTTGGCCTCGTTAAAAATCTTATACATCGTTAAAAAGTAGTTTTCAAACCCTTTTAACTTAATAACTTGAAGTTCCTCTTTTGCCCTGTCGACATATGCTGGTTCCTTATCTAAATTGTTCTCTACCAGCTTTTCCTTAACGATTGTCGCAAGTTGACTGAATGCTGAAATCTTTGAGGTGCTAAAGTTTGGAAGCTTAGCATCCATATCGATCCACGTGTCAGTGCACATTTCCCAAGCGATGTCATGTGTTCTTTCAATAGCTTCCCTTACAATCTCTTCTTTTCCTCGATAAAAATCGTAACTACCGTGATGCCTTCCAAATTCAGCCCACATCTGTTCAGCGTTCTTGGGATACAACTCACACTTGAGATCCTCAAATTTTGGAAGAGGTTTAATTTCCTTCTTCATCCACCCAAGCCTCCTGTATAACTCCCTAGATTCCCACTGATCAGGCATTGGATAGTGAGAATCAGCAGTTGCAATAAGCTTAACAGAAGATTTTTCGGCGCATTTAAACAGATACTCGTTCACATGATGTTGAGCTTCTAAAGAATTAAACTGGAGTTCTAGAAAAAAGTTCTCAACACCAACACAATCAGTGAACCTGTCCGTTAGGTTCAAAAGCTCCTTGACGATTTCTTCCTCTGATTTTCCTTGTGATCTCCCTCTGAGGATCTTGTTTGAATAAATCCCGCCAATACACGCAGTTGAAACAATAAGTCCTTCACTGTGTTGGTTGAGAAGATTGAAATCAATCCTGGGGAATCGGTAAAAGCCATCCTTGTAAGATTTTTTAACAAGAGTGAAAAGATTACTAAGTCCGACTCTATTCTTGGCAAGCACAACAAGGTGGTATCTCCTCTTCCACTCATCCTTGTTAACATCAAAAGACTTTGTCTCATCCTCGTTCTCAATAATCAACCCACCAGCAGACTCTTCGTCAGCATCGATATCGGTCGACTCAAGAATTTTTTTCAGTTTTTGTCTGTTCGATCTCGCGTCTTTAATTTCCTGCTTGTGCCCCTCGTAGTCAACTCTCCATCCATCTAGGGACGGAACAAAGTAAAACTCGACACCATACAGTTGTCTGTACTTGATCCCCTTTTTATTAAGTTTCGAAAAATGTGAATAGGCGTGAGCTAATCCATTTCCATTCCCATGATCAGTTAAAGCCCACGCGTCCATTCCTTGTTGTTCACTCGTCAAAAAATCAATGTGTTTTGACGGATGGCCTAGACCATCAAATGTGCTAAACCCAGAATGAGCATGAAGCCCAACAAATCTTTGAGGAGATAAAAAATCCTCAAACTTTTTCAACGTGGACCTCCTTAGTAAATTACTGTGTGTTTCCGGTGTATTCCCTGGACACTAGGTGTCCGGACTTGGAACATTCTTTAAGATAGTTATCCAATTCTTCCCTCGTAGTATTAACGCACACGCCAGCTTCAGAAAGCATGACATTGAACTTACCCTCAGGAAGACCCTCAGCAAAAAACACAACGGGTTTTCCGACTCCATGTGAAAATCCAGCTTCCCAAATGGTTCCTAGATCTTTAGCTTCAGTGTTGCAAAGAATAAAATCAGCCCACATAATTTTTTCAACATTCACATCAAAAATCCTCTTTCGATCCTCTGCAGTTGCATTGGGCTTTAATACAAAAAAATCCTTAGGGGAAAAATAATCGTATCCTGATGTTTCTAGGGTTTCCTTAATAAACTCTACTTGATTAACTTGTTTTTCATTAAAAAACGGTGACGCAATATAGACCTTCATTTTATTCTCCTTTTTAGTCTTCATTCTTTGTTAGAGGAGGTGCCATGTCAAAGTAACGGGCTAACTCCTCATCTCCATCATAAACTTGTTGAATGCTCTTTTTTGCAGACTTAATACCATTTAAAAAATCATTTCCCCATCTGTGAAGTGTTTCAACTTTTATAGTTTCATCACACTGGGAGACTAGGCCTGCTAAGACTAGTCCGTTAGAATAAGCAACACGAGAAACAAACGCATCTTTTCTCATTTCGTAATATACCTCTTGGAGTCTGTCAAATTTTTCTTTAAGAGAGTCATAATCATCCATTTCTTTTCTGCTCCTCCTTCCACTTCTTATACTCGTCAACACGGTCATCAATTTCAGAAAGTATTGAATTCCAAAGTTTTCTGAAATTAGTTTCACTGTCAGTCGGGTGAGTCCCGTTTAAATCGTCTCTAAGCCCCTGATAGATTGTATCATTCGGGTGGTATTCAAGATGTTTATCAGTATCACCATCGGGCCAATATAGGTTTGTTCCTGTTCCACTTCTAAAGTTCTTCGCGTAGTGAAAAGACGGTGATCTCAAATTTATCCCAACATGTGCTTCCGGAAAAATATTAATGATCTCCCTTGCAATCATGGCTGCAATAATATTATCGACCTCAGGTTGAATCTGCTTATCTTGTCTCTGCCTGATAAACCCTAAGAGATCCTTCATGTTAAACCTACCATAATAAAAAGTCTCCAGACACTTAGGAAGAATGCACCTGGCATCCATAAGGCTTATCTTTCGACTGTCGGCCATATCAGCATAGAGCTCTTTAGACTCCTGGACATGTCTCTTCCATCTCTCGTAAAACTCAGGAGAATTTTCAACAGATGAAGGTACCAAACATGCTTCGTGATTTAAAAATCGATCTCCTGTACACTGGGCTGCCCAAGATGCTGCACGGTGACGAATTAAGTGAGTAACAGTCTGAAGGTCGATCCCTCCAAATAAAAACGTGAACCCAAAAGTCTCCATCGCATTAGGCAAAGCTTTGAAAGAAAAAAGTTCCTCCATCTTTTCACTGATCTCTAGTTCAGACAGGTTGGTCACCTTAACTGGATGATCCGCCCACGTAGCCTCGACCATTCGGTAAGCAGCCCTCTTTACAGAGTTGGGGTTTGGATAGTCTACTAGTTCGATCCTCAGAGATTCAAGATTATTCTTAAACTCAGTTACAGGTTCTTCGTTGAAACGAAGTTTTACTGGTAGTTGTATAGGGTCAAGGTCTAGATTCTGAGGCATTTAAATTCTCCGTGAGTTGATGAATATGATCATAAAGGACAGATGTGCTTTTGTACATCAACACGTTGTCAACATACTTTAATTCTTTGTTATAAGTCTTGATTGGTGATGCCACCTGAATCCCATGCTTAGCAAACTCAGAAGAGTGCTTAGGAGAGTCATCAATGGCACACACAATTTTTCCTTTATTAAAGTACTCGGTTTTTGACAACCAGATAAATTTTTCTGGGGAAAAAGAGATCTTGTGAAACTTAAGTCCGGACTTTGTAAGCCACGCGTACGTGTCATGCTTACAAATTAAATTCGCATCAGGTCGAGCAGTTAAAATGTGAATCCAAAAACCCTCATCATAAAGTCGGTTGATTAGTTTAACCATTGGTCGATTGGCAGATATCTTTTTAAGATTTCTTTCATCCATGAACTCTTCGAATACACTCTCGGGGGACTGTCCAGATTCAACAACCCTCTGTACGTGATAGTACTCACACGAGTTAGGATCAACATTTACCTCTTTGTTCTCGACAATCCACTGAGAAAAATCGTCCCTGAAGTTACAGATGATATCATCAAAGTCAACTATCAAAACTGGTTGACCCTCCCAGGAGTTTAATTCAAGGGAGTGCCTAAGTCTCAAAAAGTTCTCCTTGTCGTAAAAAGCTTCGACAAACTCCTCAGGAGAAAAATTCCAAAGATTGAGAATTGCAAGTATGTACCTGAATGCATCAACTCCCTCAAATAGGATTGACTTCTCAGCAACATCTTTCTTGGTGCTAACATGATCCTTGAAATTAATCTCTTTAACAATGCTGCTAACCTCTGCGTGCAACGCTAGTGTAAAAGACTTTGTCATCTCCTCCTTTTGCTCAATCGTTAAAGAATCTTTATCAAAAAAAAGCCTAGAGAACCTATCCTGAATATCGAATAAATTTTCCATTGAGAAGTTCAAACTAGTATCCTTGTTTGATTCTGGCATGTATAATATCATCCTTTCTACAGTAAGTCTCAAAAAACTCTTCGGTGGTAAACCCACAAAGAATAATCAAAGAAAAGAAGTAGTTGAAAGCATCCACTATCTCCTCAAGAAATTTCTCCCTATCAAATTCCGGAACCTCAGTCTGTCTATGGGGCTTCCAGTTTTTTAACAGCTGTATTGCTTCGAAGATCTCTTCGACTCCTCTAACTCCCATGTCTCTACAAAACTGTTGGGATGACTTTGTCGAAAGGTCAAGAGGCCAGTCGGGATGAGATCCAGGAACGGAGTTCTTAAGATGACTCATGAACTCCTCCCTCATGTCAAATATCCTATCAAGTCTATCAGTCATAATATAGTTCCCCTAAGCAAGTCACAGTTACTCACTAACCTTAATTTCTTCTATCTCACTTAACATAGATTCATGCTGTCCTTCTACTAGGGTCTTATACTCTTCAGTTAAAACTAACTGAGAACTGTTATTTTCATCGACATCTAACTTGATCATTCTCATGTGATCTGCGACATCAGTTCCCGTTAAAAACCCTTCCTGGACAATTTGAACAATCCTTCTAAGTACGTTATCAGATAATTTATAAGACATATTTCCTCCTGTTATTTCTGAACATCTGGAACCCAATGTGTAGTTCTTCCATCAGCGGTCACCTCTTTTATAACTGGGTGACCTGTAGGATCGATTTTTTGAGAATATACCATTAATTTTTGATTATAGTTTCCCGGGTTTCCATGCATGTCAGAATAAGTTTGTATTGTTGTACCACCAGAATTATAACTTTCTTTGAGTACTAGTTCAATTGAATTTTTTAATTTTAACAACTTTTCATCACTAAGGTCGCAGCAAAGCACGTGAGGAGAAATCCTGGAAAGATATAGTGCCTCAGCCTTTACATAGTTTCCAATACCAGAAAATTTTGTCTGATCCATGAGAACCTTGACTAAAGGTTTGTCTGTTTCTTTTCGAATGATTGAGTAAAAATCCTCGTTAGATATTTTTTCTGCTAGCATGTCCAGACCTAGACTTTTAATCTTATTTAAAATCTTATCTTTTCCCTTGACAAACTTAACAGTTCCAAAATTTCTAGGATCAGTAAAGTAGATATCACCATCACTCAGAGAAAATTTTAACCTGGAATGTTTCGTCATCTCAGACGACCACCTACCTGTCATTCCAAGTGTAGACCAAATTGACCACTCTCCCTCTAATAGAACGAATATAAACTTTCCATGAACTCCTGCACCAAAAATTCCAATAGGTGACCATTCTAGAATATCTTCCATCCCTTCGGGAGGACCATGTTTCTGGTACCTTCCGCTTAAAATCTCTACGTTTAAAAGCTGCCGATTGGTAACCCTTTCGGCTAGTTGAACTGCTATTCTTCTACATTCGGGACCTTCAGGCACTAGCTTGTTCCTTAAATTTCTCTTTTAAAAAATCGTGATACCAATTTAAAGCATGATCATTTGGCTGAACATTTCTCCAATCACCAACACAAAAAATCTTATAAGCATCGGAAGCATATTTGCCAATACCGTATAGGACCCTTGGATCTGATGACCACTCCTTTTCAAGGTACTCTTTAGAGAACCTTATTAAGGTCTTTGCCCTCCTTTTATTAAGACCGATAGGTTTAAGCATTTGAGAAATCGTATCCTCAGAATCTTCTTGAACCTTGCTAGGATCTGGATATTTTTCTAAAAATTCCCATAGTATAGGTTCAGCTTGAGTTCTCTTTGTCAAGTTGCAAAATATACAAGAAACCATCAATTTCCACGGGTCGTGATATAGTTGCTCTTGTATTAGTCCATATGGAGACTTTGGAGGTATCCAATCCATATAAAGATTGTAATTTTTTTTTATAAAATGTTCAAATTCAGACTAGAGAAAATTTAACTCCAACCTGCACTTCAAAAGAAGGAATCTTCGTGCTATTTATCAAGTCGTGCTTTTTAGCTTCCTTCGAATCAATGTACCAGTCGGCATGTCCCTTAGAATGGATGAGGTCAAGAAAGTAGCGTTTCTTCTTCCCACAGTTAGTAGCCATCATTTCGTATACGGTTTTATTAAGTCTCTCCGTCTCAGCAGAATCAGCTTTAATTTCCTCAACTTTTCCTCTTGACATACTTGACACGTCATGTATCATAATGGTAGAACTAGGATCCATGTATCTCATCCCGTCTGCACCAAAGGTTAACAGGACCGCCCCACAGGACATCGCTTTTCCCTCAACAATTGTAGCTATGGGCAAGTGAGATGAGTTAATAGCTGAAATCATTGCCATCAAACTGTAAACCTGACCTCCGTATGAATCTATGACAATAGGGATCACCTCCTGGCCGGTATTATGAGCGCTAATAATCTGTTCCTTGAAATCTTTAGCGGAGTCCTCATCAAACTTATTAACCCTGATAATTACCGGGTCCCTTCTAAGTTCAACTTCTTTTATTCTAGGATCTACTTTTTTAAGAAGTATCATCCACACTTACCCCACCCACATGAAGGACACGTAATGCATCCCTCTTGGTAAAAGAGATTTTCAGATGAACATCCAGGACAGATTTTAACTCCATTTGCTTTGGTTCCATCCTTAATATAGTTCTTGAGAACCCTTGCAACAACCTTAGAAAATGAGAAAAGATCAGCATCTTTATCCTTCTGCAGCTGTTCAACCACGTACTGAATGGGGGCTCCATGTCTCAGACCAAGAGAAATGGTCCTAGTAAAAGCTGAGTGGTTAGGATTATCAAACAAAGAAACGATGTCCTTCAAGACCACTTCGTTACCATTTTCTCCAAATTTCAAATCATACTTTGAGTTCATTGTCTTCCTAGGATGCTTCGTTAAAATCCCATCCTTGTACTTTCTAGGGATTTCAATAAACTTTGAGAGACCTCCAATAATTTCGTAGGGTTTGTTGGTCATCAACCCTACAAGCATTGTCCAACCTTCCCCTTTAATGTTAGCATGGTGAATATCACAAATTAAGTCTGTCGGCCTCTGAGGGGCTGAATGTTGAACGAACTTTGTTTTGTTCCTGTTCTTGTGTTTAACAAGAACACCTGATCGACACTTGTCCCTATATACAGTAACCCCTTTACATCCGGACTTCCATCCAGACATATAAATGTCCTTGATAGTTTCAACCGTGGTATCTTCCGGAACGTTTGTTGTGTTCGATATGGCGTGACACACCCACTTTTGGGCGGCCGCCTGGACCTCAACCTTCTTCACCCAGTCTATATCATTAGAACACGAGTTGTGATATGGAGACTTTTCTGGATCGACCTCTCCAGTAGTTTCCATCCAGGTCTTAAACCCAGGATGAAAAACCTCATATTCTTGCCAACAATCTCCTACTGAATCGACGTAGTCAATGTTGTCACCTTCGGACACCTTTCTCCTTCTCGTGTACCTTAAGAGGAAAGCAGGCTCGATGCCAGAGGTCGTTCTTGTAAGTGTGGAGACAGATCCTGCTGGGGCCGTCGTTGTGAGGGCTATGTTTCTTCTTCCGTATTTCCTAGAGCTTTCTAAGATGTCAGGAGCTGACTCCCAAATTCTCTTAAGGAACGGGTGATCTTTTTCCTTCTCGTGAGAATGAATTGGAAAAGCTCCCCTTTCTTTTGCTAGCTGGCATGAGCTTCTATACGCGTTTAGAGCAAGGCACTTATAGATGGATTCGACCATCTCTATAGACTCGTCAGATCCATACGTTAAACCCAAGGCAGCTATAACATCTCCAACTGCGGTAAGGCCTAATCCGGTTCTCCTTCCCAAGCTTGCTTGAGTTTCGATGTTCAACCACAAATCCTTTTCAATTTGTTTAACCTCAGAGGACTCAGGATCGTTGTCAATTTTTTCAATTATCTTGTTAATTTGCTCAATCTCAAGATCGATAAGGTCGTCCATGAGCCTCTGGGCTTTCTGGGCAATAGAGGATAGCTTATCAAAATCTATACACGCTGTGGGTTCGAACGGTCTTTCAACAAAGGAAAAAAGGTTGATAAGAAGAAGTCGACAGCTATCATAAGGTGAAAGGACAATTTCTCCACACGGGTTGGTAGAAACTGTTGCAAATCCCTCATCTTCGTAAATGTCAGCAGGAGACAACTTTTTAACGTTGTCCCAAAATAACAAACCTGGTTCGGCACACGCGTGAGCACTTTCAATAATTTCATTCCAGATGCTATTTGCACTAACCATCTCAGAAATCTTAGGTTCTGAACTGTCAACTGGAAATCTTAGTTCAACGTCGTCATTGTTCTCAACAGCGTGTAAGAACTCATCAGATAACCTTATTGACAAGTTCGCCCCTGTTATTCTTTTTAAATTTCGTTTAATTTTTATGAAATCACGAATCTGTGGGTGGTGAACAGAGATGGTTAACATCAATGCGCCGCGGCGACCATTTTGTGCCACCTCTCTACACGAGTTAGAATATCTGTCCATGAACACTTCGATGCCGTCGGTAGTTCTAGCTGCGTTTGCAGTTTTTAATCCCTTTGGTCTTATTGTGGACATGTCAAAACCCACACCACCGCGCCTTTTAGCTATTTGAACTAGTTCCTGATCGGTTTTTAAAATCCCTCCGTAAGAATCTTTTGGTGATTCAAGGACAAAGCAATTTGAAAGTGATTGTATCTGATGGGGATTTCCAATACCTGACATCGGAGATCCCTGAGGTACGACGTATTTAAAATCTCTAAAAAGTTCGTAAATCTCTTCTTCAGACATGGAGTTAGGATAGTTGGACTCAATTCTACTAAACTCCCTGGCTAGCCTTTTGTGCATGTCGTCTGGTGAGGATTCTAAGTACTCTCCTTTATCATTGATTAAAGAGTACTTGTTAACGAAAACGTCAGAAGCAATTTCATCTCCGTCAAAATACTCAAGAGTCTGTTTTAAAATTTCCTCTTTACTGTGCACAAAAACTCCTCCGGACAACTTACGAGTGAACGATTTCTACTTAATTATTTTTCAATTTTCAGTAGTTTTTTGGGAAGAAACTTCTTTCCATTTTTCTTTAAGAAGGTTCTTCATTGTGGTTTCAAATCTCTTCTTTTCGAGATCAGCATCGATAATTTCATCATCACTTAGAATACGTATCATCGATCTTCCCGTATCAATCTTAACTGGATACAAAAGTCCGTCTCTTCCAGCTCGGTTTTTTGCGATAAACATACGACCGGTCCCCTGAGATTTTTCACTTGATTTTCTAGAAATTGATAGTACAACATCAGCAACCATCGCCTTTCCGTAAGCCTCAGACATGTTCTCTAATCCAACAACGTCGCTGTGAGCTGAATCTCTGTTGGCTTGAGATGCCGTCCAGACTGGAATTTCTAATTCCATCGCGAGGTTTCTAAGCTCTTCGTAGATAAGCTTGAGTTCATGCCTTAAAGAATCATACTTACGAGTTGATCTCATAATATCAGCATAATCCACCACTAGTAAATCAGGTTTAATTCCTTTTAACAAAAGTTTATCTAGATGGTTTCTTAAGGTGACTATAGATGCAGTTCCCGTAGGATACTCCTTAATAATAAGCCTTCCGAGTTCCATCTTTTCATATGTCTTTTTAACCTCGTCTTTTCTATCGATGATGTCATTTTTAGGAATCTTACAAATATTAGAGTCGTACCTTAATCCAACTGACCCTTCTGTTAGTTCAAAAGTATAGTGAACAACGTTTTTACCAAGTGCGACTGCGGTTGCTCCAAGCTGAACTAGCATATGAGATTTTCCAACTCCCGTATTTGCTACAATAACTCCAAGTTCTCCCCTAGCTAATCCTCCTCCTAAAACATCTTTACTGTCAAGTTTATCTAACCCAGTTGGGCATGTTCGTCTAAACGTCTCCGTAAATCGAAATTCAAAATCATCAGAAAAATCGTGACCCAGAGAAGGTGACGAACCAGCAGACATAGCTTCCTGGATGATAGACAAGACATTCTCATCTTGTCCAGAAGAAATAGCATCAACAGCTTTTACCAGAGCCTCCTTTAAGGCCTGTTTTTTACAAAAATCAAGAGACTTATCTTTAACATACTGCATGTCTCCCATGTCAGGATTAGTCTTAGTCCGATGTAAATACTCAATGATCTTATCCCGTAAGATAATATCAGTTCCCTCTCTAAGGTCATCTCTTACAATGCTTATAAGCAAGTGAAAAGTTGGAAAACACTTGTACTTAACGTGATACTGAAAAAATCTATCGGCTAAAAATCGAAGATACTTTAAGTCAAAGTAATCAATCTTGATAACCTCACTCATCTGAGCAGACCACTTATGGTCGGTTAAAAAAGCTTGGACAATTTTTTCTTGAAACGAAGTTCCGTACTCGGAAAAACTTACATTAGAATCTAGTTGTGACATTGACTAAACCTCACCTGAGATCAAATAGTTCATAGGAAAAAATAACCAGCTTAAATCTATCGTGTTTAACCCTTCTTTTATTAGTATTCTTGTAACATCAAGTCTTTTTAACTTAGGAGAAAAACTATCTATGGAATCATTGATTTTCTTAATTTGTTTTAGTGTCAAAAAAGACGAGTCAAGATACATGATTCTCCAGTTTCTTCTTAGGTCTTGTTCAGAATCTATCACAGATTGGTACAGTTTTATCTTGCTCTTTAGTTGATCTTGACTATGTTTTAGGATCTCGTCGATTAAAACATCTCTATCTTCCTTAATAAAAGGAAATCGTTTGATAATTGTCTTAAACCCGGCGCCTTTAACTCCTGGTATGTTATCCGCGGAATCACCTTTCATCGCCTTTAAAAGACAAAAATTTCTAGGGTAAACTGAAAATTCCTGCAAAACAGAATCAGATTTTATCCATTTATTTCTGGTTAGTGTGCAAATTTCAGTATTGTCATCAAGAAGTTGATAAAAATCAGAATCTGAAGAAAATATGACCTTTGATTCGTTTTTGAATCGGTAATTACAGAGATAAGCGATCACATCGTCAGCTTCACAATCTGGCGTGTATATCTGACACACAGGAAGGCAAGTCAAGATTGAAATCAAAGTTGTTATTTGTTTGTTTCGATTTTCATAGGTGTCAGGAATCTCCTCCTCAAAAAATCGATTCATGTGAAGGGGTTTCCGACCTGACTTGTAACCTGGGTAGATCGACCTTCGGCGCGTAGATCCTCCACCTTCCCAGATCACTATTACCTTTTTAGGAAAAGTTTTATCAATTGCCCATCTTAGTGACTTCAAAAACCCTACCACTCCGCCCATATGAGTACCATTAGATGAGATCGTAGGGTTTGCTTGATACTGTCTTACAAACACACCGTAAGCGTCGACAAGAAGAATGTTCCTCTTGTCAGTCATTTACTCCGTAGTTTCCTGTTCCACCAGATCTGATTCTAACTTCTGAATCATAACTTCCTCAATAAAGTCATCTAAGTAAGTCTTGCATTCAGGATCATTTAAGATTTTATTAAACTCTTGTTTGTAGAATTTCTTTTCAACCAGGGATTCCCCCGTGTCAGTATTAATAGCGGTAAAATGCTTCCATGCCCCCGTTCCTTCCACAGAAATAAGAGCATGTCCAATTTGCGTAGGGCCTGCTTTTCTCAGAACATCAAAGATCTGTTCATGTTCCTTGATACCAACCCCAAAATGTATCTCAAAATCAACTTTTCTAAAAGGAGGTGCAACTTTATCCTTAACAGTCTGTGCCGACACGTTGATTCCAACGATGTCCCCGTTTTTACTTTTAAGTTTGCTACCTGCTCCAAGTTTGATTCTAACGGACGAATGGAAGGGAATCGCCATTCCACCCGGAGTAGTTGTAGGATCTCCGTACATGACACCGATCTTAGTCCTAATCTGGTTAAGAATAACAAACAAGACCCTCTGATCTCCAATAATCCCAGTGATCTTCCTCATTCCCTTAGATATTGCACGAGCTTGCAGACCTATACTATCCTTGTCGTAGTCTCCCATAAGCTCAGCTTTAGGAGAGGAGGCAGCCACACTATCCCAGATAATAGTGATGGGAACATCAGAATCCATAGCTTTTGCCTTAAGAATCGTAGATTCAGCAATGCCCAACACCTCCTCAGTACAGTGCGTGTCGACGTAGACGAACTTTTTGGAAATTTCTATGCCAAGAAGAGCTAGATTTTCAACTGAGGTTGCGTTCTCCGTGTCTATATAGACAACGATTCCACCAGATTGCTGAGTGGATCTAGCAATTTGAATTGCTATGTGAGACTTCCCTATAGAGGGAGGACCGAAAATTTCTACGATCCTGCCCTCAGGAAGTCCTCCGTTTCGCCTGTTAGAGACGATATAGTCTAGTAGGAGAGATCCGGTTGGAATCCAGCGTCTCACATGGGTCGGAGAATCATCTGTCGCTAAGTTATACGCAACTCGAGTACCAAACTCCTTGTTCAGCGACTTGATGAGATCCGAAGTAAAATCCTGAGGATTTGACTTTCCTTGAGACATTACTGCTTCTCACTAACTTAGTAGATCAGCAAAGGCGTCGTCAAGGTCCTTGTAAGCAGTGTTCTTTTCACCGGTCTCGGTTTGAGAATCTGAATTGGACGAACCTGAGCTTCCAAATCTTTCAGTGCCAACTGAATTATCTGATTCTCCTCCGGAAATCCAGTCGTTAAGAATTTTCTCAACCTCCTCGTAGTTCTTCACGCTATTCTTGAGAATCTCATCAAGATCTGGTGTGGAATCAATCCACGTCTTAATTTGCTCAGGATCTTCGTGTAACTTAGTTTGCTTTCCACGTGGGATTACAGATTCAGGGAAAGGATGTTGGAACCCATCCTTTTTGGTAACCTTCACCTTAATATCTCGACCCTCAAGAGGATCTGTAATATCTCCGAAGTCCGGATCAAGCATGATGTTTAAAAGACTCTGGTATACAGTCTTACTAAATCCCCATAGAACGACGCCAAGATCTTCCTTGTCCCTTATGATTACCGGGACGTATGCCCGCATTTTAGGATAAAGTTTCTTAGCGATCTCTCTAGATTCTGGGCTGTTCTCCTCCCAGAGCTTAGAAGCTAGATCCTGAACCGGATCATTTTTTCCAAGGCTCTTAAGAGACAAGAATCCCCTTGTTCCCAAACCATAGTGGAAGTACCTTTCCTTGAACGGCTGACCATCGTTCTCTTTGAACGGAATCAACCTAACTGTGTGTGTCCCCTCTTCGAGCTTCCACAACTGGCTAGAACCAGTCGAACGTTTTTCACCCGAAAGTTCAGCGACCTTTCTACGAATTGCTTCAAAATCAATTGCCATTTTGGCTCCTTTGGTTATTTATTTAGTGTAAAAATATCGAGTGTACGACGAATGTACACGGTATATCAAACAGGTTTTGCATTTAAAGCTTTTGCGAAATACTTCCAGGAAGGAGGCTGGTTCTTCCTCCTGTTGGGTGGTTTATCACCCAGGGGAATTGTGTAACCCGCTACGTTGGCAGAGACGCTAGCCTCGTCCGTATCGTCCTCATCCTCATCATCGTCGTCGCCTAAGAGAGCCGCGGCTTCGTCGTCCGATTTTGACTCAGCAATTGAACGAACTTCACCTCTTATAAATTCCCTTAGGTAAATTATCATCGGATCGTCAGGGGGATTGAGAAGATACTCTTCAAAGTCTTCAAAATCTTGCTCGTCCCAAAACGGCCCCTGCATCCTATTAGATGCGTCAACGTCCATGGATGCAGAAGGATCCCCTTTTTGCCCGGGGCGAGGTGTAGGTAGCCTAGGACGGCCGACCCTTTGTCTTGGAACGGTATCAACTCTGTGTGACCCTGCAGGAACAGCATCCCCGCGGCCTCCTACAGATCGATATCTTCCTGCAAAAAATTCTTTCAAAGACGCCATGTTATTAATTATACCTAGAAAACAGTTAGTCAACCATTTCCTTTTCCATTTTGGTAGCAAGAAAATCAGACTGTTGAACTAACACGACCAGTCTAGGTTCTTTCATCGTATAAGGACGATTCTTCTCATCAACCGGACCATCATTAAGATATATTGCAAGAAACTCATCCTCTGAAAGAGTGATTCCATAGTGTTGTAAGAGAAAAATGCTTCGAAGCGAGTTTTTCATATAAGTAATGTCCTTATTAAGCTTGTAAAACTCCCCTAATTTTTCACGATGCCAGTCACTTTCCTGATCAACATAGTAATCTAATCCTAGTGCACCTGGTTCTCCAACCTTTCCCCAGTCGTGAAACAGGCAAGATATGACAATTGACTCTAAGGGTATGTCAGAAAAGTACTCAAAAGTACTCACCAGTTTTCTAGCATTGCTAAAAACCCTAAGACTATGTTCGACTAAACCACCAGGGTACGCACAGTGATAATCTTTTCTACCAGAAGCAGGAGAAATACAAGCTCTCTCACCTAAGTCCTCTAACATACTAGATACAAGTTCCGATCTCTCGCCTAATTTTTCACAAATCTTAGTAAAAGTATTCCAGTTCTCTTCAATTCTATCAACAGGTATGCCATACATTACGTAATCCTTTCGATCTCAAGGTGAAACCGGCCCGGGATACCGGGAATTTCTTCACCTTCTCTAGCGAAATCATATAGAGATTTTACACAGTCAGGATGGCAATCTACAAGCAAAGCATCGTGAATTACAAAAATTGGATGAATTTTAAATCCGGATACTGATCTAAGAATTTTCTCAAACCCTAAGAGAGACACGTCAACACCACTTGACTGTACGTAGTTATTATAGAGTACATGAGGAGCTGATTCGAGAGATTTAAGTTTCCTTCCAAAAAAATTGGTAATGTGACCAAGTTCTCTAGACTCTTTAACTAGTCTTTCCGTCACTTTAGCAACTTCAAAATGGTGGTGTATTTTTTGAAGAATCTCACCTGCAACTTCAAAGCTAATTTTTAACCTTTTAGACAGTTCTCTTCTTCCAATTCCGTAAAGAGCAGACAGCGTTGCAACTTTAGACACATCTCTACTATGAGATCCATCTAAAACCTCATTTTCAATCTGAGCATACACGTCCTTTTCCGACTGTTTCCCAACAGAAGATAAGGCCACTCGAGCCTCAAGACACTTAAAATCTAGTTGAAAAATTATCCCGTTATCATATCTAGACCTAATGACCTTCCTGAGATCTTTTCTTAGTGTTAAAATCCTGGGTCCGTCTTCAACAACTAGCCTTCCAGTCCTAGAACTAAATTGATTATACTTAACTTTTTTAGCAAAGCCATCAGAACCAGGAGAGAACGTTTCTAGCAAAGACCTTTGACCCTCTGTGAGATCTGGGTTCTTAAGAACCTTGGACAGAAATTTTTGATCTATAAAAGCTCTATCAAGACTCTTAAGTAACGATCTAGATGGTCTATGAACCATCTTGTAGTAACACGTATCACACGTCTCCAAAGCCTGTCTAGCAGCGTCTGAGACCCCTTGGATGTAATCTCTGTAGTCCTTTTCGGTCATCAAGTAAGACCATGGAAAAGGAGAGGAGGCATTTACAACTTCTAAGCACTGTAAATACTTTTTTGGAGGGGATATTTTAAGAAAAAAATTGCACAAATCAGATAGGCAGTCTAGACTTAGGTCAGACTTCCTACATCCCACAACCCAGAACCCCTCCGGAGGGGAAACTTCTAAGCGGCACTGTCCTTCTAGGTTAAAACACAGGTACCTGTCATTTCCTGTCACCTTAGGGTCTAAGCAATACACCATGATATTCTACCACAGGTATGCAGTTAGTTCAACCACACTAAGGTATCGGAGCGTTTCCAATATTCTTTATAGCCTGAGAGAATGCTGTTGTCAGACTAGTGAAGGACTGGTATCCTGACAGAGGCCACATTGTCAACCTAGTCTCATAACTTCCTTGACTAACCGTATGAGATATTCCGGTAATGGCGTATATGTTGTCTATCGTTGTTCCGGTTCCCATGTCAACAAACACGTGCTGCCCAAAGTCAACTATCGGACATCCTACAATGGTCATCTCAATTTGGGCAGGATACATAAGTGCAGGCATTCCGTTAACCTCCGTCCCTAGGGGACTTAGGTGGCTGTCAAGGCCTTTAGAATCCATAAGATTAGCGGTAGCTATGAGTGGATCGTGCATGGTTCGAACCTGTAAACTCTTAATCATGCTATTCTGGATTCCAAAGACGATGCTAGGCATCGACCCCTGTACATACTTCTTGAGCTTGTCCACGCGAGTTGTAACTTTATAAGCTGCTTCAAGATGCCTGGTGTCGACACCAGTTGGTACCAACGGCCTGATGATTCCAGCGGTCACGGCCATGGTGAACTTTTGTGACGTCTTAAGACCCATATTGGCGATCGGTCTAAGAAGTTCCGGATTGGAATGTTCAAGTAGATCAGATTCAAGCTTAAACGGACTATCAACCGCATCGTAGACGTGTATTCTTAAGATGGTGATCTCCTTTAGCGGGTCGACCGGTAATCCGGCAACGGGAGGGAGCATACTTCTAGCCTCAACTGACACCTCCAGTTGAGGCTTTCTAAATGTCCCTGTTGGAGAAATATCATCTAAAATAGTTTGATCAGACAGACTTTTATTCTCCATGGCCTCAGCAGCATCGTTAGATTTGACAGCAACCTTGCCGTCCTCGTAAATATGCGTCTGGTTTGCTAAAGAGGTTATTCCATAGTTTGGATTCTGTGTGTTGTCTGTAAACCTACTTATGACCTCAGACATGAACTCAGTAAGGGTCATGTTCAGACTTCCCTTACGAAGGGCAACATTTGTTAAGACCTCCTCAAGAGAATCCAGGTCAATTTCAAACTCCGCAACATTCCTTGCGTCGGTGTCAGCTGTCGGACCTTCCCTTCCCACGCCTCTGAGGGCAGGATTCCCCGCCGTTGTGGTCCCAGCTGTTGCCGCGATTTTTCCCATCAGTCCCGCTTCAGAATTGAACGGGTAGAAAAATAACTGCACCTCGTCGTACCTTTTTGATTTGGCTAACGGTTTTCCAACAAAATCAAGAAGTAGTTTTCCTAAAGAGACCTTGGAGAACCTCCGGCCTTCAGTAAACGTTGTCGACCCCGCGGTCGCGGTTACTGTAGGAGAGCTAGCTGAGGATGGTCCGACCCCTGCAGGAGTCGGAATAGTGATGGCTTCAGTAGATCCTCCTACAGTAACTCTTTCAACCGTTCCTTGTCCCACGAGACTAAGAAAAGGATCCTTTAAATTTATGTTCCTTAGCCCGTAAAGTTTTCTTCGGGCCATCTGTGCAACGGACAACCTTGCCGTTGTAAGGCCCGGGGTTCCGTCCTCGAATTCATCGTATCCCTGACCAGGCGTGACATCCGCTAAGTCGCCACCTAGGTAAAGCTGATTCAAGGCGGTCGTGAGTTGTACCACGTCAATATTTCGACTAATCAGGTCCGTCTTGTCAGCACTTAGCGCTGCAATGACGCCGTCGACGACCGAAGTGTCAGGAACACGGGTGGTGTCGGTGGGCGCATAAAGAAACTGGTGTCCGACGACATCCTTAAGATCCTCAAACGCACCCTCAGATGTCACTAGGCTCTTAAGGTCCCGAGAAATCGTTGAGATTGTCCGTCCGAGCTCGGCGACCTTTTTAACAGCGCTTGATCCCTGATCGTCAAAGATCCTTAACTCTTCCATCGCGTCTCCGCCTGACATGACGATCCTTAGATTAATGTTAACCTGTCCCACGTCGTCAAAATTGTAAGATGCGTTGATCACCCTGAACTTGTACCGATTTCTCATGTTGTTCATGAACTGACCGACCACATTGTCTGTCAAGAGGTTTCCCTGGGGGTGTTGCCAACCCCACTCTATGAACAGCTCAGAGTTATGGTGGGTTCCAGGTTTTATAAGATCGGAAATCTCATTCATTCTTGCCCTGTCGTGGAGAACTAAATTTAAAGTTCCTTCAAGTCTATTAAGGTACCCGGAACGTAAACCGACCACGTCTATGTTTAAACTATCAACAGAAAGGAAAGGTCTGTTTTCACCCTTAAGAGGAACAGACCTTGTAAACATATCCAGCCCTGGAAGGTCTATTCCAGACCTGACGAGAGTTTGTGGGGTGGTAAAAAGTTCATTTCCCACAATGGCCTTTGCTCCGGGTAGGGAACTTGGAGACGTTCCAAACGTTGCAGATATGACAGCATTCGCTCCCAGGGCAACAGGGTTCAGGGCGCCGCCGGCCATGGCGTAATCTGGGGTGCCTGGTAAAGCAAGAGCACTTCCCTCAAGAAATCTGACGAGGCTTGTCCCAGCTACCCTGACACCGTTAACTATGCCAGGCCGTCCGGACATGAGGGTAACTTTCATAAAGGGAACGCATTGGGAAAGTTCTATACTTGGTATCCCATTAAAGAAAACCTGAAGGGCATCAGAGTGCCTGGTCCGATTACTAATTTCGGGATCCATGATGCACATGGCAGTAAGGTTGGAATAATCTTGAACGTTCGCGATATCAGGACCTAATATCTCTGGGATTGTAGCCGGTCTCATCATCAGGCCCTCATCCGCACTGATCTCTCCTCCCGCAATGACGTTTTCCTGTCCAGATGTCACTAATTTTCCAAATAAAATGATGGGCGGTCGGGCAGGTGGTGGGAGAATAAGAGGACGCAGGAGGGCGTTGAGCCAAAAAAGAGGTAGCGCGCCCTCATTAGTATCGTGAAGAACCTGACGGATCAATCCCAGCCTAAACTTCTCGCTAGTTCGGTAAGCAATAAGAGGATACTGTGAGAAGAAGGCAGGTAGGTCCATCAAGGGTTCCTGAGCAATAGATGGAGCCATGGCGTACGTCAAGCCCAGCTGCATCGTCGTCATCGACAATCCTCCTATTGGAAACATTCTTTTTCTCCTTACGCTATGAGGTCTATGACCCGTTCAAGATCAGGGATGACAACTCGGGTTCCTGGCGGTACCTGAAGTCCCCATCCTATCCCACTAGCAGATGCTAAAATCCACCACAGGTTAGAATGACCATAAATCTTTCCTGAGAGTGTGTCCAGTCGTGTCTGCCCTAGAATCGTAGTTGTGGTAAAAGGAATTAAATTGAGTTGAACAGCTCTTCGAATAATAAAAGATGATTCTGAGGTTCCAAATTGCACCCCTTGATTGATGATACTGTCTCTACCGTAACGTCTAAATGCCATTGTCACCCCCTACAAAACTAAGATTCCAAAATCTCACGATGATCCCTTAACAGACGGGAATCTCTTAATATTATGAAGATCAAGATGTTCATCAACCGCTCTCTTTTGGGACTCAAAATTAGCTCTTCCCTGCGGACTCTCAAACCCGGAAGCGTGGTTCTCACCAGATATTGAGTTAACAACCTGACCAACGTTGTAAAGAGGTGCCCTATTAAACCCAGCGTGGTCGATGCCGGGAGCGATGTCGTGGATAGGATCGAACCCGATAGTCACCTTACACATCTTCGGTGCCCGGGATCCATAAGCTTCCGTCTCCCACGTGATCGTGTCGCTTAACCACTCGAAACTTAAATTGGTGATAAACCCTGCAAGGCCACGACCAGCGCTTGCCCTAAAGGATCGGGCGACGGCATTTCCAAACCCACCCAACCCAGCGACCATCTGGGCACTGATGGGATCTAATATGTACTCCCCCAATCCAAACAATCTTCCCAAGGCGAACCGAGAAAAATTAGACTTAACAAGATCACCAATACGAAGTCTAATGAGAGGAGCCGCCTTAGGAGACTGTGAGAAAGGTTGAATAAAGAGAGGTGGGACACCTAAGTTGACAATCAAAGTTCCACGATCCCACTGGGGATAGACGAGTGTGACGAGCTTGTTGATCTTCCACCACATCTCGTCGAAGTCAAACTTATTTGTCGAAGCTATAATGAAATCCAGATTTATGCTCCTTTTGGTGCTCTTGTAGATCTTGACATCATCTATCCGACCGTAGGCAGGAACATCCGTGTAAACAGGCGTGTAACTATCTGATAGGGTGGATAAGAAGGCGTGAAATGACACGATCTCATTGGTACGAATGTCGTGAAAATAGAAGGGAACGTACTCAGCCTCCAACTGATTCTCAATCATCTCAACAGCTAGACTAGGTAGTCGACCAACAAGAAGATCATTAGCTGGCGAGGTCGCTGGAGAATTGATAGCCTCCGCGATTGGATTAACCCCGGTAAACTTGTCAAGGACGGTCGACGTTGCTATAGATTCCTGGATTGTCATGGTGCCATCCGCATGCTTGCTTGCGAGGAGAAAGTCTGCCAATATAATTCCGGTTGGCAGGAGGAAACATCCAGGAGTCGAGCTGGTCCTCCACGCAAGCTGATTTCCTCGAGGTGTCTGTGTTCTTGACATCATGGCGTTTGTTCTGGGGAGACTAGGTAGTAGATCAATGACCGAATTTCTAACCGTTGTTAGAAAGGCTGGGGACTCATCCTCTATTGTTTCCATTCGAAGAGAAATATCACCTATCTTTGCAATGATATTAACCATTCCCAAGGCCTTGTTTCCCCTGAGTTGCTCAAGAGGATCCTCTCCTTGATCGAATTGCAATTCAACAATGCTCCTGTAGATCGTCCTAGCAAGGTTAGCAAAAAATCCGGGAGACCGTGACAAGGTGGAAGACGGATTTTCTTGAGTTCCAAACATGGCATTAAAACCTGCATCGAAGGCCTGATCAAAGGGAAAGTCAGTTCTCGTAACCCCAAGAAAAGACTTCCTGTTATGAACATCTTCATGTGGAGGCATTATGCCAGTAATCTGTGTCTCACCTGGTGTAAAAAAGGTCGGACGACTAAACTCTCCCAAGGAATAAAGATCGTTGTACTGTTGAATAATCCTCTCAGCAATGAGGGACGCCTCCTTGTAGTCATCAAGAGTTTTCTTTTCAGCGCCTGGACCGACACCAAACCCAGCTAGAATAGAGTCTGCAGTTGGGAAAAGGGTGTCATGTTTCGCTGAAAGGTAGGAGTTAAAATTATCAAAAACCCCCTGATCTCCGGTTTCCCCCTGGACCGTCGATGGAGTGGAAGCAAGCACTGTGTCGGTAGATGTCTGAAAGTCCATCTGGACCTGGCTAGCCAGTTCTATAAGCTCGTCTTTAAGCACAAACAAGAGAGAAATAGCTAACTCTCTCATAGCACCTAAATTTAGACTAAACATCTGATTAAAGGTGTTAAACGAACCGTAAGATTCTCCACCTCGGGAGAAGACTTCACTAGAGCCTAAGGACGGTTTTGTAGGCATGTTCTCCGAGATCAGGTCAGAGACTGGAACTTTGGAAACCGCTCGTGCCGGGTTGAACCCGTCACCACGGGCCACAGCAGCAAGAAGAAGGTCCTCTCCAATCTCCTGCAATTGTCCTAATGTAACAGGGGCAAGATCGGATGAGTAAGATCCAAACATATCCTGGAGACCCGCTAAGGGATCTGAGGGAGCTCTATCTCCGGTCGGATCGAAAGTTCCTTCCGGTGTGAATCGATTGTTAAGAAGGACCGCAGAAACAGCATTGACAATCTTTCCTGACGGCGAGTCCTCAGGAACCCCGCCTATAACCTGCTGATTCGATCCAAAACGATCTAGTCCAAGACTTGGTAGTTCATTAATGCCTTTTAAAAGATCGTCACCGTCCTGGCCTTTGGAGAAGTAATCTCCTATGGTGGGGGTGAAAATCTTTTGACTGTCTGAATACTCCTCCAAGAATGGATCCAGATCATCAGCGTGGAAGACCTCGTCGGCATCGCCGGTCGTGACGAAAGGAACAGGGTTTCCGGAAGAGTCCGTGTAAAAGTATTCAACCTGGTTACCTTTGACAACAAACCTGTTAGGTCGCGACGGACCCGGGCCGTTTGGGTGGCCTTCAACGGTCTGCTCGCTAAGGTACTGTCCCAGGGTCTGTAGAACTTCCGACTCAAGGTCGTCAAGGTCAACCTGGATTGCGCCGTCAGGTCCAGTTCCGTCTATGTAGTACCCAAAGTTCTCATCATTTGGGCCGGTCATGCTTTGCCTCCTCGATGATCTCCTCGATCTTGTCGTTAGCATGCTGCCTCAGGGGTCGGGTCAGGTTCGTCCGGATGTGCCTCCGGAAGTCCCTCATCACCCTGTCAAGCAACTTTCTTCTCTGGTCGGATTGTTTCATATCAAATCTTAACTATGCGGTTACGGAACTCCACCTGAGCCTTCAACGATAGCGACGTCTGACTCCTTCAGGACAGTGCGCACCGTGTGCTTGAGGTCCTTACCGGCGATGTGGATGTGGACCGGAATCTCCGCCTTGAACGACAGCGGCTTCGGTTCCTTCCCAAGGGTCTCCGTGAGCTTTCCAAGGGTGGTGGTTAGGTCCCCCATCACCCCGATGGCGCCGCCACCGGTCGTCGTGTCCTTCGTCAGCTCGGACATGGCGTCAAGGAGGGGCTTTAGGGACTCCATGCCAACCCTGCCCAGGTCCTTAAAACTGTCCTCTAGATCGTCCAGCTTCGGTATCATCTTCTTGATCTCTTTAGTTCCCTCGCTAAAGAAGTCAAGTGACCCCACGTCGAAGGCGCTTTTCACAGCGCCTCCAACAGACTCTATCTTCCCGTGGAAGGCATCCAGGTTGATCCCGTAGAACTTTGCGGCCTGCTCGCCCGACTGTTTGGCCACCACCTCCATACCGGCGGCGGCGTCACGGACGAGCCGTGTCCTTATCTCGTTCTTGAAGTCATCGTAGGTTTGTTTCTGCATCTTCTGGGACATTTCATCAAGTGTATTCAAGAAAGTCCTCGAGTCCTTCTCAAGAGCCTCAGATACTGTATCTACGCCCATGACTTCGAGGGCAGCTTGTTGGACTTTCTGGAGGTCAGTGGCCGCGGTCGTGAGGTATTCACTGCGGGAAGCACTAAGTGAGGCGAGTTGTTGGGCGGACAGTCCAATCCCAAGATCAGATTCTAAACCAATGTCTTTAATGACGTCCGATAACTGCTGGAGGTTTATCGCTGACTGGACGCCCAGATCAGCTGCTGTCGCGAAAAACTCACGCATCTTCTCAGGCGTGTCAATCAGGTGACCCATGTCCTGGGCTATGAGTTGGAACTGAAGCATCTGCTCGCCGACGTTTGAAAACTCTCTTATGAGCTCAGGTATGACGTCCAGCATGCTCTGCATGCCCTCCTCGAGGGACGGCGGCTCTTGCGCGGCTAACTCCTCCTGTCTCTCCCTAATTTCGTCGATGGATCTTCCTTGCTGCGCCATGAGCGTGAGCTCCTTGGTGATGACATCCGAGAGTCCGAGCGACGTGGCGGCGATGTGCAACCGGTGCCGGCCGAGGTTTCCGAAGTCGACGCCTGAACGGGCCGCGGCCTTCCCGAGGAGCATGATCTGCTCGGCGGGATCCTCGGCCTCCAGCATCGCGATGGGGTCGATGTTGATGCCGATGGCCGCCAACTTGGAGGCCGCCTCGACCGCACCCTCCAGGGAGAAGAAGGTCTCCATCATCCCACCGGTCTCAGCGGCCGTCGTGCCCATGGTCTGCAACCTGGTCTCTATCCCGATGATCTCCTCCGCGCTCTTTCCACCGTAGAGCTTCAGGTTGTTCATCATGCTGATGGCACCCTTCCGGACGGCCACCTCGGACACACCAAAGGCTCGACCCATGCCCGAGGATCCGACGGCTATCTCCGTTAACATGTCCGTGATCGAGACGCCCTCCGCGGCTGCGATCCGACCTAAGGTTCGGAGCTCTTCGGCCGAGATCCCGGTCCCCTTGGCGAAGACAGTAACCATCTGTGCCATGGAATCATCAATTTCCTGTCCGGTGAGCTGAAGCGGTAACCTTAATCCCTCTAAGGCAGTTTCAAGGGTCCCAAGGGCGGCGGTGGACCCGGCAACACCGAACCCGAAGGCCGACTGCATCCTCTCACCAATTCCATCTAACGCCTTAGAAAAACGATAGTCAAGGAATGTAAGTTGCATATCCTCGGCCACAGACCTAGCCTGCCTACCTATTCCTGTCGTAAGATCACCAAAATTGGTTCGAAACCCTCTAACATCTTCGACTAATTTCCTGTGAAGATTTGCAGCCGTCGTAAAAAGACTCTGGTTCTCCTCGTACATCGTTATAGCGGCCCTGGTAACCTCCTTACCGGCTCCGATGGCGGCACTTCCGATGGACTCCAAGCCTCCGTGCACATCCCGGGCCACATGACTCACGGTCCGGCCCATGTGCTCGAACCGGTTTCCGATGTCGTCGAACAACCTCCCTCCACGCAGCAACGCTAGAAGGGGGACGAACTTGAACTTGTCGAGGTTGTCCATCATACTGATGGAGCTAAGGGCGGCCCTCTCCTGGGCTGAGTCTATGCTTTCTATCGATTTTAACATTTCTTCAGGTGACTTTTTCGCTAGGTCTCCTAGGTCTAGCCCACCTGGTTTTATCTGTGATTCAGCCTGGGCTCGAGCCGTCCTCTCGAGCTCATCGGTCATGCGCTCCACACCGGCCATGGCGGCGGCGATAGGCTCAAGGGCGGAGGAGATGCTATCGACACTGGAAGAAAACCGATCGACCGCGGTTTCAAAGTCTGCGAGGACTGTTGTCATGAATGACTTTTCCTAAGGAATGGTTTACGTATCTAAGTATGGACCAGTCTAACTTTGGCCAAAGAGCTTTGGAGTCACATTGGAAGGCACCTGATTCTCAATCTCCTTCTTCCGATCCGCGGACTCCTTGATGAGCTTTCCTAGGAACCACTTCCGGTACTCCACGGGAAGTGTCCGACACTCCGTGTAACTAAAACCACAGTGTTTCATGAGAACGTAGAACTGGTCGAGTTGGATCTCCCGGTAGCTAGGCGTCAGGCCAAAAAAAGGCGGCCCCCATGGGGATCCTCACCTCCTCCTGAGCGTCACACGAATTGCATTCCATCCTGGAACTCATGTCGATCCCTGGTTCGTTGGCCTCGAGAAACTTCCTCACGACAAGGGAATCTCGGGCTGGCATATTCCTGATGAAACCTGTCACAAACGAACCCTCGGATCTTCCATTGATGGATACGATGGAGGACTGTAGCCTCGAGGTGACAAGGCTCTCCCCTTGAATCCCAGCCTTCTGCAACCTCTCCTGGGTG
>Ga0209434_1000093_pt1 | contig 47117 bp, 63 predicted proteins | sample ETNvirnome_2_300_FD_184068 | JGI IMG/M metagenome (GOLD analysis project Ga0209434, IMG submission 184068) | Marine viral communities from the Pacific Ocean - ETNP_2_300 (SPAdes) (version 2) | ecosystem: Environmental > Aquatic > Marine > Oceanic | place: Pacific Ocean | collected 2013-06-22 | reverse complement strand
TATTCTTTTTTTTCTTCTTTTTAGACATGTATATACTATATCATATAGTACATTCACTTTTAACGATCTCATAAATTTTATCAAGATCAGTAGAACCTACGACATGAAAATCTCCTATTTCCTTACTTAAAAATATCATCAGTTCAGCCCCGATCTCATCAGACTGAGCCTTCGTTTGAAATCTAGCTATTTCATCATATTCTATATCGCTATTATCTAAGAAGATATGCAGAGATGGATACTCTTCTTCAAACGCTTTAAAGATACCCAAGATGTGATCTCTGACCTTACATTCTAATCTCATTCCATAATACCCAGTCAAAAGTAAAGGAGACGGACTAACAATATAATCAAACCCAGACTCTAGTGCAGTATGCTCAAGCTGCAACTGCTTGCCAGATAAATAGACTTGATCCCAAGCTTTAGGAACTCTATCTATATACGTCCATTGCTTGACATACTCATTTACGAACTCTACGTTATATCCGTCAATCTTCATTTTGGAAAAGACATGAGAAGCGGCTGTGTCTTTGCCGGAACAAGGTGGTCCATAAAAATTGATACGTCTTATCTTACTCATTTTAATAATCCAAATCTATCAGCCCATTCAAGGAAAACTCTCTCCGCATCTTGAGGAGTTGATAACGGAATTATTATATCATCATATGGATCTTCTGGAAGATTCCAATTATCAGGTTCAGGTGACATTATACTCTTCTTCTCTGTCGCCAAAATCTTTACGTCTGACAACATGACATCATCCCATTCTTTTTTATCCTTGTGCCTATCTAACCCAAACTTAGCAAGAATCGCATCTAACAAGACTTTTTCTAATCTGGCATATTCTGGCATCATCCATTTAATAGGTTTAGGCATATCTGTCATATAAGCTTCAGCAGCATCATGCAAAAGAGCAAACTTGCCTCTCAAATCTTTTTGGGTTAACACATTTTTACCTTGATATCCATCAAGCTTGTAAACATAATTCACCATTCTAACAGAATGTTCCGCTACGGAATAAAACGAATTACAATGACCGCTAAAACGACAAGTCAAACTCAACGCATGAGCAATGTCTCTTATATCTATATCTTCTGGTTTGGGATCGTCAATATAAAACTTCTTACCTGTATACGTCTGCATCCAAAAATCACTTTTATTTGTCATTTTAAAACTCCTCTTCACTTACTAAATACCATTTTATGTACGGTTTAGGTGCGTCATCTGTTATATAATTAACTATATATATGTTATCATTAGGGAGTTGAACCCATCCAGTATAACCTCCATCAGATTTTCTATTGCTATCATGATCTAATGGAAGTATAATACTACGAGAGCAATAAGGCTGCTTCCATAAAGACCTTTCTTTAATCAAACATGCAAATGTATTTTTAGCCCAATAATCAGCATGCATAGAAAATGACTGCTCTCTGTATGTGGCAAAATATTCACCTGATTTAAGTTTACCTAAAACAGGTCTATGACATCCAAAAAACTTAGTTTCTTCTGCTACAGTCCAACTTTGACCTTTATCGCTAGAAAAACTGATATAAGCAGGGAGACCCTTCCCAGAATTTTCCCTCATGATACATACAAGCCTTCCATCATCTATCTTGCATATAGAACCTTCACATAAATTCAATCCTTCTATGTTAGCGATTTCATAATAACTCCATGAAGACTTGATATTATTGGTTTTCCATACGCTCTGTACTAGTCTTCCATCATCTTTTGTAGTCTTGCCAGGTTTATATCTGTGAACGCCTATAAAGAAATGATCGTCCGACATAAACATTCTATCAGGAACAATACCATTTATATTTGTTTTAAATGGGTCACTCCAATTTACTCCGTCTTTTGTAGACATGACCCAAATAGAGATAGCTTTTGGATTATTCTCTGACTTGACAAAACTATCTTCTAAGCGTTTTACTTTATCGCAAACTAACCACATCTTGTTTCCGATTACGCTCAGTCTTGGACAGTTCCATCTTTCTTTATCGCTTCTCAACAAGATAGTCGGAGCAGAATATCTGCTTCCATTAGCAGAAGATACAATATTTATCTTTGTATTCTTGTAAGATTTGTGATCCTTTGATTCACGATATACAACGTAAAACTTTCCCTTGAAAAAAGCAACGTCTGGATGACCTTGCCATACCTTATCGTTTTTAGTTACTGTTCCTGTTAACATTAGTCTATATTAAAGTCCTGTGACGAGCCGCACTGAGGACAAACGGGGTTGGGATCTCCCCTAAATTCAGCCTCAGTGTACCAAGTCATGTTTAAAATTTTATTCTTTATCCTATCCAATTCCCAAACCAGCATCTCTTTAAAGTCGATATGTGCAGTCCTATTGACAAGTTCGTGCGGGACGCCAAGATCTTCTGCTAAATTAGCATCTAGCTTTATTTTTTCTCCCTTTAAACCTTTATTTAGAATATTTCTAAGATCTTCGATTTGGGTTTTATAAAATGGATTCCAACCATCCTCAGACCAGAAATCGTCTTGTTCCCACCCGCAATTATCACATCGCAAATAAGCCATTATTAACTCCTATTATAAATACTATTAACTAAAACTATTATAACAAGAAACCAAGTCACTATTTGATTTCATCTATGTTATATAAATATTTGTCAGGAAGGTATGAAGGAATATTGATCCCCATTTCTTCATCTTTTAATCCTACAAGTACGGCACTATGAGTTGTTACAAAAATCTGCTTGTTTTTAAAGATTTCCATTATCTTTTTAACCATTCTAGCATGTCTAGTAAAATATATCTCTTTACATAGATTGTCTATCAATATGATATCTATACCCTCCATGTATATGGGATTACATAAATCTCGCAATAGCGTAGCTATCTTTCGCTCTCCACCTGAGAAACTCTTGAAATGAACTTTTGTTATATTCCCTTTTATGTCTTTTTTCTCTACAATAAAATCAGTGTAGAAATCTTGTCCAGCGTCTTCTAGATCGGGAAGCCCTGATCCCATATAACACTTAAGACCATAAACCAATTCAGCTAACTCAAGGAAACGATCTTTCATTTCTGCATGGAGTTGGAATTTATATGAATTAAGAGGACTGTCAGCATCTATAAAATAATGAAAAGCCATTCTATCTTTTCTTGGCAATTCATTCTTTTGAACACCTTTTGTGTTAATCACAACCTCTTTATCGCCATCATCAGTTTTAAAAACGCCAGTCATTTCCATTATTTTATCTGCGGGGATTTCGGCAGTTGGATCAAAATAAGATGGATCATAATCAGAACTATAAGTACATTTTCTAAAAAGTAGACTTGTATCATAATTAGTATATCTGTAGACGTTACATATCGTTTCTATAGCTTGGAGTAACGTTGACTTGCCGCATCCGTTAGGCCCGCAAAAACAAGCTAACGGTTTTATTTTTTTTCCAAGTATGTTTAACCCAGGAAATTTACTCTCTGTGAAATCAAATTCATGTTCTTTGTAGCCACAATAATTCTTCAAATATATCTTTTTAAGTTTTACCATAAATATTTATCGGCGAAAGAAAAAAGACTCTTTAATCGATACATACTTGTGGCTAAACTAATTAACAAGAAGATATACAAGAAGGCAGAAGGCAAATGTAGAATTTGTGGAGAGACGGACTATGAGATATTAGACGTTCACAGAGCGATAGTTCCAGGCAAAGACGGAGGAAAATATACAAAAGGCAACTCGATATGCTGTTGCTCTAACTGTCATAGAAAGATTCATGCTGATAAGATACAAATATTAGGTTGGCATACTTCTACTAAGGGGAAAGTACTGCATATTATCAGAGAAAACGGTGAAGAAGACTTCGTTTAAAACTCACATAGCAAATCATTATTCTCAAGAGCCTTTTGAAACGATCTGAGACATTCGATAGCATCTAGAACCGCTTGAATCTGTTCTGCATCATCTAGAACCTCATCAGGCGTAGCATACTTGTTATGGAGAGAATCTAAATAGTTACGACTCGATCCTTGTGGTAAAGCATTCTTTTTAAGTTTCCAATCCATCATACCTCCCTTTAAGCATACTTACGTTGTGCGTACCAATTAGAAGCTGTAACAGGCGCTGTAACAGGCGTTGTCACAGGTAGATATCTTTCTATCTCTGAATCAAACCATTTTTGATCTTCATCTGACAACCCGGCATCAATTATGATATTCTCTATAAGAGATCTGACAAAACTATTCGCTAATGAGATACGTTCACTAGAACTAGTTGTCATGTTTGCCTGTCTCATCATTTTACCTATACCATCATTGATAATATCTTTTTTTTGTACTCTGTTAAACATTTCATGTTCATATGTGTTTTCGAATATCATATAATCTATATTTACAGGTCGTTGTGAAGTTATTCTATGTACTCTGTATTCTGCTTGCAAATTATTTGATGGATTCCAATCTATATCATTGAAAATACAATTTGAGGCAACATCAAAATTAAGTCCAACCATACCTATCTTCATAGTATAAACAACCGCTCTTAAACGACAAGGTTCCGCAGAATTCTCATCGCAAGGCTCTTTGAACTCTTTTGAGATAGCACTTCTTTTATCTTCATCTACCTCTCCACTGACGACTTCTGCTATGCCGTTATGTCTCGCATTTAATTGATTAGCAATTTCGGTTGCAACTTTAGGATGCTTTGTAACAATAAAAACTTTACCGTTTGGGTTAGCATCCAAAACCTGAACAGCCTTTTGTACAGTATATGGGACTTTTCTACGTGCTAGTTGTTTGAGTAAATCTACATGCCAACCAGACTTCAACTCATCTGCTTTTATGTCAGTGGGAGCATCTAAAAATGTTTCTGATCTTTCTTTAGGCGGTATATTAGGACTGATATCTTTTTTATTACGTCTCAAGTATGTAGATGAGAACATATTCATAATCACAAGTTTTCTTTCTGGAGTCAGCGTTGATGCCCATTCCAAAATATCTTTTGCCTTTTGAACCCACAACTCTTGTCTTTTAGCTTCTTTTTGTTTTTCGTTCATCCAATATCTATCATCAGATGAAAGGGTAACATTTTTAGCTAAACTTTGTCCTCCCAAGAGGTTGTTGGCAAGACCATATTTATTCATGTCTTCTGTCCAATTTCTATATCCTTTGTTTTGTTCTAGAATTGGATGTCTCAATAATTTCAACCCAGAATAAACATCTTGAGGATTATTGTCAGAAGGTGTCCCTGTCAGACCAATTCTATGAGGGATATCATAAGAAGATATGGTACTATTTATTTTTCCAAACGTTATACTTTCGGGTTTTTTAATCGTTTGGATCTCATCAATAATCAATGCCGAGAACAGTCCCTCTTTATTTTTTTTGGGATCATTTACAGCAGCATCAGTGAGAATATCTCCAAAAACCTTTCCTTGTTCGTTTTGCGTCCATGTTTGTGAGAAAACGGACAGAGGGACAACAACCCAAATAACATTAGGATCAGCTATAGCTTGTGACAACTTGTCATTTTTTTTGCAGACAGCTACTTGTTCAGCACTATGACCACAAAATTGTCCAGGGGCTTTTGTAGAACCGTCTGTACCCAACCAATTTTCATCAACGAGCGAATTAGGGGTAAAAACAAGAATCTTTTTTCCTTCAGGACGGAGTACATCAGCACCGACTACAGCCTGCATGGTCTTTCCTCCACCAGGCTCGTCTGCGAGGATAGAAACAGTTCTCTCAGCTATAAAGCGTATTCCTTTTTTCTGAGCCTCTCTTTGAGTTTCAGTTATTTCATGACCACTCTTAAAATATTTGCCGAATGCATCAGGATACTTCCTCTCCAATCCCCAATTGAATCTCTGTTCTTCATCCATATCTGGTGGAACTTGAACGCCTGATGCTTGCAACTGTTGAATGAAAGCTTCGATTTTTTCTATGTGTTTGGTTTCTGGCTCTAACCCCCTGCCTACAAACACGTTTTTATTCATTTTACCAGTTAATACTTTATCAGTTCGCATCTGTGCATGTTCTACAATACCGATTAATCCATATGCATCGTTCATTGTAATCCCTGTTATTTCATATGCAATTGCTCCAATTTCAGGAGTGTTATCATATTTCAAGGTTTGAAGTTTTTTCTGTATCCTCGACCAAGATAATGCAGCCCATTGATTTTTGGTAAAGGTATTATCTTCTATATCTCTCAAACCAGTATTAACTTTTTTAATTTTTTCTCTATCAATACTACCCTCAAAAACGTCAAAATAAGTTTCTTCACGATTAAATCTAAAATTCGATCTACCTGCATTCTGTTCAATATAGTTATATATGAGATTAAGATTAGGATCTCTAATATCAAAAGCTAATCGAACACCACGAAGAGCTTTACGCGGTCCTATTTTAACCGTGGAGATAGAATCTTTCCCCTTAAAATTCAACGGAGTAACTGTTAAAGGCCATTTTGACTCGGGGCCGCCTGGAGGATCAATTTCTTCGACTACTGGTTCTTGATAATCAGCGTTAAACTCTTTTTCAGATGGCAAGTTATTGAAACTTTTAGTCAATGGAATTTCTAACCATTTCTGAGAAACGTCAACAAACCTATCCCACATTTCCCTAGTACCTCTAACAGTAAGACCTTTCACGGGAGTTTTTGTCTGCTTTATATGATTATCCATATGTTGATATATAGCTTGAGCAGTTTGCGAATTACCTAGATTTAATCCCTGTAATGTAATTATAGGAGGATTAGATTCTCTATCAATCACTATTTTTGATTTAATATCTCCATCTCTTGCCCATTCCATCCATGTATTCTTCCATTGTGGGTCTAATTCTTTTTCCCCATACGAGTCTCTAATGCCGACTGTTTCACTAACATCATTTATAAGACTTTCTAGACGAGGATCATTCATTTCTTTTATTCTATTTAAAGCTTCATGCATAGATACTCGGGCTAATCTAACGCTTTTTAAAAGTTCGTTATAAGATTCACGAGTTTGCGTCGAGTTAGCGACCTCTAGCTCCCTTCTATCCATTTCATTCTCTAAATATTCGTCATCTATATCTACGGCTCCAGGGAATTGACTTTGTAGTTCCTCTACAGTTGCAAACGGGTTACTCCTATCTTCGTACCAGTATTCGCCCCTTCCTGCTCCTTCTGTGTATACTCCATGAGCTACAACTTTATATCCCACTACCTCCCAATCATCATCAAAAACTGTCTTTATAGTTAGAATATCGTCATATTGAGGAATAGGCGAATTATAAGATTTAGACAAATTAAATATTTTGCCAAAAAAGCTATTCAACTTTTTTGTGATTTCTTTCCCCTCTTTATCCTTCCAATTCATTGTAACAGCATGGAGCCTCTCTAATGTATTTAGGATATCGACTATATAGTTATATGATGCTGTTTTATACCAATTCATTGTTGACACATTTTTACCGAGTAATAGACTATACAGACTTATTCCGCATAAACCGTCTATTTCCTTCTTCTAATGGAGTTGATATTAGTCTTTCTTGTATTCTTCTATTTCTTCTTTAAGTTGTTTGATAGTTTCGTCAACATCTTTATCGCCATCTAAAAGAGCAAGATCATTAGGCCAGTGAAATGCATGACCTCCATGCTCTCTGAAGTCCTCAATTTTATTAGCACTATCATCAATCAATATACTATTCTTACTAGCACATCTAAATTTGTCTTTGCCGCAAATAAACTTAGTAAGGAGATCGGGGAAATGCTTATCTATCCATTCCATTTTGCCGCTGGGAGCGGATATACAGCTTCCTGGGGACGTTAAAATATAAACAGTACCCAACTTACCCATTTCTTCTATAAGCTTCTTAGACCAAGGATTAACGCCTAAATTAGCCCACCAGTCAGTACCTTCAGCTTTTATCTTGTCCCACATTTCTTCTTCAGAAATGACTCCCATATCGTCTAAATATATTCCATCTTTTAATTCTGCTCTTATGTCTTCATCATTGATATCTATATCACAAGTTTTACAGGCTGCATCGAGCCACTGGCTCAGCACCCCGTCGAGGTCAACGGCGATTATGAACTCCTTCTTTTTTGGTCCATAAGACAATTTAATTTTATTTGGTCCTGCTATTTTTACCATTCTTTTTCACTTTCTTTATTTTTGTTACTGTAAGCTTCTCTATAAAACCTAACGTACCGTCTGGAGGTTCCCATCCGCCTGTTGATGGTTCCTCTCCGTACAGCTTTTCCCATTTATCTTCTGTAATTTCGATTGTTGCATTAGCCGAATGCGTACCTGATTTTAACAAATTCATGTTCCACAAATTAATTAATTTGTATAAAACTTCTAAAGATTGGTTGTATGGTCTTACTAATTTGAGTTTTACTACGATTAATTTGTCCATATCTTATTTTCGACAATAAAAGGGAATATCCTTGATTTTGTGGCTTAAATTTCGCATATGCAGGGTTACTTTAGTTTCATATGCCTGTTAAAAAGATTAAAATATCCTTTTTTCATAGCAAACCTATCTAATTTAGAATACCAAATACTATTCCCCTCCCCACGCTTCGCTTGCCTTTTAACAGTTATCCAACTTGCGTCCTTTCGCTCCTGCGGATCTTTACTGCTTCCTTTAGGTAGAAATCCTTTATCATCTGCTCTTTCAAGGATTTCGTGTAATCTATCAACTGCCCTCTGTTCTCTATCTACTTTATCAAACAAACCAAAACACCCATTGTTCCTTGCTACAACGTCCAGCATAGGATGCCACGACCAGTTCCCTTTCCCAGCTTTTGCGTTTCTTTTAGATGCAATCCATTTAGCATCTTTGGATTCTTGGGGATCTTTGCTGCTTTCTTTAGGCAGACTTCCTCTATCTTTAGCTCTTTTGATAATTTTAAGCAATCGAAGAATTGCTTTTTTGTCCGGACCCCAATACCAATTAGGGCTTGATTCTAGTTTTTTTATTTGGTATTCAGATAATGTCCCATTCTTATATCTAGCCCTTTGACGATACTCCCAGTAAATAATTTGTTTATCTGTGTAATTCATTTTTATTTCTGCTTATTAAATGCGCTGGGGAACCCATATTGTTTAGCTATCTTGTCTAATTCTGTGTACCAAATAGAACTTCCTTTTCCCATCTTAGATTGTCTCCTAGAATTAAACCAACTAGCATCCTTAACTTCTTGTAGATCTTCACTATTACTTTTAGGCAAACATCCTCTTTTTTGTGTCCTTCGTAAAACTTCATGAGCTTTATCTATCATCTCACCACTTCCATATCTCTTTTTTATATCAAATATGTTGGGGAAACCATATTGCTCTGCTATTTTGTCTAATTCTGGATACCAAATACTTTTACCCCTACCAGCTTTTGTTTGCCTCTTAGAATTAATCCAAATAGAATCTTTAACTTCTTGTGGATCTTTACTTTTGCCTTTAGGCAAACATCCTCTTTTTTGTATTCTTTGCAAAACTTTACGTAAATCATTTATGGCTCTTTGTCCTCCATAAGATTTATCAAATACGCCAGAAAAGCCATACTGGTCTGCTATATCATCTAATGCGGGATACCAATTCATATTCTTTTTGTTATTTTTTGCTTTTTTCTTGTCTTGTATCCACAAACCGTCTTTTTTTTCTTGTTTATTTTTACTATGCTGAGAAGGCAAACGTCCTTTTTTTTGTGCCTTCTTAAATATTTCATGTGCTCTGTTTATAGACGACTGTTCTAAATTTAATACATTAAAAGCATCAATAAACCCGTGTTCTCTGGCTATTTTATCTAGAACGGGGAACCAAACCATTCGTTTCTTTTTACCCGCTTTTATTTGTCTTCTGGTGTTAAACCAACTATAATCTTTAAGCTCTTGTTTATCTTTGCAGCTTGATCTAGGCAAACTATTTCTTTTTTTTGCTCTTTTAAATATTTCATAAGCTTTATCTATTTCTATTCGTTCTTTATCTATATAATTAAAAGCGTCAGGAAACCCATAACTTTTGGCTATCTCATCTAATTCAGTGTACCAAACTTGAGCACTTCTTCCCGCTTTCGCCATTTTCTTCATATGAATCCAAGAGCCATATTTTACTTCTTGAGGATCTTTACTGCTTTTTTTCGGAAGAGATCCTTTCTCCTTGGCTTTTTTAAATATCTTATGTGCCATTTTTACGGCCTCATCGGTTAAATTCCAATACCAATTAGGACTTGATTCCAATTTTTTAATCCGATATGGAGTTAATGCCCCGTTCTTATATTGAACTCTTTGAAATCTTTCCCATTGAATTATTCGTTCATCTGTTTTTGTCTTGTTTTCTTTTTTATCAAAAACTCCAACAAACCCATATTGCTTTGCTATTTGGTCTAACACTGGGTACCAAATACCTCTACTCCTACCGGATTTTGCTTGCCTCTTAGCTCCAACCCAACCAGCGTCTTTAACTTCCTGCCTATCCTTGCTACTTTTTTTTGGTAAACTTCCTCTATCCTTAGCCCTCTTCAATATTTCATGAGCTTTATCAATAGCTATCTGTTTTTTATTGAACATGTCAAAAACTTTTGGAAAACCATACTCTTTAGCCATCTCGTCTAACTCTGGAAACCATTTATGTGTACCCTTATTTGCCTTAGCCTCTTTTCTTCTGTATATCCAATGAGCATCTTTTACCTCTTGCGAATCTATGCTATATTTATTAGACAAACTTCCCTTCTTCCTAGCTCTCTTAAATATCTCATGCGCTTTAACCAATATTTTTTGTTTATTAGATTTCGTCATTTTTACTCCTTCTTGAACACGATGCTAAAAACATGTCGTCCCAATTAGTTCTAAGAATTTCCCTGAGCAATTCCCAATCTTTACTCCCATGCATCGTAGCAAAGAATATACTCAGGTTGTCGATCCCACACTCTTCGACAATTTTATCAAAACCCTGCTCTCTAATAAACGCAACATCCATCCCCTTCATCTTAAAATTAGGATTAGATTTAGCCTTCATAAGTTTAGGTTCGACAAGATACAAAAGCCTCAACGTTAAAGCATTACGTATTTCGTCATTTTGATCGACAATATTATGACTTCCCAATATCATATTTAACATCATTTCAACGTTTTCACCATCCTTATCTTCGAGTCTCTCATAATTTTCCATAATGCTTGCCATAACACTAATATATTGATCCGACAAATGATCACGCAAAGAAATCTTATGACTCTTTTTCTTGCCAGAAGGAAGAATCGTCATCATAATAGGACACATATCATCTTCCCATACAAGCAGTCCCAACGCCATATTCGTCCTGTTGGACAACAATTCGCGGAAGTCCATCCCAATTTGAGGAGTAGGAAAATCAAAGATATAATTAATTTGCTTGATTTTTTCTTTTCCGAAAAAGGATCTCATTAACCTATATGTAGTTTGTGTCGCAAGAGTAGTAGAGTGCTCAAGAGCAGCATTATGTATTCTGCTGCAAGGACACCAATCTGTTCCCTGTCTTCCCAGCATGCACATTATAATAACTTTTATTTTTGGCTTGTCTTTTTCATCATATTGACTAGGTTCTGCTAATAATTTCTTCTTGCTTTCTTTCTGCAAACGTTTAGTGACAAGATCCAAAATCTCTGTCTTTTCCAGCCATTCTATCTTAGAAAGTTTCGATTTGAGTTTCTTCAATTCTTCACCAAATGTTTTTCTCCATCCATTACCAGTGGCTGGAATGACAATAATATGATACTCATTTGGCTCTTCAGACACCCTCTTCACAATCGCATTTATTGGATCTTTTTTGAAAGGTCGGTACTCGATACCAAAAGACTCTATATTCAAAGAATTGAAGTGTTCAATCCAACCCATACTATAAGTGTGAATTTTTTGTTTAGCTCCAGGCAGAAAAATACATTTACTGTCTCCCCTATATGGCGTTGCAGTCGTCATGACCAATTTCGACGTTTCGTCTTTAGAATTTAAAACTCTCCTACATATACGACCAACTTGCGTTGCATCTTCATCTAAATCTTCTTTTTCTTCCTCTGTTACCTCTTCGTCAGAAAATATATGTTTCAGTATATGAGCCTCATCTGGTCTAAGAGTTAGATTATGTAATGCTATTTCTTTTTCTTCCTCTGTCAGTCCAACGAAGGCTTGCACAAAACAAGCATAAGTCGCTACAGCATTTAGACCGCCAATAACTTTACCTCTAAATCCCTTAGAAAGAGACTTAGGAGGAGTTAACATCCATTTTCGCAGTCTTACTACTTTATGATATCCTTTACAAAAATTGTCATCTCCTTGGATATGCCATGTATATTTTTCTCCGCCCAAAGAAGGCATTATTATTTGTATATATCTACGCTTGCCATCACCAACAAAATTCTCATTTAGATGTTCTTGGGGGACCAATACAAGTTGTTTTTGAGAATATCCGCTTCGGACGATCTGCCCGGTGGCAGAAATAATGTGGAAAGTTGATTTGCCGACACCGCCTGGTGCCGCAACTAAAAAGAACCTTTTACCTAAACCCGCCAGGTCCGCAGTTTCTTGCCAAGATCTAGGAGTTTTAACTCCATCTCTAATCCCATTGTCGATGTATTGAGCTTTAACATATTTAGGATTACGATACTCTATACAAAATCTTTCAATCTCTGTCTTATTCATCACTTCTTCCTTTGTAAAAAACGTAACTAATCATTCCTACACCATTATAAGCGTAACAAAATGGTTTCACTTCTGGTTCCCAAAGACTCAACTCTTCTTCAGGAACATTATAGGCCAGTTGATCTACTAATGCATTTGTATCTATATTTTTGTGTTGATAATCTTTTGCATGCTTTGCAATAAGATTGATTACGATTACAGTCTCTTTAGGACACAGATACATCGTAGGAACTAACAAATTCATCGCACGTTGACCGTCAGCGAACGTATTACCGACATCTAAGCAAACCATCGCTGGGTTAAAATCGTTGTCTCTCATAGCATCTCGCCAATTCTGACAATACCAAGTACATTCTGGATGCCATCTCTTATTCTTATTGATAACATCTCTTTTAATATCTACGCCTACAAATTGTTTCTTGGCAGTAATAAGCCCCGCTTCAAAGACTTGATTCAATTCACATCCCTCTTCATTAGGAGGTTGCAAATTACATAACGTAACATACGTTTTTCCTTCAGGTATAGAATGATTACCTGTCATACTTCTATACGATTCAATATTCTTTTGCCTAGCTTTTATCTTTGCTGGCGAATTCCAATATTTATAAAACATTTTGTATCTTTCGTTTGCGGGAAAATAGCAGCTACGTTCGATCAAATGCTATTATACAAACAAATGAGTCACAAAGTAGTAATAAAATAATTTTCTACAAAAAATACGCCCATACTTTCGTACAGACGCATCTAAACAAACGATATTTTACAAACTTTTAAAATTAGCCCTTTTGAAACTCAGAGTCTCCAAAAATACAAGGCCAGCGTTTAGCAAATTCTTTTTCCATATTAAAAAACAAATCTCTAATCTCCCATTGAGCATGCTTGTTATCGCCTCTATGATCAAACAAATGAATCCAAGTTCTCATATTATATGTAGCAACTATTTCCGTCTTACAAGCATTAGGTAAGATATATCTAGCATCTTCCGCAGGCTTGCCAATATCTCTATAGTGAAGATAACGATTATAACAATACTTCAAATCATTCAACCAATCAAGTACGTCATCACTCATATCCTCTACTACCAAACCATTAGAATCATTCCAATGTCCTCCATCGAACTCATAAGTACCTTCATCTAGATCTCCAATAGTAGGAGGAATGATAGCTTGAAACCCTAATTTGCCATAATCGCAATATCTTTGACTCTCTTGAGAATATGCCGCTATTCTGTGTCTAACTAATTGATGTGACATAGATCTAGAACCTATAATTCTCACTGTAACAGATCCATGCTCTAGAACAGAGTGATGTCCTGCATTGGTTAAAGCTTTAATAATCTTGTCTGCACTACCTTCTGTAATGCGATCTTCAGATTTGTAACAAACTCGTCCTGCTACTTCTAGTGTTTTTAGCAATTCCTCGGTACAACTGACAATTTCCATACTTGGCTTAACAATATTAATCTTCATTTTGATCCTTTCATCGTATCTTTGAATTTAAATTTTCCTTCTTTACAAGAACATCTGAACGTATCGTTTATCCACTTGTTTTTTCTATACTTGTAAAATATTTTTCCGCATGTTGGACAAACGGCTTTATATCTGCCTTCTGGGAGTTTAACTTTTCTTAATCCGTAAGACGGATTAGCTCCTATCTGTATGGCACATGCTTTCCATACGTCATCATGGAGATGATCGTGCCCAGCCATGATATGAGCTATTTCATGCAAGATAATATCTTTGATAGTTTTCCTACTATTGATCAAAGCAACATGTTTAGACAGTTCGATACCTATGCATACCCATTTGTCTTCAAACATAACGAAACGTGCTCCTCCCAATCTTATCTTTGTATTCGAAAAATTAAATGGGATACTAGGCAGTCCGATATCATCTAGCAACTTTCTTGCTAATGTCTCTGCACTTTTAAGCTTCATTTATTTTTAGAAGCTTTCTTTGCGATCTTTTTCTTCGCAGGTTTTTTCTTAACGACTTTCTTCTTAGCTGGTTTTTTAACTGCCTTTTTTATAACTCTCTTCTTTGCATTTTTCTTAGAAACTTTCTTTTTAGGCTTTTCTTTTATTTCAGTGACTTTACCGTCTGTAGAGACTGAAAATCTTTTACCTGCGGTTTCGACTGAAAGCCTTTCTAGAAGTTCTTTAGCTCTAGCACTTTTCGATCTACCTTCTAGTACGATTTTCTTCAATACGTCTAGTTTTTCGTTATTAATGTTATCAGCTATATATTCGATTGCTGAAGATGGGATTTGACCATTATTTTTAATGCGTTGTTTAGCACCAGTTCCGCATGGAGTAATCTCGCTATTTTTAGTCTTAGATACACCAGCGGCTTTTGCGTCAAAACCACTTTCATAATATTCGTCTATACTACAATCGAGGATAAGATCGTCAAGTGCCTTATCCGCGATTCTTTGAACTCTTGAATTTTTAGGAGTGATGTGAGGTCTGCCCAATTCATCTAATCTCAATACGTTATAAATCGAATCTGCCGCCTTTTGAGACAGACTATCTATAACTGTTTTTTTGATTGTTTCGTGATTTAGATTTGCTCCGCTAACAGCATTGATAGCTGCTGCTAAATCGTTAAAAAACTTCACTTCTATTTCAATTAATTTTCTATTAATACAAACTATACCTTTACTATTACTCACTATTATCTCCTATTATTTATCTTTTATTTTTACGACTCTATTCTTCTTATCTATTTTAACAGTTTCCTCATCACTTTCTAAAGTTAAACCAAGAATTTCTAATAAATTATTAAGCTCAGAATCAACTACAGAAACTATAGATCTATTTACAGACTCTTCGTTAGCCTCGCTAGATAGCAAAGCTTTTACTATGCATGCCATATTCAACATAGCAACTTTAGCTTCATCTTTCACTGTATTCGATATGATACCTTTTGCTAGATATGACAATCTGTCAGGAATTGCAAGAATACGCTTCAACTCTGATCCGACACGAATATCGTTCATTATCTCTTCTACGGTCTTATCTCCTTGAGGGAGTTTACCTAACTTTTTAAAGTGATCAGTAAAGAACCCTGTTATCTGTTCTACTGTATCACTGTACGAACTAGTATTTTCTTTTTCTTTTTCAGCCATTTATTTCTCCTTTTTAAAAGGGTTTATGCTATTAAACCCGAATAGTTAATTGTACATCCTTGTTATCGGTAATAATTATGAATTGGTATAAAGCTTTTTTAACGAAAACAGACAAGGACAAGCTAATACGCGCTATTATGGATGTAGCAACACACCAATTTACAGAAATGATGAGGAAAGCTGGAGGAGACCCATTACCAGCAACAGAAGCAGTGATTGACAATCCTCAAGATTATGGAGCAAGAATGGGACTAAGTACAGAAAATGTTGCAGAGATACTGAATTCTATTCAAAACTCCGATGGATCAGTGACAATTAGTTGGAAAGATTTGCCACAAAGGAATAAACAACAAGCAAGACAACGAGCAGGAGCTTTTAAAAGTGAGTTGGTATAAAGCGTCACAAAATACGATGGAAGAAACAGTTCCGCAACCAGGACCAACCAGCGGAACGTCTATTAAGGATACGAAAGGATTATCTATTAACACCAAATATCTCAATATCAATGAAATATTTGAACAAATAAAAGGCATCCCTTATTATAATAATGTTCTTTCAGATATACTTGATAATAATTACAGTTGGGAAGTCACCAATAAAGTAATAGAATACGCCAATTACTTAAAGTCTTATCCAGAATCAATACAAAACCTTCCACCTATTATAGTAGTAAACGGTAAACTGGACGATGGTGCTCATAGAATATCTGCTATTTATTTATTAAAAAATCACATGGATAAAAATAATCTATATTGGAGTAATGTACAACTACGAGTAAACTTTTACACAAACCCAAAAGGACAAAAATGAATTGGTATAAAAAAGCAGAAGACGGTGAAGTGTTCTGGATAGCGACCACTTCGGACGGAAGATATAAGACTGGACCCCTTCCCAAAGAAGAGGCTCTAGAAAAACAAAAAGATTTTCAATCTGAAGGACATCCAGCTAAAATAGTAAGAGCAAGCAAAACAGCACAAGTCGAACAAACAGAAAGCAATATAGGAATGCCCAATATTAATGTTCAACCATATGAACCTCTCGTTATAGAAGCTATCAGTGAACTTCTTCAAAGCGAACGACCAGGGATACTAGACGATGTGACAGATATCAATATAGATTTAGGTTATGGTCAATTCGGCTCAGTAACCAACGTATCTCCAAATACCATCACATTAAACATGAATAACATAAAAGAAGAAGCAGCAAGAAAATCTGGACGACAAATAAGCGGCTCAGATCCTCGTGACGCTAATATCTTAAAGTTCTATATCAAACAGACTATAATGCATGAATTGGGTCATATTGAATCTTACAAATCTACAGATCCTACTAATCCATGGTCGCCAGGTGGTGAATTCGAAGGTGGTGAATCTCCAGCAGAGAAAAGACAAAAAGAATTTATTGAGAAAAACCCATATTAACATCAATTGTTTTTGCTTTATTCTTGATCATTTTTTCAAATTTCGTGTTATTTAGTTTATTCTCTATAAAATATGGATAATCACAAAATCTGATTTTATAATCAGGATAAAGTATAAATATCCCATTCTGCTCAATTAACTTCTTTTTAATTCTGTCTCTTTCTTTTCCGTCTAAAAATGTATCATATTTTCTATGCATATGAGGGATGTATATAGAATGCTGTCTTCCCTGATATTCAAAACAAATAGAATTCTCTTTATTATATCCATCTATTTCCATTCTACGCCCTGTTTTAGGATTCAGTAACCACGAAGGTCTTGATTTACTGAACTCTATTTCCAGCATGGTTTCAATGACATATCTGAAAACTTTCTCTTTTCTACTTTGAGTATTACAGTACGGGCACCATTGACCTCTTTGAATTGCATTGTAAATAGCTTTCCATCGATGTCCATGCTTACATTCCCAAACTAATTTTCTGTTAGCATTAATATATTCATCTGAAACGCATTTACCACCACGCTTTTTAGCCAACTCTTTAGGTTTTTTTATATCGAATCTCATTAAAACAGATTTCTTCTCATGAGAACACTTCATACACCATCGTCCAGACTTTACATCATGAGTTGACATGAAAAAAATATGATTTTCTTTACATCTCCATTCCAATTTTTCGTGTGCGTTATTATATTTTGCAGAAAGAAGTTCTCCATCCCTATCTTTCGCAAGTAACATTACATTTTCTATTTTTTCTCTTCTTTTAAGGTCGCCGCTCAGTCTAGAGCACTTGGGACACCATCTACCATTTTTAATATTATTTGGGATAGCAGACCATCTATGTCCACACTGACACTCCCATTCTAGATGCGTTTGAGAATTTATATATTTGTTGGATAAACACTTCCCTCCCCTAGAAACAGCAATTACTCTCATATCATCTATCGTATACTTAGACTTTCCCATTGTTCTCCTTGATATAATTATCTAATATCCTACGTATTATTTCTGACATTGCTAAACCCTCTTCTTTGGCTATCTTTTTCAGGTATTCACGTTCTTTTTTTGTTAAATATATTTGTGTTCTTTCCATTCTATTGTTCCTTTCTTAATATACATTCTTTAGATGTATATATCCTTTAAAAAAATATACGTCCACTATAAATGAACGCATATTTGATCGACATGATTAACCTATTAAGAACTCGTTTCGCCCTTTACCACAACTAATGATTCAGTCGAAAAATGTCCTACTCGAAGTTCTTCAAATTTTTGTTCGCCGACATACCACATACATGAGATGCCAGGATTACCCTGTGTACGGGAACTCGAAATCCAAAATACAGTCATTTTAGGTCCACCACTCTTCAACATTACAACATCGCCATTTTATTCTCCTATCTAGTAATATTAGTTATCGATAATAATATTATAACTTACTTTCGACTCACCAGTATACAATAATGGCTTATATTCCATTATTTTTCAACAAATGATGTAGGAGGTACTAATTCCATGAATTAGCTCACCTGGGCGATCTGGGAGACTCTACAGACCCTTCTAACCCATTTCCTGGGGGAGAAAGCATAGCAGATAGAAGGCAAGAGGAATGGGTACAATCTCAACCTGCTTTTTGAGCAAAAACTCTCTCCATGAAAGATCTATGGTCTGTTGTTTCTAATACTGGAGATTCATCCCATGTTACAGGAAGTGTCTTTATTGCTCTCACTTCTGTAGGACTTACTTCTAATTGAACTACAAAATCTTTGCCAGCACCACCATCAGATAAAGGAACCCTATACTTCCCGCTTTGTACAGATGGGGCTATATGACTCAATTCTTTGATTAAAGCATCTAACCATCCAAGTGATTCCAAACTATCTTTGACTTCTGGTGAAATTACTACCTTTTTAGTAGATTGAGTAGATTTAGAATATTTATACCAATTGCTCATATGGTATAATACGTTACTTTTCCCCAATTCCCTTTAATGCAAATTTAAAAAATCCAAATCGTCCAACTTTCTTAGGTTTAGGTGTATGCCCCACTAATTTAGTCCTTTCTTTTGCATCTTTACAACTGCAAAAAAATATACAACCCAAAAGACATAAATACAATACTAATCCTATCCAAGCTAAAATCATCTTAAATCCAAAAATGCAAAAGTCAATTCTGGTTTATTTAAATGTTCTTGTCTTTCTTCGCTATCAACGTCCAACAATCTACTGTCTATAACATCTTTCAACTTCTGCAAATCACTCTTCTCAAGACTAGAGATAAAATCTTTCAAATTCCTCATATCTATAGAGCGAATATTGTCTGAGACGAACAATGTTAGACAACCGAAACGATTTAGAAGATCTGAGGCGGTAGTGTATAGATACGACATATCTCCGACATTAAGACCTTTTGCCAACTTAACAACTATGATTTTGTCTTTGCCATCTTGAAGATTGCCGGTATAGGCATCTTGGATATGGTTTATGATTCTTCGTTCTATTGTATTCTTTGCCATATACTGTCACTTTTCGCCTATATCTATAAAATTAAAATCCATCCGTTTCAGTTACAACTTCTTGTTCAACTACTTCTGGTTGTACTTCCACAACACATTGCTCAAAGAAACGTACTAAATATGTTCTAGCATGGGTACATAGATTTTCACATTCAAACGGCTTATCTCTTACTGCTTCATATACAAAGTCATAAAAATAATAAGTTGTATCATATTGACCGCTTTTAGCATTAAATATTTCCAAAAACATTCTGACACCCTCTTTCTTTTTAGAGACAGAAGCTCTCAATTTCGCTACTGGCATTTTACCGACATATAAGTCTACGAGCCGATCCGCGAATGGATCGTCTATTGAGTGACTCGGTGGAATCGGTTCACAAGTTCCCATTTTAACCAGACCTTTAATTGACAGATACGATTCTCTACAATCTGGATAAATACTTATATCAGCTTTCATCCCAACGCATTCTGCCATAACATCACGGAGTTGAGAATAAGATTCCTCTTTTATCCTTAATAGATTATTTTTACGGACGATAAGCTCTTTTTCTGCCTCTATCTTTTTTCGCCTATTCTCTATAATATGATCTTTGACAGTCATTTGTTCAGCTACTGTGATACCATCTTTACCAATCGTTATTTCAGGTTTTTTAATTGTTGGATCAATTACTATAGCCATGTCTTTTCTTTCTAATTCACTGTAGAGCCATTCATGATCTGCTCTCTTGTATTTCATAATCTCTCTGTCGCTGAAAAATATTCTTATTTCTCTTTGAGCATCTTTAATCGATGCGGAAGAATGTATAACATTTCTATTTGTGCAAGAGATTCCAAAATCTCCTCTTATCGTACCGCTATCAGTAGCTTGGCAATTAGGATTGCCAATCACATAATGTTTGACTGTAAGAATAAACTGTTCATGAGTTTTACCTATACCGCCAACGACCATTACAATAACGGGCGAAGAACTCGTATATTTCGTTAAAGCGTCATAAAAGCTTTTTCCCTTATGTTCTTTATAAAGCGACTGAGCCTTTCTGAGCGTGGGCGTAACCATCTTCATAGCGAGTAGAGTTAAACCTTTATCTTCAAGTCTCGTCATTACCTTGCCAACGATTCCTCGTTTAAGGGCATCAGGTTTTATCATTATGAAAGTCTTATGCATCTTATTTTCCCTTTAGTTTGTTTTTAATTATCTGTTCTGACATCCAATGATCAGAAGTAACCACATGACTTTTCTAACGAACTTAGCAACATGATTAGCAAAATTATCATAATGAAAACCATCAGATACTCTTACTACATATCCTTCTTGCGTAGGATCAGCAAACCTCTCTATTAACAATCCGTCAGATATCATCTTTCTGAAAGTCTTGAAATCTGGGACTGAACTCTTAGGTTGCCAACCCATATACTGAGATTCACCAGTATAACATTCTTTAATCTTGTCTAAATCCCATTGTCCATCTTCCATAGGAGGAATTATAACATAAATTCAGATCACTTCAAGAAAAAAATGAATTTAATCGGGAATTGAGGTACGAATATCCTTTAGATCGTTTTTAAGGAATAATATGCCTATATATCTACCGTTTTTCTTGATGACTTCAAGATATGTTTCGCCCTTATAGTCTTGACCCGTAGAGTCTTCCATGCAAACATAATGAGCAAACGTACATATGATTATTTCGTCAAGATCTATATTTTGATCCTCTTTGACAAATTTCTTTATCTCTGGTATAGATGTCGAACAGAAAGTAAAAGCCGTGTCTTCTATAGGAAGAGAAAACATTCTATGGACTAAATATACGTGTTCAGCCTTCCTATTAGATTTGTGCAACCTCACTATTTCCGTCAATATTTTCTTGAGCCATGCCATTGTCAACCTCTGTCATATCTTGCTGTTGTTTTCCTACAGACATAAAAGTATCATTTATCCTTCTGATAACATCTTCTCTAGCTGCTGTCATATCTACAATTCCGTTAACCTTTGATGCCAACTGCAATGCAAACATAATGGCTTGTTCCAAAATAGGACCAGACGGTATCGTAGATACTATATTGTGAATAGCAGCATCAGTAACTATAACGCCTTTATCAGCTTCCATGAGCATATTAGATATATTACTCGCAAGTTTAGTCACTTCTGGAGACATTCCTGTATTTAATTGAGCTTTTTTATACCAATTTTTAATTTTATTTCCCTTTTTAATCATTTGATATTTTTTGTCTTTTAACGCCATTTTCACTAAAAGCTCTCTTAGCATTTTAGCAAAAGCTCGTTGTCTAGAGAAGGTATCACTTGGAATCATTCCTCCTCTCTCATAATCTCCTGCTTTTATATTACTCTGTTTAGAATCAATCCAATCGCTAACCATCTCTTCAAAACCTCTAACGCTATTACCATAGACCGACTCTTCAGGGATAGCAACAGAATCACCTTCCTTATTACTAAACCTACGTATTAAAATTCTAGCATGTGGATTTTCAACCTTTTTGTCCGAACTGTCTATTAAATATGCTATCAGCCCTCCACTCGCAACTTCACAAAAAACATCATGTTGTCTATTTTTTTGCAGATCCATACAAGATGTCCAACGACGATTTGTTGACATTTTCGCCATATCATGAGGATCTTGAGAAATAACAATTGATAAATTACTTGTATCCTTCATCTTCCTAAACTCAGAACCGCCCAAAACACTTTTGTAATAATTGTATTTTTGTTTAGTTTCTGCTTTTTCCATCTCTCCCTCTTGTCCTGTAGATTCTTTATCAATACGCTTCATCTCGTTTTTAAACCAACGACCAAGAAGTTTGCCCAATCTAAATCTTCTCCTACCACAGGTTCCATATCCCAATTGATACTCTGTTTTATCAGTACTGCACCAATCGCCATTTATTTCTATCTCTTTAACAAACTCTATCAATTCGTTATCACTGTCTTGCGTATTAATATCTGGAGTAAAAGGCAAATAGATTCTATCTCCAGCGTCAAACCAATGACTGAAAGGATAAGGATTACTTTCCGCTTCATATTCAACCCGATCCTCAAAATGTGAAGAATAATCCTTGGTCAGTTTTTTAAAACAATCATCACAATATGCATCTTCTACGTAATGCATATTTTCGCTATCACTATAATCAGCGCAGCCACAATCCGAGCAAACTGAAACAATTCCACTATCGGCACATTCATCACATGCAAGCAAGTTATCGTCCCAACAGAAAGGATAAGATCGCTGCCCTTCAAAAATATGCTTTTCACACCAATCGCACTTATCAACATCCTCTATGCATTCATCACAAACTGGAGCCGAAACCTGTGTAGAAAAATTGGATTGATGTTCTATATCTGAATCAAACAAACCATAAGGACTATCAATAAGTGCTCCAAATCGTTCTAGTACATCACCATCAAAGGTTTTGTTATATAAAGATCTGAAAAAATTAGAGCGATCCCAATTATAAGGTCTTAATATTTGCAGTTCTGCAAACTGTTTAAAACCCGGATCAGAAATGATTGATTGTAGTTCTGGAATTTTAACTACATAATGACTTTTAGTCCAATAAGGATATTGAATCTTTCCCGCTTTATACTCTTCGCTTTGAAGTATGGATTTTCTCTTAGCTTCAAGATCAGCTTTATCTTGATTATATTTTTCTACATATGGTCTTACTACATCAAGAATTTGTTGTATCTGTTGATTTATAACATCAATGTCTAAATTATGTATAGGATACTTATATTCTTTTTGATTTTCCTCGAATTCAACCCATTCTACAATTTCACTGTCAGTAACACCTTTTTGACACATATGACATTTATAAACATTTTCGCCATTTTGATTAATAGAAATTGGTTCTGCTTTTTGGACTACATCTCCAAACCCTTTATTCCAAGGGTAGAATAACAACTGTTGTCTTTGATTATATTTATACCAATTCATTAAACTGTCACCGTATGTTGCCTAGAATCTTCTTGTTCAGACTTTTGCTGTTGTAATTTCTTGTTCCACCACTCTTGCAAAGTTATGCCTTTTTCCTTTTGAAGACCTTCATCTATACTTTGATACAGAGCGCGAGTAAACCCGAATGGCATCATATCACTAATCTGATCATCTTGAATACTTTGATAGTTTTCCATAGCTTCATCATATTCTTCCCCTGTTTCAAAATCTTCTTCTTGTGGATAAGGAATACCGATATCCATATCTATTAGATGCTCATCTGCTTTTTCCTCTGTTTTTTGAATTAACCCTGTCAGTATTTCTACTCCATCATATTCATCTGCCATCAAATTTATAGCAGCATATGCTAAATCTTCTCCCATGCCAGCATCTCCGCTATAACCATATCCACGTTCATATCTATTAATAAATTCCATTATTCCATCGTATGCTCTTTCAAGATCATACGCATCCCATGGATGATTAGATAATCCATAGTCTCCACTTGAATGAACTAAATCGTCTAATGCGTCTGGAACATGGTCACCGGAGTACTGACTAAACATACGATCTAGATCTGCATAAACAGAACTTTCATCTCCTATATGTTTTGGTGCTTTATCATCATTCTGTATCCAATGCTTAATCATTTTTTTGTATTGATCTTTTGGCTCACTATTTGATTTGCCTTGAATCTGTTCTACAACATCTGGATAAACCTCGTTCCCTGTCAACTCCATTGTAACGTGAGGTCCATTATGTGGATCTCTTAAAGAAACAATTGACAAATCTCCACGCTCAACGTCATCACAATAATCTCCAACACAGTGGCTCATTTTATTGCCTTCAGTCGATAAATCGTTTTTGCTAGTTACGTTTTGAATCGTCCAACCTCTATACTCTTCGACTTCTTGACCAGTCTCATTATTTATCCATTTTGGACCATATAAAAGATTTATTTGCTGAGTCGGTTCATAAATCTTTCCCTCTCCCTGACCAGCCATAACAGCATGCCATTCATCAGACGCTTCTACAGCTTGATCATATGAGTAAGACGAAATATCGATATTCTCACCACTACGTACAATCCAATCTTTCATTTCAGATAATTTTTGACCGAATTTATTTCCAGCCATAATTACCGAACGAACAAAAGCGATATAGTCATCATAAAAATTAGAGCGATCCCAAGTATATCTCCACATCTTCCTAGTTTGCTTCAGAGTCCATGATTTCATAACATCTGGAAATTTATCTATAAGAGCATCTTCTATTTTTTTATTGATTATAGCATTATGACGTTCCAAATCTGTAGATGGAACTGCATATTGTGCTGGCAACTGCATTTGCTGTATATCATTAACATTCATCTGTGGGTTTTTTCTAAACTCATTAGTTAAGAATTGAGCGACACCTTCATCCAAACCACTGATATATGCAACGATCTCTTCGGACGCACCGATAGATCTCAAATAATCTTCTCTGTTACCAGCTATAACTGTCTTATACCAATTCACTCTAACAACTCCAAATACTTAGCTGGGATAGAACCATAAAATATAATCGTTTCTGGATCTAATCCAATTTCGATTTCATGTTCATATTCTTCTAACCCTATCTTATGGGCTAACGCCTCTACTTGTTCTGCTTCACTAACAGGTTCTTCCATAGATACGTCTGGCATATATCCATCTCTTTTCATCGCTCCGACATCTATCTTAAAAACACTCTCATAACTATGATACGCAGTTTCAGGAGAAGAACTAGTAAAAACAGCACTTCCTGTTGATTTATTACTTATCCCTCTTGTCTCGTATCTAGCTCCAATACCCTCTCTTTGTATATCATCTACTCTATCTTCATATGTTCCATGATAAAGAGCAGATCCCTCTGAAACTCCATCCCAAAATTCTTTGCTGAAATCTCTTTCATCTAAATATTGATAAACCGTATCACTAAAGATTTTATCATTTAACCATTCTTCGGGATCTTTTAATTCAAAAGAATCATCATCTATTTCTATGATATGCATATTTCCATTGAGATAAGTCATAATAACATGTTCTCCGTTTGGAAACTCAATTTTCTCATAATCTTCAAACATTTGATTAAGAATATTCATCAATTCTTGAATATTTTGTGCATTTTCTACAGTTTCATCTATAGACATATCTCCTAGTTCGGGAGTTGGGAGCATATTTTCTGGTCTTTTATCGAGATATTGATCTCTATTCTGTTCGTTCCAAAAATCGAACTGCATTTGTTGTGCTATTTTATACCAGTTCATAATGAATCCACATATGATTTTTCTTGCAGCAATCTGACCCATGTCATAAAATCGCGTTCAGAGAAATTGTCATCTAAATAAGAATCCCTCTCGTAAACAAATCCACCTGCTTTTTTCGTTGTCCAAGATGTAAATTTGTCTATAAACCTAGCAAACGTTTCTGTCGCTGATTGCAAGTATGCTGAACTAATATCGCCTCTTTTTCTTATTTCTTCCATAAATAATTTAGTTTTTTTATACCACTCTTTTTTAGGTTCAATCATATTTAGCTTATTTGCGAACCTTTCTATATCTCCTAGACTCATTTCAGACAATCCAAATACCACATTTGGATAAAGCTCTCTAGAAAACTTATAATCGAGATAATGACCTATTTCATGAGCGACAGTGCCTACATTAACATCTGATATAGTAATAGAATTTTCACTAGAATGAAATTTTCCTCTAGTTGTTTTCTTTTCGAACTGTCCTATCTTAAAAGACAAATCATCATAAGACAATCTAGTATCTATAGCCATAAACGTAGTTGCAATATACTTCCTTAACGATTCTCCGTTCTGTCCATAATAAGACTTTTCACCTGCTTCAGATACATCAATACCTTTAACGAACTGGTCAAGATCTTCTGGTGATATAGAATTATGCCCAACAAAAGAAGAATTCAACATACCTGACCACTGATGTTCTGTTGGAATATTTTCATTCAAACCTTCATGTAATTGTTTAGATGCGAAACTGAACCCTACCATCGATCTGATTTTTTTATTCAATTCAGAATCTGTAATACCTATTTTTGCAGATAACTCTCTGTCAGTATTGTAGAATAATAACATGTCCTTTCTAGCTTCCATAACCTCTGATTCGTTAGATTTGTTTTTTCTTTGAGAAGCTAATTGGAACAAAGATCGAGCCTCATTAGCAGACAACTTAGTTTGTTCAGCCGCTTGCCAAGGTAAATCTCTTTCTCCTACATCTGTACTTTCTATAGGACTCTGTGTATGTTGATAAAACTGTTGATTTGCATCATTCAGCATCCCTCCCAGATAAGCTTCAACAAGATCATGCGGAGTAATATCTCCAGAAATATTTTGCATATAGTTTCTATTAAAGTCAGCATCAGAATCTAAAGATAAATAGACATTGTAAGGATCTTCTTGTATCCATTTTTGCCAACTTGTAATATCTTCATCCAAATAATTTTTGTATTCGTTATAAAGCATTTGGACTCTTCTCTCAAAATCACTTTTAGAAATAACACGAGAAATATCTGCTATTAGTTGTTGAGCTATTTTTATATCTTTATACCAGTTCATAATTGAACTCCGACTGCTCTGAGTTGTTGATCCCAAATAGGGACTTCAGATCCGCTCGATAAATCATTTAACAAACTTTCTATATTCGACGCTCCAGTATCATTCTCAATATAATCTGTCATAGCACCTGTTTGATGAGCAGCATTCAAAGCCAAATTAACTGCTATCATAAACTCTTGCGTATTCTCTGCACTGGCACTTTCAAGTCTAGAATTTATTTGTTCGATAGTAGCTCTAGTTTCATCTATTCCTTCCTCTTTCCAATGCCTATACCAAAGAGGAAAAACACAATGCTCATAGAATTCTATCAATATCTCGACTGGATCTACTGAGTTGGATACAAACTCAGACATTTCACTTGCACCTTCAAAATAATACAAACTGTCTAAATCGACATCATCGATTGAAATATTTTTTATATATGCGGCAGCTTCATCTTCAGATTGAAATTCATTGCCCCAACGCTCAGAAAAATCTTCAAAACCTTCGCTAATCAAATCGTCTCGCAGCATTTCTCTATGTCCCTCCAAAGCCTCTTCGAATGATTGCTGAAAATATGGCATTTTATCCATATTCATACTAGCAAAATTTAACATCTCCCTAATAGACTTGTTTTGCAAAGATGCATAATTGCGTGGAGAGTGCATTTGCATTCTACGCTTATCTTCGTTCCCAACAGAATAATTCATATATTCGCCCAACATCGAATCAAAAACATCACCAACACTATGCCACTCAGTTAATTCATCTACTCTAGATCTCGCCCAAGTAGCTGGTTCTAAAAGAGCATGACTACTCAACCATTTATAGAAGACTCCAGATAAAGCACTTTTGACTTCATCTGCGACAACATTTAGATTGTCTCTAAGATTATTTGATATGTTTTGACGACGCTGTTCAAGTCCATTGAAAGGACGTTGGTTGATCATAGACCACATGTATTCTAATTTATATAAATCTTGTAGGTCAGACTCAAACTGGTTAATAAAAACATCACTCTCAGTAAGATTCCATATCTGAGCTATTTTTATGAATCTATACCAATTCACCCTTTGCTCCGAATGTAGATATTAATTCTATGCCAAATTTCTTTGCGATTTTGACTAAAGCAAAGATTATCAAAGCTCCACCTGGCAATATAAACAATGAAGCTAAAACAGATCCTTTCAATAGGTCTTTTGCACAATCGTTAGCTGCCGAAACTTCTTCAGGGGTTGCTCGTCCGGCTAACCATTTAGAATAGGTTTGTACCATTTCCTTTGAAGCACCGGCACCATTAGCTATAGCATCCTTAACCTCTAAAAGCTTTTTCTTAACAAACCCAAATTGTGCTTCTTTATACCAATTCATTTTATGCCTACATAATCGGATGCAAGAATTAAATCTCCTTGACCTATTATACTCATTAAATTTTCCCAACCTATATTATAGAAGCCTTTACTATACTTCTTTAAACGATACTTATAAAAACCAACGTGAGAGTCAACAATCATAGCTTCTTTTTCATCATACCCATTAACGACAACAGCATGTTCTTCAGCCTCATCTTCTTCATCCTTTTTGTAGCGAAAAAACATCGTCCAATTAAATGTTGCTATTAACGGTTCACCATCATCAAGAGACTTACGTATATAGTCACCAAAGTTATAGTCTATTATCAAATTATTTTGACGTTTCTTCGTAAGGAATTTGTGCATCCAACGACAATACCATTTATAGTCACACTTCTTATCTTTAGTCTTATTAAAAAATAATTCCACTAAAGCCTTTTTATTTTTAGTGGACCACTCGTAATCTAAAAAATCTAAATTAGAACTAACTATAGTTACTTTGTCAAATCCTACAGCATTCAGCAACAGCCCCATCTTCTGTGTTTCGAGTCCTTCAAAAGGCTTTCCTTTTTTTCTTCTGAATAATCTATTAGCTATGCTTTTAGTTTTTTTGTAATCAATATCTTTGTTATAGAAATTAGCGATAGATGCAATAGAAGCTATAGCACAATGCGAAGGTTCTTGAACAAATCTATTAACATTAATTTTCACTATTCATTGGATCTCAGAATAGCCTTTGCAAAAAGAGCTTCAAATAGTTTGTTGGCATCTTGTTCTTCATCAAAGTGAGATTTAATGATTGGGAAAAACACTTTCGCTATTTCTTGTTTTCCTTTACCTCTCAAAATCTCAAAAGCCATCTGCGAAGAAAAAGCCTCTATTTCTTCGGGGTCAGCAAAATAGAACTCTTGTTCCTTTTGCCTTGTCAACCAGTGTATCATTTCGTGTACAAAAAAATGAAGATTTTCTTTAAAAAAACTATCTTTCTCAAAAAGGGTTTCGTTCAAATATATTGTCTTACTGTCTGACTGCGCAAACTTTCCATCTAGATCCATTACTTCAAAACGGAGCTTATCTACATCTTCTATAGGTATGCCATACGTTTTAAACATTCGAACAAAAAACGCATTCGTCCTAACGATATTTTTAAGCTTATCGCTAAGCTCTTGATTGGACATTCCAATTTTAGCTTGTTTAAACCAACTCAATGTATTTTCTCCCATGTCATACTTAAACGAGCAGTATCTAATAGATCGACATCTATCGTGTTTCCTTTATGCTTGCCTGTCTCTATCTCTATCTGCATCGCGTTGTTTTTAACGTCACTAACACGACCTTCTGTTTGACCGGCTCCCCAACCGCCAGTTCTGAGTCTAACTCTATCTCCAATTTGGAACGGAGAAATCGCACCATCGCCGACAAAAGGAATATCAACATCTACTTCCAATGCCTCAGGAAGACCAATATCCGTTGGAACAGAACTAGCATCAGCAGTTTTAACTCGTTTAAACCAATTGGAGGCTTGCGGATTCTGCTGTTGCTGTTGCTGTTGCTGTTGCTGTTTCCATACATTCAACCAATTCTTAGCATTATTTCTAACAAACATCTCTGCCTCTTCTGGTGTAGAAACGCCTCTTTCCCATTGAGCGATTAAAAGCTTATTCTTAGCAAAAGCAAGGTGATGAACCATTTTACCTTTGACATTAAAGAACACATTGTTATTTATAATCTCAGGAACAGTTTCAGTTAAAATCTCTCTGATTCTATTACCATCAATAAATGTCGTTGTAATTCCAGGTCCAACCTCTTGACGGTACTGTCCCATCATGTCAAGAAAATTCTGTTTTTGTAACTGTAACTCTTCGATCTTCTCTGTAGATAATTTTCCTTTTCCGAGTTGATCAGCATGTTGGTGATGCACGATAGACTCATAAAAATCACCAACTTTATTAAGAAATTTTCCTAAATGTTTATTCCGACTCTTGTCTTTCATGCCAGGTTTATTGAGCATAAATGGGAACATATGATGCTTAACAACAGTAGTTACAAATTTTTTAACATCCTTATCAAACCCCATTGTTGTCATTTTTTCTAATGCAATATCTTTTGACTTCGAATCATGACCGATATACTGCATAACACCTTCTCTCTTAGGATGAGGTTTTTGAATATCTGGGTCTAATTTGCCGAAGTCATGGAAGAAAGCAGCCAAGTTTAACCAACCCCTCTGTTGATCGTCTGAACCAATCTCTTTTGAGATATTGTTTACGTTCTCTAATACGCTGAGTATATGATCCATAACAGTATGGATATGGTGAGGGGTTTGTTGGTCCATATCGATGTCATGTAACTCATCCCCTATGTTGAGTACCTTTTTATATAAACCTGTCTCAAAAAGGATTCTGGCGGCTTCTGCGGGCTTTGCTCCAGCCATCATCTTAACAAATTCTGTAGATGCACGCTCAGGGGCCAATTTTGGAGGACCGTAAAAGGCTTGCACTTTAGGATCTTTCAATGCAGCTAAAACACTTGGATCAATAGTAGCATCTTGGAATCTGCTATAGAATCTCAAGACTCTAAGCATTCTAAGAGGATCATCTTGGAATGTTTTCTCTGGACTCAATGGAGTCTTCAGAGTCATTGTCTGTAAATCTTGCAAACCGTTAACGTAATCCTCAACTTGCCCAGTCTCTACATTGTAGTACAAAGCATTAACTGTTAAATCTCTACGAACAACATCATCATGAACATCGTCTGTCCTCTGTATGATAGGTTGTCTACTATCGGCTGTGTATGTTTCTGTTCTCATTGGAACAAATTCTACTTTCTGACCGAAGATTTTGATACCACCAACCATCAAATCTGGATTAGCATCCTCTTCTGTTGGTTCGCTTGATTTTTCTAAACTTACGGCATACCCCTTGCTAACGCCTTCGATTCCATTTGAAGCTGCGTATTGTTGGAGAAGCTCGGCAAACTCAATGCCGGACATTGAACTGATAGCGATATCGATATCATCGCTTTGTTCACCTAAAAGCTTATCTCTAACCCAACCGCCTGCCACACGCATTTCGACATTCCTCGCTTGAGGAATAGCATTCTTGGCATTAGTAAGAAAACCAAAAATATTCTGTTCTAAATCTGTTAATTGTATTGTTGTATTCATCTGTGAAAACTTCCTAAAGTTAAAGGCTTTAGCTAAAACTGGTTTAGCTATTGCTGGGACTACTTCTAGATTAAAAATATCTAAGTTCAGTTCTGGTCTTTCATCGCTGACTATGTTATTAATGTCAATAATTTGACATTCTGATAGATGGTTATTAACGTATATCCTTTTGACTGAATCTTCAAGATCAAAGTGATTAAATTCTGTGGAAGCTATAGCATCGCAAATATCTAATTTTTCGCTATCCATTTTTATCCCTATAAGGACAGGGTAGCTTTGTAAATATTTCTTGGCAAATCCTAAAGAAAAGAAGCATACTTTTTTAGGATTGAACACTTTGTTTTCGGACAATACTTTTCTTAGTTCTACGATATCGCAAGGATAGTATACAGTATTAGAATCTATCTGATACTTCTCGATATCTCTTTGTACTCTTTTCGGGTATTTCTGCAACTCGGCAGAAAGCCCTCTGAATAGCGAAAGAACGTTATCAAACTGTGATGAATCTTTTGTCATTATCCTTTACTCTTTTTCTTTCTTCTACAGCCCCCACAACCACCTTTAGACGCTGTTTTCGTGATTTTTTTCTTTGTCTTTTTTTTTGAACTAACTTTTACTCCATGTGCAGCTAGTTCTTTTTTTAACAGCCTCTTTTCTTTTGTCCTGATTATCCTCTTCTGTCTCAATGTTAATTCTGCTTTTGTCTTTTTTTTTAATCTCTTTTTTTTCATTTCTCTACCAGCATATCGCCCATAGTATCTGACAACTCATTCAAAAGATCCAAAAACGCACGCTTAACTTCTTCGTTAGAGGTACTTTTGATTTTATCAGCAAGAAGTCCTTGCAAATTTTCTATGATAATTTCGACAGGAGCCAATTCATTATCGATCTCATCTATTTTATCTTCTAGACCAGATATACCATCAGACAACTTTTTCAAAACGTCTGCACTTCTACGACGATCATCAACAGATCCTATCATATTATCAGTCTCAGTCGATATCAACAAAAACTCGCGTCTCAAAGCATTGATTCTAAAATTTAAATTATCTCTGCGATTATACTTGCCTACAGAGAATCTATTCACTTCTTCTAAATACTCTTTGACGTTATCAAGCCTTCGTGATCCCAAATAATGTTTAGTTAGATGGTTTCTGACAGAATGATAGCATATTTCTTCTCCCTTGTCAAGCAAAAAAAGACTTACTGCCTTCATATTGTTAGTTTGTTCGAATTTTTCTTCAGCTTCTGCCCTAAAAGATGAGTTACAAAGCTTACAATTCGTTTTTGTGATCTCTGTGTTCTCAACCAAATGCATAAACTTTTCTTCTACCTTCTTTATCTCTTTCTTATTTTTCGCCATTCTCTTTCCTTTCCTTTGTGCGTTGAGGAAGTTTTTTCTCAATGAAATCTTTTCTATCTTTTTCCATTTCGTCCACCTTAACAACCAACATATCTATAGCCTCTTGACATAACAAATCAAATTTATTGTAACTGTCTAGAGACTTCTCAAATGCTGCCTGAAGGATTTCTTTTATCTCTGGGAATGATGACATGATCTTATTTTCTACCATTCTTTTAACAATAACACGAGCATGAGGAGCATTCTGATATACATATTGTGACAAATAATTAAGTTTATTGACCATTTTCTTGAACTCGCTTATTCGCTTGTTTATATCATTTCTATCTTTAAATGTAGAAAGCTCAGATTGTTTATACCAACTCATTATTAAAGTTCCTCATTACTGCTAAGATATAAAGCAAAATTACGTAAAGTTTCACTATAATTATTCCATACTTTTTTCAATTGTGCCATTTCATTTTTTACTGCCATTACATCTTCTGCGTCTTCTGCACTTTCTCCTTCATATCCAACCATATCAGTGATTAACTCTAAATCTTGTGCAAGCTCTTTATGCCTAGACAAAACAGTGACAAGATACTCAATATCTTCCCTATTGTCTTCCATAGTCTGTTGAGCGTACTCTACTGGACTAGTTAATCTCAATGATTGTTTATACCAACTCATATATTTATCCCTTTATATAAAACGCTATTAATAACGATTCGGCACGCCCATCGTCTTTCTTTCTACTAAAAGAATCAGAAAGTTTAGGGCATAAAAGAGCAGCTTCTTTACGAGCATTATTTTTAGCGATAGATTTAACCTGTCGCCCTAGTTTGGCTATTTTGTTTTTATTGTCTTTTTGTTCTTTTTTTAGTGCAGCTATTATCTTTTTATTCTGGCTTTTCTTGTCCTTATCCTTTAGTTTTTTATTTGTTTCTTTAGTATCTTTCTCTTTTAGCGATAATTCTTTGTTTTTTTTGCGTATTTCCTTCTGTTCGTCTTTAAGTGCTAATATATCTGGTGTTATAAGATTAGGGAAATTTTTCTTCCATTTTTGAGGAGTTACAGAATTGAAATGGAACCCAGCAAAAACGATACCCATCTCAAGTTGTCCTATCCCCTTACCAAAATTGAACGAACTGACAGAACCTTCGCCAGGCATTACACTTACTGACTCTAAAGCACATTCAACATCTCGATCTAGATATTGTTCGAATATGTCAATAATTTCATCTAAATCATAGTGCTGTTTTGTCTTTTTAGTTGATGTAATTGTTTTATATGTAGGTATATCATGAACGATTACCTTTTTCCCATCAATTATTGTTATTCCTCCACTGAAACCAGGGTCTATCCCTATATACACTTTCTTTGCCATTCTATCTCCTTATATCTCCCTATTATAATCGATAAAAAAAAGCCCGCTACTCCAACGCATAGAGTAACGGGCACCGCAGAGAAAGAAGGCAAAGTTATATTATAAAATATTTTATAATTATCCTTTTTTTATTTTTTTAAAAATAAAGGATATTCAGATATTACATGTAATATGATGATAGGAGAATAAAATGAAAAAAGAAATACAGTTAAAGCTGTATGAAGCTCTTTAAGAGAACGCCACATTATAAAAACAAACCTTGCCTTCCTTTATTTTTTTTGTGTCTTATCCACAAAGAGCTTCGTCGCCAACAATATAATTTATCAAACCGCTAGATTTAAGGAACTCTTTGACTTCAGAGGTATCCATTTCCATAGACTCAAGTAATTGTAAAACTGCATCACTTTGTTCTTGGGTAGTACCTCTTTTGACTAAAATTTCACCGCTTGGTAATAAATCAAATTCTACTTCAACTTCTTTATTCACTTTCTGCGTCCTTAATTAGGGTAGCAAGAGTCATAATCTCTTCATCTCCAGCTACGTTAGTAATTTTTACCATTTCTGTATTATCGGCTCTGAACGTCTCCATTATAGTCCAATCAACGCCACCCAAACAAACTTTATTACCTATTGAAAATTTATTTCCAGTTATAACTCTAACACCTTGTGATGATATACTTTTTTTAAACATTTTCTGTCCTCTTTAGATACTCTGAAGTATCTTTGTTCTTTTGTATTCTTTCAATATAATCTAACATATTTTTATTATCGACTTCCGGCCATAATTCCTCAATGTCTTTTAATGCTTTTTCGCACTCTTCTGGAAGATCTTCTGGTATATCTATATTGAATATTATATACATGTCTCCTTTTTCCCCATTAGAATTTAAACGTCCATACTTAGATTTCTTGACAAAATCTCCATGTTCCGTTCTTTTGGGGATCTCAACAGTTATAACATTTTGGTTGATAGTAGGAATCTCAATACTATCTCCAAAGATAGCCTGATTAAACGTAATCGGTACATAAACAAGTATATGTTCATCTTTAGTCTTGAAAAAATCATGTTCAAGTACGTTTATAGCAATCTGTAAATCGCCATTGGGACCGCCATTAACTCCGCAATTCCCTTGTCCTTGTAAAGAGATTCCATGAATCTGATTAAAGAAATTAGGGTCTTGCCAGACAGGAAGTGTGACTGTGATTTCTTTTTCTTTAGTTATACATCCAGTCCCCTGACAATCATCGCATTTGTCTTCATCTGCTATTGACTGCCCAACCCCATGACAAACAGGACAAATAGATATTTCTTGTCTAACAAAATTCTCAGATACTGTTCTTTTTACAAATTGACCGCTTCCTTTACATGTAGTACATTCGGTACGTTTATGATTTGGCTTAAGACCTGTATTGTTGCAAGTCTTACAACGGACTTTTCTTTTGTAAGAGATGGTTCGCGTTACATTATCTTTAACGGACTCTTCTAATGTAGAATCTACGGCAATACGTAAATGAGATCCCCTTAACGGAACGGTTCCCCTCTTACGCATTCTATTTCGCATATGCATAAATGGATCACCCATTCCAGCCATATTCGAATTAGGATTTTCTCCGTACATATCATAGAATTGTTTTTTCTCAGGGTCTGAGAGAATCTCATATGCCTCTGTACATTCTTTGAATTTAGTTTCATCACCACCACCAGTATCAGGATGATACTTTAAAGCACTTTGTCTATATGCTTTTTTAATATCATCCTGATTGTCTGTTTTTTCAATACCAAGAGTGGCATAATGGCTCATCTTTATCTACTTTGAGAATTTCTCAACCTTTTTTATTAATGTTGTTCTTGCTTAAATTCTTTTAGAACTCAAACACTTATAGTATAAATCAAAACAATTTCTTTATCTATTATAACAAATTTTTATTCACTTTAGAGTTTGTTTCATGAAGGAATAGAAAACAACAAAAAGATTTATTCACCCACGGACAGTGGGGCTAAGCCTGTGGAGTCGTTAACATTAGTTAAGACTGCGAAGCAGGAATCTCCTATGCTTTAGCTTAGAGAATGTCACCTACTTTGCTTTAATTTAGTATCCACCTTGACTTTCTTATGATAATCGGCTTTCTTCTTTTTATCCGTAACCTTGCCCAATGACTTGAGCATATCATCGATAGCACCATCGCATGCTTTGCCTTCCCAACCTATCTGGTCGATAGACAAAGTTCCGTCTGTCTCAATAACAATTTCCAACTCTTTCTTCTTAGGCATTTTTTCTCCTATAATTCAAATCCATCTTCTGTTTTAGTTGCGTCTATTTCATCTTCAAAAGACTCAACAACAAGTTTATTCATTGCAGCCTTCATAGCTGCATAATCTTTATCAAACGCCTCAACCGCTGCTGCAAGTTCATTTATTCTTTCTTGCGAAATACTATCAACTACCTTCTCGCATGATATCATTATAGCAGATAGATTAACACTACTTTTTATAAACCTATCTTTGACTTCTTTATAATGACTATTAAACTCCATGCGGGGATCTCCGTAACGATGTCAGTATACTTGTGTTCAACATAGAACAGGCAGTCATAAGGACATTATCTACGGCTAACTTAATTTCTGCATCGCTATAATAGCAAGACCTTATTTTAAACAAAGATTTATTCACAGATAATAAAATATTATGAATTTCTTCTTGAGAGTATTTATTTATTGATGGTTCGTATGAGTAATTCCCAACTAAAGAGTTCCTAGCCATTCCTGCGGTATACTGTGACTTCTCCTTAGCCTCTTTATCTTCCGTTTTATCCAATTCATAGATCGTATAAGACCCAGACCCACTTCGTTTAAGCTTTTTCAATTCCGAAATATTTTGCAACGTTCGGTCATCTTCATAACCCAAAACCTTAGATTCTTTCAAAAACATCAAAAGCCTATAACGCCAACGGATACTGCTGAGAACTTGTACTGCTGACTCATATTCAGATTTGACAAGATCTCTTGCTTTTCCGTAAGCACTCAAACAACCAATAAAATCTCTTTTATCCATGACATCGAATAAAGTAAACATGAGATATTCTTTATCATGAACTGCTGTCTTCATTACATCTGATTTAGTTATAGTTCCATTGTCTCCAACAAACGAGAACAACTTTTTCAGAGACAGATATATCTTGTCTACTTCTACGCCTTTTTTATATACTTCTCCAATGGTTGAAACTAAAGTCTCGGCACAACCATCTTCATGCTTTTTATTCTGTTGCTTAAAAGCTTTTTCTATGTGGTTCACAGCACTATTCTTTTGTAAGTACTTTGGAGACTCGTAAACCTTACCGATCTCATTGACAATTTTGAAAAGCCATTCGTTTCTTTTCCCTTTATCGATCCCATTAAAAGCAACTACACAACCATCAGGGATACTACGAATCATTTCTTCAAGACGTTTTTTGGATTTAGCTCCACCACTACCAAAAGAAGGGATATGGTCAAGAGCAACAAGCCTTGTTGTCTCAAACAGATTAACATTCAAGACTTGTTGCTCTATATATTCCGCGACAGTATCCTTACTATATGAGTGCAACTCGCACTTCTTCAAAAAACCTTTTATCTTGTCAAAGATTTCGAGTCGGAAGTTAAAACCGCCAGAAAGAATACAAACTCTTACTTTATCATTAGCCATTAGTTATCTTGTGACAACCTCGCAAAGAATATAGCGAATTTCTCATTCAACCCAGATGACTCGTTCTTGCTACTCAACATAGAACTGTCTTTAACGTCATCAAGGGCATGATATCTGACAACTACCGGCATTTTAGGTTCTGTAGGAATCTCTATCTGTATGTTGTTCTGAGATGGACCATGTTCCGCGAACTCTTTGAGGAAAGCAGAATTGCATACAAACTTAATACCATCATCCTCTAAAACAGAACTCAAGATAGGAACTTTTCTATGAGCCTTCATAACGCTATTGCTTTTAACCAAGAGAGAAGAATTATTATCGCTAACTTCAACACTAGCTCTGCTTTGACGCTTCTCTTTTTTAAGCTCTTCGCTATATGTCGCTATAATTCCCTTGCCGACATATCCCCATTCTGAGATATTGGTAACGAATCTATTGGCTATGCTAGAAGACAAGAATTTATTCTCATCTGGATAGTCTATGTCAGAATCCAAGTTGACAAACAAGATGTCATGAGACTTGGTTTTAATAGCGATCTGATAGTTACTAGACTTTTTGCTATTAGTCTTGATGTTAAGTTTTTCATCGTCTATAGAACTGAAAATCTTCTTCACGGATTCGGTATGATCTTTAGGGAACAAAATCGTAAACGGTTCATCGCTGTCTACGAAATTTTCTCCATCGATAGTCAAAACAGCAAATCTACCGCCAGTCCCAGCAACGAATCTTGCCTCATCTTTATTAAGCCTCAAAGCCCAATGCAGATATTGTGGCATATTATCTTCATAACCAATAGACCAAAATATCTTATTGACTCCATAGATATATACAGACCTATCTATATTTACTTCCCTTTCAAACTTCTTAACCTTTTTTGGCATCTCGATATCTTCGGAAGCACAAGGCAACGTTTGATACTCTTCATCATCAGATTTTTTGCTAATAACAAGCTCTTTACCACTGTTGGCTTTTGAAACGCTAACTTGAATTTCATCATCCTTTTTGAACGATGAAAGAACATTCTGCAAATCAATAGAGCTAACTGTTACCAATCCTTCTGAAGAACAAGAATAGCCCAAATCGTCAGAAGTAAGATCTGAAACGACTGAGCAAACAGCGACTTTACCGTTAAAAACACTAGCGACGATTTCAGACTGAGTTGATTCCAGACTTATTTTGCCAGCACTCCTAAAATCTTTAACAACCGAATGTGTAGAAACGCCAATCGCGGGAGCGATACCTTCTAACAAACCAGACACTTTACAAGAAAACTTCATTTTTAATCTCCTATCTTTTAAAATTATTCATCCAATTACTACTACTGTATTATACCATCTTGCCTAATCACTAAATATCAATTTTCTTATAAATCTCTTTTGCTTTAGTTTTAACGCGAGATAGTGCATTATCTATAGATTTGACATTTACATCTTCTGTCAGCAGCCTATTCTGATTGATAAAAGCTGCTATTTCTTCATACGAGTATTTTTTACAATACAATATGAAAACTTCCTTCTCAAGTGAAGATAGCTTTGAATAAAGGCTTAATAAAAGCCTTTTCCTGTGATCTCGTTCATTTATAGCAGAAGACACATCCGGATCGTTACCTGCTAATATGTCAGATAAAAAAAGATTATCCTCTGATCCTTTTGAACTTCTGTCTTGGTCAAGACTTATTGAAGAATTTAATACTCTATTTTTGTTTTGGAACGATGCCTTTAATTTTGTCGATAAATGTCGCCTTATACATAGGGCAGCAAACTTATCAAACGGCGAAATATCTTGCATGTCGCTACGACTATGATCGTAGTCCTTTATTGCTTTAAAACGTAGTGCAAATAGAGCTTCTTGATATAAATCTCCAGGTGACATACCTGGAATCTTGAATTTATATACTAGTTGTTGTATCTTTTGGTTCAACATTTCTATTATTTTATCAAATGCTAGGTCAGCTTTCTTCTTTGTTTTTCCGAATCGAACTTCGTCTACAAGTTTCACATATAGTAATATTTTTTCTTTTTCTTTAGCCTTTGCCAAGTCGTCTTTTTTGCGACCGGCCATAAAAACTCCTCAGATGGTTATTGAGATTTTTTCGGCTTAGGTTTTTGCCTCGCTCTCTCTATAAGCGTCTTTATTACAAAGTTTTCAAGCTGATATTGCGTATCCATATTATAAGTCAAGGCTCGTTGTATATCTATTATCATATCTAACATATATGAAACTAAAATCGGTGGTGCAATTTTTCCTTGATGAGCATATCTCTTGATTTCTTCTTCGGTAAACCCAAGTCCTTCTACTTTCTGCCTACAAGCGTTAATGGTTAGAAGATTACGTAAGTGTTCTTCTAATCCCTTAATTATTTGTTCGGCATTTTTACCTTTTACCATCAATTGATTGATCAATAACATAGCCTTTGGCACATCAGGAATCATCATCGTTTCCACTAATTCAAAATACGAACTATCGTCAACAACTCCAAGTACTTGCTGTACCGCATCAAGGGTTATTTTTTCCTCTCCACAAAAATCAATAGCAAACTGAAGATTCTGCAAAGAGTCTCTTACACTACCTTTTGATTTCTTAGCGATTAACTTCAAAGCATCTTCGTCCGCATCAACTCCCTCTTTCTTCGCTATACTAACGAGATGTTCACATATCTCAAACCAAGATACCTTATTAAAAGTAAAAACTATACATCGACTATGTATAGTTGGTTTTAAAGCGAACGCCTCAGTAGTACATAGAATGAACCTAACATGCGGAGGAGGCTCTTCAATCGACTTTAAAAGGGCTTCTGCTGCGATCCCAGTTAAAGAATGAGCCTCATCAAAAATGATATACTTGGTTTTGCTGTATATCGGACAATTAGCAATCTCTTTCTTTAAATCACGAACATCATCAACGCCACGATTGCTGGCAGCATCAATTTCTTTCACATCATACGATTTGCCCGCAAAAATGTCTTTGCAGTTTTTACAAACTCCACAAGGCTCTAGAGTTGGTCCTTCTTCGCAGTTCTCCATAGCAGCAAGAATTCTCGCTGATGTAGTTTTGCCAGAACCAAACTGACCTTCAAATATATAAGCATGATGAAGATTGCCAGAGTTAAATGCATTGGTTAAAGTTTTAGTTACTACTTCTTGTCCTATCATGTCTGTAAACTTTTTAGGACGATATTTATTCGGCAATGGATTCATCGACATGTTTCATCTCCTATTTTTCTGCCATTTTTTTACGCATTTTTCAAAAAATGGTTGTGCTAGAGTATTCTTCTCTTCTTCTAACAAATCTTGGTTGTATATAACCAAACAACGCTCTCCCAATTTGGCGAAATCAAAACTGTCAAGTTCTGTCTCGCTCGGATGAGAATCTTCACATATCTTCCTTGTCAATCTAATTACATGACCATTTTCTTCTGCCATTAATGCGTTGATCTCTGACTCAAAACGAGCATCAGCGATTAAAGCAATAGGTGGGTTTTCCTTCTTGATCAGATTGATCGTGGCGTTAACCCAGATCTTATCACTAAACATGCCTCTCATGATATCAGTTCCAAAGATTTGCAATACTTCTCGACCTGTCATAAAACCTCTTTTAGGAGTCTTGACTAAATCACATCCATCTGCTCCGTGACGAGGTATTTCTATGTATTCGCCAAACCTTGCAGCGATATCCCACGGAATACGTTGCCAGCTATACTCTGTCAACGTATTCTTGTCATCATCGGTCCCATAACACTGTTCTTCTTTGAGTCCCATAGCATCTATGCAAAACCTTTTTAACGGATCAGCAAACGAATAAATTCTGATATCGCCATCATGATAATGATATTTCTTTTTAAGGAAATCGCACAATGTACTTTTACCGCTTTGTTTGCGGCCAGATACACCAATAATATAGGTATTCATATTTCTCTTATTTCTTCTTCAGACTGTTTATAAAATACATCGTCTTATCTTCCATAGCGGAATCAGACAACGAATCTACCATGACCGTTTGCCCTGGTTTTCCTACCTTCTGTCTCTCGGCAAAAATAATGGTCTTCACATTATTCTTACGATCAACAACTACCTCGCCAATATAAAATCTCATATTGACTTCTACATCCTTGATGAGATGTTCTACTGCGACATCATCATTAATAAGATACAGTCTATCTTTGCCACCAGGTGATTTGCCCGCATAGATAGCATTTTGGATAAGTTCTCCGTTCTCATCCAAAAACTCTACGAAGCAAGATTCCCACTCTCTTTTTTGTTCTGCTAAAGCTAAAGCATTCTCCATGTTATCAGCACAGACTAGCTTCTTACCCTCTGTAATCAACACAGAGAGATCGTCAGACGACTTGACGATAGATACGGAATTGTACTCGTCTCTTGTACAAAGTTGGTATTTCATTTTTTTTACTCCTTATCTTGTGCGTATTTTTTCTTAGCGGCTTTGAAAGCCTTCAAATACGAACAATGTTCTTTATAATATGCTATAGGCTTATTCCAAGTGGGTGTACTAAACAACCCATCGATGAACATCGCCTCCGGTTTTACTTGTTTTTGGTTCTCTTCCATTTCTTATCTCTTCCAATTTACTTTTTCATCAAGAAGGTGAGGAACTTTTTCATTGTCCATGAAATCGGCTCCGAATGTTCTAATCATAACAGCGTACTCATGCATGTCTGGACCAAGTACTTTACCTTCGTCATCATCAGTTGGGACAGACTGCAAAACATCAGCGACTAACAGTAGTCTCATTTTTTCATTCAACTCTGCCCAATCGGAAGCAAACAAAATGACGTAATAGGAAAATGGACAATCCATACGGATCGGCTGTTTTACAGGAAGAATACTCCAAAGTTTCTTCTTGCCTTTTCCTCTCTCTTTGTTTGTGATTGAAACGCATTTAAGTTTATCGACATCGATCCCATCAAAAATCTCAGGGTACTTGGTCTTCAAACCTTTTGCATGTTTCGCAAACTCGTCTACTATTTCGAATTCTGGTTTAATCTGCATATTAACATCTCCTATTTCTTGGTTTTCTTAAAGGAATATTATTTTTCCTTTCTCTAAATTTCGTCTAATTGCTTTCTTAATAAAACCCATCTGTCATCTAACTCTACGTCTCCGTCATTTATCTTAACAAGATATTTGACACATTCTTCCTCATCATCAAACATGAGGTTATGGTCTAAAATGCCAAACAGCCACGCTGGTGCATTCTTTTTGCCTCCCTTTATTATCGCCAAAATAGGTTTCTTTTCAATATCAGCTACGAATATTTCATGGTACGAACCGCACATATGAATACTCTTATCCACTTTAGCAATAACAAAATCTGAAAAATCCACTTGCCTAAGATCTACTCTGACAATGACTTTCATAAAATCGCTAAGATCTTTCCATCTGCCTCTAGTTCTATATCTAGCTATTCTATCTTGCTCGGTTCCAACTTCCTGCTGAAGACCTTTGAGCTTGTTTGTCGGATCTAAAAACTTAATTTTCAACTTATATTCTTCAGAAAGCCTAATAAGTTCCCTTCTCCATCCAATACCTTGATCTTTAGCTTCATCTATTGGTCCGATGAGATATGCTAGACTTTTATCTAGAACTCTCTTACTATCATCACTCATAAAAACTCCTAACTTAAAATATTATGTTTTGGTATTCCGTCATTTCTTTTTCTTCTTCTTGCCCCAAAACTTCTTCTTTTTACTTTGCTTTTTTTTGCTTTTCTCTATTACTTCTCCGTCCATTGTCATCATAGAATGACATTTGGGGAATTTAGAACAGCCAAGAAACTCGCCGTAACGACCTTTCCTTATCGCCATTTTCTCTCCGCATTTAGGACAATCAAAATCTGACAGTACCGTTACCTTCTTGACTTTTTCAACTGGGATTCCATCCTTGCCAACGTCTGCCCTATAATCACATTTGCTTTCTTTATTGTTATAATTTTCGCAAGAATAGAATTCTCCCCATTTAGAGAATTTCTTCAAAAGCAGTCCATCGCACTTCTTGCATTTATAATTGGTCTTACTTTTTTCTTCTTTGATAGTTTTGGCTCTAGCGATATCCTCTTTGAGGACTTCATAGAAATTACTCAAGACGCATAACTTTCCAACTTCGGCTCTTGCTATTCTGTCAAGATCGTTTTCCATGTTAGCGGTAAAGCCCAAATCTACAAAACAAAAATTAGCTTCGACTAAAAAGTCAACAACTTTTATTCCCAACTCCGTTACATTGATCGCCTTTTTCTTAATTTCAACATATTTTCTATTCTTGAGAGTATCTAATGTATTCGCAAAAGTAGATGGGCGACCAATACCGAGTTTCTCCATCTGCTTAACAGATGAAGCTTCTGAATATCTTGATGGTGGTTTTGTCTGTTCTTCGGTCATACTAGAATCGATCAGATCTAACACATCTCCAACCTTCATTTCTGGGACAGTATAATCTTCAAGCTTGCCGTAGTCCCAACATTTTCTCCAACCATCAAATGTACATGTTGAACCTGTAGTAGACAAAACATATTTTTTGCATTTGAATTCGGCTTTAGATCTCAAAAATACAGCTTCAGACATTTGGCTGGCGACTAACCTTTTCCAAATCATTTTATACAGTTTATTTGAATCACCAGAACCAGGATTCTCTACACTTATATCTGTAGGACGGATAGCTTCATGAGCTTCTTGAGCGTTCTTAGACTTCGCGTAATGCCATTGTTTACTGGGACAGTACTTTGCCCCATATTTATCTTCTATGCCAACACGGACGCTCTGGACGACCTCTGGGACGATAAATTTAGAGTCTGTACGATGATATGTAATTAAAGATTGCTCAAATAGCTCTTGAGCTACTGTCATTGTCTTTTTAGGACTCCAACCCAAGAATGAGGACGCACATTGCTGCAATGTAGAAGTTGTAAATGGAGCATACGGTTTAGTAGATTTATTAACTTTTTCGTATGCAGAAACTTTTATTGGTCCTTTTTTCAAGGCATCAACAATTTCTTTCGCCATCTTTTTAGAATTGACTTTGAGTTTAGTCGGCTTTGTGAGCGGAGCTACAACTTTCTCTTTTTTCTTAGTGAGAAGCTCTGCGATAATGCTCCAATAAGTTATTGGGACAAAATCTCTAATCTCTTTTTCTCTTTCTCCCAAGAATCTTAACGTAGAACTTTGAACGCGACCTGCGGATTTACCACCAGTTGCTTGCTTGACAGGCCAACTGCATTTGAATCCAACAATTCTATCAAGTATTCTTCTCGCTTCATAAGCATTAACCAAATCATCATCTATCTCAGTAGCATTCTTAATCGCTTCTGTTAGATCTTTCTTTGTTATTGCACCGTAGCGTATTCGTTTGGTTTTTGTCCCTTTAGGAAGAATCGCTTTAATATGAGCGGAAATTGCTTCCCCTTCACGATCTCTGTCAGTTGCGAGATAAACGAGTTGTGCTTTTTTTGCTTTAGACAGAATGTTTTTAACAACGCCTTGCTTGCCATCCATTATCTCGTAAGTAGGTTCAAATTCCTTACCTTTTCTAAGATTAACACCCATTTTATCTGGAGGAAGATCTCTAAAATGACCTACAGACGCTATGACCTCATACGAGGAACCAAGATACTTTTGTATGCTTTTAGTTTTACTTGGAGATTCTACTATTACTAAATATTTTTTTGCCATATCACTTTTATTGTTTAAAATTATAGAACGACTAACGGCTTACTTCTCAACTATCGTTAAAATTCTTCCAAGTTGACGATCCGCAGATGGTTTCGCTGCGATATACCAACCTGTTGCTCCATGACGAGGAGCTACGCCTCTCAACTTTCCTCTTCTAGCTAACTGCACTACTTTACCTTTGGTCATTCTTTTGCCATCGATAATATAAGCAATTGTTCGCCTCTTTGAATTAACTATTCTTTTCTCGACTATTAGTTTTTCCATTGTCTTCCTTTTGATTCTTTTTTCTGACTTTAGTTACTGGTTTATTGGGATTTATATAAATAAGCCCAGACGCGATGCCTGCAACATGACACCAAGCATTTCTAGTCATATCTGATGCTGTCATAGTTTCTATGGTCAATGCAGTTGGACTTATGCCAGTAGCCAACAATTCTGGGTCCATTCTAGCGTTAAATTCTTTAAGGAATACGCCGCCATAAAGTAATCTTTGAAAAGGTTCCCACAGATCATCAGACGGAACGCCTAAATTCTTTGAGATGTCATCTATAGTTGGTTTAACGCCTTTTAGGTAAGATAATAGAATTGCGACTCCAAGACCTCCTTGAAATTCCTCTTTGTTAACCGAACGCCAGTTTCTTCCGCAAACGCCAACGACAATATCTTCGTACTTCATTTTAAATCCTTTGGTAAATCAGTAAAACAAAAGTATATCAAAAACGATATACACATTTAAAAAAGTTGCCCTTCTTCCAAAAATTCGTCTTTCAACTCGTCTATATCTACATCGATTGGGACTTCATCAAAATTAGGATATATATGATATCTCATCCCTTTACTGAACTCTTGTTTGTCAAACTCAAGAGAACAATCTTTCATTATATTCTCGATTACAGGCACAAGATCAAAATTATTTATCGTAACAATTACGACTTCTTTTTCTATCTGTACTTTAGTAACATATTGATAAAATTCATCAATTATCTCAATCTTCGGTATCGTTTTGCGTTCCTTTACTATTTTCTTCTTTACCTTTTTCTTTGGTGGCATTTCCTAGTCCTTCGCAATTATCGCTTTTAGCTGTTATCTTATTATTTTTCGCCAAGTTATCGAGCATATCTCCCATTGGAGTCCCTTTAGCACATACAAATCCTCTCTCACCTTGTATAGTTATATACTTGCATGTACGATCTGCTTGCCCGATAAGGCATACTTTGTCTACTTGGTCAGAAGGTATTTGCCTTGCATCATCAAGTAGTTCTCCATCCGAATTGTCTTTCATGTCAATA
>Ga0209434_1000092_pt1 | contig 47175 bp, 45 predicted proteins | sample ETNvirnome_2_300_FD_184068 | JGI IMG/M metagenome (GOLD analysis project Ga0209434, IMG submission 184068) | Marine viral communities from the Pacific Ocean - ETNP_2_300 (SPAdes) (version 2) | ecosystem: Environmental > Aquatic > Marine > Oceanic | place: Pacific Ocean | collected 2013-06-22 | reverse complement strand
TTACCTTTATGCTTCCTGTTATTAACTCATCTATATATGTGCTAAGGTAGTCAGATCTAGCGTTTATCTCAAATTGATCAACAACTGGATTATCATAGTGAATCGCCTCGTGAATAGCATCTGATGTCAAGGGTTGACCGCTCTCAGGCAACTTCTCCACACCTAGCCTAACAAGAGATCCAAACAAAGTAAGAGATGATTCACCTGACTCAATTATCATATGTGAACCAGATATGATATTCTGTGCAGAAAACCTTGTTTGACCTAATAGCTCAGGATCGTCTTTACCGTAGAAGTCTTCTGCGGCGCCACCACTATATGTTCCGCTTGTAACAGTTGTTGAAACTCCTACATCAACGCCTATCACTAGCTCATCCTCAGGAAGCAAAATATAGGGAGACAAATGACTTGTTGCATTTGTTGTAAATGTGGGAGCGATGGGTCCGACGCTGGGAGAGCCGGTGGGGTCCTCCACCCATCCCTTTGTAATTACATCCTGCTTAAAATTTACAAATTGGCTTCTACCGGGAAATCCCACTAATGGCCTCGTTCCTTCTGGCATCGGTATATCTAGAGAGGTCCCAGCTATAAGGGCAGTGTTTACAGCAGGACCACTGGGCAGTGCAGGATCATAACGATGAAAATATCCGGTTAAAAGATTTCCCATTCCAACAGAATACTCATTAGTATCAGGTGCTCCTATTACTGGGACCACTCCAGATAGAAAAAGATTTGGAGATGTTGTTCCACCTGCCCAAAAATCTTGCACAGATATTGTCGGAGTCTTGGTTATATTTTCTCCGTAGTCTCCAACGGCGGAAGGGCTTCTTAAAGCAAATCTTGTGGAGCCCCATTTCCCCCCAGCGGGAACAGCAGGCGTCATCTCTATGACTAATGATCCAGTATAGTTTCCGACTAATCCGGGTGAAAAAGATGCACTAGGGTTTATAGAAAAGTTATGAGCAAAGTTTGGGTTATGAGGAAGAGCGCTACTTGAAAGAGTAGTTATGATATTAGAATTAAATGCATCTGCATTATAAAATGTCGCACAACCGCTCATTACGAGATATCTTTTGCTTCCAGAAACATCATGTATACTGTCTCTAGTGTAAGCTCCGGGTCTTGCCTGTCTATAGACAAAGAACGTATAGTTATCAAAGTCTCTTGTTGATCCATACGGCTTCGCTCCGTCTAGAGCGCCGCCGCCGAGCTTTACAGCTGCGTCTTCATCTCCTGATATATCTCTGTGAGCATTGCCAAATCTCATCTGAGCTCTAACGGGTATCCTAAGGACTGCCTTCTCCAAAGCAATTGGGTGAGATATATAGTCTGACATCTTTATGACCTGACTGCCGGTGGCATGATAGTTGGGAGCATATGGAGCTGCTCCAGCCATTGTTGCCGCTCCTATAGAACCATATCCAAAATCATCTTTTAGCTGTGAAAACACTGATGCTCTATGCCCAGTATGCGGTGACATACGGAACTGATAGGACTTTAAGGGTTGCCACCTTTCTGCATCGTGCCCGGTGTCATCAGCGTAATACCCACTGTGTGCTCTAACTGTGTGGTCAGGAAGTGCAGGAAATTCCGCAGAAGAAGCTCCCGTGCCCACATAAAAGAATGTTGTCCCGTATTCTAGCTTTGTTACAGGATCAACAAGCCCTATATCCTCCCATCTCTGGTCACCAAAATTAAAATAGTAAAATCCAGAGTTACGGTCAACTCCTCCAAAGCTAGTGATTTCATCGGGGGAATATCCATTCGTACACCACCTGGTCATCTTCTTTTCATCTGTTGTGTTTAGAGAAATCTTAATGTTAAGCTTGCTTCCAAGACCAGATGAAAAACCAGGTGTGACATTATTTGCTGTACCTGTCAAGTAGAACTGAGATGAATAATCAAGATACACCCTGCTCTCATCAAAAGGAGTGATTTCACCCTCCTGATATACAGATGGCTTGAGCCACTGGTCAGAAACAAACGGTCTTACACTTCCAGTCGTATTGATACCGTCTGATTGTCCAACACTGGAGTCGGCTCCGATTGTTGCAACGATACCTGACGGTCTTGCTTGCCAGTTGCTGCCATACTTTACAAAATCACTAACATTAAGAAGAAATGGATATACAGCATTGAGTGTATCCTTATATACTATCGCTCTCTCGTCATCAAAGTAATTCTTAAATGGAGGCTTCTTTATTCCCGTAGTCCTAAGAACTGTGGGATAAGATCCTGTCATATTATCCCACTCTCTAAGCCTTACTCTAGCTGGAAGGCTGATGTACCCAGACATATCCTCATATGACCCAAACCTAGCTGCATACATGGATTCTATGCTTGTCTGATCTATGACCTCATTCCAAAAGCCTATTGAGGCTATATTGCCATGCCAGGTCTTATCTTGTGCATACCTGTTTCCGATCTGCAGCCCGTAGTCTTCTATTGGCATAGCATTGCCATCGGGAGTCAGTGTCTCTGAGATCAACGCCTGCTTCACACCGTCTATATAAAATATAGGGTTGTTATAGATTGATCTAGCGTCATATGATATCCCGATGTGATACCACCTATTATCCTCAAATGATGTCCCGTTTCTCCATATTCCCGCCTGTGCAGAAAAGCTTCTAGTAAAAGTAAGATAATTGTTATTATCAAAATTTACAAATAAATCATGATTTCCAATCTCGAATATTCGTGGATATGTCCCTTCACCTGAGCCTGAGTATCTTATCCATGCAGCAAATGTGAAACAGTTAGGATCAGCCACACCCAATCCTGATTTATCACCGGGCCCTACCTGTTTATTCCAAAACTCAGATGATCCAGCAAGAGCCATTGTGTCAGAGCCATTCCACATATTAGCTGCACTCTGAACATGATAAGATGGTGTTATGCCCATGAACACAGGTCTATCTGCATCTAGCGCATAAGTTGCATCATTTCTGCTATTAGAAAGATCAATGCTGTCTCCCTTCTTAGAGACGTCTGTGTCAAATCTCCAGAATCCAATAAGTGAGTCACTCGCTGTGTATCTCTTCTCTCCGAGAGTTATATTTCCAGGAGTAGCAACAGACTGGAGAACATTTGTAGGACCCTCATATGAAACTGAGTTATTAGACGGATTAAAAAACTGAGATCTTCTTCTTCTAGCCATTACTTAATTAGCCCTCCAAAAGCCAGAGAATCAGTTCCATTGACCCTTCTATTTCCTGTTCCAGCCTGTACATTATAATCTCCAAGACGATATACAAATCCTGATTCAGACGATCTACAATATTTTCCATATGGACCCAAATCATTAAACGAATCATCTAAAGTTGAAAATTCAGTAGGATTTACATCTGCAGTTGACTCATCAAAGGGCCTGATGGTCCTTTCCTCAGGATCATCATAGCCAAGTAGCGTTACTGGTCTTCCATCTACACCTGCTGGTCTATAAAATGTATCCTGTGAATCCTCAAACGGTGAAATAGCGTCTTGTGGTTCGAAGCACTCTTTTTGCTTTATAAAAGTGCATCTACCTGTTATCATTGGCCCTGATTCAGGACTAATTGATGCCCTGATATCATGAGCTGGAAACGGCCCATCATTGCTAACATTGCTCATCTTGTGTCTTATTGCAAGTGGCTCAATTATTCCGTTAAACATACCAGGATCTAAAAATGTATCCCCCCACCAGACAACTGGATACTGCTGTGTTCCTGGATCTTTAATAAACTGAACGGGATTAAAACTACCTACGATGTCATCAAAAGGTTGAAATCTTCCATTAAAATATCCTGCCTCTGCAACTATATTAAAAAGTCTTACTGTTCCAAATGAAGTAGTATTATCCATTGTGTGATCAAATGTTCCATTTGGCTGTGGGCCTTTATTGGATAAAATTGGATACATTGTCTGACCATAGTCAGACATATTTCTAACACTCACACCCTGTCTTAAGTGTGCAGTTGCAGAAGTGTCCATTCCGCCTGTAACGGGCGTAACAGTCACACTTTGACCAACATCAACTCTAGGAACATCTTTGAATGGTGCTATTGACATATTTTCATCCTTATCTTAATATTTCTTCATTGTTCCAACAACCTGAGAGAGAAATAAATTCCCTCTATCAGTATTTCTCTCAAGCGCCAATAAGTAAATCTCATCAAATAGATATCTAAATCTATTTCTCTCTAAAACATGCGACTCAACAACAAAATTAACTCCAAGAAATTTAGCTTTTTTGGGAACAAGCTGCTCTATAAGCGATCCTAATGCTGTATCAAACCATTTAAACATACTGAAGAAAACTTGAATGTCTAGTTTTCCTGTCAATCTCTTAAAATATATTTTTCTCAATTGATCAAGATCCGGATAGAATTCATCAAATAAAAGATTGGGTCGACCTAGAGCATCATCAAAGAAATTTAAATCGCCAAAAAGCCTCATTATATCTTCATTTAAAGCTCTAACAGACGAATACTCTACTGTGAATCTTGTATCATCATCTGGTTCTTCGCTTCTAGGAACCTCATATACTGGAGCTGTTGATGCATAATCTCTATCTTTAAAATATTTGGGATCTTGGTAGCTTCTTATCCTAACCTTATTATCAGTTTGAGCGACATCAAAGCTAGGTGAAAATATACTATAATAGAATGTTTCTGGCTTTATAACAGACTTAGATGATTCAAATCCTGATCCAGTTATATTAAGATTATTTTGAGAAAAATCACTTAATATAATGTTTCCATTAGCATCTGTGTCAGTATTTTTTTGATCAGTTGATACGTCAAATCTAATTTTTTGAAATGATCCTGTCTGATATGTTTCAAAGTTGAAATTTACTAGAGGATCCTTAACTCCTAAAGACTTAAAACTTCTAACATGCTCACTCCATTCATTGAGGTCTAGAGCTTTTGACCAAAATCTCATTTGAGAAACATCTCCTTCAAAATTAACCTCTCTGTGAATGTTTGACAAAGATGAGTCATTTAAAAAGTACTGAGGGGTGCTATTAAGGCTTTGTGATCCGATCACAGTAAATGCCCCAGATGTATTATACGTGCTATTTATAGACTGGAACATATCATTAGATGAATTTCCGTCACTTGTTTCCTTAAAGTATTTTGATGTATTAAAAATCTCCTTTATTTCACCAAAAGATGATCTTGCACAACGTAAGAAATAAGATGATGATACTACTCCTACAGTTCCTTCAAAATAAGATCCCGTTGAATTTGTAATGGGCTCATCTGAACGCTGTCTTCCAAATGATACATTCCAAAGATTTCCATCAAAAATATGAACACCCGTTAAGGCTAGCTTTAAAACAGGCTCGTTTGTAGTAGAAATTGAAGGTCTGACATACAACCTTAACTCAGAGCCACTCGAAGTAATACTGTTCTGTGATCCTGAGTATATCACTAAATTAGCTAAAACTGAGTGTGTAGATGAGGGTGCGCCGGATCCTGACACGTGAATTCTGGCTCCGCTTTGAAATGTACCATAAGATCCTGTTCTTAAACTTTTAAATTTATAAATTCCCTCGTATGTCCAGGATCCTGAGGTGTGAAGTCCATCAGATTTATTATTTGATATTCCATGTGGATAGTATTCTTTCTTCTTTACAAATGATCCTGCGATTTTAGGATAACCCACTTCTATTCTTGAAGATGATAAAAACGGAGATATTATATGCGGATAATTATTAGAAAATCCCTGGGGAGATAATGTTCCTTTCGGCATATTGGCTAGGCTTCCAGAAAAGCTTAGAATAGAAGCTACTTCTGTTCTTGATTGTCTGCTATTATTAAGAGTTCTTTTTGTGGGACCTCCATACTCTCTTACTGTAAGAATTCCGTCAGGATCTATTCCTGCCGCTCTTATAAGAGACTTGATACTATAAACTGTCCCCTTGGATAAGACTATTTCATTCAAATTTATAAGAATTCTTCTCCAAATCTGATTTTGCACATAGGACAATGAATGAACAGATCTAGAATAGGAATCTTTAATATTCTCACCCCTTATAAATTGTAACGGATTTGTATTTGAAAATATTGATGGTAAAGTGAATCCATAGTAGCTGGCTATAAATGGAAGAAATTTATCAGGTGCAGAATTAACCGAGTCATAGTCTATACTTGTTACATTAGAAAAATAATCTATAAAAAGCTTCATCTCATCAAAGAACTTAGCCCACACCAATAAAAATGCCGTCAAATATTGTGCAGATCCGATCTTACCAGAACCTGGAATAGATGCGCCCGTATATGCATCATTCATTTGTCCATGAAGTGATGATAGTCCCTGCTCCCATTCTCCCTCTAAAAGATAATGAATTGGTATCAATTTAGTTACCAGATTCGGATTATTATTATCATAATTACTTGCAGAAGCCAAAAGATGAACATTTAAACTTTTAACTGATTTATATGATGGAAATAGAATAGGACATCTATTAATATCTTCAGCAGTCATAGGTCCAGAAACTGATCCTGTATTTCTTAAGCTATACTTAAAATTTGAAATTCTTGTATGAAGAGAATTTCCAGAACTATCAAGAACAACATTATCAACATTAAATGATCCAGTTGGTTCATTGAACTTAAAATATAGCTTTAAATCCTTAGATGCATAAATTGATCTATTTCCATACTGTTTTTGCTGATCAAGTGTTCTTATATCATGAAAAAATCTAAAATCATCCAGGGCTCCTGAAAGAGTTTGAACTGGAGTAAATACATCTATGTCTCCTGTATCTGTCGCAGGAAGCTTGCCTTTTGTTACACTAAATGAAGATCCTGAACCTATTATGAACCTGGTGTTATTTGTAGATAGGCTTCCCATTTCATAGGTTGAAGATGATGATGATACAAGTGATTCACTTAAGTATAGTTTTAATCCATTTACTCCTGACCTTCTATCAAACGTAGCACAAACATGGTTAAACTTTCCCTTTTCAATTGATGCACTTGTAAAGAGCATAGCAGAGCCAGAATTAACAGAAAAAATTAACTTACAATTACGTGATGACTGTGATTCAGATACTGCAAGAGTTATTGCATGATTATTTTCAACTCTTTTTTGACATACTATTTGATTATCATTTAATTTACTGGGAATAAATAGCTGCATTTCTAAACTAACTGACTTTGTACCAGGATTTATTACAGCATTTCCTGTTATATTTTTTGAAAATAGGGGAAATTGGGACCCAGCACTGTCTATAACAGAAATATATGTCCCAAGCTTTTCACTAAACCCGCCCTCAGGATTTTCACTTTTTGATGTTCCGGAGAAAAATAGATATCCATTATTTTTAGGAAATATATCTAAAATATATTTTTCATATCCCGTAAGAGAATCTTCGAATGCCTCAACTTGCTTCTCTGTTCCTTGAAACGGGTAGTGATTAACAACTCTATCAAATGCTATATTTAACTTAGACTGTGCAGAATTAAAAAATGTATGCTTTTCAAATTTGGACCACTCGACTGGAAGCTCCTGTGTTGACTTTAGCCCAGTTCCTGGTTGATCGTATCTAAATGAAGATGTGCTCAAGACATTTGTGTCTGATAGCCGTGATAATGAAACTGGATCACTTACTGCAAGCTTTTGCTCCTGCCTAGTTACAGCTGGACTAAAAAGTTTTGGTCTTTTATGTCTTTGAATATCTCTTGCCATTTAAATCACACTAAAAGAGGACGCAACGTTATCGAAATATTGATCAACTCCCATATCTTTTACCAAAAATTCAAATTTATAAGATCTTCCCATGTGTAATGAATCAACATAAAAGTTAAAATACATTCCATCTGAATCTGTAGATAAAAGTGTGCTTCCACTTAGGCCATATGGAATAACAACATCTCCAGACATAGAGTCGATAACTCTGTAATACATCGAAGTAAAAATCTCTCCATCATTTACAAATGGAACTTTTTTGTACTTAATGGGCCTATCAACATCTTCTACAAAAACTCTTATTTTTATTTTACTGTCTTTAGAATATTCTGATTGTAAGTTTGTAATGCTTGCCAGTAATCTCTTTGGCTGATTAGAAAATGAAGATCTTTGAACACTATTTACGACAAAGCTTGATGTCAAAAATGCAACTGTACCATCAAGAGACTCCCATATCTCAGTGAATGTTGCCGAGCCTGCATTTTTAATCTCTTTTTCCAGAGGCCTTGTGGACTGTCTAGTTTCTCCAGAATTAGAAGCAGAAAATTGAGATACAGCAAATGATGCAGAATAAACTCCAGTAATAGAGTTGTTTCCAACACTATGTTGTGACGCTGTTATTATCTTTTGGAAAAATGTATTTCTCCCAGTAGATCCAGACGTTAATCTTAGAATTAGAGAATTATCACCAGTGATTTTTGTCGCAGAAGCTCCGGAAAGTATATTTGCAAACACCCCTCTATGAAAATTATTCAAAAATAAAGATCCGCTTATATTAAAATAAAATGATCTATGATGATCCTGTGTGGCATCATTATATTCTACAATTAGCTGCGGTCTTAAATTCGGATTCGATGCATTTGTTGAACCAAACCTCTTAACAAATCTTGTTACTGTATCTGTTTCTTCTGATCCTGTGTATGATATTCTAAAACCGTGATCAGGAATTATATTTTTTAATGTTGCAGAAACAATTGTTGTGACATCAATAGATAGATCTTCCTCACCTGTTGAAAATACCTGCTGCTTCCACAAATTTACTATTCCACTTCCATCATTAAGATTTCCACTAGAAATAATATCAATATTAGATGATCCTAAAAGTCCCTGGTGATTTGCACCACCCAGAGACCATGTAACTGCCGTTGTTGAATTTGAAATTGATGATGTCAACCAATTACATGAATCTACATCTGCAAATCTAACTATATCCCTTCCTATTCCCTCATCAAATGACTTAGAAAGAGGAAATACTATTAATTTAAAATTAGAAGGACAAGTTTGACCACCATACACATCGGTTAGCTTTAATGTACACTTAAATGAGCTGTGACCTATATCTAGTATAGACCCTGTTAGCGATCTTAGCGCATTCAAGTTAAATTTAACCACAGCCCTAGATAGCTCAATAGGTGATGTATCAGATCCAGATGTCGACTCGGCATATAGCTTAAAAAGATCTAGAGTGGCAGCCTTTCCAACATTTGCATCAGTCGCTCTGAAACTATTATCAATAATTTTATTAGTGACATATGAATCCTTGCTGGCGGTTAAAATCCTATACATGGCTACTCACCTCGCGCTTCCAATAATATCATCATCTGGGTACTTTACCTCAAAAATTCCACCAGCAGGAGCGTATATCATTCCTCTATCTGTATTTGAGGCTATTGAAAATGAATTAGTATTATATGTTCTTCCATCCATGTCTCCGACAAGATTTAATACTGAAAAATCTACCAAAGATAAAACTCCATCAGTATTAATTATGAGATTAATAAGGTCTGATGTCATTATGGGCTGATCGATTTGAAAATTTTCAATTGCCATATACTCTTTTAATGATGAATTAATATTCTGAATTGTTAAATTCTTATTAGCAACTGTATCTACGACGACACCGTACTCTATTTTTACATTGAATACCTGGGCATCAATTATGTCTATTGCATCAGATATTAATCTAAATTGATTTACATATAATCGCAAATTTTCCTTGAGAGAGTCTGGAGATATTATAAGCTTTCCATCAGAGCTTCTACTTAATATTGCTAACTCTGTTGAAAGGGGATTATTGGGATTAGTTCTTATTCCAATTCTAAAAACTCTTCCAAAATTAGATGGCATAGTATATATTCTTGCAACTAAGTCTTCCTTGGTTACTATTCTAGACTGTGAATTTCTAAATGCTAGAGCTGTTGCCCTTAATTCATTTAATGTCATTGCGGCCTCACCCCCAGATGCGGGAAGGGGGTTGTCTATCTCGACAGATGCACGAATAGATGTTACAATTGAAGCTGATGTTGTTGATGAAAACTCTGTTAAAAGTGTTGAAACAGTAGCTATCTGATTTGCAGAAACATTATGAGAAATTCCGCCACCAGCCCTATATCTAACCGCTATTGTTGTATTTCTAGGAGATATTCCAAGCGTTCTAGTTTCTAATAGTGAATTTGGGTCGATTGTAAATCTTGAAAATGTCATTTTACTTCCGTATAGCGGAAGAGAAACCTCGCTTGGATCAGGAATTATATCATTATCAAACGTATCAGCACTTCCTCCGCCAAATCTTAAAGTTGTCATACCCGTCTGTCTGCTAGTGGTGGATATGAATCTATAAGGTGCTGGTATCAATTCAATATTCTCAGGAACAAGATCACTATCTTCATCTATATTGACCACTCTTTTATAAACGACGTCTTGTGTGAGGGCATCTACCTGGTAGTATGTATTGCCATCTGAATCTGATACGTGTATTATTTCTACGACATTAGGTGATCCCAAAGTTATTGTCCTGAATGGTTGGACTGTGTCTGGAACAATAAATGACTCGGCGGAAGTTATTCCAGACTGACACACACCTGTTAATTTTACAGAAAATGTAGAAGGATTTCCACTAGTGTCTGATGTTCTTGTCTCATAGCTGGCAATAACATTGCCCTGTGAGTCTGTTTTTGCAAAATTTAAATCCTCAAGTAATTCAAATTTAACTCCATTTTTTGATGAAACCAGTGTTCCCATCTTTATTATTGGCATCTTTGTTACATCTGGAATGTAGCTAGTATTCTTAAGAGTAGAATCAACCTCTATATAAAAGTCTACACTAGCTGTTGCAGGAGCTGCACCCTGTATCTTTACTCCAGACATTCTAACAAGCCTCTCGATATTTCCTGGCTCAACAGCTGTTTGGATATCTAGCTCATTAAATTGATGATCTAAATAATAAGACATGACGTCACCGACATATGCAGCCATCTCTACAAAAAGACCTCCCATTCCATTTTCAGAAAAATCTGTTATTTTATCACTAAAGTATGTTCTTGCATACTCTACAAGCTCTGCCCTAAAAGAATCAAAATCTCTATTAAGATATGATCTCGGTCTAACACTTTTAATTTTTGAAGCCATATAACTACTATCCTATTACATATAAAAATACACTAATTGCTCGATCTGTTATCCTAAGTTTTGGTATGCTATATTTTACCATGAGCTGTATCTTCGCAACAGATTCAACACCTGAGTTGAGCACCTTTCTATCGAACTTTGATACAAACGTCTCTAATTCAACAAACGGTAGGTGAGATTTAACTGCGCCTTTTATTCTTAGCATAGCCTCAGCATCAAAATCTTCCTTTGATGACAGCTCTGTTGTAAGCTCTCTTAAATTAGCGCCATAGTCATAATTCCCAAGGCGCTCACCATAGTTTGTTAAAATAAGATTTCTAAGATTGTCATGAATCTGATCCGCGATAGAAAAGTGCATATCAAATAATCCAGATCTCTCTCTGCCCAGCTGGAGGGGAGTTTTTATTCCAATAGGGTGGGTATCAATAGTCCTTCTTAGTGTTGGATTGGTATTCTTGATTCCGACACTTTTAAAACTTAGCTCTGCCATCACACTCTCCTGAAGATTAAATATTCAGCAAGTGAAATGCTGACTTAAAATTAATCGTGATCTTCGTTAGAGGTGTGATTATCAATCTTATAATTTATGTAGTCTCTTATTGCTCGCCTCAATCCGCCAACGGAACGGGAGCCATCAACTAGAACTTCTATATTTCGTCTTGCCTCAGATTCATGATCAGGATCATCAAATGGTCCCGCTGCATTTAAAAATGCCTCAACAAGATTATCTTCAAAGTCACTCCAATCACTCATTATTCTCTCCTACTCTCCAAAAATTATCTTTGATCTAATTTTATCCATATACCCGGCTGATGTCGTCCCCTGCCCGCTCTTATATGTATCTATTGTAGCAAGGGGAGAGGAAATTTCACCCCCCTGAGTTGCTGAATTGCTGTTGAGCGTGGCAAATGCTGTTCCGAGAGGAACATTTGGTGCGTTCCAGCCAGGTGTCTGTCCTCCACCACTTCCCGCAGCTGCTGCGGCAGAGAGGGCTGCACCATTTACCTGAATAGCAGTGGCGTTATTTTGAATAGCATCAGTCACTGCATCTATTAATGCATCGCCCCAGGCTGCAAACTCATCCCACCTGAGGTATGGCTGGTCTGCGGTGCCATTTGAGGCAGTCCCTGTGGAATCTGAGAAAGAGTCAGAAACTCCTGCAATTTCCACCTTTCCGCCTGTCCTGACTTGAATGTTTCCATCCTTGTCAATTACTATAGATGCCTCGTTTCCTGTCGTATTATCATCAGAGTTAGCATCAGAATCTAACATCTTGACTATCTTTATTGATCCATCACCCTTTGCTATTATACGTGTGTTAGTTGACTTAGCTATGACAAAGGGCTCCTCTGAACGATCAGATACATCAGTATCACCCGCTGACTCTAACTCGGATATTCCAAAATTCACATCACCATTTGACTTCATTGTGACATACACCCTAGAAAGGTCATTAATGAAATCAGGATCTCCCTCTAGTAGGTTATCAGCTTCACTCTTAATAGCAGGAGTCTTATCTGTCTCCTCATACTCTCTAGTATTTTCTACTATCGGAGGAGATGTTTCATCTTCATACTGTAATGATCCATCATCAGCGTTTATTGATACTCCACGACCTGTGACTATGTCAATTGCACCCTTTCCCGTGATGGCTCTGTCTGCTGCTGTTCCCCCTCCTTCACCGTCAGAATTTCTGCCTCTATCCTCACCAAGACATATTAGGGTATTATTTGATCCCTGAATTGTAAAATCTGCAGATCTCTTACTAAATCTTGGAACTGGCTCGCCTGTAAATTGATGCTGGTATGTGTGAGACAAGCTTATGACACCTTCATACGGAGTGTCACCCAGCAGTGTGTTGTCCTGCTTTGAAAATCCTCCACCACTGGGAAAACCATAAGCATTTGCCTCTTCGTCAATTGACTCGCCGCTGTGAGACGACTTAAGTGACTGGCTTGTCTTCACAACAGCTGGGTCTGAAGCTCTATCCTGATGTGTATAATTTAAATCATCTACCTGGAGGTCTGTCGCCCTTCTTGTCATCCAGTATCCCAGAGAATCCTTATCTCCTGCTCTTTCAAAAAATACCCAAATCTGCTCTCCTGCTTTGACTGGAGGAGACATATGTGGTGAAAAGAATGGATAAAAAATTTCTGGCATCCCTTCTTTTCCATTATCTGAAACTACCTGGCCTATTATGCTATTTCTGGGCATTCTATCTACGAACTGAGGATTGGCAACTCTATTTGCTCCATCTCTTAGAGATTCTCTATACGTTTGGTCCTCGTCATCAGATCGCGTTTCCTCTAGATCCTCAGCTGGATTAGAAATAAAGTCTAATACAACTGCAGAATAAAAGACCCTATTTGAAACATTTCCTTCTCTAAGAACTCTTGTTCTATTTCTTCTGGCTGCGGATGACTTAAGTGTTCCTATGAGAACTCCATCACCTCTGCTTTCTCTGCCCATGATCAATCCCTTATCTTATTAAATATATCGTCGGGATTTATTGAAGTCTGCTCCTCCTTAGCTATAAGCTCTGCGAGTCTTAAAATTTGGTCATTTGACTTCGCCATTCTCTCTAGATACTTTGACATAATAGGTCCGAACATAGAATGGTTGGCAGCGTTTCCCTGTGACTGTGTTAGCAAGTCTGTAAATAAAATTCCTGCACTCTCCCTATCTGTTAGTGCATTTTCATAAACTTCTCTCCACAGGAGTTTTTTCTTATCTTCTGTGGACTCTAAGGAATCAAGCAGATCTGAAAATCTCTCTATCTTTTTTTCCTTTGTCTTTAATTTGTCCATCAGATCTTCGACTGTCTTAGACATACAACCCCCTAGAAGAAAATATCAAACTCGCCTGTCTTAACTAATTCCTTATAGTGCTTTCTTATAACCGACATGGCTACAGAAAGTTGTTTTGGATTTAAATTAGAAAGGTTTCTCATATAAACAAATACAGCTCTCTTATTAAGTAGGTCTAGATCATCTATTCTCGAAAAAATTGTAAGTATTGCATCCATGCACGCTAATTCATTTTCACTCTTGAGCCTAGATCTTATCTCCACCATGAGGTCAAATAAATTTGATATTGCCTCAGCTTTAATAATAGCATCATCTTGTGACGGCTCGACTTTAAAATTTTCAATTAAAGACATGTCTGATGACGACAGAGATCCTGTGTCGCTTATGCTTACATGTCTTCTATTACTTTTAATTTTTTTCTTGCTTTGAATTATTAGCCAGTTTTTTGCTACGACATTAAAGTAAGAAAATGCCTTTGTTCCTCGAGAAGGATCAAACTTTCTTAAAGTTTCATAAAGAAATGTAACACAGTCACTTTTTAATCCCTCATATGCTCCCTGACCATGAGGTTTTGCAAATCCGTGGATGAATATCAAATTTTCAGCTAGTTTATTAAATGCAGGAAGAATTTCTTTTACATATATCTTCTCTTTTTCAGCTGTCTCTTCTGTATTTTGAAACTTTACAATGGCGTCATGTGTATTTTTATCAAAATACGGCTTTGTAGATCTTTTAGCTCTTCTAATTTTTCTTCTAGCTTTTTTAGGCATCGATTCCTTCTTGATCTATATTTTTATCCTCATCAGTAAGAATTCTTGCGATCTCTAAAAAGGTGTGTTTGACAGACTCTATGTCGGATATTACTTTTCTCACCTCCACAGAATCAAAAAATATGGGAATTTCTAATATTTTGCTAACACTTGCGTATTTTTGATCTATCACATCAAGAGATTCTTCAATTTTATCCATAGTATTTAAAATTAAAATACCGTGTTTTACATTAAAATAAACAGATATGCACAACATAACTAACAGTATAGAACATACAGATATAAGAAAAATAGTGATAGAGCTCATTTAAATCCCAAGCATATCATGTAGCATCTTATCATATTTTAACATTATAGACTTATCACAAAATTCATCTTTAACTTTTTTAGATAGTTCGACAGCCCACTGATCAGGTATATTGTACTTATTTCTAAACTTTAATACTTTCTTTTTAAAGTCATCTTCTAGCGGCTGAGCCCACTTCATTCCCTTAAGAAATATCCTATTATCCACCCTATTTTCTGGAATTTCTTCTAAATTATACTGAATTGGTATAAATTTTCCTAAATTTAAAAAGTCAAGATGAGCTGACCAATTTGTTGTTATTACTGGTAGCTCACAAGCAGATGCCTCTAGGAGCGGTAGTCCAAATCCCTCTCCCCTTGTGAGGCTTAATAAGCATCTTATCTTTGGATTTTTATAGAGACTTATGATCTCACCTGGTGTTAAATTTCCATGAATCAGATGAATTTTTGGAAACTGTGACTTTCTAACCTCCCCGAGTATTTGTCGAACTTTATTTCTAGTTATTTCTCTATCTATTCTAGTTCCTCTCCCATGATTTGCCTTTAGTACCAGGCCAACATCAGGATCATCCTTAAATGTCTCACAAAACCACTTGATTGTGAAATATATATTTTTTCTATCATTCCAGGGATCGTTTCCAGTAAACTGACCTACCAGCAAAAAATTAAAATCTGTAGATAAATCTAAATCGATACTTTCTTCCGAGCCTGTATCTATCTCTTCAAAATACCACTCTGGAATTACATAGAGGGGAACTTTAATTTCACCAGTTTTTAATAAAACATCTTTAATGTGGTTTGACGGAACAACAATACAGCTCATCATGTTGCATCTCTCTATCCACTCTGGATTACAGTGATCAGTTTCGACGACTGCAGATATACCTACATTAAATTTAGCTAAATTTGGATCCCATTCATCAGGTAGTTGAACCTGAAAAGATATGTCATATATTTCTCTTTTTTCTGAAGATGTGGACATGATTCTTCCAATCAGTCCGCCCTCTAGTTCAGGATTTATCATCCACGTTGTATTTCCCCACGGAACTATCTGAGAATACAGATTAAAATTTCTTCTTTTTTCTGCCCATTTAAATATCTGCCTACAATGAACACCATACCCACTTATAGACAGCAATGGCGCTCGAATCACGACATTTTTCCCACCTATTGTGGGATTAAAATTAAAAGGTGACGCAACTCCACCGCTCATATTTTTCTCTCCAAGTTTTAGAAATATCTTCTAGATGATTGTCCCAGTCATCTACTGTTTTTTGATATGAAAATTCACTTAATGCATACTCTCTTACCTTTTTCTTAAGTTTCTTCATCTCCGCTGGATCCATCTCGTATAACTTGATCATAGCATTTGAAATTGATCTACAGGAAACATAATCCTCATAAATGTAAGGGACCTGTTGTGATCCAACAAGAGATTGAACCTCGACGTCGAGAGCAACCCCGTTTTCACTTCCATCTCTATGATCTACAACCTGTCTCGTAAGCCCACCTGTCTTGACAGCAATAATGGGAACTTCAGCTTGCATACACTCTAGAGTAGGAAGGCCAAATCCCTCAGCATAGCTTATGTTTATGCAAAAATCTGAAATATTATAAAGTATATTCATTTTATCAAATTCTATTCTCTCAGATGAAAAGAATACGTTATCATGAATGTTCAACATTTCTGATGCGACTGTTAGATTGGGCCCTTCTCCATCAAATGGATCTGTGTGCATTATTAAAGTAGCTTTTCTATGACCGTGATTTTCTTCAAGATAGTCTAAAAATAACTTCCACGATGCCAAAAGATCATTCGGTCTCTTTCTTTTTGCATTTCTATTTGTCCAAATTCCAACAAAGTGATCCTCCCTATCCTTTCCTAAGATCTGTTTTTTCCAATTTTTTATTTCACTTTCTGGAAGAGGATGATAAATGTCCTCAGGAACTGAATGAGGTATGAAGTTTGTTTTTTGAGGAAATTTTTCTTTAATCATCTCATATGTTAAAAATGAGTGACAATTAATCATATCTGTAGATTCATATAGCACACTATTATATTTTGGATAAGGATAATTATCCCAAACATGCCACCAAACTATTGGACACATTTGGTGTACTTCATCTTCCATCTCAAATAGCCATATAAAAAATCTAGGATCTGTGAAGATAAATAACACGTCGGGCTTCTCAGTTGCAAGAGTTATCCTTATAAGATCTCTATCTCCAAATCCGTCTATGGGCTTGATAATGAAGTCCTCATTAACTACCACAGTGTCGTAATCTATGTGTTTTAGGGCTGCGCCAAATTGTCTAAATGACCATTTATTTTTTTCAAGCAATCCCTGAACAAGGTGTCGGGTTTGTGTTCCAACACCTGAAGTTGAAAGTGCATGATCTGACAGTATTATAACTTTCTTTTTATCTGGCACAGTGTATCTCCAAGGTGATTGTATCTCATCTATTGTGTAGAGTTAATCATGTACAATAAGGCGTATCTTTAAACTGGCAGTACCTACATGAATCTCTATTTTTTAAAAACATGCCTCTCTTAACAGAAGCTATCATATTATTGACTATCTTTCTTGCTCTATCTAGTGATTTAGGCCCAACAGATACTGTTACAAGCTCACAGACCCTGCCTGGTTTACCCCCGCGCTTCAATAATATAAAACCACATCTAACATCCTTCAAGTCAACAGAGTGCTTTCTAGACCAAAAATGCTTATAGAGAATTAGCTGAGCTGTCATTAAAATATCTTGCTTTTTCTGTCTTCGCCAGCCGTAGGATTGAGATGTCTTCCAGTCAATTATCCAGTACTTGTATCCCCCTTTCTTATCTGGTACCTTTATAACAGCGTCAATAAAGCCTTTAAAGTTGACATCCTTTCCCTCTATGGATTCGTATAGTCGTTCCTCGGCATCAAAACACTCCCACCCTGGAAATGTTTCATCTAAAAAATCTGGAATTTCACTCCACATATTTTTTGCCCAATTACACCACTCTTCAACAGGAGCATACTTGTACCATCCCGGCTGCTTCTTTACCCACTCAGGATCATCAAACCCATTATCTTTCCACGCATCTCTAACACCATCTAACAAACCTTTCTCATCTATAGTTCTGGTATTTAAATATGACTCACACCCCTCGTGAACTGCAGTTCCAAAATCTAAATAGGGAGATGGTTCAAATACATCAACCTTGTCGATATGAATTAGTTTGTGCCTCCATGAGCACTCCTTCCAACATTTGACCTCAGAAAATGAAATATGAGATTTTCCAGTTGGAAGAATAGATAGTGAACTTACTTTACTTTCATTTTTCATAATACAATTATACCATATTTTTTAAGAATTAACACGTAGACTTCTTAGTCTTCACTAACTGCTCGACCTTTCATGGCCTCCCAGTCTCTATTCTCTCTAATATTATCGTTTTTATCAAGAACTTTTTTTAAAATCGAAGGTTCACAGTCATATATTTCTGCAAAATAGATCATCGCCTCTAGGTCTTTAGGAAAGCAATGACCTCCAAACCCCCTGTCTCCGTCAGGACCGGGAACAGCCAGGTGACTCTTTCCTATTCTTGTATCATGCAACGCATATTCACAAACTTTATCATAGTCTATCTCTGATGATTGACATATTTCATACATCTCATTAGCGAATGTTACCTTTGTTGCAAGAAAGCAATTTGTAAAATATTTTACCATTTCGGCAGTTTTTGACTTTGTTACGACGATTGGTATTCTTGGAAATACCTTTCTAAACATCTGCTTGACTTTTTTTGCACCTGCTCCTCCAATTATTATTCGTGATTGATTCTTAAAGTCTTCAAATGAATTTGCCTCGGTAAGAAATTCTGGACTAAAACATATATCCAGCCATCCCTTATTATAAATCTTAGTTGTTGTTCCTGGAGGAACAGTGGACTTTATTACAACTGTAGGATTATTATTAACCTTTCTACACTCTACTTGAATCTTTTCTATAACACTTTCAAGAAGCCTAATATCACACTCTCCTGATCTTTTCATTGGTGTAGGTATGCATACAAATATTATATCCGACTCCTTGCAGACCATTTCATGTGTACTATTGCACCTTGCGTGATCTACATCATATGTTAACGTCTCATAGAAATTTTGAAGACCCTCTCTAACTGCAGAACCAACAAATCCCTGCCCAATAACACCTATCTTAATATCACTCATTTTTTTCTCCATCCAGACTTTTAACAGTCTCATGCATAGACTTCTCAAATACAGAAAAATTAGAAAATCCTATACTTTTGAGCTTTGCATTTTTAATAGAATATCTAAAGTCGTGTCCAAGTCTATCATTAATAAAATTAATATTTTCATCAATTTTTTTATCAAGAATATCACATACTAACTTACAAATTTGTAAATTTGTCATCTCATTCTTAGATGTAATATTATAAGTTTCACATTCAGGAGAGCTCTCCATAATGTATCTTATTGCCCTAACATTATCTTTAACAAATAACCAATCTCTAACATTTTCTCCGTTGCCATAAACAGGAACTTTTCTATTATTTGTTAAAGATCTTACAATTGTAGGAAGAAATTTTTCATTATGCTGTCTAGGACCAAAATTATTAGATGGTCTTGCAATGAGATATTTTATGTCATATGTGTTAGAATATGATTTCACAAGATGTTCTGCTGCTGCCTTTGTTGCAGAATATGGATTTTTAGGATTTAGAATATCATTCTCTGAAAATGATCCTGACTTCGTGGATCCATATACTTCGTCAGTTGATATGTGAAAAATCTTACACTTTATCTTCTTACAAACATTAAGAAGAGACATTACTCCGGCTACATTAGAGTGAATAAAGTTATCACAGTCATTTATAGAATTATCCACATGGGTTTCTGCAGCAAAATTTACCATCCACACAATACCATGTTTTTGACAAATTTCTAAAACTGAAGAAAAATTACAAATATCTTCTTTGTAAAAGAAAAACCTAGAATGATCTATAAATCCATTCATATTTTTCATTTTTCCAGCATATGTGAGGCTATCTACTCCCACCACAGTATACCCATGTTTTAAAAATTCTTCTGTTGCGTGGCTTCCTATGAACCCAGCACACCCTGTTAATAATATTGTATTACTACTCATAACTCTCATATTTTTCTAGGCACCAGGCAAGAGCGTCAGATGCAGATCTGGGATCATATCCGGTGGACTTTAATTTTTCTATAGACAAAAGTGTATTCACTCTCTTATTGGGAGTTGTTTTTAGGAATTCTTCATATTCTATTTTTTCGACATGAAAGCTATTTTTAATATTATCTCTAATTCTACATGCTATATCATATGGCGTAATATAGCCTGAATTACAGCAATTAAAAATTCCATTCTGTTCATATTTTATCAAATGTGCTATCATTTCACAAAAATCTTCAACACATGTTAAAGAATTAGGCTCATCTATTGCAGAAATAGATGACATCTTAAGAAATTTAGTAATCATATTTGTTGGATGTGAAAATGAAGATATCATTTGCCTCGGCCTAAGAATAAGATAGTTTTCATATCCAAATGATGATATAATATCATCTGTCCACAATTTTGTTCTTGTATACCAGACTTTTGGATCTGGAAGTGAAAGTTCAGTGAACTCTGAATTATTTCCATCAAAAAGACATCCACTGCTTATATGAATTAGTTTTATTGAAGAATCTGAACAAGCCTTTAAAAGATTTAAAGCTCCGTATGTGTTAGACAAATAAGCTCCATACTTGTCCTCCTCACATCTCTCTAAATTTGTAATTGCCGCTGCGTTCACTATGATGTCTGGATCATATTCATCTATCACATCGGTGACATGATCAATATTGGATATGTCACACTCGCTTTTTTTAATAATCATATATGAATTATCAAATCTAGAAAGTGCAACTGAAACCTTTCCACCGCCAAAGACTAGTTTTTTCATGAGCTATTTTCACCATTTATAAAAAATAAATTTGCGCTGTTATAAGAGGCGTGTGTTCCCGCATCTGTCCACCACCCATCAAGTACATCATGATAGCATGAATCTAAACCAATATACTGATTATTTACATCTGTTATTTCTAATTCATTTCTTCTAGATGGCTCTAAATTTTTAATAAACTGGAATACATTTTTATCATAAAAGTATGCACCAGTCACACATAGATTTGACTCTGTAGAAGTTGGTTTTTCAACTATTTTAACTATCTTTCCATCACTTATAGTTGCCACACCAAACCTTTCTGGGTTGGAAACTTCTTTAAGAAGAAGCATGCTTTTAAATCCAGAACTACTTTGAATTTTTTTAAACTTTTCCACATAGCTTAAAAAGCTATTTTCAAAAATATTATCTCCAAGAACAGTAACAAACAAACTATCACCAATAAAAGACTCACATAATAGAAGTGCTCCTGCAATTCCGTCAGGCTTATCCTGCACCCTGTATGTTATCTCACAGCCAAATTCTCTACCGCTGCCGAGTGTTGTTATCATATCACCCATGTGCTCTGTGCCTGTGACTATCATGATGTCTGTTATTTTAGACTCAGCCAACCTTTTAAGGGGATGATATATCATGGGAACACCGCCGACAGGTAGAAGGTGCTTATTAGTTGCCTTTGTAAGCGGACTAAGTCGTGTACCAGTTCCACCTGCAAGAATTATTCCTTTCATTTTCTCTCTCTGCATAGAATTTTTTTTTCAATTAATTTTACGCTAATTCCAGCAAGAGTTTAATAAATAAGCCTTTGTCTATTTTTGAATTAATAGATCTTGCAGGGCTGTCTTTTCCAAGCTCCTTTTTGGTTATCATTCTCTCACTTTGCCTAAAAGTATTCATTGCCCCGCCGTCTAAAACTCCTGTCACTAGAGGTATATCTTGAAGTTTTTTACATGCATGTCCTTCAAAAGGTTGCATAACAGGAATTTCTTCTATATCATCAAAAATAGAAAGAAGAGCATCTGTCCTCCATACAGTTGGCCTAGATGTATAGTGCCAATTATTTTTATAGAAAATATTATCTCCTACTCTAATCTCATCTGACCAGGAAAGACTGTCTCCAGTAACTGTATTATAATGTCGGATAGAGTCAGGATTCTTATTTTTAGGAACTATTTGAGAATCATACTTATCCATATTTAAATAAGAATACTCTGTTACTCTTACACAATGAACATCATCATTATTATTTAAAAATGAAATTGTATCATTTATAAAATTGCTACTATAGATAGTGAAGTCATCATACATGTACATGCAATACTTAAATCCCATCCTATTTGCAAGATATGCAGAACCTAGCAAAACTGATATATCGAAAAAATTATCATCAAAATGAATACACTTGTCAAATATCCTAGAATTTAAAATTATATTTTTTATTTCATCTGAGGAATTGTTATCAAAATTTACAATATATGCCGGCTGATCTTTTAAAAGCCTTAAGCCCTCTATGCTTTTTTCAAAAATTTCTTTTCTCCTGCCAGAATTAAAATCATTTACGTATGATAGCCACCCCACCATGATTTTATCGGACACCATGCTCATGTCCTGTGTCCTAGAAGTAAAAGAGTTTCCTTTATGCTTTCAACCATGTCATCATTTGGAATGAACCCAATATTTTTAATTTTTTTATCAGACACCCTATACGAATGCTGATTGACCAGAGGTGAATCAATAAGATCAATTGATACAGAATTATCAATACTCATAATCATTTCAATGATATCGTGAAGAGAATAGTTTGAAGTTAAAACATTGTAGGTTTCATTCCATGTGCTATCGCAGCTCTCTATAAAAAATATCATACTGTTAATTGCGTCATTTATTCCAAGATATGGCCTTATATGATTATAATTTTGTCTCCACACAGTTAGTGGCTTATTCATTGCAGCCTGATAGCAAAATTTATTGATCGCAGTATGAAATCTCATACCCTGACTTATTCCAAATATCGTTCCAAATCTCAATATGACGAATTTTGTGTCATTACCTAGAGATCTTTTAATTGTATTTTCAACTTTTATTTTTGCTTCAGCATATGGGCTTTGTGGATTAATAAAGCTATTATCATCCTCATAAACATAATCAGAATCAACACCGTAAACACTTGCTGAGGAGGGGAATATTAGTCTTGGTATACATGCATTTTTACATGTATTGATAAATTTTTCTGTTTTTATAATATTCACAACTTCCATTTCTTCTTTATTCTTAAAGCTTTCTACTGAATTTGTTATAGCAGCTAGATGAATGACTACATCGACATCAGCTAAGTGACTCACTTTTATATTTTCTATATCTTCATCTAGAAATACTATCTTTCTTTTTCTATTAAAAAGCGAGCAAAATCTCTGGGTTAATAAATTATCAACAATAATGATATCAAAACTTTCCGGTATGCGCTCAATTAAACAGGATCCAATATGACCTAATCCGCCAGTTATCATGACTTTCAATTTATCACCATTATTTTCCAAAAATCTTTAAACTATCTATTTTTAAATTATCTATAGATGGTGAGTGTAGAATTTGAGAACCTGATAGCTTGTTGTACCAATTGCTATACGATCCACACTGAAGCTCTTTACCCTCATAGGCATAAATTAAATTTTTTCCACCAAAATAGCTACAGAGTATGGAAGACCCTCCCTGCATAGAAATAAAATTTTCACAATTAGACATAATCATTATCTGGAGAAGATTACATGTGATATCTAGATTTTCTAAATAAAGCTTATTGATATCAATAATATCAGGAAATTTTCTACCGATTAGATCAAAATCTCCTATGTTAATTTGACCTGATTCGTCATGAGCTATGTTCTTGTGAAGTGGTCTATTATAGACTATTTTGTAATCATTGTAGAAATAAGAAAATAATTCTTCGAGTGCATCAATAGGAATTCCCATTGGATTTCTTCCTCCATTCTTAAATTTATTACAAATAACAAGCGTGGGTTTATCCCATTTAAATCTATCATTTCTATAGTGATTTTTTATCGGTGGCGGCTCCCACATTCTTAAATCTAGCATGGGAACATGAATATTTCCGTTTGGCACAGATGGTTTCTTAAATTCAGATCTTGAATCATAAACCTCTTCATGATTTTCAGTGAAATAATATAAGCACTTTGTATCACGACAACTTATTACACCCTCTAGCTGATTATTTTTGTGGAGCCAATAAGCAAATGGTAGACATGCTATTAATTCGTATCCAAATTCTGTTTGATTGGAATCAACTATCATCTTTAATATTATCCTCAACCCATGGCTTTACGTGATTTAAATAAAACCCATCCTGGACATATCTTGAAGGATGTGGATCACTATCTCCACAATACCATTTTTTTGAATCTAGATTGTACTGACCCCACTGTATCATTCCTCCTAGTTTTACGCTTTCATTCTCAAAAAATGTAAAATGTGAAAAGTCTATCATATTCCACAAATGAGCAGACCAAGGGTATAAATCCTTCAAAAGATCATTTTCTTTATTTCTGTAAGGGGTGTTTTTGTCCCACTGTCCCCTACTATCGTTTGCCTTAAACCACCCTCTTGGTGAAGTGTGCATGTGACTTCCAGTATCAGAATTGGTAAATAGATCCCACCCTAAGAACATGAGAAATTTAATATTTGAAGACTTTAAAAACCATTGTGTTCTCAAAATATTTTCTAATGTCTCAATAAAAGCAGCCTCATCAGACCAGTAATTGTCTTTATAGTTTGTCCAATATCCAATATTATTCTTCTTCCCTATGTCCCAACAAAACTTTGATGATCCGTTTTTACTTGCTAGACTTTTTATTTCATTTTCTGATTCACACTGATGAAATGCTACGGAAAGAACAGACGGTCTACTATCTCCTATAAATGATTTTCTAGATACACCGCTCCACTGTGTTATTACTAATATGTCTTCTGGAGATGCTCCTGATTTTAACAGCTCAGAAACTTTATTTATGCACATCGTAGATATGACATAATTTCCTGCTCCACCGATCCCAGAACTGTGAAGCCTTGTATTTTCTGAAAAATCTCTTTTAACACTATGATGCCACGTCTCGAGTCTTTCATGCTGTGTAAAACTACATCCGCCTATTACTATATGCTTTTGAGCATTTTTAGACATTTTATTTTTTATCTCTACCTTTGACTTTAGAATCCACCCATTTATATGTTCTTTCCATTCCCTCTCTAAGTGTTTGTGAATAATCCCACCCTAGCTTTTTTCTTATAAGCGTATTATCAGAATTTCTACCATTTACACCTATAGGACATGGATGCCCATATTTTTCTATAAACTCATCTCCATCAATGTTGTATATGGACAAGCTTTTTCCTGAAATGTCTATTGCCATTTGTGCAAAATCATTTATTGTTATCATCTCTTCAGATCCTATATTTACAGGTCCAGAAAAATCTGACTGCATCAATCTAAATGTTGCCTCAACACATTCGTCTACATATAGAAACGATCTTGTCTGTGTTCCTGGGCCCCATATCTCTATTCGCTCTCCATCCCTGGCCTCTGCCACCTTTCTACAAAAAGCTGCGGGTGCTTTCTCTCTTCCGCCTTCCCATGTTCCCGATGGTCCGAAAATATTATGGTACCTTGCAATATGCACATTCAACCCTTTATTTCTCATAAAAGATAGGAACATTCTTTCAGAAAAAAGCTTCTCCCATCCGTACTCTGAGTCTGGATTTGCAGGATATGCAGAACTCTCAGAACAATTTGGATTATTAGGATCAAGCTGATTATGTTCGGGATACATGCACGCAGAAGAAGAATAAAACACCCTTCCAACACCTTTTTTTACACACTCCTTGGCTACATTTAAATTTATTAACGCAGAATTATGCATGATATCTGCATCATTTTCCCCAGTAAAGACAAATCCTGCGCCGCCCATATCTGCAGCAAGTTGATATACCTCATCTACATCATCATCTATGACTTTTGAAACTACGGATGGATCTCTAAGGTCTCCTTTCACAAACTCATCTGCTGAGGAAAATTCAAATTCATGAAACTTTAAATCTACTCCTCTCACAAAATAGCCCTCAGACTTAAGCCTCTTAGTAAGGACTCCCCCAATAAATCCTCCTGCTCCACAAACTATCGCTGTTTTCATTTATTTTTCCTAATATTAGTTATTTTATTAAATACCTTGCTGATTCTATGACCTCTTTTTTAACATTAAAACCATAGCAAAGATGATTAAAGTATTCATAACACTCTAATACTTTTGAATTACTTTCGTGAATAGCCCAGTTCATTGCTGTTTGCTCGCTGACTACCCACATTTTAAATTTTTGACCAGGTGCTTCCTTATATCTAATAACTTCTGATGTGTCTATATTTATCATTTTTTCTGTTACGTCTATACATCTATCAATAAGTGATAAATTATTTGCTGGGATTCCGAGTACACCTGTGTTATAAGCTTCAAAGTTTTCAGTTCCTAAAACCTCCCTGCAGACATATCTCTCACCCCAGGTCTCTCTTCCCTCATTAATCTTTCTCTCTCTTTTCCAGACAAGAATTTCATCCTTATTCAAGAGATCATCGATGGGCTTAAGACATACTAGATCATTGTCAAGCTTTAAAATTGACTCACCATATTGAACATATTTTTTTCTGTGCATTGCAAGAGGCCAAAAACAATATTTGTGATTTTTCCATTCATCTATTTCTTCTGATGCATTGTTGATGTATAGATTATTTTTAGAAACATCATATATTTTTAATTTTTTCCATAATAGATCTGGACTATCTGTATCGATTATGTAGTCGAGATCTGGATTGTGGTGTAAAAATGTCGCATAAGATGCTGCAGAGTATTCAAATATAAAATCTTGATTCTTATATGCATCGTAACCCCAAGATCTTCCGGAATCAGAAACCTTTTTTAAATCATAGTCAAATACTAAGCTTATTATTTTCATTTTTATTTACCTTGACAGAAATATTTTTTCATTTTTAACTCGATTTCTCCAATAATTCAAAAGATCTTTCATGGTTTTTTCAAATGATATTTCGGGACGCCACCCAGTGTGATTTTCAAATTTCTCAGTGCATGGTATTTGAAGATCTGCGTCAATAGGTCTCAATCTAGCCTCCTCTACCATAACTTCTATATCATCCCTGCTTGAAAGACTCAAAAGATAGCTAAGCATCTCTTTAACAGAACAAGAAAAACTTCCACCTATATTATAATACTCTCCTGGAATCGGGTTAATCGTTACAAGCATATAATATGCCCTAACTGCATCTCTAACATCAGACCACGTTCTCATTGAGTCTAAGTTTCCAACTTTTACAATTGGTGCCTGTATTCCTTCTTCTATCATTGCAATTTGTTTTGCAAATGTAGATTCTGCAAATACATCACCTCTTCTTGGGCCAGTGTGTGTAAACATTCTAGTTGTCATGATTTTAAGATCATATGCTTCCGCATAGAATCTACCAAGCAAGTCTGTTCCTACTTTTGATATAGCATAGGGAGAGGCAGGGTGAAAAATACAGTCTTCTTTGATTGGCACGTCCTCCTGGGAAACTCTTCCAAAAACCTCTGAAGAAGCACATATGTGGACTACTGGATCGATATCTATGCTTCTTATTGACTCCAGCACATTTGCTGTTCCTATAATATTTGTCTGCAATGTCTCCAGCGGTGCAGAAAAACTAGTCTTAGGATAGCTTTGAGCAGCCAGGTGAAAAATATAATCAGGGCTAGAGTCCCTCACAGCAGATGAAACAGATGCGTAGTCATTTAAATCACCATAAATGATAGTGATCCTATCATTATTATTAATTCTATCAAACAGGTGTCTTAAGTTTGTGAAATCATCATTCCATCTACAAAATCCATAAATTTTCCAATCTGTATTTTCTAGTAAGAAATCAGCTAAATGAGATCCCACCATTCCTGTGATCCCTGTAATAAATGATCTTTTTATTGATTTTTCTTGTACCATTCAACTGTCTTTTTTATTCCGGTTTTTAAATTTGTTTGTGCGCGCCATCCTAGATCGCTTGCTTTAGTAACATCTACTAATCTCGTTGGAATCATTGTAGGTTTTGTCTCGTCAAAGTAAAATTCTGGACTGTATTCATATGCATCTGTGATTGTTCTTGCCAGAGTCCTTACACTAGTAGGCGTACCTGTTGCAATATTAACAGGATCTGCAACAGCATGATGCTCAACAGTGTATAGAAGACCATCTACTAAATCGTCAACATAGATAAAATCACGAATCTGGCTTCCGTCCCCCCACACTTCAAAGGGATTATCTTGTCTGTCAGCTTTGAGAATAAGCTGTGGTATTACATGACCCCGTTCATTGAAGTTATCCCTAGGGCCGTAGATTGCAGTTGTTCTTGTCATTGCGAATTTAGTATTGCTATTTTTATGAAAGTATTGACAAACTTTTTCACTGTACCTTTTCATCCACCCCACACCCTCATAGCACGGATAGGGTTCATCGTCAAATCCCTGGTTTTCTAAAATTGGAGAGTCGCTTGGAGGATAGCTAGTAGAGCTTCCTACGAAACCAAATCTTTCAACTCCAGAAGCGGCTGCAGCATCAATCATATTCATTGCTGGATTTACATTGTTTCTTACCAGAGAAGTAGGAGACTCAACCTGTCCCTTGGCTCCTCTAATATAAGCAACAAAATTTAAGACAATATCAATATCATCTGTTACATCAAGACATGATTTATAACTGTGAAGATCACACTTTACGACTTCAAGATTACTATTCTTAAAATTTAACTTTCTAGAATTAAAGATTGTTGCTCTTACATTAGAGCCTTCATCTAAAAGCCTAAGAACTGCTGCGCTGCCAGCTAGCCCGGCAGCACCTGTCACTAAAATATTCTTACCTGTGAAAAAACTCATATTACCTCTTTTTTAAATGCGTTAAATCTATTATCAACACTATCTTTGTTTTTTAAAAACCAGTCAATTGTGTCTTTTATACCCTGCTCTATTGACACAGTAGTATTAAATCCATAAGATTTTGCTCGTGTCATGTCAAAAACCCTTCGTGGATCACCTGGGGACTTGACTGGGAGCCATTTAATGGGCCTGTTAAACTCCCTTGCTATTGTCTCTGCAATAGTTTTTATCTGGACTCCGTCGCCGCTTCCTAAGTTTATGGGATCTATAATTTTATTTTCTACGGCATGTATCATGCCCCTAGCGACATCTTTTGCATGAATAAAGTCTCGTATGGGTGTTCCATCTCCCCATACTTCCAATACTTGACTTTTGTGAGCCTTCCGGATTAGTGCAGGAATCACCATAGCGTTTTCAGGATCAAAATTATCATATCGTCCATACACATTAGCAGGCCTTACAATTGATATATTTTTATTTTTATATTGAACTCCATAAGCACCTGCTTGTAATTCACCTATTCTTTTTGCCCAGCCACCATACCAGTCATTTTTAGATGGCTGTGTTGACCATACATCATCCTCATATAATACTTCTGCTGGCTGATAAACACCCACAGAACTAGTATATAAATACCACTCGACTTTATTACTCATTGCCGCATGCATCATATTTGTATTAAACATCATCATAGGTACCATTATATCAGCCGGTTGCTCAGCACACATTTTTGGTGAAGCTTTTATTCCCACAAGATTGAAAACAAAATTTTTATTTTTACATACTTCCATGCACTGATCTAGATATCTTAAATCTTTTTTTATAAATTTTATATTTTCAATATCACATGGGTCAAATAAGTCACATACTGTAATATTTGCACCTCTTTGTAATAAAATGTCTATAAGCTCTCTACCAATCATTCCAGTGCCACCTGTCACTAGGACATTTTTATCTTTAAACACTATTCATTCTCCTATAATAGTTCAAGTATCATCTAATGGTTCAAGCATCATTTTGTATTTCTTGCCTGTTAGATTGTTTATCACAATTAATTTGTCTTCATCCTCTTGTATGGTCCAGCTTCCCTGATCATTTCTAAGGTGCAGGGCTCCCGTGTATACGTTTGCCCATCCTGAACAATTTCTTTCTAAATCGTATGTGTTGTCAGTTTTTTGAATTATGTCATTCATCTTTTTTGCAACATCTCTTATTACCTTAAAGTTTTTCTTCTGCTTCCCTGAGCTTTGAGTATTCCTTTTCCTTTTACAAAAATTGCCACTTTTATTCATCCTATATCGTTTATAAGATCGCATAGATGGTGTATATCTTCAAAACTTACATCAGAATGATTTCCAACATATAAGCCAAAATTATGAATATGGTCGGCTATTTTTAAATTATTATCCACTCTATAGCTATATTTTTCAAGATACGGCTGATTTACCTGATTTCCACCGCCTGCTGCTCCTTTTCTAAATTCTATCTTTTCTAATTTTAAAATATTACAAATTTTTTGAAATAATTCACTATTATTATTTTTCAATATAATGGGTAAAGCAAAATTACTACACCCATTTACACTATACTCAGTGTGATACAAGCTAGGCTTTAGTAAAGATAGAAATAATTTTAAATTTCTATTTCTTAAATCAATATTTTCATCTAGCCTTGGAAGCTGTTCCAGTCCTATTACTGCATTCAACTCGGTTCCTCTCATGTTAAAGCCGGGAACTCTAAATGTAAATAAAGGATTGAGCTCTGGATATTCTGTTCTATATCTTTCTCTTACATCGACAGAAGAATCTCTTATCATTCCGTGCGATCTATAACTTTTTGCCAAATTATAAATATTTTCATTATTAGTGCATACCATTCCGCCTTCTATTGTTGTCATGTGGTGCCCAAAATAGAATGAAAAATTTGACATGTCACCAAATGTCCCAACTTTCTTATTATTGAGAGTAGCGCCATGAGATTCACAACAATCCTCTATGAGAATTAAATTGTTCTTTTTAGCAATTTCTATAATCTTATCATTTAATCCATTAAACCCTAGCACATGAACTAAAATAATTGCACCTGTTTTTTCTGTTATTGCAGACTCAATATTACTAACTGACATCGCCAAGTTTTCTAAATTAACATCTACAAAAACAGGTTTCATTCCTAAATTGACTACAGGTGCTATATCACTTACCCAGCCAATAGGTGGGACAATTACCTCACACCTGCCTTTTAAATCTCTGACTATGGCAGTCATGATATAGTTTGCACTTGCTCCCGAATTTACAAAGACACTGTGCTTTACCCCCAGCCACCTAGACCATTCTTCTTCAAACTGTCTTACTTTTTCTCCCTGTGTGAGACGAATATTGGGAGTTTGTAAAAATTCTACAAGCGCTTGTTTGTCTTTATTTGAAACATTGTCATTTATAAGTGGCCAACTATACATTGATATACCCTTTTGAATTCAATTATATTCATAAAAAAATAATTTTATACCAAATTTATATATCATCATCACCTATAGTATCAACTGGACAATTTTCCAGCGCCTCATAGCACTCCTCTAGCTCTTCTTCACTATCAGGCTGCTTATAACAGATATCGTGATCTTCATCATCACTTATTTTGAAATTATTTGGAGCAGCTTCTGAACAGATTGAACAAAGTATACATTCTCTGTCTACATAAAATGATACTTTCTTTCCTGCTATGATAGATAATCCACCGACATTATCTTCCCATTTATCATTTTTATCAGACACCTAAACATTCTCAAGCTTGCTGTGATTTAAGATGTAAAAATTCATCTAGATTCTTTTTAGGTATTTGTTCATAGGCATGAGCTTGAAGTTCTCTTAATCTGTCTATGCTTAAAACATCACTATCCATTACTCCTGGATATTGTTTGCCATAAAAATCCCAATCATTTGTCAATATTTTTAATCCAAACTCACCTGTTTCTGCATAAGTTCTAGCCAGAGTTCCTGGAAACGGAACAGCAATTGGAAAAGTTATTGAATACACGTGATCATATAGTGTTTTTGCAACTTCAATAGATTCCATAACAGTCGCCTCTGTTTCACCTGGTAATCCTAAAATAAAACTTCCTACAGCTACTATGCCGGCAGAATGTGCTGCTTTCGTAGCTTTAACTATCTGAGATTTATGATGTACACCCTTTCCAATTCTTTTTAGCATTTCTGCATTGCCACTTTCAAATCCGTAAAATACATAGTAGCAACCAGCTCTTTTCATAAGTGCATAAAATTCAGGATCATCTAGATGAACAGTTGTCTCACATGACCACTTTACTTTTTTATTCAGTCCCTCATCAATCATTCTTTGAAATAATTCTCTACTAAAATTTTTACTTGCAACAAATGTTTCATCTAAAAAAGCTATAGCCTCTGCACCAAATACATCAACATTTCTATGCATTTCTTCAATTATTGAATCAATTGATCTAGATTTTCTTTTTCTACCAAACATTCTAGAGCAAAAATTACACTTGTAAGGACAACCTCTGCTTGTAGACATTGGTAGCTCTAGCTTTGTCCCATGAGGGCAATCACCGGCATATCGAGATAGATTAAATCCTTCCCATCTTGGAAAAGGTATTTCATTCAAATCCTCTATTCTAACTATTTGCTTAATAGGTGTTGAATGAACTGTTTTATTTACATATTGTTTATCATAATTTTCTCGTGTTACAACTCCAGGAATACTAGAGAGTGTGTGCATGTTATTTAAAATATTATACCAAGGAACGTCACCCTCACCGGGAACTGTACAATCAAATGCTGAGAATTCTTCTAATGCTTCAACTGGCATAGCTGTTGCATGAGCGCCACCTAAAACAATTATGATATCAGGATGTCTTTCTTTAATTTTAGATGCAATATACCCAGCACTTTTAACTTGAATGGTGAAAGCTGTCATTCCTATTATTTTTGGCATATGCTTATCAACATAATCTAAAATATCTTCAACAGCATAGTCATCTGCGGCCATATCAATAATATGACCATCCATTTCATTTTTATGAGTAATTGCAAGCAAATATGCTAATCCAATGTGCGGAGATTGCGCCATTGCAAGTCCGGCTGCTAGCTGTGATTCAACAAATCCTTTATGTGATCCATGACCCACTCTAGTTCTATGATTTTTTTCTGCATCTTCTGATACATTTATTAAAAGTACATCCACCTTATTGATTATTTCCATTTTTCAAAATTATAATCAATAAATTCAATATTGTAATTATCTTCATTGTCAGGATGCCACGCAGGATTACACAGATTTGTCACCATTGCAATTTCATTTGTAAGATTAATAGTCGCAGAGGGTATATTTGCGGGTACTTCTACAGTTATAGGATTATCTTCTGATGATATAAATTCATAATATTTATTATCAGAGTCTTTTACAATAATAGCGACCTTACCTTTGATACATGTAAAATAATCCCATCTTGTTTTATGTAAGTGAGGACCTTTTAAAACCCCTGGATTAAATGTTGTTATATACAGCTCCATAGGCGGCAGGCTTCTATCTTTTTCATAATGCTTCCATAAAGAATAAAGCTTACCATTATTCTCTCCTGTTCGTTGATCAGACGTGTTAACAAAATATCTTTCAAAAGACTTTATCACTTTAATTACTCCATTGAACCATTATCATCAACCTTGGTAGGGTATACAAGCTTATCAGGGTTTAAAGATATATCTAAAGGCTTAATATGCATATTTTTCAAAAATTCTTCCCTGTCCAAATATGGATACATATCTTCTATTGGAGTTTCCCATCCTATTAATTTAGGCTCATATGTATGATGTTCATGACAATTTACATCAATTATAATTGGACCATCATGAGCTATTATATCTTTTATTTGATTTCTAATTTGTTCATAATCTGTTCCTTCAATTGTCATAGTTGCTAATCCGTACGCTTGTGCAATTTTAATAAAATCAGGAGGATTATATCCTATAGGTCCACACGCTTCCATTCTTCCTTCAAAATTAGTCTCCTGGAATGCTTTAGTTATACCATATATGTGATTATTTAAAATTATAACTTTAACACATACATTATAATTTACCAATGTTTGAAGTTCTTGAATATTCATATTCATTCCTCCATCACCAATTATACACACAACGTTCTGTCTCTCCTTATCAGAAGCAAACCACGCACCTATAGATGCAGCAAAAGAAAATCCCATTGGAGAATTTCCATTATTGGTAAAGTATCTTTGACCAGTCTTTGTCTTAAACGAGTGGTTTATAACAACTATATTTCCACCACAATCCCCCACTAATATATCATTACTACTCATTTCTTCAGATAGGATTCTCGTAAACGCATAAGGATGTACATACTCTGAACTATCAAACATTTCTTGAGTTACAGGATCGTACTTATCTCTCCACTCCGTGCATTCTGCCATCCATTGAGAAAAGTCTGGAATATTTTTTATTTTATAAATTAATCTTTCTATAAAAAGCTTTGCATCAGATAAAATACATTCGTCAAATGGAACTTGCTGTAATTTTTTTTGTAGCCCAGGCTTATCAACATCTACTATATATTTTTTCGCCTCTCTGGCAAAACTGTGTATATTTCCGCCGGTGATTCTACCTGATATTCTACTACCAATTGATAAAAGCAAGTCTGAATTTTGAATTCCAAAGTTTCTCCCAGCTCCCCCATATGTTCCTATTCTTCCTGCATAAAATTCATAGTCTGAACAAATTATATCCAGCGCATTCCATGTGGGAAATACTGGTATTTTTAAAATTCTTCCTAGCTCTAGTATTTCTTTTTCTGCTCCTGACAAACGAACCCCGCCACCTACTAGCAGCGTGGGTCTTTTTGAAGACATTAGATCTTTAATATATGACTCTATTTTATCATCTATTTTTGATATATCAAATACACTTTCTAACTCTGTATCAAATCCAAATATCTCGTCAGGGTCTATCATTTCCTTTGCAACATCTATTGGGATGTCTAAATGAACAGGACCGGGACGACCTGACTTCATTATATGAATAGCTTTTTCAAGCTCATACTTTATATCTTCTGGCTTTGAAACCATTACTGAATATTTTGTTACAGAGGACATCAATCCAACCATATCAGATTCTTGAAAGCCTATCTGTCTTATTGACTCATCTGGCCTCATAAACTGCTGCTTTACCTGGCCTGTTATAAAGAGACATGGAACTGAATCAAAATAACAATTTCCTGCTGGAGTTACTAAATTTTGACCGCCCGGACCACTTGTCGACATAGCTACACCAAAATTTCCAGTTACCTTTGCATATCCCTCAGCTGCAAATCCACAAGCTTGTTCATGAAATGGTGCAATATATTTTATACCTTCTGCTCTAACAAATCCATCTACAAGATGGCCAGTGGCAGCTCCGTATACTTGAAAAACTTCTTTAACACCATACTCAGATAATCTATTTATGAGATAATCAGCTACTTTTATTTTTTGGCTATTTTTAATGAGATTCTCCTGGATTTTCTAAACAGTAGATCTGATAATCTGTTAGATTGTTATTCTTTATTTTTTTTTTTGTTTTTAACTTCCGTTACAGTGTTGGGAGTAGCACAGTGGTTGGTAGGAAATCCCTGATCTGTCTCATACACTATCCTTTCAGTTTTCCAATTTCCTCCTCCCAATAATTTTTCTAGCTCTTCTTCCTTAATGGCATAAAAGTTTTCTTCAGAGGGAAATTCACCAGTGCGAACCTCATTAACATAATCAATTAGAGCACTTTGCATTATTTGACCTGCCTCACAATATCTCTTTACAAACTTAGATTTAAATTCCCAAAACAGACCCATCAAATCATGAAAAATAACTAACTGACCGTCTACCTTGTCCCCGGCTCCGATTCCGTATACTGGAATTTGAAGCTTTGAAGCAATTATCTCTGCTGACTCTCTAGGCATTCCCTCTAATAGTAAAAATGAACAGCCCGCCTCCTGAAGGGAAAGTGCTTGCTCAAGAATAAGCTCAGCTTGCTTTGCTGTTTTTCCTTGAACTCTATACCCACCTAGTTTTGCTCTTGTGTGGGGTGTCAACCCTAAATGACTCATGACCATTATACCTGAATCGGCTATGGCCTTGATTCTTTCGATCATTGCACCTTCAACCTTGACACAGTCCATACCTGCCCTAACAAATCGTCCAGCATTGTATACAGCCTCTTCATTAGATACCTGATAAGACATATATGGCATGTCTCCTATAAGAAATGCTTTCTTTGCTCCTCTTGCGACAGCCTCAGAATGTCTTATCATGTCATCCATAGTTACTGGAATGGTTGTTTTATATCCTAAAGTTGTCATTCCAAGTGAATCTCCAACTAGAATACAATCTACTCCAGCCCCATCAGAAATTCTTGCCTGTGGGTAGTCGTAAGCAGTGACTAACACTGTTTTACTTCCTTGCTTCTTTTGCCTTCTAAGCTTTAAGACTGTTACCTTATTTCTATCATCAGCCGCCATAAATACTCCTTACTAGTTCCAGCTTATTTCCCAATCTTTAAATTCTACTGCTAGACAATCAATTTTATAATCTTTTCTTCCGCCTACTTTTTCTTGTATTTTATTTTTTGCAGTATTTCTGATCCCATTAAGACCATGAGTTAACTCTAAATTATTTCCGTCTTTAATGCCCTTGCGATAGTTTGATTCGTTATGCCAGATATGTAAGTTCATTTGTGATAACACAATTATTGCCCTTATTAAATCACCAGATTCAGGTAATAGAATATCAATATCATGACATATATCATCTATTTCTTGCGCATATTCTTCTTTATGATCAGAAATAAATACTTCCTTTAGCTGTATAATCGAAAGTCTATCTATAAGCTCTGATAGAGTTGGTAGATATTTTCTTTCAGACATTACTGTTTTCCTTTTTCAGCGATCGGAACTATATATTTTTCATATATTTTCTCTATATCAAAGCTATTCTTATATTTATCAAATGCACTTTGAGTCATTTTTTTATATTTTTCGTCATCATAGTTATTCAATATTTCACGAATCTTGATTTCTAGATCTTTATCGTTATCAAAATATATAAAATCAGTCGACGGATCAAGATAATCCTCTATTGGTGGGTTATATGGAGAATCTTCTCCTACGAATGGACTTTTATGACACAAGATTATAGACTTAGAAAATGCTGCATCGAAAATACGGTGCTTAGGTTGTGGAGTAACTGGCTTAGTTATTCCTTCTCCTTCTTTAAATTTTATCCATGGATAGTTAGTTCTGGCAAATTCCCTACACTTAGGTGTTGAGCCTATGAAATCACAAAAAACAATAGATATCTTGCTTCTAGCTGAAAAAGATTGCTTATCTTTCCATGAATACTTTGTGTGATTCCAGCAGCTATTACAAAAAATATTATTAAACTTTTCCATAGTTTTGTACCAGTCCCACACAGGATGCTTTTCACCGAGTGTTTTTTCACCAGGAAGAGTTGCACACATGAATACGTCTATATCTTTGGCTACTTGATCTATGCTATTAAAAGACAGCCCTGATAATATGTGATTAAAATCATAGGCATATGGCACATGCATATAGGGCGAGCCTCTTCCTGCTGCAGTTTGCTTACAATAAGAAAAAATATAGTCAAAATTTTTCTCTATTTCTTTATTATTGGCAATGTTTTGTCCCCTTACCTTTCCGTTAAACCAGGAATTAGGCCATTCTCCCAAGCTATGAATATTTATTTTGCTGTTATCAATAGTTGTAAAGTCAGGCTTGCAACCAATATGAAAATCAATATCTTTTGTCCTAGGGTCATTTGCAAACTGGTTCCAGTTATTCATATACATTATATGATCTTCATATCCATACGGTGAGCGTCTCCAGTGTTCAAAAGTTCTCATCTAATCAAACCCTATCTCTATAATACTGTGACATTATAAAATTTTTCAAATTCTCTCGCACATTTTTTATCATTGACTATTGGCTGGCCCTTTATGTTTAGACTAGTATTTAATAATAATGGACATCCAGTTTTCTTGTAAAACTCTTTTATTAGATTATAAAACCCAGGATTATCTTTCTTAGAAACTGTCTGGACTCTGCTTGTATTATCTACATGGCAAATTGCTGGATATTTTTCTGGAAACTTACACTTCCCAATAAATTGCATGTAGGGAACTTTAGAAACAGGTAATTCAAATATTTCATGAGCCTTTTCCTCTAGCACAGCAGGAGCAAATGGTCTAAATTTTTGTCTCTTTTTAATCTCATTGACCCTATCCTTTATTTCATTTCCACGAGGATCTGCTAGAAGGCTTCTATTTCCTAGTGCCCTAGGGCCAAACTCTGCACGCCCGGAGGCTATTCCAAATATCTCACCTTTATCTAAGAGATCAAGTGCATCTTTTACAGGATATTTTCCAGATATATTTTTTCCTAAAAAGGGAGTCTTCCAATTTATTTTCTTTCCATAATAGGCAGTAGCGCACCCTAGAGAAGATCCAGCATCTCCAGGATTTGGCATTATCCATACATTGGAATAATATTTTGGAAGTATTGCAGAATTAGCTACACAATTTAATGATACCCCACCCATATACACCAAATTTTCAACCTCAGGGAGAATCTTTTTGGCATTCATAAATACCCAATCTAGAATATGCTCAGTTACAGCCTGAGTGCTTGCAGCTATATCAAAGTCCTCTCCGTCAGGAATATAATCTCCAACACCCTTGTGAAGATTTTTCTTTAACTTATACATCTTATCTAAATGAAAAAAATCTTCTAATATTTTATTCTTGTATTTTGGCTCTCCCCATGCCGACATTCCCATTAAAATATACTCTTCTTCGCATGGCTTTAATCCCACTCTTTGTGTCATGGCAGAATAAAAAATTCCCAAAGAATGTGGGTATTTTATACTTTTAATCTTTTTAAGCTTATTGCCTTTTCCATGCCAGATACTGCAAACATCCCATTCTCCAATGGCATCAATGACGACGACAACAGCTTCATCAAAACTTGATGTATAATACCCAGCTGCTGCGTGACTCTTATGGTGATCTACATAGTAGATATCTTTTTCGTTGAACCATCGACTCAGGTACTTGGATGGAAGATTATCTTCTGAGATAGCTCGAGACCATTGTCCTGCATATGCCTGTCTAAGCTTTTTTAAATACGGTCTCTCATAATAAATAACCCTATCTGGAATTCCATAGCTTAGTGCATCTTCAATAATGTCGTCATTTAAATACTTGTCATTTTTAATTCTGCTATACCGTTCAGAATGAGATGCAAACACAATCTCTTCATTTTCTATGACAGATATTGCTGAATCATGATTTAAACAATTTATTCCTAGTATTCTCATTAAGATCAATCATATATGAATGGATCATTTTTTCTAGATGCAGATTCTTTTTCATCTTCTTTATTTCTCTTAAATATAGAAATAATAAAATTAATAAATCTTAACATCAGCTCCACTATCTTGTTCCTCTTTTTTTAACATCTATTCCATACTCATTTATTATATCTAATAAACGACCTCCATGAACAGATAGTGTCCATTTTCCATATCCTACTGCCGTAGATATATGAGGTAATGTCTTAGACTGCCAATGCCATGGGCCAAGCTTAGGCATATCCTCTTGATGATAAAACGCACCTTTTATCTTGCAATCCATTGTTGCTTCCCACCACTCTGGAGATTCGATTCTAGTGGATTTTGCCTGGCTATATAGTTTTATAAAATCTTTCTTTTTCCAAAGTGTTGCCTGCATCATAAATGAATAACAATCACTATCATGACAATATGCATCAAATATATTATCGTCTAGCCTAACATCAGGGAAATCTTTTATCTTATAAGACTTTGGTCTATGCATTCCAAGCCTAAGATCATATTTTGCAAGTCTAACAAAGCTATAATCACTTTCATCTAAAAACTTTTTACATCTTAAAATTTCACTATAATCAGTGTGATCAAATAACCAAAAGTCTTCTTGAAGATAAATTATATAATCTTCTTCTACATTATCTAGGCAAGTCAACCATTGCTTATAGTATGGCTCACTATCATCATATATTGATATTTGATGTCTGTCTTTATTAAAGCCAAAATCTGGGACGCCATCTGTAAAAATATGACTCTTAAACTTGCTAGCAAATTTATCTATTTGACCTATATGGGGCCTTAATATGTCATGACAATTTAAATTGGTATATGTTACTAACGATATCTTGCTTAAATCTTTCACTTTAAATCCTTATTATCCTTGAGTATCTTTTCCAATATCCATGGATAAAAACTTATCCACAGATATTAAATTAAGCAAACTTTTTCTATTTTCATCCATGTATGTGTACTCTAAGCATGTATCAAGTTCGTCTTTATTATATAGCTTTTGCTTATCCTGAATATGAATTAATCCACAACCCCAGTCCAAATCAATAACACATGCAAAGATATCTTTATTTGTACACCTCTCTCTAGCATATGCCTTCCATGTTGTTCCATTCCACTTTCCTCCAGCAGGTGTGCTTAGATCACTGAAGTCTTCACGAGCATGATGAATAGTAGGAGGGTTACAGTCATGCATTAAAATTATTCCATTTTCATAAAGGTGGCTAAGAGAATTTTGAATATCTTTGCTTACCTGGTGATCTAAATGAAGACCATCGATAAATATTAGATCATACTTTACATCCCCCTCAAGAGAAGAAAAGAATTCATCTGAAGTCGTATACACAACATTTTCAATATCTGGGAACTCTTTTGAAGGATCAACTCCTGTCTTATTTAGACATCTAATATTTCTAAAATTGTTACCATCTCGTACCCCAATTTCTAAATAAGACACAAGATTATATCTATGAATTAAAAAATTTAAAATGTCTGTCCTTGAGCTAACGACTAGAATGCCGCTTTTATTTAAGTGATCGTACCATGAAGAGACTATTTGTGGATCAATATTGCTTGCCCTTATTTCCGAAGACTGTGTCTTTTCAACATAAATGGGCTTACTAATAGCCTGTGATAGCTTTTTTAGTGCTTCACGCTGTGATATTACTGTTTTTATCATAGTGGCCCTATTTTTTTCCATTCCACCAGCCGTTAGGATGCTCTCCAAATCCATGAACATTAATCTTGTCATCTCTAATAAGACTGTGATTTATAAGTGATCCTAGATGTAGATCTAAGTTTTGTGTCCTGGGATCATCATTAAATTGAGACCAGTCAATAATATAATTTAATTGATCAAATGAAGGGTAGCCACCGATATTTCTATAATGCTCATAGGTTTTCATAAATGCTTTATCTAATTCCTCTTTTTCTAATATCAACACTATATTCATTAAGAATATTTAAAAGCCTATCTCCATGAACAGAAAGCGTCCACTTTCCCCTTCCAACGGCAGTACACACATATGGCCAAATTTCAGGCGCCCAGTGATAAGGCCCTTCCTTAGCGGAGTCCTTATAGTAATATGAACCTTTTGTATTTGTTTCTCTCATTCCCTTATCCCACTCTCTGTCTTCAAGCCACTTTTCTGATTTGACATGGTTGTAAAGATTAATCATATCTGACTTTTTCCACAAGGTTGCTTGCATCTGGAATGAAAATGCATCGAAATCTGTTGAATGTGCGCAGTATATATTGTCATCCAACTCTATCACTTCCCAATCTCTTTTTTTACATTCACTAGAATGTTTCCACGCTCCGATATCTGTCTTAACAAGCCTTACAAATGAATAGTCTGTATTTTCTAGAACCAGAAGACATCTCTTTAATTCTTCATAGTCTATTTCGCTCTGTAGGAAAAAATCTTCTTGACAGTATATGATGTACTCCTCTTCTAGTGATTCTAATAAATTATTATACTGCATGTAATAGGGATTTTCATTATTATACTTGAGAAACGTGTGTCCTTCAAACTCTCCTGGGCTAGGAAGCTTATCTGAAAAAACATAACTTTTAAGTTTGTTTCCATATTTATCTAACTGACCGAAATAAATTGGCCATATATCCTCACATATAGAATTTGTATATGTCACAACTGCGATATTATTTATCATTGCTAACCTAATCCAAGAGTTATGATGTATTTTACAAATGTTTACTGGTCTGGTTAATACTGTACTTTTAAAATAAAAGTGATATAAATAAAATATGAAACTTGAAAAAATATGTCTTATTATTCCGCCCTCTCCATTTCTTCTGGATGAAAGAGTATTTATGAACATAGGAATTCTAAAGGTGGCTAGCTCTCTAGAAAAAGAGGGATTTAAAATAGATGTACTAGACTTGAGCGGAGTTAAAAATTTTCTAGATGTGGTTACAGACTATATTAAGTTAAATTTGTCATCTAAAACATTTGGAATCACAGCAACTACACCTCAAGTTCCGTTTGCTGTTAAAATTGCAAATCATATAAGATCTCTAGATAATAATAAAATAATATTAGGCGGACCACATGTAACACTCATGAATGCGACGTCAAAACTTGAAAAATCTAACGGCCTAGAGAGAAGTAATAGAGCTACAGAAGATATCAAAAAGCTACAAAAAGCTTTCGATGTTTTAGTGTGCGGAGATGGTGAATTTACAATTTTTGAAGCGCTAAAGATAGATAAAGGAATTATTGATGCAGATGATAGAAAATCTCCTTTCTTTTTATCTAATGAAGACTTTTCTAATCTTCCGATGCCTGCAAGACATCTAGTAGATGTAAATTCTTATCACTATGAAATAGAAAATCATAAATCTATAAGCCTAATAGCTCAGCTAGGTTGCCCATTTAGGTGCACATTTTGCAGTGGAAGAAATTCTCCATTTTTAAGAAAAATTAGAACTAGATCTATAGAGTCAATTATTTCTGAAATGCGTCATCTTTACAAAACCTATGACATGACTGGATTCATGTTCTATGATGATGAACTAAATGTAAATAAATCCATGGTTCAATTGATGAATAACATATCAGATCTTCAATCAGAACTTGGTGTTGACTTTAGGCTTCGCGGATTTGTAAAAGCTGAGCTCTTTAATGCAGATCAGGCTTCAGCCATGCATAGAGCCGGATTTAGATGGCTACTTACGGGATTTGAATCTGGCGACCCTAGAGTTCTTAAGACTATTCAAAAAAATGCAACCAGGGAAGATAATACTAGAGCTGTAGAGATAGCAAAAAATCACGATCTCAAAGTTAAGGCATTAATGTCTATTGGTCACGCCGGAGAGAATGAAAAATCAATAGAAAATACAAAGAACTGGCTTTTAAAAGCCGCTCCAGATGATTTTGACTGTACCATTATTACAACGTACCCGGGATCACCTTATTTTGATGAAGCTGTTAAATGTGACGATCACTATGTTTATGTGAGTAAAATAACTGGTGAAAAGCTTTATCAAGCATCAGTTGACTATTTATCTGAGCTAGATTACTATAAGGGTGATCCTGACGGAGGGTATGTATCATATGTATGGACAGACTATCTTGATGTGAGAGAAATAGTTAATCACAGAGATGCTCTTGAGAAAGAAGTTAGAGAAAAGTTAGATATATCTTTTAACCCATCTAGATCTGGAATAAACTATGAACATTCCATGGGCATGGGAAATATATCACTTCCGGATCATATTTTAAAAACAACTGAATAATGAAAATAGTAGCTATAACGCCAGATAGAAAATTGAATGCACTAGCTCCTCTAATAATTGACGGGCTATATGATAACGACATAGAAGTAATTGCAACAGATCCTGGAAATGGTGTAAAAAATGTGTATAGTGATGATGAAGTACTAGAGCATGCAAAAGATGCTGACTATATCTTTGCCATCTTTGGAAAAATAAGGGGACAGCATCGTTCAGGAAAGTATTACCTTTTAGATAAAATCAATAGACCTGATGTCACTGCATACATTACAGACAGTGAGTGGACATGTACTAGCTATACTGACACGCCTACGCAGTGTGAAGACGCAAAAACTGATCCTTCTCGACATAGAGGCAATCCCTGGATCAATGAGGAAATGTATGATAAGTGCAGGTGGTATTTTAAAAGAGTAGTATTTCCAGAAGATCTTGAGCGAGACAAAATAATTCCCTGCTATATTGGTGCATGGAATCGATATTTTGGCGAACCCGAAGAAAAGAAATTTGATATTTTCTGCAGCTTTGGGCAGCTAGATGACGGGTTAAGAAGGCCGGCACATAATCACTGTCTAGAATTGAAAAGCATGGGTAGAGATGTTCTAATTAATAAAAAATTTGATTTTGACACTTATTTGAAAATGATTAGAAGATCGTGGATAGGTGTTAGTGCATGGGGTGCTGGAAATTGCTGCATGAGAATGTGGGAAATTTCTGCCAATAGAGCTTGCTGCTTTGTTCAAAAGCCATTTATAATATACCCTAATAAATTTGTTGACGGCGAGTCATGTGTATATTATTCTACAATTGAAGAGTTTAAAGAAAAAATGGAATTCTATCTAGACAACAAAGAAGAATGTGCAAGAATAGGTCAAAATGCATATGATCACATTATGAAATATCATACTGGAAAAAAACGTGTTCAATACATGCTTAATGTGATGCAAGGACATGACTGGAAAGTGGCATCAGAAATAGAATTTAATAAAGTATCTTAATCTTCTATTTTTTTAAATTTATTCATAGCAGATCCTATTACCTGATGCATGTCAAAATATCTATATTCTGCTAACCTACCGCCAAAAATTACTCCAGCTTCTTTTTTAGATAACATCTTGTATTTTTTATAAATGTCTGTATTTTTATCATCATTTATTGGGTAATAGGGAGTTTTTTCTCTATTCCACTTATCCGGATAGTCCCGTGTGACATAAGAAAAATCTTTCTTTAAAAACTCAAAATGCTTATGCTCTATTATTCTGGTAAACGGAACTTTGATATCTGTGTAATTCACGCCTGCAGTTCCCTGAAAATCACCATCGACTCTTTTTGTTAAAAATTTTTGTGTTCTATATTCAAGATCACCAAACTCATAATTAAAATATTCATCTATCTTTCCTGTGTAGACGATATTTTTGCTAACCTTTTGAAGCCTATCTCTATCCTTAAAAAAGTCTACACCTAATTCGACGTCTGAGCCATCAATCATGTTATTAATTAATCCAGTGTAACCACCAATTGGAATTCCCTGGAAGCTGTCGTTAAAGTAGTTTTCATCATATGTGAGTCTGATTGGAAGTCTTTTAATAATTGATGCTGGCAAGTCTTTAGGCGATCGCATCCACTGTTTTGAAGTATATCCTTTTATAAATATTTCATATACTTCTTCACCCACCTGTGATAAAGCCCACTCTTCAAGATTTTTTGGTTTATCTATTTTTACTCTGACCTCTTCGAGCTTTTTCTTAGCTTCATCAGGGGTCTTGATACCCCAAAGCTGATTTAATGTCATTAGATTTATAGGGAAGGAGTAGATATCTCCCTTGTAATTTACCTTGGGTGAATATCTAAAGTGATTAAATCTAGAAAATTGATTTACATAATCCCATATCTTTTCATTGCTTGTGTGAAATATATGGGGTCCGTATACATGAATATTGATACCTTCTTTATTTTTAGTATAACAATTTCCACCTATGTGCTCTCTTTTATCAACTATAAGAACACTCTTCCCATTTCTTATTGCATGCTCAGCAAATACAGAACCAAATAAACCTGCTCCAACTATTAAAAAATCATACTTCATGCCAAAGCTTCTTTTTATAGCTTGATCTTTCATATCCAAAATTAATAAAGTCTTGTTCCATTTTAGAGTAAACTATATCTGCAGATATATCATCATAAAAATCTCTCCAGTCGAGCTCTCTATCTGCAAATGTGTTATACCACTCAATTTGCTCTTTATCAGTCTTCTTTAGTCGCCAATTAATATTCTCAGAATTTTTAAGTCTATTCTTCCAAGGCAAGCTAATCAACTCACTTTCTTGAACTCCGTTTATTTTTTGAAGCTTGATCCAGTCATCTTTTAAATTCTCAAATGATCCCACAAAATCAACCAAGATATTTGCAGATTTATCCACTAGATATGAAGTCTGAGTGAATAAAAAATGCTTATCATCTAATTCATCTACATCTCCTAGACTATATCCTACACAAAATTCTTTAAAGTTTGAATAAGCTAAGTTTAGAAATTCTTTTTTTGTCCATTTATCAATAATGTGTCTATTACTATCTCCTGAGGGATGAGATTTTAAAAAGAGATAACTTGATAAAATTTTAGAATATGGATTTCTCACGAAACAAAAACTAAAAAACTTATCAAGATCCTTTATGTCCATCACCGGAGTATGTCCGGTCCAGTTTTCTTTCTTAACAAGCCCGGAATCTCTCACAGAAACACCGGCTGTCTTGGGGATGTGAATATATTTAAATGGCTTATTCATTATAATATCGTATCTTTAATAATATTATAATAATCTTCACAGCATCTTACAGAACTTAAAAAGTCATAATCTATTTGATTTGTATAGTCAGAATAATTTTTTATTATTGTGTCTAAATTACTTAAAAATGTCTTGAAGCTATCAAAGCTCTCACCGTGCCTACTACAAAATTCATTTATTCCGCCGCCGTCTTTATGATATAAAACTGGAAGCCCACAGGCGGTTCCCTCTATATGGTGCATTCCACACGGTTCCCACCTAGAAGCAGTAACATAAATATCGTGATTTCTTAATTCATCACCCAAATCAATTCCGCTCATAGGTGGCATGATTTTTGTATTTTTTGGAGAATATTCTTTGCAATATCTACCAATATATGTGAACTCTAATTCACTGTTACCTTCAATATATCTATCTATATCTGAATAGATATCGAACCCTTTCATCCAGTTATCAGACCAGTGATGTGTTACTAGTCTTATAGGGCTATGAAGATCTTTTTTTTCTTTTTTGAAAAAGAAATTTTTATTGCATCCGTTATAGATCACATGAGATTTTTTATTAAATCCTTTTTCAAAAAAGTAATCTGATAACCAGCTGCTTATAAATACTGTCACATCAGTTATTTGACTTGACTGTAATATCAAATTGTCCATGAAGTTTGTATTTTTTCTCTTATCACACTCATTAACTCTGTGAAATATCTTTGTATTAGGAAAGCGACTCCTGTAATTAAAAATATCTTGAATCGAATAACTCTCACTATTAGGTCGTGGATCTATCA
>Ga0209434_1000091_pt1 | contig 47256 bp, 48 predicted proteins | sample ETNvirnome_2_300_FD_184068 | JGI IMG/M metagenome (GOLD analysis project Ga0209434, IMG submission 184068) | Marine viral communities from the Pacific Ocean - ETNP_2_300 (SPAdes) (version 2) | ecosystem: Environmental > Aquatic > Marine > Oceanic | place: Pacific Ocean | collected 2013-06-22 | reverse complement strand
CAAACTGTGCGGTCACCATCATGTCGCCTGCGCCGTCTACTTTGCAGTCTAGCTGGTGGTCTTTGCCCTCTTTTAGCCGTTTGATGACGGCTTTGGTGCCGATCTTGAGCACTTGGGAGCTGCCTTTGACCTTGAGGTCTTTGATCAGCGTAACCTTGTCGCCTTCGGCGAGCGGCGTGCCGTGGGCATCTGCCACGTTCACAGCCTCTTCGGCGGCGGCTTCTTCAGGGTTCCATTCGTGGGCGCATTCGGGGCAGATGAACAGGCGTTGATCCTGATAAACGAATTCCGACTGGCAGCGGGGGCATGGCGGACAAGGCATAAGCAGTGGCTTCTATAGTCAATGAGCGGGTGATGATACTCAGCCAGGGCGGCCTTGGCGACTGCTCTACGCGTTTCATTAACGGCCGTGCACTGCAATCGCCGTTGGACGTAACCGGGCCTCGGCTCCTAGACTGAAGCTTCGTTTCTCTTGAGATACCCGACCTATGCGCGTTTTTCTAATCCGGTCGGTGCCGGTTCACTCTGGTTTGATAACCTGGTCACGGCGGATGGTGTGCCGGTGGCTTACGACCCCCAGGCACGGGCGTTTATTCCCATGCCGCCCTTCTGTGCCAATCATGAAGTGATTGGCTGTAACTGGATTGCCCCCAAGCAGGGCGAGTTCTGCCGCGCCTGCGCGATGACCGCCCTGGCCCCAGACCCTTCCATTTCCGATGCGATACCCAACTGGGCGCAAACCGAGGCGGCCAAGCGCTGGGTGATTGATAACCTGGGCCGCTGGCACTGGTTTCGCCCGGAAGACCCCGGCGCGCCGCCGGTGTTTCATATGCTGGCGGAAGGCGACACCCCGGTGCCCATGGGGCATGTGGGCGGCGTGGTGACGATTAGCGTGGCGGAAGCCGATGCCGTGCTGCGCACCACCCGCAAAGAGGCGTTAGATGAGCCTTATCGCACCATGATTGGCCATATGCGCCATGAAATTGCTCATATGCTGTGGTGGCGGCTTAGCCTGCGGGAAGATTTTCTGGATGCCTTCCGCGAGGCATTTGGCGATGAGCGGGAGGATTACCCAGCGGCGCTGCAGCGCCACTACCAAAACGGGCCGCCTGCGGATTGGCAAACGCGGTTTCTCTCCACCTACGCGTCTTCCCACCCCCACGAGGATTGGGCAGAAACTACTTCGCACCTGCTGCACTTAACCGATATCACCGATAGCTTTGTGTCGTCAGGCATGTCCTCGCCCGTGCTACCGGATGACCACAATTGGGATGCCTACGCTGAGCCGGATTCAGAGCGGCTGATTCATATTGCGGCATCGTTGGTGGCGGGGGTCAACCATGTGAACCGTTCGATGGGGCTGTCAGATCTTTACCCATTTGTGCTTTCCGAAGTGGCGCTGCGTAAGCTGGCGTTTGTTCATGACTGGCTGCGGCGTGGGGCGCAAGGGCTGTAAGCCAGCCCTGTGCGCTTCGCTTGATGCGGTTTAGTGAAGGCCTAGCGCCTCAATCACCGCTGCCACCTGTTGGCGAGCTTCTCCTTGCAGGGTGTTCAGCGGCTGGGGCAAGCAAGGGGCGCTAACGCGGCCGGTGAGTTCGGCAATCGTCGCCGCTACCCGCAGGCTGCCGCCATAGTCGTGATACAGCGCCCATAGTGGTGCTAAGGCGTCTGAGCGGGCTTGAGCCTGTTCGGCGTCGCTCGCTTGGGCGGGGCGTGTTAGCGCCAGCGCTAGTTCTGGGTACAGCCCCCCAATTACCGAATACCACGCCTCGCAGCCTGCCAGCAGGCCCGTCGCGGCGGCGGGATCGCCGCTGATGCCGATAGTCACATCATCAGGAATCAGCGCCCGCAGCCGCGCCACGCGGGCTTTGGCGTCTTCTAGGTTGTTGGGCACTGGCGGAATTTTAATCGAGCGCACCTGGGGCAAATCGGCGATGCGCCCGTGCAGCTCGTCGCTGAACGTAAAGTGCGTGGTGCCGGGGTTATCGTACACGCATAGCGGCACGCTGATGGCACGGCTGACGGTGCTGAACAGGTTAAACACGTCGTCATCGGTCAGCTTTTGGTACGACACAGGCGCTAAGAGCAGCCCGCTCGCCCCGGCCTGCTGTGCATACTCGGCATTGGCCAACACATCGCGGGTGCGCAGTGCGCCAATGCCTACCACCACCGGCACCCGCGCCGCACTCTCCACACTCAGCCTGGCCACCCGCGCCCGCTCTTCCACGCTTAAATAAGCGTAGCTGCCGGTAGAACCCAGCACGCCGATGGAATCCACCTGTGCTTGGGCCAAACGGGCCACGAGCTGTGTAAACTCCTGCTCGTTAATGCCCTGCTCATTCATGGGGGTTAGCGGAAACGCACTTAGGCCGGTAAACATGGGGGTGTCCTTTTTGGGTGACTTCGTAGAAGCAACACAGTGCTGATTTGGGCGTTATAGGCCGCCCGCGAGGTCCACCATAGTGCCGGTGGCAAACGATGACTTGTCGCTGGCTAGCCAAAAAATGGCGTCGGCCACTTCAGAAGGCTGGCCGCCCCGCTGCATAGGGATACGTGACTTTAAGCGGTCCACTCGCTCAGGCTCGCCGCCCAAGGCGTGCATCTCGGTGTAAATCAGGCCGGGGCGTACCGCATTCACGCGGATGCCCTCGGCAGCCACTTCCAGGGCCAACCCCCGAGTTAATGTATCCACGGCCCCCTTCGAGGCGGCGTAATCCACGTACTCGTTGGGAGAGCCGCTTTTGGCTGCCATCGAGGAAACATTGACGATACTACCGCCGAGGCCGCCCTGGTGCGTCGACATGCGTCGTACCGCCTCCTTGCAGCATAGAAAACAACTGATGACGTTTTTCTGTAGTACGTCGTTAAAGCGCTCCACCGAGATATCCATCATGCGCGCTTGGGTGTTGAGAATAGCGGCATTGTTGACCAGCACCGTTAGCGTGCCCAGCTCCTGATCTACCCTGCTGAACAGCTTGGCGACATCACTGGCCTTCGACACATCGGCTTTTACCGCGATACAGCGAACGCCCAAGTTGAGAATGTCGCTGCGAACGCGCTCTGCCGCCGCGTCGTTTGCAACATAGTTAAGGCACACATTATACCCGTGCTGCGCGAACAGCTTGGCTGTCTCGGCACCAATGCCTCGGCTTCCGCCCGTAATAACGACGACTTTGGGGTTTGCCACGCGCCCTCCTTGTTTGCGAACGTTGGTTGGCCTACCGGTTGATGCACCGCCTAGTGTGAATATACACCTGACACGCAGTTGAGCAATTATGTACAAGCATCTGCGGCGCAAGCGGCATACGCTTACCCCGTGTGATGAGAGATGCCCACACGGGGTTGTGTTCGATTACGGAGGTTGGCATGGGAAGCACCAGCCAGTTTGAGTTCTTCAAAAGCGATCATGTACCGTCACTGACGGTATTAAAGGCTGCGATTGGGGACTTCAGCTATGACCGTCATGCCCATGAAGAGTATGCCCTGGGAGTGACACTGGCGGGGCGTCAGGACTTTTTTAGCGGCGGTCAGTTTCATCGCAGCCCGCCCGGCAACGTGATTCTTTTCAATCCTGAAGATGTTCACGACGGCCATTCTGGAGGCGAGCAGGCGCTCGATTATTTAATGGTGTACGTGCATCCCGATCAGGTAGCGCCGCTGTTTGAAGATGCACTTGGTCGCCCATTGGTCTCCTCTTTTCGCTCACAGAGCACGCTGATTCAAGACTCGCGATTGCGCCAAGCCATTCTGAATGTCGCCCGCATGGTGACGCACCAAGTGGGTAGCTGCATCGACCAAGAGAATGCGTTGTCTCATGTTGTTGAGCGTATGGTGCAACTGGGTGGCAACATGGCCCCCAGCCCGGTAGCCCGCCGTCCAGACGCACTGCTTAATCACGCCAAAGCGTATATTCATGAGCATCTAGAGACGGATATCTCGCTGGATGACATCAGCCACGCGGCTCACTTATCGAAGTACCACTTTTTGCGACTGTTTCGCCAACAATTCGGCATGACGCCTCACCAGTATGTGATTAATTGCCGGGTAAACGCTGCCCGCGCCGCGCTGGACCAAGGCGCACCACTCACCGAGATAGCACTGCGCTTTGGCTTTACGGATTTGAGCCACTTCAACCGCCGTTTTAAGCGTATCTATGGCATGACTCCCTACCAGTATCAGCGCGATATCACGCGCTAAGCACGTTTCCATCTAGAGGTTTTTTCATGTTAGCCATCATCGCCTATGCCCTGGGCGTTATGTACACGCCTGGGCCTGTGAATTTGTTGGGTTTAAATGTCGGTATCAATGGCCAGGGGAAACAAGCGCTGGGCTTTTGCCTGGGCGTGGGGCTCGCCATGCTGATTTACTTGCTGGTATTAGGCTGGGCGGGAGCCGCCTGGATCTCGCAAGGCTCACGCGTAGTGCTTAGCGCACTCGGCTGCGCTTATATTCTCTATTTAGCCTTTAAGGTAGCCCGCGCCAATATCACGCTTGAGACTCACGCCCCAGCACCGCGCATGCTCAGCTTTCGCGATGGCTTAATGATGCAGTTGCTCAACCCCAAAGCCATGGTGGCAACGCTGCCTATCACTACCTTGCAGTTTCCCGCCGTAGGCATTCAGGGGGTGAGTCTCTTTCTCTGGTCGTTAGGGCTAGCCGCACTGGCCGCAGGCGCGCCGGGTAGCTATGTAGTGATGGGTAGCCTACTCGGCCAGCGCGTGAAACACGCAGGCCTTATTAAAGGGTTTAACTGGATCATGGCGGGGCTGCTGGTGGCTGTGTCGCTATCGATTGGCTACGAGCACGTATGGCTGGCGGCTACTGCCCAAAGCTAATCCCCAAGCGCAGCGCTTGCAGGCTATCGAGCTGTACCGTCACCTCATCAGAAAACAGCGGGTGGCCTTGCACGCGCACGTTAACCGCCGCCTGGGAGCCACGGTAACCAACGGTGATAGCGATATTGGCGCTATCACTCACTGGGGCCAACCAATCGTACTCAACGTTATCCACGCTCACCGATGAAAGCCCACGGGCTTCTAACTGCTCCTCGACTTCCTTCTCAATCACCACGCCGTAGTAAAAATAGAGTCCTGCGTAGCCCAGCCCTAGCAGTACCAGCAATGAAAAGAGTTTGCCCATTGTCTTCCTCTGTTTGAGTTGTCGTGGCGCGTTAGAGCCATCAAACGTGGATGATGCCTGTTTTCTAGAAACAGCGGCAAGTGGAGCGTGGTGGTTTCAGAATAAAAACAGAGCGGGCTTTTGCCCGCTCTGTGTCTTGATACGGCTTCCCATCAGGCTGGCAAACTCGCGTGCTCCTGCTGGCCTTTTCGACACCCTCTCACACTCTCCGCCAGTTCTTTCACCAGCCCATGCACCCGCGTCACGGCGTCATCACCGCTGCTGGCGTATTCGATGCAGTCTACCAGCGCAGAGCCCACGACCACGGCGTCGCTGAAGCGGCCAATGGTGGCGGCCTGTTCGGCGGTGCGGATACCAAAGCCTACGGCGATGGGCAGCGGCGTGTGTTCGCGCAGCTGATTAACGGCGCTTTCTAAACGCTCCGGTGTGGGGGCGCTGCCGCCCGTCACCCCCGCCACGGAAACGTAGTAGATAAACCCGGAAGCGTTGGCCAGCACTTTGGGCAGGCGCTTGGCATCGGTGGTGGGCGTGGCGAGGCGGATAAAATCGATGCCGTGCTGGGCGGCAGGCTGGCACAGCTCTTCGTCGTGTTCGGGCGGTAGATCTACCACGATCAGCCCGTCTACCCCGGCCTTGGCGGCATCGGTGAGAAAACGCTCGACGCCGTAGCAGTATATCGGGTTGTAGTAGCCCATCAGCACGATGGGGGTGGTGCTGTTTTGTTCACGGAACTGGCGCACCATCTCCAGCGTTTTGGCTTGGGTCTGGCCGTTTTCCAGCGCGCGCAGGGCGGCTTTTTGAATGGCGGGGCCATCGGCCATGGGGTCGCTGAACGGCATGCCGAGTTCAATGATATCCACGCCTGCTTCCGGCAACCCGTGCAGCAGGCGGCGAGAGGTCTCGGCATCCGGGTCGCCAGCGGTGAGGTAGCTGACCAGCGCCGGACGGTTTTGCTGTTTGAGCGCGGTAAAGCAGTGTTCAAGACGAGAGGTGTTAGTCATGTCGTTCTCCTGTATCGCGCTCATACGTTTTTTACTCCGAACTTATCCCCCAGATGATGGGCCACGCTCATCATGTCTTTATCGCCACGGCCACTGAGGTTGACCACCATCAGGTGCTCGCGGGGAAGTGTCGGCGCGCGCTTAGCCACTTCAGCCAGGGCGTGGGCAGTTTCTAGCGCGGGGATGATGCCCTCTTGGCGGCAGCAGATTTGGAATGCTTCCAGCGCTTCGTCATCGGTGGCGGAAACGTACTCGACCCGCCCTTGCTCGTGCAGCCAAGCGTGCTCGGGGCCGATGCCGGGGTAGTCCAGCCCTGCGGAAATAGAGTGAGCGTCGATAATCTGACCATCTTCGTTTTGCAGCAGGTAGGTGCGGTTGCCGTGCAGCACGCCGGGGGTGCCGCCGTTCAGGCTGGCAGCATGTAGGCCGCTGTTGACGCCTTTGCCGCCTGCTTCCACGCCAATCATCTTCACATCGGCGTCATTCAGGAAGGGGTGAAACAGCCCCATCGCATTGGAGCCGCCACCAATGCAAGCCACCAGGGAGTCCGGCAAACGGCCCTGTTTTTCGGACATCTGAGCGCGGGTTTCATGACCAATCACCGCTTGAAAATCGCGCACCATCGCCGGGTAAGGGTGCGGGCCTGCCACGGTGCCAATGATATAGAAGGTGTCGTCGACATTCGTTACCCAATCGCGCAGCGCTTCGTTCATGGCATCTTTCAGCGTGCCGGTGCCTGAAGTGACGGGGATTACTTCCGCCCCTAACAGTTTCATGCGGAATACGTTGGGCTGCTGGCGTTCGATGTCGGTGGCGCCCATGTAAATCACGCAGGGCAAACCAAAACGCGCTGCAACCGTAGCGGTGGCAACGCCGTGCATGCCTGCGCCGGTTTCCGCGATGATGCGCTTTTTGCCCATCTGCTTGGCCAACAATACTTGACCAATGCAGTTGTTGATCTTGTGTGCGCCGGTGTGGTTCAGCTCTTCACGCTTGAGGTAAATACTCGCGCCGCCGAAGTGCTCGGTGAGCCGCTCGGCAAAGTAGAGCGGGCTGGGGCGGCCGACGTAATCACCCTGAAAATAGGCGAGCTGGCGCTGAAATTCAGGGTCGTTTTTGGCGGTGGCGTACTCATCCTGCAGTTCAAGAATCAGCGGCATTAGGGTTTCAGCGACAAAGCGGCCACCGAAACTGCCAAACAGCCCGTTGGCATCGGGTAGGCTTAAAGGTTTATTCATCACGACCTCTGCGTTTTGGGGCGATTTAGGGTTGTGATGACGTTAGCGCAGGCAGGCGGGAAGAAAAATCGATAAGATGGCACCAACCTGTGAGTTTTACGCAACTATTGAAAGAGACATCCATGCAACACAGCCTGCCGCCCTTAAGCGCCCTGCGCGCCTTTGAAGCCACCGCCCGGCTAGGCAGCGTAACCGCCGCCGCCGATGAGCTAAGCGTGACCCACGGTGCGGTAAGCCGCCAGCTAAAGAGCTTGGATGAGCATTTTGGCGTGGCGCTGTTCACCAAAGCCGGGCGGGGGCTAGTACTCACCCACCACGGAGAGCAATTGCAAAACGGCGTGGGGGAAGCCTTCTCCAAGCTCAGGGATAGTTGCACCCGGCTCAAGCATGAGGTGGAAGAAGCGCCGTTTACCCTGGCCTGCCCTGGCAGCCTGCTGGCCCGCTGGCTGATTCCCCGTTTAGACCGCTTAAACCAGGCGCTGCCGGAGCTAAAACTTCAGGTGGTGGTGAGCGATTCCGAGCAGCCCGGCCAGCCGGAGACCAGCGCAACGCTGGCCTTTTTCGAGCCACCTTGGCCTGATGAGGGCGAGCTGATTGAGCTGATGTCTGAGGAAATTTGCGCCGTGGCCAGCCCACGCTTGGTGGACAGGTGCGATGCCGCTCATCCCGCATCGCTGTTTACCAACAAGCTCCTTTACACCGCCTCACGCCCCCAAGCGTGGCCCCAGTGGGCAGATGCCCAAGGGCTGGAAACCGACGCATTGAAAACAGCCCTCCAACAGGGCCAAGGCTTTGCGCATCTTTACTACCTCATAGAGGCTGCCGTGGCGGGCCTAGGGGTCGCCATCGCCCCGAAGCTCCTCGTAGAAGATGACCTGAAAAGCGGACGGCTTGTCGCCCCTTGGGGCAGCATCGCAACCCCGGCACAGCTCTGCCTATGGCTGCCCAAACACGCCAATGCTCGCCGCAGCGAAGCGCTGGCTGATTGGTTACGCAAGGAGTTAGGGGATTAAGCCCTGCTCATGCAACGCTTAAGTAAACGGAATCGCTAAACGCCCCCTTCTTGCACACTTATAGGGCTCTGTTTAAGCTATCGCGCCGTTTATTGGCAGGCTGTCATGATGAAGATCAACGTGGTCGGTACTAGCGGATGCGGTAAAAGCACGCTGGCAAAAAAGCTCGCTGAGACACTCAACGTTCCTCATATTCAGATGGATCAACTCTTCTGGCAAGCCAACTGGCAAGGTACACCGGATGCTGAGTTTTTCGAGAAGCTCAGCAGTGCATTGAGTACGCCTACACGCGGCTGGGTACTGGACGGCAACTTCAATCGCACCCGAGATATTAAATGGCGCGATATCGATATGGTGATTTGGCTAGATTACGGTTTTTGGCGCGTGTTTAGCCAAAGCCTACGTCGCGCCATGACTCGTATTGTTAGCAATGAAGAGCTTTGGCCGGGCACCGGTAATCGTGAGAGCTTTCGCAAGACCTTTATGAGCCGTGACTCCATCTTGGTATGGATGCTGACGAACTGGCGCTCGAATCGGCGACGCTATCTTGCCGATATGGTGAACCCACAATATCGACATATTCAGTTCGTCCGCTTAACTCATCCTAGAGAGGCAACGTGGCTCATTGATCAACTCGCTCAGCGGGGCCAATCATCAGAGCCCTACTCGGTGCGGGTACACCACAAACGCTAGCTTGTTGCCATCCGGGTCGCGGACGTAGGCGGCGTAGAAGCCTTCGCCGTACTGCGGCCGAAAGCCCGGTGCGCCTTCGTCGCTTCCACCGCTTTCCAGGGCGAGCTGGTGCAGCGTGTCGACTTCTTTGATGTCGGTGAATTGAAAGGCGGTCATGGTCCCGTTGCCCACCGTGGCATCGTGCCCATCAAAGGGGTAGCCTACAAAGTACTGGGGTACGTTGACATCATCTGGGTCACCAAATGAGACACCGCTATCCTCCTGCCAGCAAATATCCAGCCCCATGGCATTAAACAGTGGCGTGTAGAAATTCAGAGCACGCTCTAAGTCTTGGGTTCCTACCATTGTATAAGCCAGCATACGTTTCTCCTTATGGGCGCTTAGCACATGAACGTTATGCCATAACGCCAAACAGCCGGCCAATGAGTGATGTCAACGCCATGGCCAGCGCTCCCCAAAACAGTACGCGCAGTGCAGCGGTACGTACCGGCGCTCCGCCTACCTTAGCGGCTAGCGCGCCTAACAGCGCCAGCAAGGCTAGAGAGGCCACGGCTACCAAAGGAATTAGCAATACCGAGGGAGCCCACCAAGCCACCAAAAGCGGCAGCAGTGCGCCGATGGTAAACATTGCCGCCGATGAGAACGCGGCCTGAAGTGGCCGCGCTTGGCTCACCACGGTAATGCCGATTTCATCCCGCGCATGAGCACCTAAAGCATCTTTTTGCATCAATTGTTCGGCGACTTGGCTGGCAAGCTCTGGCGTTAAACCTCGCTCGACATAAATCTCTGCCAGTTCCTCTTTTTCCGCTTCAAAATGGTGCGTTAGCGCCTTTCGCTCCATACTCAAATCAGCGTGCTCGGTATCCGATTGAGAGCTGACCGAGACATACTCCCCCGCCGCCATCGACATGGCCCCCGCGACCAACCCCGCAAGCCCCGCCAACACGATGTCATTTTGCGCGGTTGAAGCCGCTGCCACCCCTAAAATCAGGCTACTGGTAGACACGATCCCATCGTTGGCACCAAGCACGGCGGCTCTTAACCAGCCTGAGCGATGAGAGCGGTGATGTTCTTGATGGGTCATAGCTACCCTATCCGTTGGATGAGTGTTGTGGCGCTGATGGTTCATCGGCCTTCTTTTTAAACTAGCAGGTTATGACCCGATAACAGCAGGCATATTGTCTGCCTACCCTCACACCGCGCAGTGGCTGGCTCCCTCACTTCATTTAGTGGGATGGCGAGCCGCTCATTGCTGCCTGCCCCACAACTTCGTGCGTTTGTCATGTGAGGCGAGTAAGGTCATTACACTTACCTACTTTAAGGAGTGATGACGTTGCGCTATTTATGGACCACCACCTTCACTCTGCTGGCCAGCACTTCCTCTTTGGCCCTGGCAGCCGACGCTACCCCGCTAGCTGAACAGCTCGATGATCTGAGTCGCTTTCAGGTCATTGCTCACCGAGGGGCCAGCGGGCATGCCCCAGAAAGCACGCTGGCCGCTTACGAGCTTGCCCACCGTTGGGGGGTGGATTACCTAGAATTGGATGCACAGCTCAGCGCCGATGGCGAGGTGGTGCTGTTTCACGATGGCTCCATTGAACGCACCAGTGATGGCGAAGGGCATATACACGATTACACCTTGGCCGAACTGAAAGCGTTGGATACCGGTTCGTGGTTCCAGGAGGCCTATCCTGATCGCTTGGACGAGGACTATCGCGGCACGCAAATCCTGACGCTCGACGAGCTATTTGACCACTTCGGCCATACCACCCGTTACTATATCGAAACCAAGTCCCCCGATCTCAATCCTGGCTTGGAAGAGGCCCTGGTGGAGCGTCTGGAAGCCTACGACATGATCGAGCAAGGCCAAGTACTGGTGCAGTCGTTCGATCAGGAGAGCTTGCTGAAAGTGCGCGACCTGAACCAAGACGTGCCGCTTATTCAACTGTTGTGGTACTCCCCCAGCGAGCAAGATAACGCCACTTTAACCGAGTGGAACAACACCACGCCGGGTGCCGACACGATTCGCGATGAGGATTTTGAGCGCATTGCAGAGTACGCCGTTGGGATTGGCACCAATGCCATCTACCAGGGCCAACCCGTGATTGATGCTGACTTTGTTCATCAGGCGCAGAAGAATGGCCTATCGGTTCACGTTTACACCATCAACGAACAAGAGGATATGAAGCGCGTGATGGCTCTGGGCGTTAACGGCCTATTTACCGATTACCCTGACCGCCTGCTGGAACTTGTGAGCGACTAAGCTTGAGAGTTAGCCACACCGTTGATATGGGCCAACGCAAGGGTGCTTAGGGTGATGTAAATTAACCTTACACCCTGGTAAATCTTTGCCATTCTTTGTGGTTTGCGTTACTTGAAAAAGCCGATAAGCTCTTGGCTCTTATTCATCTTTTTGGTTGACCGTCGCAAGGGAGAAACGTCATTCACTCATTCACAGCTGACGTGTGGGAAACCCCCACAGGGTGCATGAACCTGACGTTCGGCAAGCCAAGGTACTCCTTGAGCTATGCCAGTTAAGCAACCCAGCCGCACGCTGATTAGCGCTTTTCTGACAGCGCTAATCATGCTCGGCCTGATTTTCAATAACGCGTCAGCACAATCCGGTGAACTACCTAATACGATTGTCTTGATTGCCCACCCCTCCGTGGGCACCCAAGTGATTAACCAAGACACGGCGCGGGCCATGTTTGCCATGCGCCAGCGTACGTGGTCCAACGGGCAAGCAGCACAAATTTTTGTACTGACTAACCGAGACCCGGTGCACAGCCAATTTACCAAAGAGCAGTTGGGGGTCTACCCCCATCAGCTTCAGTTAGCATGGGACAGAATGGTGTTTTCCGGCATGGGGCAAGCCCCTAACCGAGTACGCGACCAAGAGGAGATGCGCGAGCAGGTCGCACGCACTCCTGGTGCGCTGGGCTACCTTGAAAGGGAGTACCTGGATGAGAGCGTCCATGTTATTTCAATGGAATGAAGCGCACACGCCAACACGGTGGTTAATGGCGGGACTACTGGGGCTGCTGCCAATCACTGCTCAAGCGGCGGACCCTATACGCGATACCCTACAAGTGCACGGTTTTCTAAGCCAAGCGCTGGTGATTACCGATGACAACGACTTCTTTGGTGCGAGCAGTGATCATGCGGGTAGCCTGGAATACACCGAACTTGGCCTAAATGCCTCATTTCGCCCTCATCACAAGGTGCTAGTGGCTGCTCAGTTACTCAGCCGTCGGGCCGGTGGAGACACCAGCGATGCAGAGCCAACGCTTGATTATGGCGTCATTGACTACCAAATGGTCTCTAACCAATCACGCACGCTGGGGTTGCAGTTAGGCCGTTTTAAAAACCCGTTTGGTCTTTATAACCAAACCCGCGACGTGGCCTTTACTCGGCCAAGTATCTTACTGCCGCAATCCATCTACTTTGACCGTACTCGCGCACTTGGCCTTGCAGCCGATGGCGTGAACGTTTATTGGGAAGAGCATACCGCTGCCGGGACGCTGCGTTTTCGTAGCGGCCTTGGCCGCCCCCAAACGGGCTCTGATTTGACCCGGCAGCTCTTTAATGGCGCAGCAAGCGATGTCTCGGCAGCAGAGCCTTCCGCCATTGCTCAACTGCTGTTTGAAGATCGCTCCGGGCAGTGGGTTGCTGCGTTGAGTACCGCCACCGTTAACCTAGAGACCTCGTTTGGCGGCCAAGCGGCAGATTTTGACTTTCAGCCCTGGATCGCGTCCTTGCAGTACAACGAAGAGTACTGGAGCCTGACCGCCGAATACGCGCTTAGGCAGCAAGCCTTAAAAGGCGATAACCTGCCTCGCACCTTCGATATCACTGGCGAGAGCTGGTACGTGCAGTACCAGCGCCGCTTTACCCCAACGTGGAGCGGTCTCGTTCGTTTTGATCGTCTCATCAATAATACCGACGACCGCACTGGCCAAGGGTATGAACAAGCGGGCCTTGGCCCTGACCATTCGCAGTTTGCCGACGACCTTACCCTCGGCGTGCAGTGGTCCCCCACTCCCAGGCTGATGTTAGCGGGGGAGTATCATGTCGTTGACGGAACCGGCTGGCTGCCTAAACAAGATAACCCGGATGCCGGGGAGACACGCCAACACTGGAACATGCTGCTATTTCAACTGTCGCTGCGCTTTTAGCCCATTGACCTGATCGGGAACTGCCGTGATGAACCGGTTTTCACCATTACCAGCACGTCATCGGTTTAGCTTAGCTTGGCGGGTCACCGCGCTTAGTAGCCTGCTGTTGTTGATACTGGTGGCACTGTTTATCTGGCTTGGGCACCATCACCTTACCCAACAATTTGAAAATAGCCGTATGGCACACCATGAACGCCAGCAGCGCGAAATACGCCTTGCGATGCAGCGCTCAGCCGATAATCTGCGCCAGTTGGCAGGGTTAACCGCATCGGTCTCCACGCTGGGAGATGCCCTAGCCCTTGGCGACACCACCGCGATTGATAACGCCCTGCGCTCCCAGTGGCCGTCTTTGCAGTTGGAGGCCGGGGTGGATGAAGTCTTTGTGTTTGACCCACAGGGGCGTCTGCTCGGCCACTCCGGCGGCATTCAAGGTGCCACGGAGCTTCCGGTAGAGGGTTGGATCGAAGACGTGCTGGCCCGTGAAGCCCCCATTACCACGCTACGCTGCGGCTTGAACTGCCAGCAGTATGCGGCGGTACCCATTTTAGTGGAGGGTCGCAGCATGGGTATGGTGGTGCTGTCGCGCTCGCTGGCAGACGTGACCCGCGAGGCGAAAGAGGTATCCCGAAGTGAAATTGCTCTAATGGTTACGGGCTATACCGGCTCTAATAACCTTGATGCCAGCCGCCGTTTATCGGAATGGAACGGCCATTTAGTGGCCCTCACCAGCCGTGAGGCGACACTTCCCCTGCTTGAGCGTGCATCCAATACCGCCCCCATTTTTGAACTGGCCGACAGGCCGTTGGAACTGCCGTACGCGGGCCGCTATCTAGAGATCAGCGCTGTGTACATGCAAGACGATGCGGATTGGCGCAGCACCGGTTATTTTCTTCTCATCTCCGATGTGACATCGCAAACCGTGGCCATCCAGAAGGCTACCAATACGCTATTGCTGCTGGGTGTTGTGGGTTGGCTAGCCGCTGAACTCCTGCTCCTCGCCATTCTTCTTGGCCCCATGGCAAGGCTACGCCGTGTCGCCGCGCTGCTACCCGCATTGGCCAGGGGCGACTTTACCCGGGTACGGGAAAAACTCCCTCAGCGTACACCTCGGCTGTCTAACGAAATCGATGTCTTAGAGAGCGCTACCCGAGCTCTAACGAACCAGCTTGAGTACTTGGAATCCAGCGTCACCGATCACAGCAGCCAGCTTGCCGAACGCATTGACGAGCTGGCCCATGAAAGAGACTTCGTGAATAGCCTGCTGGATACCGCCCAGGTATTTATCGTGGTGCATAGTTGTGAAGGGCGTATTAAGCGGGTGAACCACTACACGCGCACGCGGCTGGCGCTGAAAGATAGCGAGCTGATTGGTCGATACTTTTCCGATATCTTCAGCCAAGCGCCCCATACCGGCGTACCAAGCCGCTATATTGCCAAAGACGTCCAATTCGACACTTCACTGCCCACGCCTCAACAAGAAGAGAAAACCCTCCAAACAGCAGATAAGCGCTGCTGCACCGTTGCCTGGTATCACTCTGTTTTGCCCGCTAGCCTACGCGAGGGTGAACTGCGTATTTCGGTGGGGCTGGATATTACCGAGCGCAAAGCCGCGGAAGAGCGGCTGACGTGGCTCGCTGAGCGCGACCCGCTGACCGAGCTGTTCAACCGCCGCTATTTTCAGGATGCGCTGCAAAGTGCCCTACTGCATAACAGCGAAGGAGCCATCGTACTGCTGGATTTGGACCAATTTAAAGAGGTTAATGAGCTCAGTGGTCACCATGTGGGCGACCACCTGCTTCGCGAAGTCGCTGAGACACTGTTTTTAAACCTTGGCCAACGCAGCATTATTGCCAGGCTCGGCGGCGATGAATTTGCCCTACTATTAGAAGGTGTCAGCAGCGAACAGGCCATTAGCATTGCAGGCTATATCAGCCAGTTATTGAGCGGGATCGGCTTTCAATCTGCGGGTAGAAAGCATCATATATCCGCCAGCATGGGTATTGTGCTCTTCCCCATCCATGGTCGAACACCAGCCGACCTGCTCGCCAGTGCCGATATGGCGATGTACAAAGCGAAAGAGAGCACCCATCAGCGTTGGTATTTGCTTTCTCAAGCGGAGAATGCAAAGGACGAGCTGCAAGACCGGGTTTATTGGGTAGAGCAATTACATCAAGCGCTGGATAACAACAGCTTTGAGCTAATGGTACAACCGATTGTACGATTTGAAGATCAGGATATTAAGCACTACGAAGTGCTGCTACGGATTCGTCATTCAGACGGTAGTCTGATTGCGCCACAGCACTTTATTCCCATTGCCGAACAGAGCGGTTTAGTGGTGCTGATAGACCGGTGGGTGATTCGACACAGCCTGCTAGCACTCAGCACCCTCCAAGCTCGTGGCATATCGCTTGCAGTGAATCTCTCGGGCCAGTCGCTTCACGACTTGGAGCTTAAACAGTATTTAACCGATGAGCTGCGGAGCAGCGGTGCCGACCCGCATCATTTAATTCTCGAAGTCACTGAAACCGCCGCCATTACTGATTTTTCGACCGCTCGTAACGTGCTGCAAACAGTGCGCGATTTAGGCTGCCGCACAGCACTGGATGACTTTGGCATTGGGTTTAGCAGCTTCCACTATTTGGGCCAACTGCCGGTGGATTACATCAAGATTGATGGGTCGTTTATTCGCAGTTTGTTGGTCAACCCAGACAGCCACACCATTGTGAAAGCCATTGCCGACATTGCGAAGGGGTTCGGCAAACAAACCATTGCGGAATTTGTCGATCAGGAAGCTTTAATACCTATTCTGCAAGAGTACGGCCTCACCTACGGCCAAGGATTCTATTTAGGAAAGCCCCAACCTCTCACACAGTTACTGGAAGAATGAACCATGGTGATAACAACGATAACTCCGCCCATGACTACTCCAGAGACACTCGCCGATACCACGTTTAGCCCAGCCTTTTTTAACGACCACTTTTTGTTAATTCTTGCCCAAACAGCCGACGAAAAACACCGAGCATTTGCCCTGCGCCACGCGGTGTTTATCGAAGAACTTAACTACGATATAGGCAATACGAACGCGCTGAATATTGAACATGATGAGCACGACCAGCATTCACTTTTGTGCTTGCTTCATCATAAAGCGACAGGCATTGATGTTGGCTGCGTCAGAGTCGTCTTAATTGATCCCTTAGCAGAGCAAAATGAGCGCGGCTTACCGCTAGAAGATTACTACCAGCCCCACTTGTTTATTTCCGACACTCACCCTCACTACTTTCCCGCCAGCACGGTGTGCGAGGTGTCCCGGTTAGCCGTTCATCCAACCGCTCGAAAAAGGCATAAAGACAGTCAAAGTCCCGACATTCAAAGCCCTTATGACAGCATCAAAGAGAGCCCCGCATTATTGAGTCTTAGCCTGTTTCTTGCTGCCACGGCGATAGTAGGTCTTAGCCAGCGCTACCATGTATTTGCGATGCTAGAACCACGCTTCAGCCGTTTATTAAAAGCATCGGGGCTGCATTTTCATCAGGTAGGTGGCGTGATCAATTATTGCGGTAGCCGGGCACCCTACTATATTGACCAGCGAGTGGCAGAGACGAACCTGCCAATAAAACTCCTCCCGCTGTATCAATCCATCAAACGCCAGCTTGCCTCTCAGCTACCGCTGACAGCTCACTCTTCCTGACCCCTAACGGGCCGTCGTTGCCGACCTAGACGCGAGAAAATCCTGGGGAGTCACGCTGGCAAATTTCTCGACAAAAAATATCAGCGTTTCAGGGTGCCTGAAGCGACGCTCAAAGGTTTCCTGCTTGCTTTCGTAACGCCGCGTGACGGTTGCCTGATACTCACTGCCCACTTTCGCCACGTTGACACTGTTTTCATGCCCAGACTCACGGTGAACTGCCGTGACCGTTGGCTGCTGCTCTAGTATTGCTGATAACCGCTGTGCAGCCGCCCGTTCGTCTTCTGTCGCCCAAAGTGGCTGGTCGCGGTTGCCGTAGTGATAGAGCAGTATCGCCAGGAGCATGGCAAAGATACTGCTGGTGAGCATCCAAGTCAGCACCACACCAGAGACGGGCATCGTCAGCATGATGAAAAGCTGAATCACGCTGCCTACCACAAATACGGCGGCCAATGGCCGCCACATACGCTGATTCATCACACTGCGATTCAAAATATATCCCCACAGCCCCACCACCCCCAAGACACCAAAGAACAGGTGCACCATGGCGAGTGGCGTTCCTCCGCCGGAAAATACGGCCACAATACCCATGACAGGTAGCAGGCTATAAAGCCCAGCCAATAGAACGTAGGCACGCTGTAGAGACATAAGGGACTCCTTATTTCATGGTAAAGCCGCGTTTCACCAAGAAATCACGCATATGGGGGCGCAGCTTGCTATCAAACAGTGGGGTTAGGTTGTGCGACCAATCACTATTTTTATTGCCGCTACTACGAGATTGATAGTACGCCTGCATGGTGTCATCAAAGGCGGCCACATGGTCACTATCATCAGTGTAGTAGTCCTCTTTAAGAATCGCTTCAACGGGCAGGCGCGGCTTCACCTCCGGCTGATGAGCGGGGTAACCCAGGCACATGCCAAATACTGGGTAAACATGAGCAGGCAGGCGCAGCAGTTCGCTCACCGCCTCGGGGTTGTTACGAATGCCGCCGATGTAGCAAATACCTAAACCTTCTGACTCAGCCGCCACGGCTACGTTTTGCGCCATCAGCGCTGTATCCACCGTGGCGACCAGCAGTTGTTCGGTCATGCCGCGCTCAACGTTTGCGCCTGTGCGGGCGGAAGCTTCTGTTGGGCGTTTCATGTCGGCACAGAACACTAGGAATGCCGCGCTGCTAGCAACATAGCCTTGTCCACCAGCCAGCTCGGCGATGGCTTCACGGTTATCCGGGTTTTTCACATGAATCACCGTGTACGCCTGCACGTGGCTAGACGTGGCAGCGGCCTGCCCTGCTTGAATCAGCTCCAGCAGCAGGCCACGGGGGATCTCTTGATCAGTGAACTTACGAATCGAACGGTGAGAATTCAGCAGCTTGATAACATCATTCATAACAATTTCCTTCTCAGTGCTTTTCTATAAGAAGCGGTTTAGCGTTTGCGACGATAAAACAGGCCCTGCTTACACTCTCGCTGGGCCTCGACGTCGCCACGAATCTGCGCATGACTAATCAGCGCAAAAATAAACGTACCGCCAATCACGTTACCGGCCAGCGTAGGCAGCGCAAAGCCCACCACCGCGTCGTACCAAGAAATATGACCATCGAACACCAGATACAGCGCTTCACTGGTACCAACGATGATGTGGGTAAACTCACCGATGGCCATGACATAGGTGACGATAATAATGATCCATACTTTGGCCTGATCGGCAGCGGGAATCAGCCACACCAGCGTCGCAATCATCCAGCCAGCGAGAATCCCCTTGGAGAACATTTCCATGGGCGTGTTCGCCATCATGTGCTCACCTAGGGCAATAAATGCCTGGTGTGTAGCCTCGTCAAACATCGGCATATGTAAAAAGGTGAAGGAGGAGAGCGCTGCGCCCATCAGGTTACCCACCAACACCACACCCCATAACCTGCCTAGCGCGCCCAGATTCGGTAGCGTTGGGTGGCTCATCACAGGGAGAACGGCGGTGACCGTATTTTCGGTAAATAGCTGCTGGCGGGCTAAAATGACGGCAATAAACCCAACGGTGTAGCCCAAACACTCCACCAAAAAGCCAATATCTGTTTGTGGCAAATGAGCATGTAGCACCCCTCTCGCCACCATAGAGAAACTCATTGAAATCCCTGCCGCAATGGCCGACCACAGGAGTGCCATGGCGTCGCGGGAAAGCTCTTTTTGCCCCTCTAAGCGTAAATGTTGATGCACTACAGCCGCTCTGGAAGGCAGTTTGGCTTCACGCTCCTCTTTTTGGGGGTCTGCGTTCTGAGGTGCCGACTCACGCTGTGAGAGCACCTCGCTCTGCTGATCGCCTCCTTCAAAATTGTCGTCTGCTTGATGGTCTTGATTCATGGTGGCTCTCTCTCCGGTAATTTTGCAGCGTAACGCTATTGTCTAAGATTGGGTAGACACTCACCGTGGTTAACGTACGGTGGTTAAAGAATTTTTACGTGATGTTGCACGCGTGAAAGTGAACGCTCGCTATACTGCTAATAACCCACTGAGCCCAATAACGATGCTAGGAAGCCGATATGTCAAACGCCTCTCACCCCGCGTCGGGTCAGGCATGGAACGCCGACCGGTACGCGGAACACGCCAGCTTTGTTTCTGATCTTGGCCTTGATGTCGTCAAACTGCTGTCGCCCCAGCCAGGGCAACGCATTTTGGATCTAGGCTGCGGCGACGGCGCATTAACCGAGCGCATTATGCAGCTTGGTGCCGATGTAATGGGCATTGACGCCTCTGCGGATATGGTGGCCGCCACTCAAAAACGCGGCGTAACGGCGCGTGTGATTGACGGTCATCAGTTGCCCTTTGACCACGAGTTCGATGCGGTATTTAGCAATGCAGCACTGCACTGGATGCTGGACCCCCAAGCGGTACTGGCGGGAGTAAAGCGCGCCCTGAAACCCGGCGGGCGTTTTGTGGCCGAATTTGGCGGCCATGGCAACGTGGCTGCTATATGCACTGCGCTCATTGCCTCGCTGCAATTTCGGGGAATTAGCTCTAAAGGCCGCCATCCTTGGTATTTTCCGACCACCAAGGAGTATGGCAACCTGCTGCAAACGGTTGGTTTCCGTGTGGACAGCATTGAACTCATCCCCCGCCCAACGCCGCTGCCTAACGGCATGGCGAGCTGGCTCGAGACGTTTGCCAGCCCCTTCTTCCATGGGCTGGAAGATGACCTGAAAGACGCTATTTTTGATAACACGCTGAATCTATTGGCCCACAGTCTGAGCGATGGCCAAGGTAACTGGACAGCGGATTATGTGCGCATCCGCGTGGTTGCCCACGCTTAAGCCCATAGCCACACCGCTACCATGAGCTCGTTATAAACACTTAGGGCGGCTAAATAGCCGCCCTAAGTGTTTGTGCGTTATAGAGATGGCCTCTCAGGGTTAAAACTCATCCCAGTCGTCGCTGCTATTCACCGTTTGCGGCGCAGCGGGTTTATCCGCCGGGCGACGCTGCTGCCCCTCTAACGCAGGCGGCGTTACGGGTTTTTCGCTGCCTTCCGCCAACCGGAAGGTGGCCATTAGCGTCGCCAGTTGGCTCGCCTGCCCTTCCAACGCGTTAGCTGCTGAGCTGGTTTGCTGCACTAGCGCAGCGTTCTGTTGCGTCACCGAGTCCATTTCCGTGAGCGCGGCATTAATCTGCTCAATCCCGCTATTCTGTTCTCGGGTGGCGGTGGAGATTTCGCCCATTAGCGTGGTGACCTGACGAATGGCATCGACGGTTTGGCTCAGCGTTGCACCACTTCGCTCGGCTTGGGTGGCACCGCTATTGATTTGGGTGGTGGTTTGCTCAATAAGCCCACGAATTTCTTTGGCCGACTCCGCACTGCGGGTGGCTAGTGAGCGTACTTCGCTAGCCACCACCGCAAACCCACGCCCTTGCTCGCCTGCACGTGCTGCTTCCACCGAGGCATTGAGCGCTAGAATATTCGTCTGGAAAGCAATCGAATCAATCACCCCAATAATGTCGTTGACTTGATCGGCACTGGCGGCAATCTCACGCATCAGCTTCACGGTTCGTTCCACCTCTTCACCGCTGGCCTCTGCAGACTGGGAAGCCGCTACCGAGAGGTGATCAGCCTCCTGGGCTATTTCGGCATTTTTACCCACGGTAGTTGCCATTTCTTCCATGCTAGAGGCGGTCTGCTGCAGCGCCGAGGCCTGCTGCTCTGTGCGAGAAGAAAGATCTTGGCTTCCGGAAGAAATATCGCTCGCCCCGCTGTAAACATGTTCACTACTGCTGCGTAGCGACATCACCAGCGTTCTCAACTTCTCCTGCATGGATGACAGTCCGATAAAGAGTTGGCCAATTTCATTCCGGCCACGATCTTCAATACGCCCGGTTAAGTCACCATTGGCAATGTTGTCAAAGTGCCCTAACGCCTGACGAAGCGGGGTCACCACGCCGCGCATCATAGCGATCCGAATAACGACTGCCGCCAGCAATGAGAACAGCAATAAGCCAATGGCCACAGCACCGCCAATGGCCGCCAAGCGCTCTACCTCATGCATCACCTGCTGACCACGGGCTTCGGTATAGGCCACAAATTCGCCCATCGCGGCATCTAAGTTGGCCCCCAGTTCACCAAGCGCCTCTTGCCGACGCTGAATTTGAAATGGCGCTGCTTCCAGTAGCGGTACGATGCCCTCTGTCACAAAGGCATGGTACGCCGTCACCACGTTATCACGCCGCGCTTCCAACTCACTTTCAGGGGTAACGGGAATCGCTGAAAACTCTTCAAAGCGGGTTTGCGCTGCCGTCACGGCTTCTGCCGCCATGGCCAAGCTCTCCTGTCCTTTATCAGGATTACCCTGGGTGCTAAAACTGGCCGAACGGTCGAGGAAAGTTTGCGCCCTTAGCGCATTTACCTGGGTACGGTTAGCCAGGTTGGCCAGCCGCACGTTAATATTATTAATTTCGCTGAGTGCACGGTCGCTGGTGGTGTTGGTGTAAAAACCCAGTGCACTGATCAACCCGATCATCACCACGAGCAGTGCTAAGGCAGCCGTCAGGCTCCATTTTATGGAGAGTTGTTTCATCGCCTTGTTCCCTTCTGCTTTATAAGTTTTTGTCCCACCTTCTACGAGGGTAAAGCAAGATGAAGGGAAATACGGCGCTATTACGACCTTTGTATACCAATAAATTTCACATAACGACAAAACAAAAACCCACCGCTATCAAGCGGTGGGTTTTGCCACAACTGCACTCATTACGCAGCGGTGTTTTTCAGTGTCGCCATATCGATCACGAAGCGGTAGCGCACGTCGCCTTTTTCCATGCGCTCAAAACCTTCGTTAATCTTGTTGATATCGAGCATTTCAATATCGCAGGTGATGTTCTGTTCGGCGCACAGCTTGAGCAGCTCTTCAGTTTCAGCAATACCGCCGATCAAAGAACCCGCCACTACGCGACGCTTGAACACGAGATTGAACGCTTCGATGGCCGGTTCGATAGGCTCCAGCAGCCCGACCAGAATGTGCGTGCCATCGTACTTCAGCGATGTCAGGTAGGGGTTCAAATCATGCTGAACCGGAACGGTGTCGAGCATGAAATCGAAGGTTTCAGCGACGGCATCCATCTGCGCCTGATCACTTGAGACCACTACATGGTCAGCACCGTTACGCTTGGCTTCTTCTACCTTGGCTTCAGAACGGGTGAACACGGTCACTTCGGCACCCAGCGCTTTGGCCAGTTTGACGCCCATGTGGCCTAAGCCGCCCATACCAATAATGCCCACTTTATGGCCTTTACCCACGCCGTGATGCTTCAGCGGCGAGTAGGTGGTGATACCGGCACACAGGATCGGCGCGGCGGATGCCAGGTCGATACCATCGGGCATTTGCAGGACAAAGTGCTCGCTGACCACGATGGAATCAGAGTAGCCGCCCTGGGTTAGGGTACCGTCTTGGCGGTCCGGGCTGCCGTAGGTCATGGTGAAACCTTCCAGGCAGTACTGCTCTACGCCATCTTTACAGGCGGAGCAGGTGCGGCAAGAGTCGACCATGCAGCCAACACCGACTAAATCACCAGCTTTAAAACGGCTCACGTCGCTGCCCACGGCAGTGACACGGCCAACAATTTCGTGGCCCGGCACAACAGGGTACTGGCTCATGCCCCAGTCGTTGCGAGCAAAGTGCAGGTCGCTGTGGCATACGCCGCAGTAAAGGATTTCAATGGCAACATCGTCAGGGCGCGGCTCACGACGATCAAAGGTAAACGGCGCGAGCGGCTTATCAGCGGAAAACGCGGCGTAAGATTTTGCTTGGCTCATGAAAACTCCTTTTTAATGCATCCCGCAGGTGCGGAAAGGTGTATCTATTATTGGCTGCTTAGCGGGAGATAGCGATGAACGAAGCTACGTTTTTTTTGCTTATTTCTCTATTCACGTGCAATAAAATAACAAAAATCGTCAGAAAAACGTCATAATTCTCGTAACCGATAAGATTCACCTCGCGTAAGGAGAACCCAGTGGCCAGTACCGCGCATGCCGGCAATGCCCTTGCCGACCTGATTATCCCGCTTGTAAAAAGCGATGGCCCAAGCGCTTCTCGCCTGGAGCGCGTCAGCCTACTCTGCCTGGGCAGACACCAGGTGCGTACGCCGCTCATGTACGAGCCAAGCCTCATCATCATCGCCCAAGGGCGCAAAGTGGGTTACCTGGGCGACCGCGAGATTCACTACAATCCGGGGCACTATCTGGTGCAAACACTGCCGCTGCCCTTTGAGTGTGAAACGCACGGCTCGCCAGAGGCACCGCTTCTCGGCGTTTCCGTCAAGTTCGACCCTGCGCTGCTTAGCGAGATGGTCACCGCCATGGGGGATATACACCAGCCGCAAACAGCGCCCATGCCGATGGCCTCGGTGGCGATGAATGACGGCATGCAAGCAGCTGTCCTGCGCTTGGCGCGCACGCTGCATGATGACGTAGAGTGCAGTACGATGGGGGATGCAAGGATACGTGATGTGGTGTTTGAAGCGCTGAAAGGCGAGCAAGGCCCTGCCATGAGGGCGCTCGTGAAGGGCCACGGCAGCTACTCACGCATTGTGCAGGTGCTCTCTCAACTGCACACCCACTTTGCGGAAGACTTCTCTGTGGAACAGTTGGCGCAGCAGGCCAATATGAGCGTCTCGACCTTTCACCAGCATTTTAAGCAGATTACCCGTGCCTCTCCTGCCCAGTACCTAAAACGGCTGCGCTTAATTAAAGCGCAGCAGTTGCTGTTGCAAGATAGTCACAATGTGAATCAAGCGGCGCTGGCGGTTGGCTACCGCAGCGTGCCGCAGTTCAGCCGGGACTATAAGCGCTACTTTGGCGAGTCACCGCTGCAGCATCGCCGCCAGGAGCAGGCGCTGCGCGCCTGATGGCTCCTGGCGAGCCAAGCTTATTTGGCGAAAATCTGACTCTTATCTTGGAAGGCTTTGAACTCTAGCGCATTACCACAAGGGTCGAGCAGGAACATAGTCGCTTGCTCGCCCACTTCGCCTTTAAAGCGGATGTAAGGCTCAATGATAAAATCGGTATCGCGCTCTTTTAGACGCGCGGCCAGGGCTTCCCACTCATCCCACTCAAGAATTACCCCGAAGTGCGGTACCGGCACGTTGTGACCATCCACTGGGTTGGTGTGGGCGCTCTCCTGGCCGGGCGTTTTGGGGTGCTCATGAATCACCAACTGATGGCCGAAGAAGTTGAAGTCTACCCAATGGTCGCTGGAGCGGCCCTCTTCCAGACCAAACACGTCATTGTAGAAAGTACGCGCCAAGGCAACGTCGTACACCGGAATCGCTAAGTGGAAAGGGGAAAGGCTCATGGAAATCTCCTGGTGTGTTGCTGTTGTTGAGGAATGTCGTTGGAAATGTATTTGTGAATGGCTAGCGCGTTGCGCTACCACCGTGTCACTATCCTAAAAGGCGTTATGCAAAAATAAAATCAATTGTTTTTTTATGCATTGACAATTTTTATTGATGAATTGAAAGACCCATCGACCATGATTCGCGAACTTAAAACGCTCATCGCCGTGGCTCAGCACGGCACCTTTGCCGCCGCAGGCCAGCGCATTGGCCTAACGCAAGCCGCCGTCAGCGCACAGATGAAGCGTTTGGAAGCGGAACTGGGTGTGGCCCTGTTTGAACGCAGCGGCCGTGCGGCGGTACTTACCCAGCGCGGGCAAGAGACACTGCAGCAGGCGCAGGCACTGCTAGCGTTGTACGGCACCTTGGGGGCGTCATCCGCCGGGCAAGAAGTCGCTACCCGCGTCACCCTAGGAGCAATTGCCTCTATTCAGCGCTCGCTGCTGCCGGAGGTATTGGCGCGTTTTCACCGCCAGTTTCCCGAGTGCCACTCCCGAGTGGTGCCTGGACTTTCGCTTGCGCTGATGAATCAGGTAGATGCGGGGGAGCTGGATATGGCGGTGATCATTCGTCCGCCTTTTTCGCTGCACAGCGACCTACGCTGGCAGCCCCTTGCCCATGAGCCGTTTCGGTTACTGGTGCCCCGCCAAATGGCCGGTAACGATTGGCGTGAGTTACTCTCCAGCCAGCCGTTTGTGCGCTATGACCGCGCGTCGTTTGGCGGCCGCCAGGTTGATCGCTTTTTAAGAGACAACCACTGCCAAGTGCGCGACGTGTGCGAAGTGGATGAGTTGGATGCCATTGTGCAGCTCGTCGCCAATGGCGTGGGCGTGGCGCTGGTGCCACAGTCAAGTGCCCTCAAGCGTTGGCCTTCCAGCGTGCGCGCCATCGATTTAGAGACGTACACTTTCCACCGGGATATCGGCATCGTTCACCGCGCCAGCGGTCAGCTAAGCGAACCGGCCCAAGCACTGGCCGCACTGCTGACGCGAGTAGCCGTCGCTGCACACTAAAACGCCAGCCCGAGGGCTGGCGTTAGAAACCACATCACACGCGGGACTTATGCCTCGGTGATGCTCTCTTCTTCAGTAGTGCTCGGTTCTGCTTCCGAAGGCTCGGCGGCCTCTTGGCTAGGCTCGCTGGCAGCCTCTGCTTCGTCTTGAACATCGCTCTGCTCAACGCTCTCGGCGGGCAGATTCATAGGCTCATCCAACTGTAGCGTTTCTGCCGTGTAGGCACGTACATCGCTCAGTAGCTCAGCATTTTCCGCCAGTTTCTGACCGTAAGAAGGGATGATCTCAGTCAGCGTTGACTGCCACTCATCGCTTGCCACCTGCGTGGGGAACACGCGATCCAACAGGTTGAGCATAATCGACGGCGCGGTAGAGGCACCGGGCGATGCACCCAACAGTGCGGACATCGTGCCATCTTGTGAGGTCACCACTTCCGTACCAAACTGCAGCACACCACCGCGCTCGGGGTTGTTTTTGATGATTTGCACGCGCTGGCCCGCCGTCCACAGTTCCCAGTCGTCGCGGTTAGCGTTGGGGTAGTACTCTTGCAGCGCTTCAAAACGGTCATCGTCGGACATTAACACCTGCCCCACGAGGTAGCTGACCAGATTAAAGTTATCCAGGCCGACTTCCACCATGGGCCAGGTGTTATCCAGCGTCATGGAGCCAAACAGATCTGTCCAAGAGCCCTCTTTCAAGAACTTGCTGGAGAACGTGGCAAAGGGGCCAAAGAACAGCGCCGGTTCGCCATCAAGATTACGCAAATCTAAGTGCGGTACGGACATCGGCGGCGAGCCTTCTCCTGCTTTGCCGTAGGCTTTCACGTCGTGCTGCGATACCACATCCGGATTGGTGGTGTAGAGGAACTGACCGCCCACAGGGAAGCCCGCATAGGCTTTTGCTTCAGGAATGCCCGACGCCTGCAGTAGCGGAAGCGCTGCACCACCGGCACCGATAAATACATAGCGTGCGTCAACGGTGGTCTCTTCACCGCTTTCCAGGTTGGCAATGGTGACTTGCCAGGTGTCGTCGTCGTTGCGAGTCAGGTCGCGTACTTCGCTGCTTAGACCGAGCGTGAAGTTGTCGCTGCGCGTCAGCGCCTCGACCATTTCACGGGCCTGGGCACCATAGTTCACTTCGGTACCCATCTGCATGCGCGTGGCGGCTACCGGGCGGTCGTCGTTCTCACGCCCTTCCATGACTAGCGGCATCCACTCCGCTAGCTCTGCGCGATCTTCCGAGTACTCCATGCCCGCGTAAAGCGGGTTTTGCGTCATGGCGTCGTAACGCTCACGCAGGAAATTAACGTCTTCATCGCCCCATACCACGGCAATGTGCGGCACACTATTGATAAACGAAGAGGGCTCGCCAAGAATGCCGTTCTCTACCTGATGCGCCCAAAACTGTCGGGAAACTTCGAACTGTTCGGTAACATTGATGGCACGCTGAATCTCAACGCGGCCGCTGGCATCTGGTGTGTAGTTCATCTCCATAAACGCAGAGTGGCCACTGCCTGCGTTATTCCAAGCGTTAGAACTTTCCTGAGCCACTTGGTCAAGACGCTCGTAAAGGTGAATATCCCACTCAGGCTCTAACTCTTGCAGGTAAGTACCTAGCGTAGCGCTCATAATGCCGCCACCGATCAGTACCACATCGACCGGCTCATCGGCCGCAACCGGCATGGCAGCTAGCGCTAATAGCGGTGAACAAAGTAACAGACTTAAACGTTTTTGCATGTCATGTCCCTGACGATACTGAAATGACGTGCCGGAGCAGCAAGTGCCCAGCGTCGAGGGGTAAAAAATTCGACGAAAGTCTAACAAAGAACCACGATGACGGGAACATAAAAGAAATCTTAAATGAGAATGAAAGGAATTAACGCATGAAACCAGAAGATTTGGAGACCTTGGTGACGCGAAAGATGCCCTTTGGCAAATATGAAGGCTGGATTATTGCTGATTTGCCGGGCCCCTACCTGAACTGGTTTGCCCGGGAAGGCTTTCCCAACGGGGAGATTGGTCAACTGCTGCAACTGATGCACGAAATTGACCATAACGGTTTAAGCGACCTGTTAACACCACTGCGCCAGCGCTAGCAAAAGTGAGTCACGCGCCTACTAGCGGGCACGCAGCGCCTGCTCGCGCTCTTCAGCGTAGCGGGCGCTATGCTGCGCTGGGGCACTTGGAAACCGGCCTAGTGCAACGGCTTTTTCAAAAAAGCCGTTGGCCGGTAAATCCTCTCCTCGACGGCTGATAACCAGCGCGGCGATCATTGGCCGCCCGGCGGCTACATCCTCTTCCATTAACTGTTCAAGCGCTTGGGCCACACGTGCAATAGTGCGCGGTGGCGTCAGCCCTAATGTGTTAGCAACCTGCTGATAAGTCATGGGCAGCGCGCTGGCCGGGGCCTGCGTTAACAGTGCGCGTATGGGAGCCGCTAAGGGCGAAGTGGCATGGGGATGGCTCATTGGAGTGACTCTTGCGTTCGGGTATCGGGCCGGAAAGATAGCCACGCTACCATATCGCTGGCTATGCTGTGGCCTGTACATGTTATTTCAAACGGTAGTCATAAAAACGCAAGGGGGAAATATGGCCGATAGACTCAACCAGCAACGCCCTAAAAGCCGCTGGCCTAAGGTGCTGGCGTGGTTCAGTGTGCTGGCGTTAGTGGCAGCGGCACTATTAATGGCGGCGGCTGGCCCGGCCTATCGTTGGGAATGGATAGGGTTAGGCGAAGCTTTCAACCTTCTGCGTAACGGCGTTTATGCCGCCACGGCAGCGGTGGCGCTTAGCGTATTAGTGCTACTCATCAGCGCAATCACTAAACGCGGTGGGATCGCCTTTGTCGCCATAACGGTATTGATCGCCACTGCCGCCCTGCTCTATATGCCTTGGCAACAGTGGCAGCGCGCCCAGCAGGCCCCGGTGATTCATGACATCACCACCGATACCCAAAACCCACCAGCGTTTGTTGCGCTACGCGAGGAGCGCGAAGCGGCACCCAACGGGTTAGATTATCCAGGCGATGACACCGCCGAACAGCAACGGGCAGCCTACCCGAACGTTCAACCGCTGGTCGTAGAGGCTCCTGCCACCACCGTACTCGCCGCCGCTCAAGCAGAAGTCGAAGCGGCGGGCTGGGAGATTGCTGAGATTACCCAAAACCGTTTGGAAGCCACCGCCGTGACCCGCTGGTTTGGCTTTGAGGATGACGTGGTGATCCGCCTAACCGAACAGGGCGAAAGCACCCAGGTAGATATGCGTTCCGCATCACGGCTCGGTGCCAGCGATGTGGGCACCAACGCGCTGCGTATCGAGTCCTTTTTAAACGCGCTGCGCAAGCGGCTGGAGTAACCGCCACATACCGAGACTAGTGGACATGTTTTTTATGCAGGGCGCGCTCACTCAAAGTGATATCACGCAGCGTGTTTTCACGGGAAAGAATTTTCTGCGCATCCAGCTCGCCGATGGGCACTGTCACGCTTGGCGGTATATCGCCGCTGAGCTGTAGGGCTTGGTAGCGCAATGCGCATACGCGCAAAAACGACGTGAAATTTCCCAAGTCGTGCCCGGCATCAATCGACTCATGGTAAAGCCGGGTGATCATTTGGGCGGTATTCATACCATCGCGCTGGGCGATTTCTTCTAGCAGTTGCCAGAAGTAGTTCTCCATCCGTACGCTGGTTACCATCCCGTCGATGCGCAGCGAATGTGTAGCGCTTCGCCACAGCTCTGGGTCAGCATCAATAAACAGTTTGCACACAACGCCCCCTTGCGCTTACTCGCCACCATTGCATGCGTTCAGCATAGCGGTTGGTGTCATGCGCGCCCAACCTGTGGGCGCGCTCTTTCGCTTTACTTGTTCAATAGCGCCATAAACTGCGCCAGCCAAGCTGGATGGGCGGGCCATGCGGGTGCAGTCACAAGATTGCCATCCGTGACAGCATCGGTGACTTCCAAGTTGGCGAACTGCCCGCCAGCGAGCTCGACTTCCGGCTGGCATGCGGGATAAGCCGAGCACTGTTTGCCCTCTAGCACCTTGGCCGCGGCCAGTAGCTGGGCGCCATGGCAAATCGCCGCCACCGGTTTTTGGGTATCAAAAAAGTGCTTCACCATGGCGAGCACTTCTTGATTGAGGCGCAGGTACTCAGGCGCACGGCCACCAGGCACGACCAGGGCATCGTAATCGGCCGGGTTGATGCTGGCGAAATCTGCATTTAGCGCAAAACGGTGCCCGGGTTTCTCGCTATAGGTCTGGTCGCCTTCGAAATCGTGGATCGCGGTGGCAACTGTATCGCCTGAGGCTTTACCGGGGCATACCGCATCAACGTGGTGCCCCACCGCCATCAGCGCCTGAAAGGGCACCATGGTTTCGTAATCTTCGGTGAAATCACCGGTGATCATTAAAATACGTTTGCTGCTCATCTCCGTTCTCCTTGTGATTGTGTCGAGGTGGAGTACACGCAATAGACGTGTTTATTGAGACTAGCAAGCGCCGCACTTAGGCGGGTAGTACGCCCTTACTACACCGCGAGGTCATTTCACTCAGTACAAAAAAGCCCGCTGAGAACCAGCGGGCTTTTGGCTACTTAGTACTTAAATAACGAGCACTAGAGCAACGCGTCGATAGGCCGCTGGCCATCAAGCAGCGTGACTTCTTGATTGATGAGGCCAGGGGTTTGCACCACACGTAGCAATGCATAGGCCACGTTGGCCCGAGAGATTTGGTTATCCCCCGCTTCTTCGACGGTACTGGCAAACTTATGGGTCGGCGCATCATCGGTGAGGCGGCCTGGTTTTAGAATCACATAGGAGACATCGCTATGACGAAGATGAGCATCCGCCGCAAATTTGGCCGCCATATAGGGGCGCATTTTCTCTGGCGCTTCTAAAGGCTGCTCAGCGCGCATCGCACTGACCATAATGTAGCGAGATAGCCCACGCTGGCTGGCAATGTCCGCCGTACGAATGGCCCCAAATAGGTCAATCATTAGCGTTTTGTCAGGACCGGTATGGGGGCCAGAACCAGCCGTAAAGACGACCTGATCACAGCCCTCGAAGGCGTGTTCAAACTCCCCCTCTAAATCGCCCAGCACGGTTTGAATATCACGCTCCTGGAACCAAGCGGCCTGCTCTTCACTGCGAATCATGGCTCTAATAGGCGTGCCAGACTGCTTGGCTAATTCGCAAAACTGCTTGCCAATTTGACCATTGGCACCAATCACTAGCGTCGTCATATTGCCTCCTTGTCTCTTAATACTCCTTTATCAGTGCATGCTGTGCGCCTAAAGTTCAACTGCTGAATACAAAACAGCGAGCACCTTACGGTGTTCGCTGCTAACTATCAGTCAAGGGCAATGCTGTTGATCAGGTCAAACGAGCGGTATCCTGCTTCGCAGGCAGCGCTGCTTGATGCTGAGGACCATCACTCACGTGGAAGCGGCTAACCAGCGTGTGCATATCACCTGCGCGATCGTCCAAGGTCTGGCTAGCGGTAGAGGCTTCTTGTACCAAGCGCGCATTCTGATGCGTGACCTGATCCAACTGTGAGATCGCTTGGTTAATCTGCTCGATACCCGCCGACTGCTCTTTGGTCGCTCCGGCAATTTCCGTCACGTAACGAGTCACTTCGGAAAGGCTATCGATAATATCCTGCAAGTGATGGCTGGAGGCGTTCACCAACTGCTCACCTTCGCTCACTTTTTTAACGCTGTCGTCTACTAAATGACGAATTTGCGCTGCCTCCTCCGCACTGCGACCCGCTAGTTTGCGCACTTCCTGAGCAACCACGGCAAAACCACGGCCCTGCTCGCCCGCTCGCGCCGCTTCTACTGAGGCATTCAATGCCAATAGGTTGGTTTGGAAGGCGATATCGTCAATGGCTTTGATAATAGAGGTAATCTTTTCGCTCGCCTGTCGAATATCGCTCATGGCAGCAGTGGTGCGCTTGGCAACATCGCCCGCTGAACGCGCTCGCTCATCCACACTACCGCTGGCACCTTTAGCTTGGTCGGCGTAGTCAGCGGTCTGTTTTACCGTAGAGGTAATCTGCTCCAGGCTGGAGGCCGTCTCTGCTAGCGAGGCGGCTTGCTGATCGGTACGCTGAGAGAGGTTTTCATTACCTGCGGCAATTTCACGGCTGCTGGCGGCAATGGCTTCAGCGCTTTCACGAATTTGCGACACCATGCCTTCAAATGTATCCATCATGCGGTTAAACGCCTGAGCCGCTTGACCTACCTCATCGTTACGCTGCAGGGCTAAGCGCATGGATAAGTCGGCATTCTCACCAGCAGCGCCGCTGATGTTCTCCATCTGACGGCGCATTGCCACCAGCGGGCCGAGTACGCGCACCAATGTCCGCCAGCCAAAGATCGCCAGCACCCCGATGACGCCCGCCGTGACCAACAACAGCAGCGTTCGGCCAGCATTAGCCAAGGTTTGGGCTTCCTCACTGGCGCTGCTTGCCTGGGCAACGGTATAAGCTTCAATATCACCTAGCGCAGCACGCATCTGGCTCATCGCAGTGGCTACGTTGGCCAGTGCGGCCTGCACTTGGGCACCGAGGTCCAACTGCTGCTGGCGCAGCGCATAAACCGAGTCGGCGTCTTCCACCATGATGCCGTTGAGTTCGACAATCACCGCATCGAGTTCGCTAATCAGTGCACGCTGCTCGACTGTGGTGCTGGAGGCATCAGCAATCGCTGCCAGGGACTGGCGGGCCAGCGACACTTGCTGAGAAATCTCATTGCTGCGCAGATTCACCAACGCATCAATGCTATCCACTTGCATCATTTGCCGCCCTAAATCAGACAGCGTGGCAACCGCCATGCGGGCATTGCCACTCAGGCGGCCAATATCCACCCGAGCGGTGAACATGTTATCTAAAATTTGAGTGGGTAACGTGGTGGTCCCCTCTTCACGCCAAGCCTCCATTAGCTCTCGCTGGCGACGCTCCTCTCGCACTTGGGCCAGTGCTGTACGGCCAGCAATATCCTCTGCACTGCGCATCACGTTCGTAATGCCCGCTTGCATCTGAGCGATTTGCTCGGCCATTTGTGCCTGTAAGCTCAACGCGTCGCGGCGCACGTTTTCAAGGGCTTCGTCGCCTTCCAGCAGCAACTCATACTCACTATCCAGCGCGGCGAGCTGTTCGGCGGCATCGGTTTGCTCGATACGTGCAAGCCCAGTGCGTGCCTGGTCGTAGCGCGTGTCCAGCTCGCTGCGCGGAGTCACCTCTTCCAGCGCCTGGCTATTTTCGGCGGCCAGCAGGTCGGCATGACGTTGGCCGAATGCGCCCATGGTGAGCACCATGCTGCGGCTCGCATCTTGAAGCGGCAGTACGTCATCGGTCAGAAAATGCTGAACGTTGATCAGCCGCTGGTTGGTCATCCAACCGGTGCCCGCGAGCACAATGCTGCCCAGTACGGCGGCAGCAAAGAGGCTAATGAGCATAGCGCGGATACTTATGGTTTTTTTCATCAGGGGTATTCGCTGTGTCAGAGGTAAAGCTAACTAAAAATAAACAAGCAGTTACTGCGCTATACGGGACCAATCCACCGGCTCGAATCGGCCGTTTCGGATAATCGTTGGCCATACGGCATCACTTGCCTGATGGTCGTTCGGCCCTAAAGTGAGTGGCTCACCGACGCCAATATCAAGACTGCCAAGGCTTAGCAGGCCATCCACGACAGCTTCTCGATCAGGATCGCTGCCCGCGGCTTCAACGCCCTCGGCAAAAAGCTTCGCGGCCAGATACCCTTCCAGAGAGATAAAGTCGAGCGTGGCGTTCGGCGCGTATTCTGCCATCGCTTGGCGATACTCTTCTACCGCAGGTAGGTCCGCATCTAGAGGGGGGACCACTTGCGTCACAATAACGCCTTCCGCCTGTGGGCCAAGCGTATCTAACAGTGCTTGGCTACCCACAAACGAAACATTCAGAAAAAGTGCATCCGGCAAGTCTTGCCGCGCTTCACGAATAAAGTCGGCGGCTGGGCCAAATGTACCGACAATAATCACGGCCCGTGGCGTTACCGGCGCTTGTAAAATACTGGCTAAGCCCTGGTGAACATTACGAGTACCGCGTGAGAAACGGCCATGCACCAATTGCTCAGTATTCGAAATGCCTTGAGCATTCAACGCACGAATGGCGCCGTTATAGCCCGCATCACCGAAGCTATCGTTCTGGGTAAAAAAAGCGATCTCGTCAGGTTCAATACCTGCTTCCAGTAAGCCATCAATCATCGCGGCCGTTTCTTGAACGTAGCTTGCCCGGTAATTGATCACATAGCGGTCAGGCGGGGAGCGGCGCAGAATACCAGCCCCGGTAAACGCACCAAACAACAGCGTCTTTTCCTGATTATAAATAGGGATCGTGACCGCAGCAGTGGGCGTCCCGACATTTCCAATCGCGGCAAGCAGGCTGTCATTACCCACGAGTTCACGGGTGTATTTGGCAGCCTGCAGCGGCGAATATTGGTCATCAAAGGTTGTTAGGCTAAGGGTTTGGCCATTGATGCCACCTTCAGCATTCAGCTTTGCAAAGTAGGCTTCCACTCCTTGCTGCATACCCATACCTAAGGGTGCTGCACCGCCACTGGCAGGAGCTACCATGCCTACTTCAAGCTCTGCTTGGGCCAATGGCGCGGCCAATAATCCAGCAGCCAATAGCCATGTTTTGATTCGCCGCATTGATTTCTCCCACACGTGTTACTTTTTCCTATTATCGGCGGAAGAATATACGACTTAAGCTTAACTAGCCTTAAACAGAATGTAATAAAACGTGTCGTCGGTTACGCAGGCCGCTCAATAGCAAAGCGGTCGGTAATGCGCACATAGTCGCTGCCCGCCAAGCGGCCAATCGGTTGGAGTGCCTCCATATTAACGTGGCGGCCATCCCATAATTCATCGTCGATGTATATCGCCACGATTTGTACCAACACAAGGCTACCGGCCAACGGTCGATCACCAAAGCGAATCACATCCACCAGTTTGCAACCAAACGCGACGGGGGCTGCGGCAATACGGGGCACCCGGATGCCTTGCATGGTGGCCTTTTCAAGCCCTGCCAGGGTGAACTCGTCTTCCTCTCTGGGCAGGCTGGCGCTGGTGGTATTGAGCGCTTCAATCAATCCTTCGGTACCCACGTGCACAACACACTCTTCGAGGTCGTCTAAGTTGCGAAGCGTGTCCTTGGGCTGCGCGCTACCATCCAGCAGGGGTGAAAAAGCCAGGATGGGCGGGTCGATGCTGGCTACGTTAAAAAACGAGAACGGCGCTAAATTGGCGTTGCCACGCTTGTCTTGTGTTGCCACCCAGGCAATAGGCCGGGGACAGACGCTACCTGACAGCAGCCGGTAGAGGGTTCCAGCACTCAGCGGAGATTGTTCTAGCAGGGCTTCCATGGGCGCTCCTTATCACATAACGAGAGAGTTCTCCTTAATAGGCAGCCGCAGCCTAACCACTGTCAAGTATGTTAGCCTTTATAGACTCACTGGGATACCAAGGAACTGAATGCTCACTATTTCCAATAGCGTCAGCGTGGCGGACTGGGAAATTGATATTAGCCAAATTCGCGCCCAGGGCGCTGGCGGCCAAAATGTCAATAAAGTTGCCTCAGCGGTGCATTTGCGTTTCGATATTCAGCGTTCAACGCTGCCGCCGGTTTATAAAGAGCGCCTGATGGCACTCTCCGACCAGCGCATCAGCAAAGAGGGCGTGGTGATTATTAAAGCCCAGAGCTACCGCACCTTGGAGTTGAATAAAGAGGATGCCTTGAACCGCCTGCAGGCGCTGATCAAGAGCGTAGCCAAACAGCCTAAAACGCGCCGCCCTACAAAACCCACGAAGGGCTCACAGCGTCGCCGGGTAGACCATAAAACCCGCAAAGGAAAAATTAAGTCACTGCGTGGTAAAGTGCCGGTGGGCTAGGGGTTATCCCGCCCAAAATCTTCTTCCATGCCTAACACAGTGACCCAAATGCCCACGTCTCCTCGTCCGCTATCGCCCTGCATTCATGTCTGCCAAATAGAGCCTAGCACTCAGATGTGCCAGGGCTGCGGGCGCACGTTGGATGAAATCGCCTGCTGGGGAAGTATGACCGAGGCCGAGAAGGCCCCGGTGTGGGAACGCATTGAACAAGCAGGCTATGTTGAGCAGCAAAACGCGGCAAGAGATGCCACCACAGGCTGAACGGCTGTTTCGCTTAACGCTCTTCGTCGTGGCGATCGCTCAAGATATGGTGAAGCTCACCACAGGCCACCATCGGGTCATCGCAGTTGATGACAATATTAGACTCCGCCAGCACGTAGCTGCGTCCGGTAATGGTGTTTTCTACTACTTGGTAAGCGCCTTCTTGATGCGTACCGGTAAAGGTACCGATGAAGCCTGTCTCCCGCAGCGATATCGTTTCTAACTTGTCGCCCAGCTTTAACCGCCCTTCGTAATTCATCAATGCCAGCCGTGCCGACGTACCGGTGCCCGTCGTGCTGCGACAAATCACGCCAGGGTGAACATACGTCGTGGAGCGAGAGCGGATATAGCCTTCCGCCACCGACTCTTCTGGCCCCATGAAGTGCAAAAACGGCAGCGGCCCCACATCCCCCAAGGTATAGTGAGAGAAGCCGCGCTGCGCCTGAATCGCCTCGACGATTTTGTGAGCGCAAGCCGCCAGCGCCTGCTCTTCATCACGTACCAGTTTGAAGCCCAGCGACTCAGCATCGACCAGGGCGTAAAAGCCGCCGCTGTAAGCGACCGAGTAAGTGACTTCACCGATCCCCGGGACTTGGATGGTGTCGCGGTAGGTGTCGATATAGCTGGGCAAGCCTTCACAGGTAACGGATTCCACCACGCCGTTATGCACCCGCGCTTCGATTTGCACCAAACCCGCCGGGGCTTCCAGCTTGAAGCGCTGAATCCCCTCCTGCTTGGGCACGATACCGGTCTCGAGCACGGCCGTCGCCGTACACAGCGTGTTCGAGCCCGAGTAAATTGGGTAACCCATCACTTCCATGATGATGTACCCGGCAACGGCTTCTGGGTCGGTGGCGGGCACCAATAGATCCACCGACATTTCGGGAATGCCGTAGGGTTCTTCTAGTAGCAAACGGCGCAACCCATCAGCGTCGTCACGCAGATACTCCATCTGCTGGCGAACCGTGGCACCGGGCAACGTATCAATACCGCCAGTGACGATGCGGCTCACATCGCCCCCGGCATGTGTGTCCAACAATTGAATCGTATGAAGGTTTTTCACTCACCCGGCTCCTAGGCAGTGGTAATGGCAAACGGTGCACCGTGGGTGTCCCACTGAGCATCGGGGACAATAACGATTTTCCCCAGGTAGTTGCTGCCCCGGTTCACAAAGTAGCGCTCGGCCTGATGTAATTCCGAGAGTTTGAACGCGCCGTGCAGCACCGGCTTCAACTCACCGCTACGAATCCAGGCGACTAGTTGCTCTGCCTCCTCGCGAGTGCCGTGGGAAACACCGAAAATCTGCACCTGATACAGGTAGACTCGGGTCCACATAATCTCGCTAAGGTTGCCGCCGCTAGCACCGGCAATGGAAAGCCGAGGATACGTAGCGCGGCTATGCATATCGCCAATCATGGTGTCGATAAACAGGTCGGTCATCTCGCCGCCAACGAGATCCATCACGGCATCTATGGCTTGCCCCTTGGTTTCTGCCAACACACGCTCGACAAACGTCGGTAAGTCACCACGATCAATCACCGCTTCTGCGCCGAGCGAAATAAGCGCATCGGCTTTATCAAGCTGACTGACGGCGTAGGGAATCGCGCCGACGATACGACAGAGCTGAATCAATGCCGTGCCGACCCCTCCGCTGGCACCACTGACGAGAACGCGCTCTCCCGCCTGAACGTTGGCGGCAGTCATCATGTGGTAGGCCGTTTGATAAGAGCACATGCCCATGGCGGCCAGCTCCGCATCGTGCAGCTCAGGGTTAGCCACATGGTGGAACTGGTCGGCAGGCACCGCCACGTACTCGGCGTAGCCGCCATCGGCACCGTGGCCGTAGTAGTCCGGCGTCAGGTTGATGTCGCGACGCTCATCGGCGTAAAGATTGAAATCCAGCAGGCCGCGCTCGCCAATGCGCTGGGCGTCGACGCCCTCCCCCACGGCGACGATCCGCCCAGCCACGTCGGCCCCCTGTATGCGGGGGAACGTCAGCGTCGGGGAGCCGCCCATGGCAAACGAGGTGACGTCCTCTTTCCCTTTGGTGGGGTATAGCCCTTCGCGTGCTTTGCGGTCGGTGTTGTTTTTCGCTGTGGCCGTGACCTGCACCAGCACCTGCCCCGGGCCTGGCTGTGGCGTAGGTACATCTTGGCGGTACTGCAGCACGTCCACATCACCGTGGCCGGTTAAGAGCATCGCTGACATCGTGGCAGGTATCGCCGCGTTGTTATCCGTATGGGCCATGGGGGGCTCCTTATTCAGTGCATATGCCGCGACAATAACAAACGCCGGGCGAGGTTCAAGGGACTAGCCGAAGACCGGCACACCGATGATCACCGGGTGTAGATAGAAGGCAAACAGGGCATACGCCACTACGCCAATCGCCACCGTGGCCAGCGTAGCCGCCAGCGAAGTTGATTGCGGTGCAGCGGGCTGCTGACGGCTACGCTGTTTAGCGGCTTTAAACGCCAAAATAGCCCAGACAAGAAACGCTGCAAAAAAGAGGATATCGCTCAGTCGGCCATTCACTAGCAGGTGGGCAAACGCCCAGATTTTGACGGCCAGCATCATCGGGTGGCCTAGCTTGGCTTTGATCGCGTTACCCGGCACATACGCTGCCACCAACATAATAAACGCGGGCAGCATCAGCAGCGCCACTGCATGGCGTAAGCCCATCGGCGGAAACCATAGATTGATAGGGTCGAGGCGCGTTTGACCGTAGCCATATATGGCGATGGCAAGGCCAATGAGGGCCACCACGGAGTAAGCCAGCTTCCACGTGCTTTGGCCACGGTTAGCGATCTGCTGCTGTCGCCAGGATTCCGCAAAGATACGTACCGAGTGCCCGCCTAAAAAGATCAGCAGGCCTAAGATCATAAGGGTCATGGTGGTCACTCTCCGGTGAGTTGCAAGTCGTTGGTCGAGTGGGAGCATGCCACACTCCTTGGCAAACCACATGGCGCGGCGTCAACTTTTCGCCAATAGTGATGGAGAGCAAAACCCGTCAAGCTAGACGACTGACTGTACCTCTGCCCTCGCCAAGGATCGGTATGCTTCACTTCCCCTCGACGTACCATCGCCGTCTCACCTGGACCTATTTTGGGCTGTTCATTGCCATTGGCATGACCGGCGGCCTGCTTGGCCCGGCCCTGCCACACCTGGCCGAGGTCAGCGGTGCCTCCATGAGCCAGATCGCCGTGCTGTTTACCGCACGCGCCGTGGGCAACATGAGCGGCGCGATGGTCACCGGGCTGCTCATGGACCGCTTCAACGGCCACCACGTGCTGGTGATGATGGGCATGCTGGCGGTAGCTGGGCTAGCCGTGGCTCCACTTAGCCCGCTTTTGCTGCTGTTGACGCTTCTATTCATGCTGCTGGGGTTTGCGGAGGTATCGCTCAACGCGGGAGGCAACACGCTGCTGCTATGGCTGCATCGAGATGCGGCAGGCCCAAACGTGAGCGCGCTACACTTCTGCTTTAGCTTCGGCAACATGCTTACGCCGCTGATTATGATTGCCGCACTCTCACTTACCGGGCAATTTCATCTCACGTTTTGGATTGTTGCATTAAGCGTGGCTGCCATGCTGTGGCCACTTTCGCGCTTTGCCAGCCCGACTATGCCAACGGTAGACCCTGACCCAGCCACTTTGGCAGCGCTCAAACATCGTGACCCACTGCTGCTGGGGCTATTTATGCTGCTGTTTTCCATTTATGTGGGCATTGAAATTACGTTTGCTGGCTGGGTGACGGCGTATGGCGCGCTGTCAGGGCTGACTACCGAGCAGGCGGCACTGCTGGCCACTCTATTCTGGCTAGCGCTATCTGCTGGCCGTTTGCTGGCCATTCCTCTGCTGCGTGTTTGTTCACCCTGGCAGGTGTTAGCCAGTTGTTTGGCGCTGGGCTTGGGTGCCTCGGCCGGCCTGCATTTTAACTGGCTGCCTCTAAGCCTCGGAGCACTGCTGTTTGGGCTTTCGGCCTCTGCTTTTTTCCCGACACTCTTTGCGCTATGCAATCAGGCCATTGTGATGCGGGGCCGCACCACCGGCGCTATTTTTACCGCAGCGGGTAGCGGTGCGTTGATTATTCCGTCTTTAACAGGCCCGCTGCTGGATATCGCTGGGGCCCGGGCTTTTCCTATGTTACTGGCCGCTCTGTGGCTCTTGATTGCGCTGGGGCTTTGCATGCTGGCATTTCGTTTACACCAACTCACCGCCCGGCAAGGGCTTTAGAACCAGTCTTTGCGTTTAAACAGCCAGATTAAAATACCGCCAATACCCAACATGGCCCCCCATACAAAGAAGTAGCCGTATTGATAGCTAAGCTCAGGCATATATTCGAAGTTCATTCCGTAAATACCGGCAATGAACGTCAGCGGAACAAAAATAGCGGTAATCACCGTCAAGACACGCATAGTGATATTTAGCTGGTGAGAAGAAATAGAGATATAGCCATCCACCAAGTCACCGCAAATATCGTAGTACATTTGTGTCAGCGTATAGAGGCGCTCAAAGCGCTCCTCTACATCGGTAATCGCGTGCAGGGTTTCACTCTCACCTCTAGGTAAGTGGGCGTAGTCATACGCCGTTAGCTCTTGAGTAATACCTTTGTGATAGCTAAAGATGCGCCGCATTTTCACCAGCCGCGAGCGGTAAGTCGTAATTTTACGCATCAGAACATCGTTGCCGTTTTCGAGCAGCTCATCCTCAAGATCGCTAAGTTCCATCTCAAACTCCAGCAGGCTATCAATATAAAATCCTGCTGAGGTATACATCACTTTTAATGCCACATGCTCTGGGGAAAGCGCCAGCAACGCCTTACCCTGCTCATTTAACAGCCGCTCAATACTCAAGGCTTCTCCGGGGTGAAGCGTTATCAAAAAACGTTCGCCGATAAAGAAACAGACCTGCTGGGGCACAAAATTAAGCTGGGCATCGAATGATGAAATGCCGCGATAAATAATCAGCGTATGGTTCTCAAACTCTTCAATTTTCGGCGGGTGTCGCTCTTTATGGGCATCTTGAATGGCCAAGGGATGGCAGTCAAAACGCTCTAGCACATCACGCTCCTGCGCTTCACTTTCGCCTTTCATATCAACCCACAAATGGGCAGTGGGCATTGTTTTCCAGTCGTCGATTAGGCGTACATCCCCCTCACGCACATCGCCTTCTGGGGTGGTTAATATGCAACGAATCATTTTCTTCCCTGGGTTCGTTAAGTCTTGGGTGTTATATCTGCCGGGCGCGCTAGCTCTATACGCGCTTTACCCGCCCGCTTCGCCATATACATTGCCACGTCAGCTCGCTTTAACAACTCCTGAGCCGTTTCAGACGCCCCTGGCAAAAATAGCGCTACACCGATGCTGGTACTAACCCGTAAGGTAGCGCTGCCAACATGAAGCGGCTCTTCAATGAGGTGAATCAGTTTCTGGGCCAATGGCTCTAGCGCCTCGGCGGTGACTCCTTCTAGCAGCACGACGAACTCGTCTCCTGCCCAACGGGCAACAAAGTCCGTCTCGCGAACGGCATACTGCAAGCGCTTGGCAACGTCGCGCAGCAGTTCATCACCCATGGCGTGGCCATGCTGGTCGTTAACACGCTTGAACCCGTCTAAATCAAGAAACAGCACCGCAAGCGGGTTTAGGGTACGGCGTACCCGCGCCATCGCTTCGGATAGGCGCTCGTCAAGCGCACGGCGATTAGGCAACCGAGTCAGTACATTTTCACGGGCCTGTTGATCCCGAAGCCGCTCTAGCTGCTGGCGCTCAGTGATATCGTGAATAAACAGGCTACGGCGCATCCGACCATTAATCTCATAGCTTTTCAAGCGTACTTCGACCGGCAAGCGGACGCCATCACGGCGCGTCGCCTCACAAGAAATAGGCGCAGATTCATCTTGATTGGGTAGCCCTTGGGGAAACATAAGCGCCGTTAGTGGGCGCATTAAAGCTTCTTTGCGACTCCAGCCAAATATACTCTCTGCAGCACGGTTCCAGTCCAGCACCCGCTCTTGGGCGTCAATGCTCAGATAGGCATCGTAGGCAGACTCAATCACCAGATTGAGTTCGCGGGTTCGCTGCTCGATATGCTGCTCGAGGCTTTGATGAAGCTCAGTGAGCGCTTTTTGGGTGGCAATACTATTTTTTTGCTCTTTAATGAGCCGTTCGCGCAGGTGAATCTCACCGGTCACAATGTCGGCTAAATCTTGCAACGCGGCCTGCTCCTGAGCGCTCAACTGCCGCGGTTTGCTATCCATCGCACACAGCGAACCCAGCACCAATCCCTGTGAGTTTTTAAGCGGAATGCCTGCGTAAAAACGTATTCCATCAGGTCGAGTCACGAAAGGGTTGGTGGCAAAACGCTCATCTTGCAGCGCATCTTTCACCACCAACGGAGAAGCTTCCAGCACGGTGTAGGCACAAAACGCCACATCCCGCGGCGTTTCGGAGATATTGATACCAACTTGCGACTTAAACCACTGCCGATCGGAATCAATCAGAGTGATAGTTGACTGTGGCACACCGAGTAGCACCGTTACCAAGCGCGTAATGCGATCAAAAACAGGCTCGTTCGGCGTATCCAACAGTGCTAGCTCGTTAAGCGCAGCCAAACGGGCATTTTCGTTAGGAGGTAACAGGTGGCTCATGGCGATCGCACCTACAGTAGTAGTCAGATCCCTGCCAGCATAACGCGAAACGAAATTTCCTGCTTAACGCCTTGATTAACGGGCAAGGACGCGGCGCTTGTTGGCTCCAGCAATGATCATACTCACCGCAGTTGAGAGCAGCAGCGCCCCAACAAACGGGCCAAGGGTTGGTACGCTGCCGGGGAAGGTGGCTGCTATCACTCCCGCACTAACACTGCCTTGGCTCAACCAACCCGGCAGCACAGCGCCCACTAGCCCAGCAAGCCCGCCGCCTATCGCAGCCATAGGCGTCATGCGTTGCCATAAGCCAAGCAGTACCGGTACCACGATGGCGGCACACAGCAGATCGGCAATCAGGAACAGGCGAAGCACCGAGAGCCCCTGCAGAGCAATCACAATCACCGGCACCATGATCGCGACAGTAAGCCAGCGGGCCTTGGTTAAAGCATCTGGGCGGTCGCCGCTGGCCCATAGCGAGGCAATCCCGTTTTGTAACGTGTCGACGCTAGACGTGACCAGGGTAACGGCAAGTACCAGTGACGGCAGCGTGATCCATATCGGCGCATCGCTTAACAGCGCAAAAAACGGCATGGGCGGCTCACCTAAGCTGACACCGCTCATGGCGGCCATCATGCCCACGCCACCAATTACCATCACCGCGAGAATCGTCATACCACCGCCTAGCCAAGCGCCACGCCCAAGGCTTTGGTCATCTTGTGCCGCCCACACTCGCTGCCAATAGCCCTGGTGGAATAAATTGGCAGCCGTCACAGCAATCACCAGCGTCAATGCCACGCTGAGCGAGCTACCGATTGGCAATGAGGGTAAAGCGGCGTCGCTGGGCATGCTCGGTAGCCGCCAAAGCGTTACGCTCGCCACCGCCAGTAGTAGGGCCAACAGCAGCCATGCCTGCCAACGGTCGGTCGCAAGGCTGGCGCGAAGGCCGCCCATCACGGTGTACACCAGCGTCGTTAGAGCAACGCCAATGATCACCACGGCAGGCGGCACATCAGAGAGCAGCGCGGTAATAGCCCCAATGGCAGTTAACTCAGCGGCTAAAAAGCAGCCCATATAAGCAACAGATACCATCGCCACAAAGCGACGAACGTTTTTGCCATAGCACGCCTCAGCAAACTCCGCGATGCTGCGCCCTTCTGGCAGCGCTTGGCGTATTTTTGGCCCATAAAGGCCCAATACAATAAACGGAAGTGCCGAGCCAAAGGCATAGCCCAGCAGCGCCACGGGGCCAACAAAGGCACCAATTTCAGGTGGAGCAAACAGAATCCAGGCACCCATTCCAGAGGCTAAAAAAGACAGCCCCAGAGTGGACGCAGTTTGCGAGTTGCGGGCGGTGACATAATCATCCAGGGAGCCGCCGCCAAAGCGTGCCCGAAGACCCAGAAAGGCAAAGCAGCACAGGGCTGCGCCTAACACAGCAGACGTTAGGTATGGCATGTCGCGCTTCCTCCGCCGGTACGAACCGGATCAGGTTCCAGGGTCTGCGTTACGCGCATTCTCAGCCCGTTTTGGGCTCCCCTGGCGACAGTGAATGAAGGCGTCATCCTCAATCAAAGCAGCGCCGTAGTAAAGTCTTAAGGCGTTTCGCGAACCAATTCGTCAGGCTTTTTCGGCACGCGCCCCATGAGATAGAACTCGGAATTAGGCGGCGTGCCCGCTAGGGTCACCAGGCGATTCGACATACCCAAAAAAGCGCGAAACTCCTCAGGGCGATGCGCCAGCATCAGAAACACATTAGGCACGAACCCCGCTTTTTCCTGCACAGCTAACATCGCATCACGAATATCGCTTGGCACATCATCCAGCGTTTCGGGAAGTTTAAAACGGCTAATAGCAGCAGACATATTGACACCTTCTTGTTATGTTCATGATATAAATAGCGCGATTAAATTCACTGGTAACAAATAGCTAACTAAAGCACCTTTCATTTCGCGTTCGCGCTCACCATACTCTTATTAAGTCCATGTCATAAAAGCCGTACGTTATCAGCAAAGCGGCGTACTAACAGGGAAACCACCATGACATACTCTGAAGCTAAAGAGCACACGCCAGGGCGTTTGCATGAGCTTTTTGCCGACCCTTACCGTGCGTTCGAAAACGATACGGATGAGCGTCAGCTACATATCCGCGTTATGCTTCATACGCTGCTAGCACGCCCGATGCAGCGCGGGCAAGTCACTCTACGTGTCATTCATGGCTGGGAGAACGGAGGCTTTGAGCCATCTGACCTGCAGCACGCCGATTATGCGCTACATAGCTTAGATGACTACCACACTGCCGTGGAGCGCTTTACCACCGCCGCCCGGCAAAATGCGCCGCTGCCTGCCGATAACACAGCCATTTTAGCTGCCCCTCTTGCCGATGCCATCACAGATGCCGAGGCAGAAGGCCAAACGCTGACAGACGATATTGTCGAAACGCCTGCACGTTGGCCTGCGTTTAATGGTGGGTTAGCCCTCTATACGCTATTTAAGATGTATCACCGCCTGGTTTACGGCGAAGATGACAGTTATCGTTGCTCTCAGTGCAATACCCCACATGGCCCCCGTGAAATCCATGAATTCCACATGGAAGAGGGTGAATTTGCACTGCTGGCCCCCATAAGCGAGCAGCACGACGCCCCTTACCTGCTAGTGCTCCATGAAAGCCAGCTTGCCCCCATTGAGCAACTGCTCAACGACAGCCTGCCACTATTTGATCGTTTTTAACGCGCTTGCGCCTCCTCCGCTAGCTTGGAAGAGGCGCATCGCCCAAACGTATAACAACGAATCTTTTACAACGAAATGGTGCTGTTAATACCACTAGAGACGTTTTCAGGCTCGAACCAACGGGCCGTGACGGTCTTAGTTTGCGTCCAGAAAGCAATCGCCTGTTTGCCGTTGGGGCCTAAGTCACCCAGCTTGGATGCCCGAGATCCGGTAAAGCTGAAGTAAGCAACGGGAACAGGAATCGGCACATTGATACCAATTTGGCCAACGTCGATATCCGTTTCAAACCGGCGAGCCACCCAGCCAGAGTTGGTAAAAATCGACGTGCCGTTGCCATTGGGGTTGGCATTAATAAAGTTGATGGCGTCATCCAGCGTTTCTACGCTAACCACACACAGCACAGGGCCGAAAATCTCTTCCCGATAAATGGTCATATCCGCCGTTACATCGGCAAATAGCGTCGGTCCTACAAAGTTGCCTTCCGGGTAGCCGTCCACCGTATAGCCACGGCCATCTACCAGAAGTGTGGCGCCCTCTTTTTCACCGGCGCTGATTAAGCGCTCAACCCGCTCTTTCGCCTGGGGCGATACCAAGGGCCCCAGGTCTGCATCGCGCTGAGAGCCTGGCCCTACTTTCATGCCACGGGCACCGGCTTCGATATCTTTTATCCACTCCCGGGCTTCCCCCACCAGCACCACTACCGAGTTCGCCATGCAGCGCTGCCCGGCCGCGCCAAAGGCAGACCCTAACAGGCTGTCAATCGCCTGGCTGCGGTTAGCGTCAGGCATAACGACGCAGTGGTTTTTGGCCCCCATCATCGCCTGCATCCGTTTGCCTGCCGCCGCGGCACGGTTGTATAGCAGCGAGCCGACATGAGTCGAGCCGATAAACGACAGCGCCTTGATATCCTGGTGGTCAGCAATTTGATTCGCTACATCCGGACCACCGTGCACCACGTTTAATACGCCAGCGGGAATGCCCGCTTCATGGGCCAGCTCGACTAGCCGCATGGTAGAGCTCGGGTCCTGCTCGGAGGGTTTCAATACAAAGGTGTTACCCGTGGCAATGGCCAGCGGGAACATAAAGCAGGGCAGCATAATCGGGAAGTTAAATGCCGTAATACCCGCGCCCACGCCTAACGGCTGGTGCATGGTGTAAACATCCACTTCGTTCGCTGCGTTTTCCGCCAACTCGCCTAGCTGCAGCGAGGTAATGGAGCAAGCATGTTCCACCACCTCAAGACCGCGGCCTACTTCACCCTCGGCATCGGGCAGTGTTTTGCCATGCTCTTCGGTAATTAACGCGGCAAGCTCTGCCGTATTCTCGCGAATAAGGGCCTGAAGCTTGAGCATAATGCGCATGCGTTTACCCAGCGGCACCTTGCGCCACTCTTTAAACGCCGTTTTGGCACTGGCAACGGCCCGCTCGACCTCTTCTGAGGTGCAGAATGGAACGCGAGCCACTACCTCTTGGGTGGCAGGGTTAACAACGTCGCGCCACTCCTGGCTTTGCGACATCACTGGCTGACCATCGATATACATGGGTATTTCACGAACGGACATAACACTGATCCTCGTGGTTGTGTTTGTTATGGATTCTAATAGGGAGCCTGTAGGGTATATCAGCAAGTTAACGTAAACGTCAACTAGCCACTCAACAAAGACAAAAACGTTTAGCCAAATGCAATACGCCTTTCCCTCTCGGCAGCGCCCTCGCTATGCTGTTTTTAACGCCGAACCAACCCGTCGGTTAGCCAGGGCAACCACGCCAGCAGCACCAGCGTGACGAGGGTCGCCAATAAAAAGGGCAGCAGCGCTCGGAAGATTTTTAGCGGCGGCGCACCGGTCATGGAGGAAGCGATAAACAGCCCCG
>Ga0209434_1000090_pt1 | contig 47368 bp, 43 predicted proteins | sample ETNvirnome_2_300_FD_184068 | JGI IMG/M metagenome (GOLD analysis project Ga0209434, IMG submission 184068) | Marine viral communities from the Pacific Ocean - ETNP_2_300 (SPAdes) (version 2) | ecosystem: Environmental > Aquatic > Marine > Oceanic | place: Pacific Ocean | collected 2013-06-22 | reverse complement strand
AAGATAAAGAGAGTGCTTAAACAAGTTTATAATAGAGCCGGTTGCGTATAATTCACTAATCTCGCCGGCGCTCATTGTTAATTGCCAAATAGATACTTCGTCCATGCTGCCGCTGAATTGAGTTGGGGCCGTGGCAGAACCTTGGATGACCGCTAAGCCGCCACCGGGCATTGATTGATCGCCATCGATATATCTTTGATACTGCAGCTTGGGAGTGGATCCTACAAAGCCGGGCCATGGTGCACCGCGAGAAGAATCAACCAATGTTCCATCTACATAAAATTTTGGATCCATGCTGGCTGATAAATTGGCGTTGTAGGTAACCGCCACATGCTGCCATGCACCGGGAGTGACCACTGCATTATCAGTTTCCCAATAGATATTGTTGTTATCACTATCGCCTCCGCCTCCATTCCATGTCAAGGTCAAGCGAAGTTTATTGCTCGTTCCCTGGACCACAAAAGCATTGGACACTTGAGGGTATCCTTCAAGCCAAATCCCGCCGTGATTATCGGCACTAGCGGATATCCAAGCGCTTAGCGTGGTCTCAGAGAGTCCAAAGAATTCTGCGTCATTTGGAGCCTCCTCGTTTCCTCCCTTGTTTCCGCCCACATTCATACCACCTTGGGCGTTTGACGGTACCGGGAATGTGGTTGCTTTTGTATTCTCAAAAGGAATTTGAAATTTGATACTTGAACTGCCATCGCTGATTGTTACAAAATCTTCCGTTTCGGGGTTACTAGTAAAATCAATAAGACCGTAAGATGATGTTGGGGGGGCGCCAATATCAGGATAGGGATAAGTTGGGGAAGCCATACCAATGGCGCCGGCGCCTTGATCTGCGCACTGTCCTAGTAAAAGCTTCCAGGCTTCAGGACGTGTGAGGTAGGTATCTGTTGCGCCTGAATTATAAGTAATGTGACGTGATTGGTGCCCTCCTACATATTTTTCGGTAAAGGGTCCTTGCATAGGAGTTCCCATGGCCTGACCGTAAATATCATTGTGTAGATTTGTAATTTCAATGTTGGCGCCAACTTTCGTTTGAACCTCTTTATTGTATCCGGAGTTGACAGAAGAACTCATTATATTAAAGGGGAAAGCCATAGAGGATTTTACATCACTATATCCCTCATCTTGATACCACCGCCGTGCAGACTGCACTTTGAAAACTCTTTTTACTTTTCTGCGTAATTCTCGATCATCTTCAAAATCTTGTATGGATACCAGATCAGAGGTTAGCCCAACAAGAACATTCAAAGGAATAAATCGGTTCTCCTCGGTACTAACAGGACCAAAAGGATATAGGGCATCATAAGTGTATTGAATGTTTTGATCTTTGTTGAAATTTACGCCACCGTGAATAGGTGTGGTGGCATCATAAGATCTTAGCTTATAAAGCTTTTGATAATTTCTTTGAGGATAGAAATCCTGGAAATACCTCGTGCCAGAAGACATTAACGCCGCGGGCTTTCTTTGCGCGCGGGGGGCGGTATTAATAATTTGACGCATTCTTTCTCTTTGCGTGTCAATTGTGGGATTACCCGAAGTAATTTCTGGTGCGGAACGTTTTGCTTTTTTAAGCCAATACTGCGTATTTTGATTGGTATTGCGAGGAGATGCTGGGACCGGGCTAGAATAGTTTTTGTAGGTAATTCCTAGCTCACCGACGCCAAACATTTGAGCTTCGGGGTTATTTTGTTTGGTCTCTAAGCTTGGATATTTGGTTTGATATTTGTTGCGCTCAAGGACGTGACTCTCAACCGTGTTATAAACGTCTGCTACAAAATCGGATGAGGCCGGGACCATTTGGGCCATGATATGACTAATGGCGTCATCGAACCATTTATAATATTCAACAAATTTCTCGACTTGGCTTGTTTTTGTTACTTTGCGGAAAAAGATCTCTCGCAGCTTTTCTAATGACTTATAGCGGCCGCGGTAACGATTAACTGGTGCGCCTATAACATTATTAAAGTCTACAACTCCTGCAAAGAAATCAAGCATCTCTTCAGAAACCGCGCGATACATGCTTTTTTCAACAGTATAGATATAATTTGGCACTGTCTCTGTAACTCCAAAGACCTTGTCGTCTTCAGATAAAATTTGAATTGCGTCGGCTGACGTAGCTCTTTCGGGCGAAATAAATTTAAACGTATTGGTGAGTCTCTTCTCAATTGCATCGGTACTGCTATTGGGAAAATCATATCCATAACCGTTATGCTGATAGCCAGCGATAGTGCCCATGGGTCCATAATCCGTAGCCAACGATGTTGAGCCAGAGCTTATATCAGGCACCACAAAGACGCCCGTAGAGTTGGAAGAGCTTAATTGATTAAAAGCCCAATTTAAAGCTAGTGTGTTGAGATTTAAAACATCGGCACTCTTGTTGGCAGTGTCAATAGCCGCCACACTTTGATAAGAACCTGAAATTCCATAGTTATCAATATCGTGGGCGTGCTGGCTCAAGCTGCCAGTATTCAGGGCTTTGGCCCAATAGCGCAGCGAACCAACAAGAACATCTGATTTGTGTACTACAGCGCCAGTAAGATTGGTTCGTTGAGCACCAGCATACAAGCGCTTTGGACGCGTCAAAAAGTCAGATCTACTCCCTGTCGCAGCACTAACAACACTTCCCACAGTAAAGCTATTTTCGATAGTCCCTAAATCAATATTAATTCCTTCAAATATTACGTCATATTGGGTTACTGAAGCACCTGAGACAGTAGTAATAGGTCCATCAAACTTGGGTTTAACTCGCACCGAAAGATTCCAGGTAGTATTATCATACACATTCGAGAAAACACTACTGGTTAGTGTGGGAATATTGGGGGCTCCAGACGGGGTTCCAGGTGCAGGGGATGAGGATGTTAGTTTAAAGTATACATCTTTAGAATTTGGACCGGTCTTGATGGCTTGAACTTGAAAATTGGTATAATCCGGATAGTTAGCACTTGTATCGGACCCAGAAAGACCAGCGGCCGATGAACTATAAGGAGTGATACCTCCAAAAAGAGAAACTGTGGTATAATCGCGCTGGTTGTCGGAATAATCTATATTCCAGTGAGGGAACATTATCTGCCCTTCGATTGTGCAACCATATTGCATTTCGTAGTTGTCGCTAAAAGTACCGGTTATATAACCTCGGCTATTCGCATTCGTGCTATCAGCACGTTGATAAATTACCGCAGTTCGATTTTCTTTCTTGTCGAAATTAGCATAAGAAACTTTTTCTATTACTTGTTCATAATTGTTGCTGAGCGGGAAGGTTGTATTTTTAGCATAAGTGTTTATTTTAACAATCTGTTCGTCAATGTTAAAACATCGAAGAACATTCCGCAAAGATCTTTCGGTACCCTTAGATTTAAAAATATTAGCTAGATTATTATAAAGATTAAGGTAGATCAGATTTTTGGTTTCATCTAGATCGTTTTCAAACAACATATCATTGTTTCTATTTAAGAATCTCTCCATCACATTTGCGTCGATAAAGATTTCGGGAGTATAAAGACCTAAAGATTGTGGCAAGTGTTGGGCGAATGGAGTTGGTTCAGAAGAAGCACTAGTATAGTTTATTCCTCTCATCTTGGGCAACTGCTGCGAGAGTAGATGAACCCTGTCAAAATAGGTGCCTACAATGTGTGAGACAACATCTAGATTATTGTTCCCCAATTGCTCTGCTTCTTCGATAATCCAAGATGGGGCATAGTTTCGGAACATTGAATTGTTTTGTGCATCATAATACGATCCAGTAGCTAACAATTCATTCTTTAAATTTAAAACAGAAGTATGCGAAGAATATATAATAGGATCTTTATATTCTTGTGCAGAAGCACTGGCTTCTATTATAGCAGAACCGGTACTTCGAGAGTTGGTTCCGTAACCAGTCCATACGCCATTAGTGATACGTCCGGCATAGTCCAAAACATTGCTATCAACACTGCTGGTTTCCGTTATGCCCTCGTTAAATTTGTAATAGACACCAAGGGTCGTGTTAGAAATATCTGTGTTTGTACCGCCCCTTACCTGGGAAAACCAATAGCGTCCAATGTCTTCACCGGTTCTTTTCTCTTTCCAAAATCGGAACTCGTCCATGGAAGCACTAAGCTTAGAAATGCCATCAAATTGTGCACATTTCACTCCACCAATTGCGGATCCTGACGGGGCGGCCAGTAGGGCGCCGATTCGAGCAAAAGTGTCTTTCTGCTTAAGTTGATTTATAGTCGTAGAACCAGTTATATAGGTGTCGTTTAGTCCGCCGTTAATATACAATTTTGAAGCGAAATCAGAACCAGTATTGTACATCACCAGCGCCACATGGGTCCATGTACCGAGTGAGCCGGTTGTTATACCAGAGCCAATCGATTGCTGAAAAATACCTGCCGCCGTCATTCCGGGTTCGATGGATACTGCACTTCCTGACTGCACCGTCACCAAGAAAGGGCTGGCATCGACGCCGCCAGTAAGCTCTAAAGTAATTCTTCCATAATCGGCAGAACCACTATGAGAACCACTCGTCCATAAGTCGAAAATTGTCTCTTTGTTGCCGGCGGTGCCGGCAGACATAAACTCAGGCTTCTTTAACCAGAATTCAATGGAGACACCAGTATCAAAACTAGATTGAAGATTTGACTGGCGAGTTCCTACACCATAATCGGAAGGGAGTCCATCCGTGGTATAAATGCTCGTATCATAAACATTGGAATATTGAAATTTGTCTGAGTATGGGTTGTTGCTATCATTGACAAGACTGCCAGCGGAATTTATAGCATGGGGGCCGCCCTTCAGAGTGATGTACTCTTTAGTACTCGGTATCGAGTAACCCTCAAGTACATTGCTAACTGCCGTAGTTGTAGCCTCACCTAGCACAATGTATCCGTTCGTGCGTGGATACAAATTGTTGAAAATGTATTTTTCTACATCTAAAAGCTTATTGTAGAAGCCATTGATTTCAGCATCAGATCCATCATAAGGATAATAATCGGTGATGCGCTGGAGCGCGCCTTTATAATAGTAGTAGGCCGAACCAAAGCGAGCAAAAAATCTAGGATCGGAATAATCGACTTGCGGAACGAAATTAGATTGCTTTTCTTTAAGCTGTTCTAAATTGCGTTCCGATTCTACATCTTTGAATGCTTCTTTCTGGTCTGTATCGGAAAGGTAATTTCTGCCATCTTCCACAGAACCAAAAAGTTTCTTAATACTCATAATCCTCTACTCTAAATTTAAACACATATGGCTGTTCAAGCCAAGTGCTTAATGCGGGATCATAAAATGAAAATTTAACCCCATAAGCATATCCTGGCTCTAGTAAACTCATATCAAAATCAAAATAATTACCGGAAACGTCATACGACAACATTGTGTGAAGATCGCTGCCTGTACCATAAGGGATAGCGGTAAACCCATCTAAGACTCTGTAAACTTCATAAGAAGCACTCTGAATCGTAGAGCTTTCGACGCCTTGCGTTGCTTTAGTGTAAATAGTTGGGCTCCAAAATTTATTTCTTACAAATAAACGCATGCGAGCGGATTGGTTTTCTCTATATTTGTCTTGTAAATTTGTTATCTTTAAAAAATGTACTGGTGTTTCCACGGTTTGGTTTGCTAATAATAATTTTGGTTTAATAGAACCACTAAAAAATTCAACCACACCATCATCGTGCCACACATCAAAAACATTCTTGAGGGGGGTTGCTGCAGCAGTCAAACACAACGAAGCCGAATAAATGCCTGTTGCGACGTGACCCCCTGTTACATTATACTTTGAATCGTGGAGAAGTAGGTTGCTTCCTGTAGGTGCTGCTGAACCTGAATAGAGCTTTACATAAATCGCGCCTGTGCTAACTGACGGGATGTCAGTCAGTTGTCCGCGGACATAGTTATACAAATAAAGTGTATTAAGGTTATCGGCGGCTGGAGCCAAGGAGCTACTATACATGAAGTCGCCGCGGCCGTCTTTGCGTGACGAGTTCCAACGTGCTTCAATTACAGGCTTTTTAAAGAAAAATTGTGTGCCGCGGGCAAAAAACCTTTTAGTATAATAAGATTCCGTCGCGCCATCTGGCAATGCAAGAACATTTCCGCTGGCCAGCCCCACGGTGCCGGCAACGGATCCGGAAAAATAAGCCTCTTGGCTAGCTGTAAGGTGAACACCTACTCCATAGTTGGCGTAATCCCCATTGATCCACTGCTCTACTAGCTGAGTAATATTAATTTCTAAATTACCTAACCCGGTACCAAATTTTTGTGTATAGGTATCTCCAGAGCCAGTGTAATAATCACCACCGACTAGCCCCCAAGGCTTGCCCTTTGAAGAAGAAATCCAGTTTGCGCCGGTGTTGCCTTTAACCTCATCTTTGTAGCCTTCTAAATCAAGACCAATGCCTTCCTGCCAAGAAGTGCCCGAAACGGGGCGAGCGACCAAAGTAAATTCGCGGGGGACTGTCTTAGATGTCTTGGCATTAAACAATCTCAAATAGAAACTTACACTTCCGCTAGCTGGCACAACACCATTACTACGATCAGTTGTAATTCCATCCATCGGGAATTTAACCAAAATACGTGAAAGCTCTTGAGAGCCGGTCGAATTCGAAGATGAAACTGATTGGCGGCCATAAATAGAAAAAATTTCCATAACATCAGCTTCGCCCATATTAGAGCCAGTGCCTCGAATTTCTAAACTAGGTTTAAATGCGTTGACGATAGTGGTGTCTGCATTGGCTGTATATCTTTTAATTCCCATTATCTAATCTTTCCTCGAATGTCTTGAGTGGGAAATTTTATTTCCAAAATTACATTGTTGGGGACAAGCAAATAAGAGCCGTCAGGGGAGAGATTATCATTAATCTCCAAAATCGTATCGGCATAGCTTCCGCCCACTTTATTAGTTAGTTTAACTTTTATCACGTCTAACACTCCTTTCACTTGCTTAAGCGTTTCATAGATTTCACTAATATAAAAGGGTTCGCCAATAAAAAAGTCTTCTCCATATTTGCCGGCTAATGTGTTTATACAACGATTTAATACATCAAATTTGTCGGATCCTGCTTGGGTTTTTACAACAAAATCAATCCCGAGATTAACTATATAGGGGTCTAAAATATCAACAGTGTCGTTGATCATTCTATATTGATTAAGCCATGTTTTTATGTTGTTCTTAATAACCATATTAGTGGCAATAAGCTTTCCATATGAATCTTCCGAAATCACATACAAATTAAGATTTCGCTTAAGAGAGTCGGGATCCTTTTGAATCGAAACTCTCTTTACAGAACCAAACTTAGAAGGCATCCGATAAACAAGATTTTCATAATCAGATTGAGTTACGGCTCTATTTTGTGTGGGAAAGGTATCAAAAATCCTTCTTTTAAGTTCGGCGCTCGAAGGATTGGAGACATCTCCAACAATAGGAGTTTCATTAAGTACCTCTAATGAGTTCTGAATTGTATTTACTGTAGTTGTCGATAGAGATGGACGGTCATCAAAAGATAGGATGCCGTTGGAAACCGTGTTAATTCCACCCACAGCGACATTTGAATTGGTAGGATTAGTAACCCGATACACAACTGTTAATGTGGTATTAGAGGGCACTATTCCAAAACTGTCACTATTTGAAAGACGCGAAGGATCGAATGTGGTGGTCGAAATATAATCTTTACCGAACACCTCAAGTGCCACTTCTTGCGGGGCGGCTACAATATCAGTTTGCCCCGACTTGCCGCTTCCAAACTGTATAGCGGTGGTGTTTCTGTCCGTTTCAACAACAAATTTTCTCGATACCAAAAGTGGTTTAAGAACAGAAGGAACATTATCGTTTTTGAAATTATCATTTGCAACTTCTTTAAAAACAATATCTTGAGCCAAATAGTCTACCTCAAAATATTCATTTCCTTCCGAATCGGTCACCGAAATAATCTCAGATATATTATTGGCTCCGATCTTTCTCTTCAAAAACCTTTGATAAGGTCCGATTGAAATTTGCTTTTGTGCAAACTGGCCCGAAACCACATTTCCATAAGCTTTAATTGCATATTGGGTGGGGGCGTTTGTAGAAGCATCACTTTGTGCTACAACCATGGGGTTTTTAGGGTTTGCAAAGTCTATATTTTCTAACAAAACAAAGCTTAGACCGGTCTGAGAAGTAAACTTGCTTCCTCGTTTTAAAATAGGAATGTAACGATTATCAGGTCCAATACCAGTTGAGGATGCCGGCACCATTATAAATAACGCCACCTGCCCATAGGTCGATGGGCGGCCGGGGTCCTTATAACCAAGCACACGGCCATGGCGCAGAATGTTAGAACGCTGATAGGCTGTGTCTAAAAAGGATTCGTTGACATTATAATCTAAATAGAGGGAAAGCTGATCGCCCACATAAGCTACTGCATCCAACATTATACTACCAAAAGAGGCCTCGCTAAAATCTTGGAAAGTGTCGGGATAGAACCTTTCGGCAATTTCCATTAAATCATTGCGAATTGTATGGAATTCCCTATGGGTATAATCGATAGGTAAAATCTTTTTCTGATCGTCTGGCATTAAAAAAACCTCAAATTAAATAGTGAATTCAAGTAAATCTTGAAGTCCGATAGCTGGTATTTCATAAGTAATTCTGATTCCCAAAGTGTTGACATCAATATTGCTTTTTAAAAACTGAATATTTTTTACTGTTATGGTGGGCATATAAGTCGTTACTTGTTCTCTAATTCTCTGAGATATCTGACTTTCCACACCTTCATAGTAATTAGAAAACAAAAACGTCTTTAGACCCACTCCGAAGTTAGGCTCCATTACTCTTTCACCTGGAATTGTGAGCAAAAGCATTTTAAAATTCTGCTTAATCATCCCAACAATACTTTTGTTCATGGTAAACCCGTTACCTGAATCTTTGGTTAATGGCAGTTTTACACTAAGTGATGACATTCTTTATATCCATACATAAGTACTTACTCGTCGGTTTTCCGACAGTCTTTGTCTGACTTTCCAAATGGATTTGGTCTAAGTTTCCAGCGCTTTCTAATCCCAACAAGCTGTTTTCCATAAGGCTCCGGAATAAAATAATTCTTCAAAAGCCTTTTAGACGTCTGTGAGGGGCTTTCATCTAGAAGCGGATCTCCTGCTTTGAAGTCTCTCGCATAGTAATAATTTTTAAACATATTTTTAATGGTTTTCTTGGACTTTCTTAAAAGTATTTGATCCCACTGATCCCATTCAACTCGACCGGGAGACCAATTTCCTCTCTTTCTCTTCTTATACTCTGCCCATCCATCATTTCCACCTACAAACTCATCAGAATTTGGATCGGGGGGGGGAGCCCCGTACTGAGCCGCGCTTTTTATGGCCGCGGCATATGCTGCAGAATTAAACCTAAGCCCCGGGTGCCTCCGGAAGCCCACGGCTTCGGTACCGAAGCCGGAGCCGCCGAAGCGGCTTTTAAATCCTTCTTCGTCGGACTCTACATAAATGTTTTGTCCGATAGAGAGAAAAAGTGCCATATCGTTATAAACGGCAGTTAGTGCTGTGAATTTGTTGACCGGAAATATATATTCAGTCAGCATTCTAAATTTTTCATCTTCTATTAGCTTATTGATCAAACACAATAAAAGCTTACTATCGGGTTCTGCAGCAGTAAAGTCTGCAACCGCTACATCTAGAGCGTCTATTTCCACATTCGTTATAGTATAGTAAGTGCTGCCTACTGCATAAGATAATTCTAGGCCATGGCGAACTCCTAGATTACCCTTTAATCCAGCAGGGATCTGCTGCTCATCATCGCGATAAATTATTTCTAATGTGCCAGGGTAGTGTTCGGACAGGTTCGTTGTATCATCATTTTGCTTGATCTCGGTGACGGCAGCCGAAGGTGACAGCTTTCGGCCATCGATATTAATATACTTCTCTATCTTAAAAGGCAGTGGGACTCCGGACAGGGTTCCGTAATCTGCAATATTGCCGATGCGCTGACCGTCGCCATTTATCATTTTTACTTTATTAACATAGGGCGCTAAAATATCATGCGGACTGTGGAGATGCTCTTTGCCCATCATAAAAACCTTTTCTCCGTTTTCATTAGTATTCGTATGATAATAGCCTGCATAATCTTCTCCCGTTTTGAAGGTAGATTCAGGATCTTTTAGAGCATCTATATAAAGCTCGCCGCCGTTAGTATAGAAGGGGGCAGTACGTGTTTCTAAATCGGTGTCCGAAATGTCTTCTATAATCTTGCCTTTCAAGTTAAGTCCGTTGCCACCGGTATAACATTTCTCAGAGATAAACCAGTATGGGAGTTTTTCGTAAGTTATAGGAGAACCAATCATCTCTAAATTATCAGCATATTTAGAGGATAATTCTTCAATCTCTCGTTTGAAAAGTTCTCCTAAGATTAATTTTGCTACATCTTCAGTGGCTTGGACCGCTTCAAGGTTTTTCTCGGATCGATAGCCCGGAAGATTAAAAATCTGGTACCAAGGTTCATCTCCAAGCTTAATCGCTTCTACTAAGTCCTCCTTGGTAGGGTATTCATATACACTTTGCATACTGTTTAATTGTGTTGTGGCTCCTTGAATATTAGCCGGGACATCAATAATGGTACCAGCGTCTGCTAAGCGCCCATAAAGCTGCACACTTTGTTCTAAAAAGGCATACCAAAATTCATTATCTTTAAAAGTATTAAAAGCCTCAGCAAACGGACCTTGTGCATCTTTAAGTGCCGCTTCTAAATCTTCTATCATATAACTAATATAAAGATTGCTATAATTTTGAGGAAAAGAGGGCTTTAAATAGCTAAACATCGGCATACATTTAACAAAATGAGTGCTAATAAAGATCTGCAGAGTGGCCGATATAAGTGCCTCGATCCCAGATTTGGCGGCGCGTTCCAGGATCCGATGATATGGAAGTTCTATCGCACATTCGGCGCTTTGATTCATACGCGTATCTTCAGGAATCTTGTCAAAAGTATCCTGGACACGTTTTTTGATTAACCCAAAATCTACAAAGTCAGTATTGGCATTTTTGCATTCTGAGAAATTAGGGAAAATAGCATCTATAAAGCCCATCCAGCCTTTATTTTTAAGTGGTTTAATATAGAGTGGAGGATTCTTGTAAGTTCCTTTATACTTTAGTGGATCTAGATAAAAAACCCGAGTGTCTTCAGGTGTATTATTTTGCTCATTGTTCCATTGATTTCGGCTAACTCCTAATACTTTCTCATCATTATCAAATTCATATTCCCGACCGGTTTCCGGATCCAAATAGTCAAAATCTGATTGTACCAAGGTTTCAAACGAAGCGCCAAATTCAAAAGCGTCTGCATTATCCTCCATCATCTTGCGGACATCTTCGGAGATGTCCGCGTTATTTTGATCATAGGACGTTTTTAAACTTCCAATATCGATAGTTGTGCCATCGTTAGCCTGCTCAATGAGTTCTTGTAGTAATATTAACTGTGGGGGTTGGTCGCTTTGGTATTGGAAGGCTGCTAATAACTTAGGATATGACGAAAATTTTATATTATCTAAGGTATCATCAACAGCAAAAAATTCATATTTTATTTCTACGGTGGTGTCGTCGTCGTCGTCGTTGTTGTCGGCGTTGCTAGCTATGGCTTTGGCCAAAGCTACTGGTCCCATCAAAGCTGCGGCGATGGGCACGTTTTTCGGAGGGTGTTTGTTCTCCCAATCCGAAATAACCACTCGACTATTATTATTAGGAACGTTCACAACCTTATCAAATTGTTGTAATGAAGACTCAGGGGCGGCGCCGATGGTCGGACCGGTAGATATCTGAGTCCGTGGACCGGCTTGTAACTCTAACGCTGAATATTTAAGTGTTGAAGGCTCATATAAGTCACTCAAATAGAGCCCAATACCAAATCCGTATTCCCAACTTGGGTGACCGTCCTTCTTCGTTTGTCCGTTGGCATTATCCATAAAACCAAGAGACAAGTCGGGAGTAGCTTTACGTCCTAATCTTAATACTTCCACACTATCTGGAGGTGGAACTGTAGAACCGCCCAAGGAAAGGGTAGCACCAAAATGAGGAATTAATTCTGTATTGTATCCGGTGCGTAATTCTGTCAAATCCACATCTTGTCCGAACAATCCCCCGAAACCCAATTCTTTAAAAGAATAATATTCTGGCGATGCGGGCGCCCAATCATTAGTGCTCTCAAAAGTACCCCAGCCATCTGGCAATGTGTCTTGCATCCAAGATGCTACCTTTGTAGGCAATGCCGAGTGTTGAAAGATTGTCGGCATCGGCTTAATGAAAATCATCCAAAATGTATATGGAGTGATCGAGGCGGCGTCCTTCCAATCAAAAGACTCATTAGTAGTATAATCCATAACAGGTCCCATGATCCTATTGGCTTTTGTATTATGAACCGTAAGCGCGTTTCCGCGCGTATCCGATAAAAGTAAGTTCATCATTCCCCAATCATCATCGCCGTCAAAAATACCAAAACCGCCATGGCCAAGCATATCCTGCACATATTGTTCCTTTAATTGTTCCAGCCCATTAGCAATAATTGCAGCCACAGCACTTACTGCTTCTTCTGATTCAAAGGGGATGAGCCCGTCATCACATCCAGGTTGCGAAACTATAGAAGGTAGTTGGGGTTCACCGGCGCCTCCCTGCTGCATTGTCGCGCCAAGTTCTGCTAAATCGGACGCGTCCTCGTTCTGATCATCCTCGCACATTTGACGAATCTGTTCGGGGGTTGCTCGGCCTTCTAACAACTCTTGGCGCAAGTTGCAGAATTCTTGTTGTTGTTCATCAGTTATACACAAGCTCGGATTGGCTGGCACTAATTCATTTTCTGGAATTTGATCGGCGAAATCTTTCATATCCTGCTTAACTTTCGGAGGTGCTAAGTTGCCCACATTTGTAAAAAATCGACAGATAGCTTCGCGATTAGGGAGTCCTTCCCGATATTGAGGATAGTCAAATTCAATAATCGTGTCGACAATAGCTAAAAAGCTTTCACTACAATCGCCCAAAAGTGCGCCTGTCATTTCGCCGCGGGTAGTCGAGGAAGCCACGTCTTCTGTAAAGCTTGTGGATTCTTCGGTATTAGCAAGCGCGGCCGCGCCTGGGCCGAGAGATGCCATTATATCTTGAACAGTAGCAGCTACTTGCTCCTCGTCGGCGTCCGGACCGCAAATTGTATCTCTTACGAGGTCAGAAAAGGCAGTATTCCCGCCGGTCGCCTTCTCCATGGCTAAATCTCCCACGACTTCTAAGCCCTTACAAGCGGCTCTTCCAAATATTTGACATGTCTTTATCATGATTTGCATCATGATCTTAATGAGCGCTTTCTGGATTGCCAACGTTACCGCCTTAAACAAGGCGTCGGCAAAATCAGCTTTTGCGGGAAACCACCCAAAAGGATTTTTGAGAACCGGGATCTGAATATCTTTCGGGTTTCTACAGAAGGGCAACTCCACACTTTTAATGAAATCCATCGCTGTCGGTTCAAAAATAGGAGAGGTAGGACAGTCGAAAGCTCCAATAATGCCGGCAATGATTGGGGCGCCTGGGAATTCGTTCAACATGTCGATGACAAAAAGCAAATCGTCAGAATATTCTTCTATAAGAGCAGCTACATATGCTTCCATCACACGCGTGGTGTCCAATTGTTGTTTTGCATTCTGTAAATCGAACTGCTGCGCTATGGTTCTTTTTTCAGCTTGTTCATCTTCTGGAGCGTTCCGACGTTGTTTTCGATCATGAGCAACAGCTTGCACGTTCTCCCATGGTCTCAGCACTAAATTCTTAATTGCACTGTTGTCGCGAGCTTTATTTTCTGCAGCGGTTCCGAGTGTGCCGCCGCCTCCGCTGGCGCCACCTCTTTCATCGGCTAGCCCTTCGGCTACGCGTTCTTTGCGAGCTTTTTCTTCTTCTTCTTCAGGGGTGAGACTTGTATCTCCTACACCATGGCGTGGGGTTGTTGCTTGTCCAAAGGCTTTACCACTTGCTATGTTCTTTTTAACTAATTCTTCTAAACGTGCTTGTTTGTCAGGGGGCAACCCTATAAATAAAATACCAAAATTTTCTAATGACATCGCTGACATTGCTGATTTAACAAGAGCCGCTAGCGCTTTATCTAATGTCATTCCGCTCATTAAACACTTCATAGTATCCAATAAGAGCACTTGAAATCCACACAACTTCATTCTATCAAAAGTAGTAGAAAACATATCTCCAACGGAGATGGTGCCACTTTCGGTCAATCCTGTCATCTGCGCGCAGAGTAACTCGAAACTTAGTTGATCTTGTTGGAGTTCTTTGTAAGCCTGCTCTTGAGCAAATGCCATTAAAGTTTGAGATTTTTCGGGATCATTAGGATCTTTAACGGTGCCAATTGCTTTTGTAAAGCGTTTCCTCCGGGCCTTGAAGTCCGGACTTATTCCTAACTCTTTCCATTCATCCGCTACTTCGTCAAGATCTTTTTTGCAAACATTCTTATTAAACTGATAAGCAATGGCATCCCCGATACCAAAAGTTTCATCCAGAATATTCATTCCTATTTGCTTGGCGTCCTTTTTAAGGCGATCTGCTACACAAGTCAGGGCACGGGGATCGTCTTCATTCTCGTCGGCCCTATAATTAAACATTTCTTCCGGAAGGGGCTTTGTGAATTTAAGTATAAACTCTATCCACGGCATCGGTTCTCGGGCCACGAGAGCACGGTGCATTTCGTCCATCTGGGCAAAGTATGCCATTGCGGTTTTATCCAGAAAAACAGAGCCTTTTTTATTTAAGGATTTTAATTTTTTACCTTTAAAGATCTGGGGGTCTTTACAACCGCCAACAAAAGCTTCTAATCTTACTATTTTGTAATCCGCATCAAATTTTATATTTAATTTAGAAACTTTCTTTTTAAAAAAGCCTCCGCCGCGGGTTCCGGAGCTACTTTTAGGTATGTCTAAGCCTTTAGAATTAAGGAAAGCATCAATACCGGGTAAAATCTTAGATGTAAGAGAATCGCCCCAAGCGCCATTATCTCCATAATCTTCTATGTTATATATTTTAGTGCCATCTAAAACAATGGTGCCGCCCTTTTGATAGCGATAAACAGCATAATATCGTCTATAAAGATGAAGGGCTTTGCGAATGCGTAGCATTTTAAGACTCATGGAGTCGGCCGGCTCATAAGTTATGGTGGCGCCTGAGAATTCCTCTTCTGGATCTTCGGGATCTTCGCTGTTATCTTCTTCTTCTAATGCCCCTATAACATAAGAGGGCACAGAATAAAGTAATACTAAGCGTGATGCGGCCCGGACATTTAAATCAAATTGTGTAAATTCCAGAGCTTCTTTTACTGTCTTCTTAGAATCTGCGTCTAATTTTTTATTAAAGTTAACGATTAACGATTCTATAGCCGTATCGGCATATTCTTTAAATCGTTTATTAATGTAGACATTCGCGGCTGAATCAGAATCAGATGAGCTAGCTGCTGAAGTTGTATAACTCGTAGTGATAGTAACTTGATAGGCACAAATCTTTTTATTAAGCCATGGCTCATCATCGCTGCGCATTTTCCAGTTAGGCGTTGTGGCATAAGGATCTTTTTTGCAGTCAGGACAGACTGGTTGCTCAGGTACTACTGGCTGATCATCGCACTCATCTATAAGGCGATCCCCGTTTTTATCTTGTAGTTTTAAAAATTCTGATTGTGCCATTCTATCTCTAATACTTATGTGGCGAACACATTCTTACTGCAAATATATTTGTAGCCATACGGCTGTAAATGATTGATTTCCCAAATAATCTTATTGATTCGAGTTTGCCATAAAGACATTTGTACTTTGGACATAAACTGTAATGCTGTCATCGGTGCGGCCGCGGCATGTGGATAAATAGGAGTAACACCTAAAATTGAATTGAATTGCGCCTGAATCAAAGTTAGATTCATTAATGCGCCAATCACCTCCTCCAACATGTCAGCTAACTCTTGGATCGCATCCCGCGTATTTTCTCCTCTTGCAATTCCCTGCAAGAAATTGATTGTTTCACCGGCGCCGGCAAACGGCACTCCAGGTATCTCACTTACCCCTGTATTGTTCCCGGCGATTAGTTCAATCGGAGGCGCGGTTTCGACGGTGCCTCCTAACGAATTTGGTTCGCCGGTGAGACCAAAGCCGCGAAAAGCATCTGATTTGCCAGTTACAATTTTCACCCCTTCACGCGCAACAATACGCACACCATCAGCTTTAATTCCAATAGCTGAGTGTCCTTTAATAGAACCAATGTTGCCGTCAGCTAGCCCGAAATTAGTATCAACGTCTGTCATTTGGCTAATATAAATGCGCGCTGCGTCCGCCCCAAAACTGTTCTCTACGATTGCTCCGTCTTCGGGGCCCGAGCCGCGGCGGGCGCTGGCCATTCTTCCTACTACTAAATCAATAGTGTTAGCTCCTTGGGCGCCGCGGGCGCCGTAACCAGTAGCGAGTCCGGCCGGGCGATCTGTTCCTAATACAACATAAGCGTTTTTATGACTAATTTCATGTTGACTTGGTGCAGGATTAAAATTAACCGTTGGCGATTGGACTTCGGTATGTAAAACACCGCTATCTGCAGGCACAGACTGAATGGACTGTCCCTCTTCAAATCGAGAGGCTAGAGACTGAATATAGTTCCCGCGGAAGGTGTCAAACTCTGCATCAGACCATAATGGTGTTGTATTACTCATAATTTAATTTTTCTAGGCCGTGGCTACGCTGTCCTGCGGGGAGTGTGAACAGGTATTCCAGTTCGCCGGTCGACAGAAGCATACTGCCCATTCTTCAGGATAATCCAGTCTTGAGGGTAAAAATCTGCGGCGTTGAGCTTGGTTTTCGAGTCTTTGATTTCCCAATGCAGATGTTCTGCTGAGGAATGACCGGTGTTGCCTACGTAACCCACAAGCTGTCCTTTTTTAACCTTTGCGCCCGCTTCAAGCTTAGACGGCATATCCATATGCAAGTATAGCACACGGTACCCTTCAACAGTTTTCATTTGAAACATGTTTCCGCCATGGCTGGGGTCACTCCCCCCCGCAGGGCGGCACATGCTTCGTGGTGCACTGATCACAGTGCCATCTTGGACAGCATAAAGAGGGGTTCCTGTTTTCGCACTAATATCTATAGCCCCGTGAAGTTTACCAGTTGTTCGTAGCCAACCACTGGACGCGATAAGGTAGGAGGAGTTTCCAGACTTCGACTCAGACGGTTTAATAGGTAATATAAAGTTACTTATGGGGTTCGTCGGATGTCCGGACGCCCAATCATTTTGATGCAATTCTGTTCCTATCTGATGATCGCTTCCTTTAACTGTGATTCCGGTGGATTCCGGCTTTCCGCTGCCGACACAACGCTTATCCGTGCCTCCGCCCGGTGGCGCGCCGGCTCCTTGGATGATCTCGTGGTCTTCGTCTTCGAACATTATAGCTAAACTTGTGCACTCAACAGAAAGTTGGCGCGCTGCGGGGCTGCTTTGCACAGAACCATCGAGAATAGATTTGAAAGTTGCTGTTTGAACATTGTACCAAAAGCTTCGGCCCTTGGTAAGTTTATGTAATTCTATTTCTACTTGATCACCAATTTTAGGTCTAGCTCCATTGTAACCGCCTACAGAAATAGCCGTAGTATGCAAAGCAATCAAATCCGTGATACACTCAAAAGTCGTATCAGTGGCCGTTGTCATCTCACAAGGATCAGTCAAATATTCGTGAGGAGAAAACGCTCCTTTAGCCAAGAGACGAACTTTAAAAAAGAATCTTCCTATAATATTATTACTTGGGGTGGCAGTGTCTGCTCCAGCAGGAAGGTCCCCTACAAAATTTCTTACATCCGCATTACTCAAAGGAATGGGCTGCGAAATAACAACGCCAGTCATAGTTAAAGTTTGGGGATCGGCATTAGTGGTGACAGCTTCTCGTACTGCTTGTTGCGAAGCTGCAAGGGCTTCATGAGCAAAGGAAGCGTTTGTGCTATTAAACGCCATCAGTGACCTCTCCCTGCAGTATATCAAAGATACTGTCCTTGTCTTTATCGGAGAGTATGTCTAGATGTGTGTGAGTTTTCTGTTTCAGCCCAATAATTTTTACAAGCTGTTCGTTTGAGCGCTGCATTGTCTCAACGTGTTTTGCGGCCACTGGACTTAAATACTTGTTTTGCTCGGGATCTTTAGCAATCTGGGTTGCGATCTCATTTAGGAATTCTTTGGCCGATTTTCGATCATCTCGAATGTTGCCTAACGCTTCGTTTATTAAAGTATCTAAATCTTGGTTTTTCATAAGGCTCCGCTTTCCCAGTCGTCTTTAAAGTTATAGTATTTTTTTCTAAACTTTTTAAGAGAGTTCACAATCTGCTTGGTGTTCAAGCCAGTGATTTCTCGTAAGTATAAATAAATAGCTTTCTTGTTAAAAATATCAATCTCTTCTTTTGATTCAAACAAGATATTGATCGCTTGATATACTTTTAAATCATTCTCTTTCATTTGGGTGGCATCCCAAGATTTCAATTCGGCATAAAACGATTTCCAAAATTCTTCTTCTTCACGCTCAGTGATATAAGAATCATTTGTCGAAAGAAATTCTTCTTCATATGCTTTTGAAATGTTGTCGTAATCAATTTCGCGTTTATTGCGCTTTTGCTGGCGCTTGACTTTGTGGATAAACCAATTTTTGGTGATCACTGAAAAGTAAGAGAACGCCTTGGAGCCCTTATTCGGATCATATTTATCTAAAATCGTCATTAGCCAGATTTTGCATTCGTCTCGCAGCGAATCGCAATTGGGCAAATTGGTAAACTTATAAGTAAAAACAATCTTATCCACCATTTCATTAAATGCTGGTCGTATATATTCTACATATAGTTCAGTGCGTTCACGTTGGCACGTAGATTTTGCATATCGAATTATTGCTTCCTCGTGATCCGAGGTGAAATAGTGATTTTTACGCCGGGCTCTCTTCTTCTTGGGTATTGTCGTCATCTGGTCCTTTTTCTATTGGTAGGGTGTCTGCTTCTGTTAACGAGATAATATAATCAAAAGTATCCATTTGTTCATTAAAAGAAATGGCGTGGTCTAATAATCCTCTTAGAGTGTCATCTCCATAAAAAGAATCAAGTTCATAAACTGTTTGCAGATGGGTCGTAAAAGAACCGATCATTGTTTGTAAGTCATTTAACTCTTCGGAGGTGTATAGGATCCGAATCACGACGGCCCGGGCATATGCGATCATTCCTATGTTTATAACAATTGATAAAATCAGTGTTGCTGACAAAATTATTTCAAGACGGCTCATATTTTTCCTCTTTTACTTCTTGTATTTGTTGTTTTAAAATCTCGCGGTTAGCTTCGATATGTTCTATGGTGACCTGACCCACTTCTACATTAGACACATCCGCAGTAGACGTTTTAATATTAGGGGTAGTGAGCATCTTTTGAATTTTATCCTCTATCTTGCAAAGAGGACAAGTGGTAATTATTTCAGCAATTCTGTGAAATATCATCTGTTCTATTTTACAAGCATGACACTTATATCGATACCGGGGCATTACGTAACTAGAGTTTCTAGCTCTTCCTCTGTAACGTTAGTATCATCCAAGCGAACAGTGGGAGGGTTCATTACTGTGAGTCCATCGGCACCTTCTTTTAGCTTGAATCCCTTAAGAATCGGAACAATATCTGTTTGATTCATTAAAGACTCTTGAAGCGCTAGCATAATTGCTCCGAGAGCTTGATTTGATAATTGCATTTCTTCCATTTTATTTCTCCTTTATGGTTTAAAACAATTCTGTAACCCTTCAGTTATATCAATTTTGGACGTCCATCCTAACTGTTCTAAAGGGCCAGTATCGGCAATTGAATTGGTTATATCTCCAATTCTTGCTGGTGTGTATTCCCAGCGTACACTTAATAGTGTATCTATCTTTTCTTTTAAATCGTTTAAAGACGTTTCGAGTCCTGTCCCCACATCGTAGTGGCTCCCTCGAAATTTCTTTTCATAATTCATACAAAATATATTAGCAGCGACAATATCATCAACGTGAATAAAGTCTCTTGTTTGTGAACCGTCGCCATCAATTCTTAATGATCGATTGTTACGAATCATTTCCATCCAAGCAGATATTACAGTAGAATAAGATCCACCATATGGCTGGTCTTCGGAATAAACATTGTAATATCGGAGCGCAACAGTATCTATATCGTATAATTCTGAATAAAGTTTGCATTCATATTCTGACATCAGTTTATGTATTCCATAAGGGCTATCGGGAGAGTCGTTATTCCCATAAACGGCCGCTGAGCTAGCAAAAATTACTCGACGGCAATTGACCTGCATGGCAAATTCTAACACCCTAGAAGTGCCCAGGACGTTATGAGAGAGGGCTTCGGACGGGTTATCGATACTCCATTGAACACTTGGCTTAGCTGCCAAGTGAAAAATCACTTCTGGCCGTTCGCTATACCAAGTTTTACCATCGTAAAACAAATCGGTTCTTATGTCTCCATTTTCAACTGGGGGCCCGGCTGTTAAATCAATTCCACATACATCATAACCTAATGTTTTAAGTTTGTCAAATAATTTATTACCAATATATCCTTTATGTCCAGTTATGAGGATCATAAATAGGCTACTTTTTCAAAGTCATATTCAAACATCATTTTGGCCAATCCTACAAAATCGACTTTTGGCTCCCATTTTAGCACTCGGCGTGCTTTAGAGGGATCTCCGAGTAACAGAGGTACTTCATGTGGGCGCAGTAAACGAGGATCCATTTCAACGTATTGCTCTACATCTAAACCTGCTTGTTCAAAAACAACTTCCAAAAACTCTCTAACAGTGTGGGTCTCTCCGGTTGCGATAACATAATCATCGGGCTTATCTTGCTGCAGCATTAGCCACATAGCCTCTACGTAGTCTCCGGCGAAGCCCCAATCACGTTTGGCATCTAAGTTCCCCAGATACAGCTTCTGTTGGCGGCATGCTCGAATGCGGGCCGCGGCCAAGGTAATCTTACGAGTTACGAACGTTTCGCCGCGGCGTGGAGATTCATGGTTAAACAAAATTCCACTAGAAGCGTGAATGCCATATGATTCTCGATAGTTTCTTACAAGATGGTGTGCAAAAACCTTGGCACACGCATATGGAGAAGCCGGCATTAGGCGCGTTGCTTCGTTCTGTGGGTGTTCGGGATTATCCCCAAACATTTCAGATGAAGAAGCCTGATACAATCGAACGTGGGGGCACGCATTTCGAATTGTCTCTAAAATTCGTAATGTACCCATTGCAATAGTATCCACAGTTTCTTCGGGTACATCAAAAGACACATGAACGTGCGATTGGGCCGCAAGGTTATAAATTTCGTCTGGTTCATATTTATCTACTAATCGATAAAGTACTCCAGGATCGTGCAAACTATAATATTCCAAATGAAAATTAGGATTGTCAAAAACCTGATTAATTCTTTCGGTACAAATCAAAGACGTTCTTCTCTTAAGACCAACTACTCGGTAGCCCTTGTCTAATAATAGTTCAGCAAGGTATGAGCCATCTTGGCCAGTGACGCCTGTTATAAAGGCTGTTTTCTTCATTTCGCACCTCTTAAATCTGGATATGTATCTGTAAACCACTTACATGATTTTTCTAACGCTTCTCCGAAATCAGTATAGTCTGTAGGGTCCCATCCTAATTCTATTAACTTAGAGTTATCCGATGGTTTGCGATATTGTCCTGCAGGTTTGGAGGTATCCCATTGAATCTCCCCTTCAAAGTCCATAAAGTTAGCAATCAGTTCTACGACTTCTTTAATCGAATGTTCCCCTGTGTTGCCAACATTAATTGGTGCAGGGTCATCATAATTTTCCAATAAAAATAATAAAACTTTAGCCAAGTCGGCCGAATATGTAAATTCGCGTAAGGGACTGCCATCCCCCCATAATAACATATTTTGTTTGTTTCGTTTGGCCAATAGCATTTTGTGCATAATTGCCGGCATTACATGCGAGTCTTCGAGATCGTAATTGTCGTTTTCTCCAAACAAATTATTAGGGATTGCGGTTATAAAATTACAACCATACTGTTCTCGGTAGGCTCTCGATTGTACCTCTATCATGCGCTTGGCATGTGCATAGCCGTAATTAGAAGGATGGGGGGATCCATTATGAAACTGATCTTCTGTCAAGGGGTAAGTGGCTTCGTCAGGATATACACAAGTGCTCAATAACGATACTACTTTCTCTACATTGTGGCGGCGAGAATATTCTAAAACATTAGTGTTTATGAGTACATTGTCCAAGAAAAACTCTCCCACATATTCAGAATTAGCCTTGACTCCTCCGACTCGCGCAGCTAAATGAATAACCCAATCCGGCTTATGAGTGGCAAACATGGCTTCAGCATCAAGAGGGTTGCGTAAATCAAACTCTCTAGATGAAATATAAATTGCATCTGGTAAAATAGATTGTAATGCGGCGCCCACCATTCCACTGCCGCCGGTTACTAAGATTTTTTTAGTCATTATTAAAATATACTCCTGAGTTTAAATAAATATCCATTAGTCGCCCTTCAATACTCTATGGCTATCGCTGTCAAAATGTTGGGTTGAAAATTCGAATAGCTCAGAATCCTCCAAAGCTACCATTTGGTGTCGCAGTCCGCGATATACATGAAAGTTCTCGCCTGCCTTTAAAATTTGTTGTTTGGCCGTAGAAACATCATCTTCATCTGAATAATATATCATCATTTTGCCAGATTGTAAATAAAACACTTCATCCTTTAATTTATGAAAGTGCCAAGAACAGCGTTTTCCTTTGTTAAAGAATAATAATTTTCCACAGTATTCTTCACAGTTAACAATCCAGCGTTCCCAGCCCCATCCTTTATCTACATGGGTCATAGCCAATGTGGTTGTTCTTTTTTCTTCTTTATCTGCCATTCTTTATATCTCCTCTAAAATTTAAAAGCTCTTCGGCGATACGTGTCGATGCACTACCGTCCCATTTGGGCGGTAATGCACATGTCTTATATTCATTCTTGTAAACCATCTCCACATACACTGGCACATCGCTGAATGAACTTAAAGTATTGCTTCCCACTTCAATCGTAATCGGTCGTTCAGTATTAGGGCGAATCGTTAAACAAGGAATCTTTAAATATGTAGTCTCTTCTTGGATGCCTCCAGAGTCTGTAATCACGAGTCGGCTTGTGTCCATCATTTTGAGAAAGCTGCAATAATCTAAAGGCTCGATTAAGTCTAAATTGGGCGTATTCTTAAAAGCTTCGGAAAGTTTCTTCGAATTTTGCATTTTATGTGCGGTTCGGGGATGCACTGGCCACACAATCTTTTTATCAACAGACTGGCACATTTTTAATATATTTTGTAGCGCAGCTTCTGTATCCACATTGAAGGGGCGATGACAAGTTAATAAAATATTGTCATTATTTTTATATGAAGATTTTCTATATGCATCGCTTTTGGTAACAGACACCAGAGAATCAATCATCGTATTTCCTACAAAGTGTACACTTTCACTATATCCTTCATAATTTAAGTTTGTGAGTCCTGATCTTTCAGTCACAAAATGTAACGATGCCAAGCGATCAACAATCTTCCTGTTTATCTCTTCTGGCATCGTATCATCAAAACTGCGGAGTCCAGCTTCTACATGTGCTGTTGGAATCAGCAATCGTGATGCAACTAGAGAGGCTGCTAGGGTAGAGTCCACATCGCCATATAAAATTACAATATCAGGTTTTATTTCTAGAAGCTGTTTGGAGATCCCCTCCATTAAGTGTGACAATCGTTCAAAGACACCTATATTTGTAGGAATCTTTAAATTTATATCCGGTATTCTCATGCCCAGGGATTGAATAATATCGGCCGACAAGCTTTTATCATAATGTTGCCCTGTATTGATGATCGTTTGGGTTCCAAAATTAATAGCATTAATTACTGGTGCTGCTTTAACATAATTTGGGCGCGTTCCTACAATGTGAACTATTTTTTTCATAATCTATAATATTCTTTCATCCACTCAACGGTCTTCTGGGCGCCTTTCTCTAATGATACTGTATCTTGATGATCCAGATCCGAGCGAGCCTTTTTAGCATCTACAAATTTATCTTTGGTGGTCAGAATTTCTAAGTGCTCTTTATAAGTAACAAGATCGGGGTCTGCGCCGGTCGCCTTCAAAATCATCTCTACTAATTCTTCAATAGTGTGGTGATTTTGGCTAGCAATATTGTATATTTCTCCGGTCTTAAAATTATCAATAATGTTTGAAATGGTTCGGGTGCAATCATAGATATAAGTGCTTGTTCGTGTGTGCCCCTTGAACACTGTGATGGGTCTATTATGTAAAAGATTATACGTAAAAAGACAATTTACACTTCGGAATGGGTGGTACCATTCGCCGGGTCCATAGGTGTTAAAAATGCGAATAAGTACAGTTTGGGTGTCGTACATAATTTGTGAATTTTTAATCTGCATTTCATTAACTTTTTTCGAAATTGCATAATCGTTCATTTGATTAATCGGCACTTTTTCTAATACATCTTCATACATCACATCTTTATAGTCACCATAAACTTCAGATGACGAGCAATGCACGAGCTTAAATCCGTGTTGCTCTTGCAACCTAATAATATTCTTCAACCCAATAGCGTTGCTTTTCCACACCTGTTCATAAAAGTGTTCGCCATTCCAGCGGCCGAATTCAGCAGCACAATTAAATACAATCTCAGGTTGAACATATTCGATGACATCTTTTATCTGTCTGTATTCTCCGATATCACAACGAAAATAATTGTCATTCTTTACCTTTCCTAGTCCGTGCCCATAGAGTTCTTCAGCGTGAAACAAATCAACACCAAAAACACTATGGCCTTTTAACGTCAAAGTTTCACTCAATTTAGAGCCTACAACTCCTTTTGCACCGGTTACTAAAACTCTCATCGCAAGTTTTCCTCACGAATATCTAAATTTTTGTCCCACGCTGCTTTCAAAACCTTGGTATCGACCCCTAATCGCTCAGCAAATCTAATCATGGCATTAATATCTTTGGGGAAGCAATGTCCCCCGAATCCAAATTTACCATCGGGCCCGGGCACCGTAATATGAGAATCACCGACGCGACTGTCGGAAACGAGTCCTGTAACTGCATCTTCCCAGTCGGCCCCAAAGGATTGTCCCACCTGATACATCTCATTCATAAAAGTTAATTTTACAGAGAAGAAGCAATTGAGCATATATTTAACAAATTCAGACGTGGCGCTATCAGTTACTAAATATTTCATTGACGAAAACCTCTTTTGGTATAGTCTCTTCACTTTTGTGCCGGCATCTATCTCATCGCTGCCAATTACAACTTGTGCAGCATTAATAAAGTCCCATTTTGCTCGTCGTTCGGTTAAAAATTCAGGATTAGATACAATATTAAGTCCATATTTTTTTGACAATCTCCGACAAGTCCCTGGAACTACTGTTGATTTGATAATGACAGTTTGTTCAAATGGGTCGATTCTCTTACTTACTTCTTCCATGCTTTTTTCTATATACGAAAGATCAATTGACATATCTTCTCGCGAAGGTGTCGGCAGACACATAAAAATAAAATCCGACTGTGTCACTGTCTCTTCAAACGAGTGCGTGCTTTTAGTAGGATCTATGTCATATATCTTGACTTCAAAATCATATGAGTTGCTGCTCCCAAATCCAAAAGCGACGGCTGAACCCACAAAGCCACCACCAATTATTCCTACACTATATCCAGTACCCATTCTATCTCCTTGTTTGTAAACTTAAAATTTTATCTGCAATTTTCTGGGCTATTACATTATAGCCCTCATGTGTGTAATGTACATTGTCGATGTAATATTTCTCTGTTCCACTCATATCACATATCTCAAAATTCATCACCTTGGATAACTCTAAAATCTCTTTATTATATAAATCAATATAATCACAATTTTTTAAATATAAAGGCGTAAATCCCAGTTGCGGAAGCGTGGCAACAATGGGCATTTTACCATGAATCTTGGCGATTGAAACAATCTGTCTCAGATTGTCGCGATAAATTTCAGGGGGGATGCCACTTTGAGTGTCGTTGGTGCCGATCATGATGATCGCCAGCTTGGCTTCTTTATGGCTTTTGGCGGCGTTCCACGCCTTTCTTAGAAGATCTGAGCTAGTGTCTCCGCACTGACTATAATTATGGCAGTAATAAAATTCTTTCGTTTTCTCGAAGAGAATTTTGCCTAGTTCAGCGGGATATGAGCGCCCATACCGATCACGGGCGCCATATGTAATGGAATCACCCAAACATAAAATTTCATTCCAAATCATTTTACCTTTTATGACCTCCACTATATTTAAAGGGTTTTTCAACATAACGAGAAGTATAAGGATTTTTCTTATTAACAAAGTAATCATCATGACCCTCTCGACCGGCGTACATAAAGTTATTGTCACACAGTTTTTTATATAATTTTTCTGTTGCATGCTCAATCACTAAAAATAGAAAACAATATTCTTCAAAACAAAAATCAGATAACACCTCTTCTTCTGCACCCTCTATATCAAACTTAGCATATTCTACTACTTTAGGACAGCCTACCTTTTCTAAAACTTCATGTAAAGATTTTGTATCAGTTTCGACAGTCTTATATTCCAGTTTTGTTCTTCTACAATAGTCATCTATCCTTGTCTTCTCGTTCCATCTAAAGGCATCTCTAGATTCAAAATCATCATCTGGTATAATGCCACTAGAAAGTGATGATGTATCACTAACAAGATATTTCACTTTTTTCCCCGAATTTTTTCCGGATACCAAACATTCATTAACGCACACAACAGTTGCACAAGAACGATTTTTAACGAGTTTTGGAAAGATCAATGGATTTGCCTCAATACACACTCCCTCCCAACCATTTGTTTGCAACGCGTTCGTTTTATTTCTGTTAATGCCATCATTCGCACCGACATCTATAAAAAACCCAGAACTAAAATAATGTTTCATGTTGTAAATCCTCCAATTTTAAATATTCATTCCAAATCATTTCTTATGTTTTCTCCTTCTTTTATCCTTAGTTTCTCAAATAAATCATCGGCCCAATATTCTTGATGTCCATATGTTACGCGCTTTAGGCGAATAGCACTATTGTGACCGGTCATTATAACAACTCCGTTCTTATTAATTTCTATTACATGGCCAATATCTTCATTTGGGCTATCAACTATTTCAGATTCCCATACAGAGAGTGTCCCTATCTTTGTGTTAAAATAAGCGCCTGGATAGGGATGTGTTAAAGCTCTTATGTAATCATGTATCTGGGTAGCGCTCCAAGTTAGTTTTACTAATCCATCTTCCGGGGTTCTCTTAAAATATCTTGTAGCTTTTGTGTGATCTTGTTTAGTTCCTAGGTCATCTCTCAAAGCTAGCTTTGGCAGAGAACGAACTAACATTTTACAACTCGTTTCATCGACTTTTAAATATGCGGTACGTATGTTGTCTCTTTTTTCTATAACAAAAGGCTCAAAATCTATTATTCTTCCTGAATCTGTGATGCGTTTCATTACGAATAAGGAATTTCCCCATTCTACATCTTTGCCATTACTTTCAATAATTTTCCAATTTAAAATTGCGGCGCCGCGGCCTGTGGGTAGAGGAGATGGGTGAAACCCTAAGCAATATTTCTTTGGTATCCCCAATACATCTTCTTTAAAAACTTGTGACCATCCACATTGAACAATTATATCTGATTCTCTATCTCTCAGCCATTGTTTTGTTTCTGTATCGTTTATATCTTTAGTATTGTAAAAGGGCACATCGTTTATATCCACAAATCTATAATTTGATTTGGTGGCGCCTAAAGTTGGGTGTAAATTAACAATACCCACCAAATTTGAATCCCTCTCTAAGATAAGAGCTATTTTCTCAGCTAAAGGAGTGCATCCAACTACAATTGAGCGTATATTAGTCTTCATTTAAGTATTCCCAATCGTAACTGTTTTTATAGGTGAGCCAAAAGATATTAGTATCTTTGTATTTTTTTCTAATTTTCTTAATCGGTAGGGGGCGGGCGCCCAAATCAAATCCCCATTTTTGAGCAAAACTATCATGAGCTTTACGTTGCCATTTATGACCAGTGGGCCTAAGATCTTTGCGGAGAGGATGTCTATAATATACGTCTGGCACCCAAACATTCCATAGGTTGTTTTTTAAGGCTTCTAGCGACCAATCGGCATCTATCAACATAGTGTAGTTGGTCCATTCTGCACAGGGTCCTATTTTCTCCAATGCAGAAGATTGAACCAGCATCATGCAGGACATTATGCCTCCGATTTTAACGGGTGCAGAGGGAAGATCGATCAAATGTAAAGAATCTTTTACCTTCAATGGGGAGCCTCCCTTGAGGTGCGCCATTTTATGAAGATGAAACATCGCGCCCCATTGATTTTGATCTTGATATAAATCAGGACGCAATCCTTCCGGCACCACAAGACCGTGATCATAGAGGTATCTTTTATCAGTTCCAATTACCCAGCCAACCTTATCTTCGAATCCCTGTAATTGCGTGGTTATTTTTTTAAAGAAATTCGGTGTGCAATATTCTATATCGTCGTGGGATATGAGAATCCATTCGGCTTTCTCTTTATAACTTTCGAAAAAGTGATTGAAGTCGCGATGCCATGGAGCCCGAGAGGGTATACATTCAAGTAGTTTTGTTGGGTCTGTCTCCCCAAATATCTTTTTAACATGTGCTACCAGATGATCATCAGCCACTACATAAAAACCATAGTTAACTCCCTCGTTCGTCTTTATCAGCGAACTAACAGTATCTTTCATATTGTCATAACGGACATTGGGCCCGGAGTGTTTAATGAATATGATCAGATCTAATTTATTCATTCTATGCATCGTCCTTAATTAACAATTTCTCTATAATCTCTAAATCTTCGTAAGTATCAATTTCAAATGATATTTTTTTAGGCATTGTGATAAACCCCACTTTGCCGTTTACAAGGTTGTTGGTTTCGAAAAAACATCTTTTAGATGTTATATAAAAAGCTCCATTTTCAGTATACCATCTTTCCATTTCTTGAGTTCTTGGCTTTTTATTAATATCAAAATTCACAGGAATGCCTTCGGTGCTCCAAAAAAAACTAGTATTCTCGGTCACCGATATTACACTATTATAACACGGGCTTTTAATCTTGTCAAAGCCCTTTTTTAAATAAAAAGCTGTTATAAGAGGAGAAGTGGGCTGTACACAAGCAAAATACTCGACTTCCCCTACAGTATTTAAAAAATGTTCAATTACCGAATTCGTATTAGAAAAGTCGGTTGCGAGACGATCCGGACGTTGAATTACTTTAGCGCCATATTGTAAAGAAATGTCAGCAATAGAATCTGAATCAGTGCTCACATACACTTCATCGGCTACCTTGAGGGATTCTTTAATAGAATAAGAAATCAGGGGTCGATGATTTAACATAATTATATTTTTATTAGGAATTCGTTTAGAGCCTCCGCGTGCAGGAATTATAATTTTCATTTATTTTCGACACTCCATAAATAAAGTATAATTTAATGCCTTCACGTTATCTTCGTTGCATTCATCAAAATCCTGAAAGACCACGTAATCCGATTGATTAAATACTTGAAGCTTGACGTCTCTAAACCCTACTTCTTCCAAAAGCTTTTTTAATTTATTGTAATCCCACCAACTGATATGCTCTCCAGGATGCTGAGATTGTAACACGGGAGCATATTTTTGACATTCCGTAGTAAAGAAAGTCAAGGCATCAGCTTGGCTATAATTTTTAAAAATCTCAACAATTTCATTTTCATAATATTTTTTTACAGGACCGATAGGTCCCGCATGGGTAATATGCTGTCGATAAGGAGAAAGATAAGAAGCAAAAATAAATAAAAATTGTTCACCCAAGCCACAGGCCTGATAGGCATCGCGACCTCTCGGATTTAGAAGCCAGTTGGTAATATATTCTTTATCGTTTTTTGTATAAGCTTCATAACATTTTCCAATGTCGGGGCACGTAATTCTAAAGGCGCCTTCTTTTTCTAAAATACGATATACTTCTTGAAAAAGATGTGTAACATTTGGATCCGATAAGTGCTCAATAGTATGAGAAGTGTACGCTGCGGCTAAAGATGCATCTCTCAAGTTGAGAGGATTGAGAGTCATCAAGTCATGCGGAAGATCGATAGGGCTTTGACGACTAGAGTAGTGTGCGCAAGGTTTATCTAGGTTTAGCCAATCCTCTTTTCTAAATCTACACGAACCAATATTTATTTTATTACGAACCATTTTCATTCTCCTTTTAAGTTTTTTGTTGAAATGACATTTTTTGAAAAATATTATCTAAATCAATATATTCTAAAATATGTGCTATCTGCTGGGCAGCAGTTCCATTTCCATAAATTTCGCTATCTCGAAAGCAATTATTATTGTGAAGTGCTGATAGGAGAGCGCTTTTAATGGCGGTATGACCATGATCCACATCGACAATATTATCTGTCCTTTCTCGATTGGACTGTCTCGTGCCTATGTTTACAACAGGAATGCCGAAAAGATGTGCCTCTCGAATGCCGCTACTAGAATTGCCCACCAAGCAACTGCTGTTTTTTAATAGATTTAAATATGAATCAAAACTGATATTTTTATATGCGTTTCGTATAACACCGTTCTTTCCATACTTTCGCCTATGTTTCCTAATGGCTCTTACCATTTCTCCGGAGCCAGCATCTGGGTTGGGGTATATTAATACGGTTTGCACCCCAATATCTTGCAATGCTTCGAGAGTAAGTGTCATCTGTTGTGAGGCTTGTTCATACTCGGTAGTAACAGGATGTTGTATTAAAATAAAATAAGGTTTTTGAAAATCAATTCTCAGTCGTGAAAGTCCCGGCAGCTTGTTTATCTTATCTTTAGTAACATATTGTACATCTTTTATATAATCTACGGCTGGGCAGCCTACATTAAACACATGCTCTGGGTTTTCTCCCATCATTAATATTCTTTCTTTGCTTAATTCTGTGGAGGGGAAGTGAACATGAGATAACTTGGTTACTGTGTGTCTTATAGTTTCGTCGATTGTGCCGCTCACTTCTCCTCCCTGAATGTGTGCCACAGGAATATTACCGATAGAGGCGGCGATTGCAGCAGCTAGAATTTCATAGCGATCTCCTACCAAAATTACTATGTCTGGATCTAATTGATTGTATGCCGAAGATAATTCGATGATGGACACCCCAATTGTTTTTACCATAGCGAGGGGGGAATCCCCTTCTATAGTGGTATCACACCTATAAGAAATGGGGGCTGTCTCCGTTACGACATTATTAATAGAGGTGCCATAATCTTCTAAAAGATGTACACCAAAAACTAATAATTGTAATTCTAAATTCGGATTACTATGGATGGATTCAATTACGCTTTTTAATTTGGTATAATCAGAACGATATCCTGTCACAACACATATTTTTCTCATTTCATTTAAACCTATTACAATCTATTCTGGTTAACTCATATTTATTTTTAATGATATTCAGTGGGCTATTGCCTACGGTGAATGCATGGTGAACCCCGCATTCTTCCAAAGCTTTAAAAGTATCCTCATTATAAGTGGTGCGGCCACCATAAGGATAACAAAAGCTTTTGCATCGCATGCTAAGAAACAAATTTAAAAAATTATATGACTTTTCGATTTCTATCTTTTGTTGTTCATAACTCAAAGTCGACAAAACCGGATGAGTCACTGTGTGGGAACCAATTACGGAGCCACACTTTTCCATTTCTATAAGTTCTTCCTTCGTTAAATATAGCTCGTCATACAGTTCAGCTTCATTTAAGTGCTTCGAGGTGATTTCATCTAATATTTTAGCCTTATATTCATCATGTAGGTAATAATTAAGAAGTCTTTTAAACTGAAATTCACAAGAACTCAATTCTTGATCTTTGTAAATTTCTTTATCAAATTCATCAATCTTGTCTTTGTTGAGCATTGATGTGTCCACCAACTTAAGAACGGACTCTAACAAAAAGCTACTATCACATTTTCCCAACAAATGATGAACGCGATGAACATTGAGAATTTTTTTATCCTCATAGTGTCCAGTTGGAACATAAAAAAACCCCCAAGCTTTTTTCTCTTCTAAAATTGGTAAGACATTTTGATAGTGATCTTTAAACCCATCATCAAAAGTTAAAACAACTCCTTTTTTAAGTGGTGTTCTGTTGTCGACTGAAAAAATAAAATCTTCTTTTGAAACAAGCCCATAAGTATTGTGAAAAAAATCTATTTGTTTTCTAAATTGATCAATGGTAAGGTTTTTGAAATTTGGATATTTAGAATTGTTGTTCCGGATATAGTGATACATTATTATAAGCATAGAAAGTCCTGTTTAATCAGAGGAAATTCCGAGTCTAAATCCTTTTTGTTCTGAAGATATTCTAAACAGATGCCTTTTTTAATATTTTCGTAAGCCATTTGAATAGTGTCTATCGTACAATCTCTTGCTTTGTATGTTTTACCTATTTTGTTTGTTGGTGAAGTTTTATCCCTTACTTTTTCAAAATTCTTAATTAGTTCTATAAATTCCTGTGTCATGTTCTTAATAAGTCTGTTGCCAATTTGGTGTATATTATCGCATGCACCAATATTAGCTCGAATTTGATGTATTATTCTGCCAGTATCAATTCCCTCGTCCATATACATAAAAGTACACCCAATTGCACTCAATTCCTTATTAACAAATGGATGAAAATTTGTACCTGAACCGAAGTAGTATGGGGACAGTCCTAGGTGCACATTGATAATTCTATCTTTAAATAGATTAATCAATTTTGGCTTGATAATACAGCAACCATATGAGACAATAAAATCGGGATCGAGCTTACAAATTTCTTCTATATATTCGTCTTTGTTTATTTCGCCCCGTTGGATATATTGCGAATTAGAAAAATTTTCAAGCGAACGGACATATTCCTCAAAGAAATCTCGTTCAGTTTGATATCGAGAAACAAAATGAATATTTTGAATATCTTTAAAGTCTGTGTTGTTAAGATCATATTTCTTTTTGGTTACATCGCAATATGTTTTTAATACATTAATATCTCTTTGTAAAGCAAATTTAATTTTAAAGTAACTGTGTCTCAATTCGTCTGCGGTTAAGATTACAACCTTTTTCATACTATATCGTGCCAACTTAGCTGTCTACCAAGTTCAATGTCGCATGTCGCGACTCTGCCAAGAAGCGATTTATAATCTTTAGCAAGTACTTCTCCTGTGCCGGGGCGTTTAACCCAAATGTTTTCTTCTGTTAAACTCTCACCCTCTTTGATCTCTCTAATTGAAACCACAGACGCATATGCGAAATCGATTGTTGGCTGTTCCTCTTTGAGTATCTGCTTCTCTCCTCCTATTGCTTCATGTATAGCAACCGATCCATTTATTAGTTCATATAATTCCTGTGGGTCTATCGATATTTCAATATCAGGTCCCGGCCAATTTTTATCAGATGTGAAGTGTTTCTCTAGTATACTGGCGCCAAGAGCTACCGCACCGAAACAGGTATAATTTCCTAACGAATGATCGCTAAGCCCAAGCACAGCGTCAGGAAAAGCTTCTCTCAAACACGAAAGGGCGCCTAGGCGTACATGATGGTAGGGGGTAGGATATAACGAAGTACAATGCAGCAACGCAAAATCCACCTTGTATTTACGCAGGATCTCTACGGCCGGGGTAATCGAATTTATATCATTCATGCCCGTACTAAGAATAATTGGTTTTCCAAAGGCAGCAATGTGTTCTATAAGGGGATAGTTGTTGCACTCTCCTGAGCCTATTTTGTAAGCTTGTACCCCCATCTCTTCAAGCCTGTTGGCCGCTGCGCGGGAGAAAGGAGTAGAGAGGTAAATCATTCCTAGCTCTTCAACAGCCTGCTTAAGCAATTTCTCTTCATCGTAACTTAAAACACATCTCTGCATAATTTCATAAATTGATTTATCGCTGTTGCTAGGAATTGTTTCGCGGGCTGCGGCGATCATTTCATCTTCTATGATATGGCATTGAAATTTTACACACTCGGCGCCAGACGAATGAGCATCTTGAACCATTTGAAGGGCTTTTTCGAAACTGCCCTCGTGGTTAATCCCTATCTCTGCGATGACAAAGGGAACTTCTGTACTATCTATAAGTCGATTTCCAATATGCATTAATCTATTTCCATAACCTTGTGGTGGTTTGCTGACAAGATTTTATTTAGAACGGAATCAATTATTATTTTTTCTCCATATTGTGGGATTATGTGGTTAGCAATATAATGTATTTGGGGACCTTGTTGGTGACCCACTAGTGGGCTTCTTACCCCGTTATCATTGCCGGGATTATAATCTCCTCCATTATAGTAACAAGCATTATAAGATTGGTTATCACTGTATTGGGCATAAAAAGAAAAGCCCGTAATTAACAGTTCTTTAACGCTGCAGCTTAGCAATATCATAATGGCCATTGTGCCTGAATTTGGCTCGACACCCACTCGATTTCGCAAAATCCAATAATTTTTAGGACCTATCCACCAAAAGGGAATATCATATTTATTAATTTTTTTAAAATTTTCTATCACACTTCCGCTTCCATCGTGGATTGCCTTGAGGGAGGGGCATACAACAAATTTAATATTTCTAGTAACTTCTTTGTCTCTCTCAAGCTTAGAAGCAAAATTATGTATCCACAAGGTAGGACAAGAATGAAAAATTATATCGTTTTTCCTTCCATAATCAATAGCATGTTCTTCATCTACAATATTATTAATTCTACAAACAAGATCAGATTCATCTATTTTAGATCCACATTCTTTTCCTAAAAGATGTGGCGATGGTCCGACGAGTGCAACTCGTTTACCCTTAAGAAGATCTCTTAACTCTTTATTTGCTTCAAAGAACATTAAATTTCTCCTTCATCATTCTATCAACGATATCTCTCACCCCATCTCTTAAGGAAACAGATGGAGACCAATAACTTAGAATGTTCTCCGGAGGATCCTTCCTCCAATCTCCGTGTGTCATATCTTTTTTTGTAGACGGCTTTATGGAAACATCTTCGAAATTTGAAGCGACCTCCTCGGCGACCTCTCTTATAGAATTCCAAGTAAAGCTAGTCAAATGATAATCCAAACTTTTATCAATTTCTCCAAAATGTGAACTCAGCATATGCAAGGCGCGACAACAATCATCAACATGCAGCAATTGCCTCTCTTCTTCGCCATCCGTAAGCATATCTATTTCACCAGTGTTCATAGCCTTTAAAATAAAATCCGTTATAACATGAGACTTTTCATAATCTTTCTCGTAACCGTAGACATTCCAAAGCTTAATATTTAAGCCGCCTATAGAGTTGGTATATCTTTCTCCAATTGCTTTACACAGACCATAAGTGGAATGATTCATATCTGACATCTGACTTGATGCAAAAATAAATGGTTTTTGGAGGTGCCTCAAGATCTCAAATGTGTTGGACATAATTTGGATATTATTTTGTATAAAATTAAAAGTATCCTGATATTTGCTTAAGTATTTGGCACCTCCGACATCAAATGCCAAGAAAAACACAAAATCCGCTTCAGTGGTATATTTTACTAAAAGTTCGTTGTGCGCTAAGCGCAGATCCTCTGCTTTATCTTCAACAATATCTAAAGTATATACCTCGTGATCACGAGCGCGCAAAAACTCAACTAGAGGGGCGCCAATCTGCCCCGAGGAACCAAGTACTAAATATTTATTCATGAGTCTCGATGTGTGCCGGGTTGAAAATTCTTAAGCCGTTCGTCAATTTCACTGCCGTCTGGTCTGACGCGGGTGAAACGTACTGGTACATGCATAACATTTACCTGAGAGTTTAATAAGTGCCATTTTAAAAGTGTTTCGGCTGTGATAGTCTGTCCGCTATCTACAAACGGATGAGCACTTTCTACGGCGTCAAAATAGATGTGCATGTTTTTTCTATTGCTTACTGCAAATCGATCATTATACCCATTAATGGCGCCTCCAAAAGTGTTATGAAAATCCGGTACGTATAAATTGTTTAGATCGATTTTTTCTATAAGAGTTCCAACGTCGTTAAAATATTTAACGTCTAATCTCGAAAATATGACGCGCTCGTACTCCTCTCCCACTTCTTCTTCGTAGGCTTTCAAAATTTCATCACATCGTTGGCGGGATTTAATCATTTTATAATATATTTGTGTGGTTGTAGTAGGGGGCGGCCATCCTGATCGAAATTGTAGCCCTGTCAGATCGTAGTCGGGCTCTGCTTCTACTATAAGTTTTTTGGTTTGGGGCAGAGTAAAATACTCATGTACCTTGTGTGCATGAGGATTGTCAGCTATTAATAAAAAAATATCTGCCTCTATGGTTTCTAGCAAATGGCGCCTAATATTCTCATATGTGTATTCCAGGCTCCTACAGGTTCCTGTAAAGCAAAGTGCTGTTTTCATTTTAATCTCGAAGAAGGTGCACAAATTCAGTGCGGCATGCCATAAAAACGCCATGGCGATCCGAAACATTATCAAAAATCACAGTCCACGATTCAGGATCGGCAAGAATATCTTCACGGGCCTTTTCAGTTTTAAAAGACAATGTATCATCTAATAATACAATCTTGGTTCGATCTTTTAATTTATTAAACTCCGAGCGCGTTGAAAATTGACCACCATCTAATAATAAAACATCAATTTCGGACGGAAGTTCGTCATGGATGTTTTCACATTCTCCATATTCTTTAATGTTTCGAGTACGCCATTCTAACCAAGGGTGTTGGTGAAATCGTGCGTGATTTTGTACCTCTTCTGCCGATACTAATTCTTCTGCTTCAATAATACGACCATAAAGTAAATGTAATTTGGGTGTTGGGGACCGGACTGTAAACATATACGGATCCCAATAGCGGCGAGCTTGTTCATAAAATTCAATATTAGCTTCTAATGAATAAAGCACGGACTCATCGTGGCGTTGTAACAGCGCGTCCATAAAACATTTTGTGCTTCCCTCACCGTTCCAGGTGCCTACTTCCACATAATTCTTAAAATTTTTATTAAGTGATAAGCTATAAACTTGATCTCCAAAAAATGTCCCTCGATTTATTTGGCCGGCCATCTATTTTGTTCCTTCTGTGAGTACTTTTTTAAGATGAGAAACGTGTTTGTCTATTATTAGAAAATCGTCATTTCTAGTGACATTATAACTGGCTTGGAGCAAGTTGTCAAATAAATTATTATTTAGTTCATCCCAGCTATTTAAAAAGACGCTCTCAACCTGATGGTAGTCAAACACGCGTTTTATCACATTTTTAATGCTAATTGGTATGGCGGCTGCAAGCAGGGTCTCATAATTTCTATGAATGTCGGGGCCGCGGCCTTCCAATCCAATTACAAATTTATATTTATCTAGAGAGGCGTAATATTCTACTAAATCTTGTTTTTCTGTCTGTGCATACACAAATGGCAATTGGCTGAGTTTTTGGAACAATTGGGCTCTTTGAGGGTTTGTATTCAAATCATGGTAAGGTAGAAAAATACCATCTTCTTTTTTCTCAAAAGCAGTCCGACATTCTTGAATTTGTTCTAGAAATTCTTGATATCCTCCTTTGCGATCTGGTTCTTGAAAGCCAATTGGCATCGGAATAATTCGTTCATCGTCAATGTCAGGGGGATTCGAGCATATCCATTTGTTTAAGTGTGGGTGATCTAAAATTACTTTATAAGTATTTCCCCCATCTCTTCCAAGATGGTAAGCAGAGACGCCACTAATAAGATTAAATCTTTTATTGATTTTGTGCAGATAATGATTTTGAAAGAACCCATTAACAATATAATCTGTTTTAATAAAAATAGTTTCGTTGTGCTGCAACTTGTCCGGATCTAAAGGTGGCAGGTTGTGTAATCTTGAGGTTCCGGCATTTTTATAAAACTCAGGAGGTAAATCAAGTCCCTGGGATGCCAACAAGGGCATCCAATTATAACAGATGTATTTCATTGCTCTATCCTTGATAAAATCTCGTTCCAAGATCCATAGATTTTATCTTTTCTTTTCTTATTATGTGTCTTCATATTCTCTGATATTAATTTCAAATCGGCTGTTTTCAGCAATTCGTCTAAGTGCTCGAATGAATTAAAATATTGGATATAAGGCATATTGTCTTCATCATAAAAATCCGAGAGTCGGGCCCACTCCATCATATCAGCAGTGTTATTAAAATTATTAGGGTCTTCTATTCCAGGAAAAAGAATCGAATTAGAGCTTAATCGATGTATTTGGTTCCAGGAGGTTTCCGACAGAACTCCTTGATTGCCATATTTTTCACGTAATTCATATAATAGCTCCCAGGACGGAAAAAATAAAGGAATATTAGCTGTATACTGCTCGAAAATCGACATTGTAGAGATATTGTAAGGTATGTGAACAATACCCTTATAATCAGCTAATTGTTGCCAACTATATCCTTGAGGAAATGCTCTTTCTTTCTCTATTAAATTCTCAATTCTAATCTGTGGTTTAAACTTAGAGGAATATAAAAATTGATTAGTGGCGCCAGTATATTCGGCCCCTGTATACTCACATAGGCTCGGAATATGTTGCCACTCTCGTTGTGTAAATAATTGCGTATATTTTTTATCGTATTTATTATTAGCAACCGGAACAACTAGATTCTTATCTATTTGCCCTTGCAGATAACGATTAAACTTTGTCCACTTAATCATATCATTCGAAAAGGGGTCTTCATACCGTGTACTAGCTACTGTAATGATCGGTTTATTGAATTTTTCATACAGCATCGCGAAACACGGAGTATGCGTAACAACAAATCCATCATAATGTTTTAAGTCGGACTCATAGCGCTTATAAAATTCTTCTATCATTTCAGAATTAAGCTGCCGCCAAGTATGTTGGTTAACTATGTCTACTTGGTCTGTGGGGGAGCCCATTAGATGAGCGTGGCCCGAGATGCTCCAATTGTCTACTGAATGACCCAGATCTGTAAAGATACGTTTTATATCGGCGATAACTGAAATGTGTAAGTCTAAATTAAAAAACTTCATTTCGAGTGGGTTCTGAGTGCTGCTATATGTTCTGCAATAGTTTCTTCATTCTCGTTGAAGATTTGGCCTACAAATTGATAATTTTCTCTTGGGGTGGGAAAGGGCGCGCCTCCAAAAAATTCATCATGAACAAGCGCATTATTTTGAATATGAGGGACAACAACTTGAGCAAAGAATTCATAATCAGTGCCATATTTGTCTTCTTGCGCAAATTGATTAATCATTTGAGTCATATCAGGTAGGATTCCGGCTTTTACTCCCCACATTCCTCCTAAAACCGGGAACTTGTGAAATGGATGATCTCTCATAATATGAAACCCCTTATCACTCTGCAGCCATTCATCGACGGCTGCTTTTTCCCGGAAGTTTAATCTCGAATCTGTATCACGAGAAATCATGACTTCTACTCCCGGTTCAGAAGCGGGAAGAAACCGCCAAAACATACCGCGCCAGTCGCCCCACTGATCCATTGATACAATTTCGACGTTGTTGAATTCGTTTAATTCTATCTTAATAGGCGCCGGAACGCTAGAGCCCAAGTAAAAACGACATATCCAATCCGGATATATCTCATAAGCTAACTCCGCATTTCTAATGGCTCCTACCAAATATTTGGGGTCTTGCCCCCATAAAGAAAAGGTGATTAATTTTTTTGCTTTCATAGTTTATCTATAACGTTCGTAAACCTCTGTTTCTTCCTTCTGTTTCCATCCAAAATTATCAGGGTTTGTAGAAATCCCTGTTGGATTGAAATAGTACAATCCCAAAATTTCATTTTCTATCTTTTTAAATTGACTTCCTTGAGATGCTGCTCGAAGCCACATTTCCCAATCTCCCGCGGATTTATATTTATCATCGAACTTCCCGTACTTCTCGTGAAGTTCTTTTCTCCACATTGGGCTAGCATGGGGCATATTAACCATTTTGAGGTTTTCCAGTGAGAAGGGGGGAAAATTATATCGGCGACCATTAGAATTATTATTCTCATACAACTCGTTAGGCTGATCTGTAATAAGCATATCTGCGTACACTAAATCTACATCTTCATTGGTGGTCAGTTCCGATGCGTGTCGTTCTAACGAATGGGCAGCTTTACGATCATCCAAATTTGCGTTTGTGATATAATCACCGGTGGCCAATTCAATGCCTATATTCCACGTACTATAAATCCCAGGATCTTCATCAAGTTTTTTATATACAATATTATCAGGATACTTTTCTTGATATTCTAAAATAATTTTCTCCTCATTGCCAGGAGAGTTAGCATTAATTATAATTAATTCGCACTTTTCTTTAAAAATTGTTTGTCGGGTGATGTCTTCCATAAACGGTCGAATATACTCATCCCCATCGTACACTGAAGTGATAATGGAAATCTTAGGGATATCTTCCAAATCTACCTTTGGAGGGGACACACCCAACGTACCCTCTACAAAAGCTGCATATTGTTTCTCGGGTGTAAAGTCTTCATGTAACCGCTTGGCATTCTTCTTCCAATGTGCTTGGCGCTTCTTTTTGTTGTCTTTATAACAACTGCGCATTTGTTCTTTGGCAGATTGTTCGCGGGGATAAGCCCACATTGTACCTTCACGGACAACATTTTCCCAGGAAGCTTCTTTTGGAATCGGTCCCAGGTCATATGAAACGTTGTAAAAGTTTTCTTTCTTGTCGCCCGATACGAGGAAGTCTAATTGTCCAGACCAACCTGTAGCGACTACTGGAACTCCACTATATGCTGCTTCGAAAATTGGAAGCCCAAAACCTTCGCCGTGGGCAAATGTAACAAAAGCCGAAATCTTGGGATGATCATATAGGCTATGCATCTCTTTATCAGTCATGTCCCCATGGAGAAGATATATCTTGCATTTCATATCGCTCTTATTAAGTTGTTGGATAAAAGCTTTCAAATCCTGTAAAGTTTTTACCTTATCCATATAACAATTTTTCATCATATTCGTTTTAAGCACCAAGCCCACTTCTTCGTCTTGAAATTCTTCTACAAACCATTTAACTGTATTAAATAAGTTTTTCCGGGGGCCCATTTGGGCTACGACTAAAAAGTTAAAGTCAGGCTTAAGTTCTAATTCAACTTCTGGCAATTCCTCATACGTTTTAGTAGGATAACCAACTGCTACAATTGGTTTTGTTAATTTAAGGGTGGTATTCTGGTTAGTCTGATTGTCGTGGGCTTCGTATGATGTATAAGCATAAGTATTTTTAGAGTGGTTAGAAACAACAATTATCCTATCAATCACTTCTTCTGCTTTTATAATCCATGCGGGATCTACGGCCGTCGTTTCCATGCCGGCTGTGTAACCTATATTTATTGGAGCCATTCGCTCCCATTCGTTAGGAATAGTTACCTGAAGGGATAAATCAAACTGTCCGCCTTTTTGGACATAATGAATCGTTTTTTCAATAAGTTGATCGATCCACTGGCGCTCCTCGTCTAGATCACTTAACCATGAGGTTTGCCCCCATTGCAGTGGCTGGACGTATATATCAAATAAATCCGGTCTACTGCGGAGAGAACGGAGCGCGAAACGTGCTTGCTCACCATAGCCGGAGCGCGTCAAAACGGGCCCCTTTAAAATAATTTTCTTACGCATTATGCTACCTCCAATAAGTGCCAGCGTTTATAACCTTGTCTATTTTCCCACGAGCCATATTTCTCTACAATCTCGTCGATCTTGTTGACCCACTGCTTTTCAAAATTATCAAAATTATAATTTTTTCTAATGTGCTCTCGACCTTGTATTGAAGCCTTCTTATAAGCCTTGGGGCTCATTGCTATAGCCTTTTTAAGTGTGTTGTGAAAATCTTTTTGAGCAAGACGGTCTTCATAAATGTAAGGCACGGTGAGGGAGCCAATCACCGCTTTCGAGGCTGGTTGAATTCCAAAACCAAACCAATTTTCTCCGTCTGTTACCTGTTCTTGGAGTCCTCCAGTCATGTTTACAATAATAGGAGTTCCACAAGATAAAGACTCTAATGTAGCCAACCCAAAACCTTCAGCATCCGAAATATTTACGGTGAAGTCTGCAGCATTGTACATGTTGGCCAAATCTTCCGGTGGCACTTTTTGAGTTGAGATTAATACTTGTCCATCAGTCATCCCAAGTGTCTCAATTAAGTGGGGCAAATCTTGACCGTGGGGATCCCGAGCATCCGTATGCATTAACAAAATAGCTTTATCGTGACCCACTTCATCTAAAAATTCTTTAAACCACCAAATAATAGTGCCCGATTGTTTTCGGCGGGCATTACGATTGTTCCAAAAGAATAATTTCTTATTAGAATTGTCTGAAGACCCAAAAACACGGGATCTTATCTCTTCCGCAGCTTTGAGCTTTTCGTCAGTTTTAAACTTGTGAAATATGTTTGAATTAACTGCATGAGGGATATAGCAAGATGAGACATTCGGAGAGACTTCTTTTACTATTGCCGCTGTAACCTTGGATATGCATACGATTTCGTCGGTTGAATCGTAGAATCGGGCGTTATACTTCGGCGCTGGGAAGTTATCCCAAACGTGGTAATATACCATAGGACACACGGCTCTAATTTCATTTTCAATCTCCCAAAGCCAGCCATAAAATCTAGGGTCTGTCATAAACCACACCATATCAGGCTTTTCTTTTTGTAGAATAGATCGAATGGCTTCTTGAGAGCCATAACCATCTACAGGAAAGATCTTCCAATCATTATTATAGGGATTCACGGTTTTTGGAGTGTAATCGTCATGCTTCATGGCTCCTCCAAAAGAGATAATTTGATATCTACCTGTCTTCAACAGTGCCTCGATAACATATTTGGTTTGTGTTCCGACGCCGGACGGACTTAAAGGGTGGTCCGATATAGTTAATATTTTTGTTTTTTTCATTTGGTTCCTTATGGACAGTGCTTGGTGTTGTAAAATTTACAACCATAGCCGGCCGTACATGATAATTTATTTTTGATATAGCGCTTCTTTTTAATATTCCAAAGTGCCATATGGAGTGTTTTAAGAGCGTTTTGTGTCTTTTTCGGGCCGCTGGTAACCCGAAAGAATTCTACTCTGTTGTTCTTGGCTGTTCTTTTAAGCAGCGCAAAATGAGTTTCTATGTTTTTGGGATCTTGACATGCGCCCAAGGCAAAAAAGTGCTTATACAAAGTAAGCTGATAAGTGACCATTTTGTCGTTCTTTTTGCGGGAGTCCCAACCCCATGAACAAGTCTTCCAATCAAAGATATGAATCTTGCCATCAGGTGTGACCACAATAGCATCAATGTAGCCTTTGAATTTGTAATCTTCTTCTCCCTCGATATCAAGCATGAGAGGGAATTCTACAGCTAGAACTTCATATTCTCCAAAATAATCATCCAGGGCATCTTCTATTTCGGGCAAAAGCTTTTTTCCCTGTTCTCGCATATCTAACACAAGCTTGGGGTCGACTTCAACGTCATCAGACAGCTTTGCTAGGTGCTTCTCGAAAGATTTGAGAAAATGATCGTCGTCATTAATATCTTCCTTTAATAATTTCTTTTCGCAAACATCGTGGATTGCGGTTCCAAATGCTGTAAAGGCATTCCCCTTAAATCCATCGATTTTGTCAATACGCGTTAGTTTGTGATAAAAGGCGCAGTGAACCCAGTCTTTGAGTTCAGAATAAGATATATGCGGCACGGCCACTCCATTTTATATATTATAGCCTGTTTAGAAGGCGCTGTCAAGATTTTTTATTTCATTCAAAAAAGTTAATTTTTTATAAAGTTGCGGGCTTACTTTTTTGAAAAAATTATGATTAGGATATAGATAATAATCCGTAAAGCCGGTCGCAAAATACTCTCTAAGAGAAACAGCAGCATAAGCACTGATAAATAAACCCGTGCAAATTAGACGCAGTTTATCTTTTCCTACAGTACTAAACAGAAAATTATCAAATTCTTTATCATACTCGGTATTCAAAAACCACTCACGCGGTGCCTTATAATCTAAGGCCCATAGTTTATCGTGTAAAAGTGTGCGCTTTCGCAGGAATTCGTCTCGCACTTCATGGTCACCGTAGATTTCATAGCTATAGGGTGACTCAATTGAATGAGCTATTTCGTGTACAAAATCATCAAACATATCTTTTTCGTTGTCTTGTATATTAGAAACATGTAAAATTCCATCTTTATAAAAAGCATTAATGTTACGTTCTTCAAATTCATCAAACCATCCGATAATTATCATTTCTAATTCAGATAACAAGTGGTCTGGAATTGCGCTCTCTACTTTGGCTACGACTCTTTCGGTGTCTATTTCGTCGTTCTCTAAATCGTCTTTGAAATAGACATGGGTGCCGCGGGAGGTATAAAAATCACTCCTCATTTCCTGTATCTGCTTCTGTTTCTGGCGTAAGCGTAATGGCATCTTCTAATCCTAATTGATATCCTCTTAAAAAGTTCTCTTCTGCGATTGCAAACATAAACTCGGGGAATTCGGCTGCCACTGTTTCAGCTATCATGTGAACAGTAACATGTTCATCTTCCGGTTGTAACTTAGTCCCAGTATAATTAACCAGAAATTCTTTCAGTTCTGTGGTTCCCTCTACTGGTGCTGCCAAGAGAGGGTTTGAATGTAACTCTTCCTCTGTAATTGTGGTATCTGTATCGCTCATAGTGACTCCTATTTTATTTATAACACATCTTTGTTGATTATGCAACTCTTTTTATAATACTTTTGATGCAAGAGTGGAAACTTCGCTTCTTTCGCCTTTTTTAAAGGTCACATGGCCCGCTAATGGATATTGTTTAAATTTTTCAACAGCATGCGCCAAACCATTTGATGTTTCATTAACATAAATATTATCAATTTGTTCAATATCACCAGTTAATACAATTTTAGTATTATCTCCCACCCGCGTAATAATTGTTTTAATTTCATGCATAGTAAGATTCTGGGCTTCGTCAATAATCATAAACGCATTGGCAATCGAGCGGCCTCGAATATAGGTCAAAGCTTCTATCTCGATTTTTCCCTTGTCTATATACATTTCTAAATTCGTTCTATCCCCCATTAAGAATTTGAGATTATCTTGAATGGGCATCAGCCATGGCAACATTTTCTCTTCCATTGTACCAGGAAGAAAACCAATATCTTTTCCTAATGGTTGTACAGGACGGGATACAATGAGACGCGAATAGTAATTTTCGTCTTGTCTCAGTCCAATCGTCTGCTGTAATCCGCAGGCAATCGCCAAAAGCGTTTTTCCTGAGCCCGCACGGCCAACGAGACTAACAATCTTCACTTTGGGATCCATCAATAAGTCGATTGCAAAGGCTTGTTCCTTGTTCCTTGAATTAATTTTCCAATCCGGGATACCGCTGTGTATTACTTTTTTTAAGGGGGTGTGATGACCGTAGAAGCGCGCCAGCGCCGACTTCTTAGGGTGAGCATTGGAGACCATCATAACATATTGGTTCGGGTACCACTCAGACTTAACCTCATCTGCTTCGATAAGAATCTCGTCGCCATTATAAAATCTATCAATAACCGCATCATCTACCAAATATTCAACGAATCCTTGATATAATTCTGACGAAGAAGTTACAGCACTCTCGATAATATAATCTTGGGCCGCGATTCCAATAGAGTCACAAATAACACGCATGTTAATGTCTCTGGAGACTAAAATTGTCGGGTGTGGAGGCTCCAAGGCCTTGACAGCCAGAGCCGTCGCTATAATCGTATGATCTGGAATGCGCAAATCAAGATCCGGCGGGAATTGTAATGAGTTTTTAAGGCAGCTATAGGACATTACCTTTAAAATGCCTTTCCCTTTCGCTATGCGGATCCCCTTATGAAGATCTCCTTTAGAACGCAGTTCGTCTAAAATGCGAATAATTTTGCGGGCGTTAACCCCGACTGAATCCTGGCGCTTTTTGTGCTTGTCAATCTCTTCAAGCACCTTAAGTGGAATAAAGATATCGTGATTGTCAAAGCTATAAATTGCTTCCGCGTCAGTAAGGTACACGCTTGTATCTAAAACGTAATTCTTTTTAGCCATTATACTGTTCTTATATAGTTCAATTGCCTAAATTGCACTGTATTGATATTTCTCAAATAAGTTCCAATCTGTGGCTTCGGTAACACATTCAATAATGTTTGAAGGTAGATTTTTTAAATAGCTTTCAGTTAAATAATAATTTGCATAATCCCAATCAGGATTAATACGTTTTAAATTTGCCGGGATAGGATCACAACCGCTTTTAATATTTAACAAGTCTTTATTAATTCGCTGCAAAGAGTGTTGCTCTTCAAAAAAAGAGAGAATTGATTTATAATCAATCAACAAATCCTCATATCGTATAACAAAACGCGTAGTGCGCCCCCATTGTTGATACCTCTGGTTATATGAATTCATTAATTCAGTGACGTTATCTTCTTGAGAGCTTAATTTTTGTGTAGGATCCAAAAAAACATACTTAGTTCCTAACTCGTGGGGATGGCATAACCTTAAATTTTTCGCATAACGCCACACGCTCTCGGCCCAGGCATAAGGATTTTTAATGGTTAAGAGAGGTATAACTTCATTAGTAAGTACTTTTTTGTGTAAGCATTCATATAAATCTTGTCGGCTTGCACATGTTTTATTTAAATGCCGTTCTTTATCTTGAAGAAAACGCCGAATAAATTCCTCCGGAGGAGGAGCGGGTGCGTGCTTCCATACAATGTTATCTATCACCATTACATTAGAATAATTTTCTTCTAATAGAGCTTGAACATAGTTGGTGCCAGTCCTTCGGGCGCCGTATTGATGAAAAATAATCATTTATATTTATCTGCAAAGAACGGTTTTTAGACGTCTCAGGAAAACCGAAAAACCCCTGCCTACGTGACGGTCGGGCAGCCCCGTATCGTTATTATTTACCCGACGATACAGCGGATGCGCTTTGCTCTAGAGCGAGGACACCATTTAGCCGTCGACGCGTTCAGTCAAATACTTTACATCTTCTGAAACGGCACTTTTGAATGAGCGCACATCCGACTTTAATGCCGCGATGTCGTCAACCAATTGGTTAATTCGCAGACGCATACTTGCAATCTCTTGCTTTGCATCCTTCAGTTCTTGTGTGTTGTTTGCAACAGTCATTTTTTCTCCTTTGGTGAGTGTGGCTGGGGCGGCAGGACTCGAACCTGCAACCTCGTGGTTAACAGCCACGCGTTCTGCCGGTTGAACTACGCCCCAATTTTTAAGTAATCTTTTTAATGATATCATCATCGTAGACAAATGTCA